>ERZ724524.1255-NODE-1255-length-16891-cov-6.317415_pt1 | contig 16891 bp, 10 predicted proteins | sample MGYA00376057_ERZ724524 | MGnify/ENA primary metagenome ERZ724524 (study PRJEB28724, sample SAMN07190888) | wastewater metagenome | isolation source: influent of sewage treatment plant in Hong Hong | place: USA: Christiansburg, Virginia | collected 2016-03-01 ...
TGAACGTCAAGTGCTCGGGATTGGTGCGTTGCAGCATCTTGATTGGACAGGGGTTTGCCAGTATATTTAATGGTTGCCTCAAATTTTCGTACAGGCCGATGCGTCAGACATGACGTTCGGCTTTTTTCATCATTGGCCCTGATGCAGGCGGGCCAAGTACTTTGAAGGAATACGTGTGATGGAACCGGCAGTACCTGAACGGCAGGGTTTGTACGACCCAGCCAACGAGCACGACGCTTGCGGCGTGGGCTTTGTCGCCCATTTCAAAGGACAAAAGAGTCATAGCATCGTCGAGCAAGGTTTGTTGATCCTGAAAAATCTGGATCACCGAGGCGCGGTTGGTGCCGACCCTCTGCAAGGCGATGGAGCCGGCATTCTGCTGCAAATTCCGGATCAGTTCTATCGCGAAGAAATGCAAAAGCAAGGCGTAGATCTGCCGCCGCTTGGCGAATACGGCGTCGGCATGGTTTTCCTGCCGCAAGAGGCCGCTTCGCGACATGCTTGTGTCGAGGAAATCGAGCGCTCAATCAAGGCTGAGGGGCAAGTCATTCTTGGCTGGCGCGAAGTACCGGTAAATCGTGAAATGCCAATGTCGCCGACAGTGCGCGCCAAAGAACCAGTTATTCGTCAGGTTTTTGTCGGTCGAGGCCCTGATATTTTTGTGACGGATGCACTCGAACGCAAGCTCTACATAATTCGCCGTCGTGCTGCGAACGCCATTAAGTCGCTCAAGCTCAAGCATGGCCAAGAATTTTACGTACCGTCATTTTCGGCCCGTACCGTTAATTACAAAGGCTTGTTATTAGCAACCCAAGTCGGCGTCTACTATCTCGACTTGCAGGATAAACGCACAACGTCAGCCTTGGCGCTGGTGCACCAGCGTTTCTCGACCAATACGTTCCCAACCTGGGATCTGGCGCACCCCTTCCGTTACATCGCCCACAACGGCGAAATCAATACGGTGCGCGGTAACGTGAACTGGTTCAAGGCTCGCGAACAAGCGATCTCCTCGCCGATTCTTGGTGAAGATCTGAAGAAAGTCTGGCCGCTGCATTACCCCGGTCAATCAGACTCTGCGTCTTTCGATAACGCGCTTGAACTGTTGGTCATGGGCGGTTATTCAATGGCCCAGGCCGTCATGCTCATGATCCCGGAAGCTTGGGAAAAGCACACGACGATGGATGAAAATCGTCGTGCTTTCTACGAATATCACGCCGCAATGATGGAACCGTGGGATGGCCCCGCTGCCGTTGCATTTACCGACGGTCGCCAGATTGGTGCAACGCTGGATCGTAATGGTCTGCGTCCAGCCCGCTATCTCGTTACCGACGACGATTTTGTTGTCATGGCATCAGAATCTGGCGTATTGCCGATTCCGGAAAAGAAAATCGTCAAAAAATGGCGTTTGCAGCCGGGCAAAATGTTCCTGATTGATCTTGAACAAGGCCGCATCATCGACGACAAAGAATTGAAGGATGCGCTCTCCAGAGCCAAGCCTTATCGTGAATGGATTGATAAAATCCGAATCCGTCTCGACGAAGTACCCGCTGCTGACGAAATGACCGATGCCGCGCCCGCTTCCTTGCTGGATCGCCAGCAGGCATTTGGCTATACGCAGGAAGACATCAAGGTCATTCTTGAGCCAATGCTGCAAAACGGTGAAGAGCCAACCGGCTCAATGGGTACCGACTCTGCGCTGCCAATTTTGTCAGCCAAGAACAAGACCCTATACACCTATTTCAAGCAGCTTTTTGCTCAGGTGACCAACCCGCCAATCGACCCGATTCGTGAAGAACTGGTCATGTCGCTGGTGTCCTTTGTTGGCCCGAAGCCAAACTTGCTGAACACGACCGATATCAACCCACCGATTCGTCTTGAAGTATCCCAGCCGGTGCTGACAGCAACCGATATGGAAAAGCTGCGCCATATCCACAAATACACTTCCGGCAAGCTGAGTTCTTTTGAACTGGATATTTGCTATCCGGTTGCCTGGGGCAAGGATGGCGTTGAAGCTCGTCTTGCTTCCCTGGCTGCCGATGCTGAAGATGCAGTTCGTTCCGGCGCCAACATCCTGATCGTTTCTGACCGCAAGCTGGACGAAACGCACGTTGCGATTCCTGCCCTGCTTGCCACCTCAGCCATTCACCAGCATTTGGTGAAAAAAGGTTTGCGCACCAGTTCTGGCCTCGTGGTTGAAACCGGTTCGGCTCGTGAAACGCATCATTTTGCGCTACTCGGCGGTTACGGTGCCGAGGCGGTCCACCCCTATTTAGCGCTCGAAACCATTGAAAGCTTTGCCAAGGGCGATGCTGAAAAGGCTGAGAAATACGTCAAGAATTACGTCAAGGCCATCGGCAAGGGCCTGATGAAGGTGATGTCCAAAATGGGCATTTCAACCTACATGTCCTATACCGGCGCACAAATTTTCGAGGCTATCGGACTCCAGAAGGATTTTGTCGAAAAATACTTCACCGGCACACCATCGAACATTGAAGGCATCGGTGTCTTTGAGGTTGCGGAAGAGGCTATTCGTCAACATACCGAAGCCTTCTCAACGGATCCGGTATTGGCCACCATGCTTGATGCCGGCGGCGAGTATAACTACCGCACCCGTGGCGAAGAGCACATGTGGACGCCGGATTCGATCGCCAAGCTACAACATGCGACCCGCTCGAACAAGACAGAAACCTATAAGGAATACGCCCAACTGATCAACGATCAGACGAAGCGTCACCTGACTTTGCGTGGCCTGTTTGAATTCAAGCCCTCGGGCAATGCGATTCCTTTGGACGAAGTTGAATCAGCCAAGGAGATCGTCAAGCGTTTTGCCACTGGCGCCATGTCGCTCGGCTCGATTTCAACTGAAGCACATTCAACATTGGCGATTGCCATGAACCGTATTGGTGGCAAATCGAATACCGGTGAAGGTGGCGAAGATGCCAAGCGCTTCCTGCCCGTCAAGGGCGGCGCAATGCTCTCGGATATCATCGGCAAAAACCGGATAGAGCGTGATTTGCAGCTCAAAGACGGCGACTCACTACGTTCCGCCATTAAGCAGGTTGCGTCCGGTCGTTTCGGTGTGACCACAGAGTATTTGGTAAATGCTGACCAAATCCAGATCAAGATGGCGCAAGGCGCCAAGCCGGGTGAAGGTGGTCAGCTTCCGGGCCACAAGGTTTCCGAGTACATCGGCTTCTTGCGTCACTCAGTACCGGGCGTCGGCCTGATTTCACCCCCGCCACATCACGACATTTATTCCATCGAAGATTTGGCACAGCTGATTCACGATCTAAAAAATGCTAACTCCAAGGCCTCCATCTCGGTGAAGCTGGTGTCCGAAGTTGGTGTCGGCACCGTTGCTGCCGGTGTTGCCAAAGCCAAGGCCGATCACGTCGTGATTGCTGGTTTTGACGGTGGCACGGGTGCTTCGCCACAATCCTCGATCAAGCATGCTGGTACGCCATGGGAACTTGGCTTGGCGGAAACCCAACAAACGCTGGTTCTGAACCGCCTGCGTAGCCGTATCCGCGTCCAGGTTGATGGCCAGATGAAGACCGGCCGCGACGTGGTTATCGGGGCCCTGTTGGGTGCTGATGAATTTGGTTTCGCTACCGCACCGCTGGTGGTTGAAGGCTGCATCATGATGCGCAAGTGTCACCTCAACACCTGTCCGGTTGGCGTTGCCACGCAAGACCCTGTCCTGCGCAAACGCTTTACCGGTCAGCCAGAACATGTCGTCAATTACTTCTTCTTCGTTGCTGAAGAAGTGCGTGAAATCATGGCACAACTGGGTATTCGCAAGTTTGACGACCTTGTTGGCCGCGCTGATCTGCTTGATACCCGTCCGGGCATTGAACACTGGAAAGCCAAGGGTCTCGATTTCACCAAGGTTTTCTACCAGCCGAACGTTCCAACCGATGTTTCGCGCCGTCACACTGAAATTCAGGACCACGGCCTCGACAAGGCGCTTGATCACAAGCTGATTAAAGAAGCCAAGTTGGCGCTTGAAAAGGGCCAGAAAGTCCAGATCGAAACGACCATTATCAACGTCAATCGTACCTGCGGCACCATGCTCTCGGGCGAAGTTGCACGCCGTTATGGCAACGATGGACTGCCGGATGACACCATCCATGTCAAACTGACTGGTACTGCTGGTCAGGCTTTTGGTGCATTCCTGGCCAAGGGCGTCACATTAGAATTGACGGGCGAAGGTAACGACTACGTTGGCAAGGGTTTGTCCGGTGGTCGCATCATCATCAAACCGAGCCCGGATTTCCGTGGCAACACGCAAGAGAACATCATTGTCGGCAACACCGTCATGTACGGCTCAACCGATGGCGAAGCTTTCCTGGCCGGCGTGGGTGGTGAACGCTTTGCGGTGCGTAACTCCGGCGGTACCGCTATCGTTGAAGGCGTCGGCGATCACGGTTGCGAATACATGACCGGTGGTACGGTTGCCGTTCTTGGCATGACCGGCCGCAATTTTGCCGCAGGCATGTCCGGTGGTATCGCTTACGTTCTTGACGCAGATGGCAGCTTCAAAACTCGCGCCAATCTGGCACAGGTTGCTTTGGAAAAAGTGTTGCCGGCCAGCCGTCAAACCGGCGAACCGCTGCACAACGGCATTGCTGACGAAACCCAGCTCAAAGAGTTGATTACCCGTCATGCCGAATATACCGGCAGCCTGACCGCCAAGGCGCTACTCGCCGACTGGGATGCCAGCCGCGAGAAGTTCGTCAAAGTTTATCCGCATGAGTACAAGCGCGCCCTGACCGAAATGGCCGCTGCACAGAAGGAGGCCGCATAATGGGCAAGCCGACAGGATTCATGGAATTTGAACGCCTTTCTGAAACGTATAGCCCGGTCGAGCAGCGTCTCAAGCATTACAAAGAGTTTGTTCATACGCTGAACGACGACGATGCCAAGACGCAAGGCGCACGCTGTATGGATTGTGGCATTCCGTTCTGCAACAACGGTTGCCCGGTGAACAACATCATTCCTGACTGGAATGATCTGGTTTATTGTGGCAACTGGAAGCAAGCGCTGGATGTACTGCATTCAACCAACAACTTCCCCGATTTCACCGGCCGTATCTGCCCGGCGCCTTGTGAAGCAGCCTGTACGCTGGGCATCAACGCAGCACCAGTTGGGATTAAATCGATTGAGCATTTCATCATCGACAAGGGCTGGGAAATGGGCTGGGTTGTCCCGCAACCACCGAAGTCAAAAACCGGCAAAAAAATTGCTGTCATTGGTTCCGGTCCGGCTGGTTTGGCGGCTGCACAGCAACTGGCGCGCGTCGGCCATGATGTGACCGTATTCGAGAAAAGCGACCGTCTTGGTGGCTTGCTGGCTTACGGCATCCCTGACTTCAAAATGGAAAAAACGGTGGTAGATCGCCGGGTTGCCCAGATGGAAGCCGAAGGCGTTACCTTCAAGACCAAGGTATTGATTGGTTCGAAAGATATGCCTGCCGGGATCAACAATGACTCGACAGAATTTGTCTCTGCTGAGCAGTTGACCGCAACATTTGACGCGGTGATTCTCGCTGCTGGCTCAGAAGTGCCGCGCGATCTGCCGGTACCAGGCCGTGAGCTAAAAGGCATCTACGCTGCCCTTGAGTTCCTGATTCCGCAAAACAAGGAAGTCCAGCAAGGCAAGGCCAACCCGATCAACGTCAAGGGCAAGCACGTCATCGTCATCGGTGGTGGCGACACCGGCTCCGACTGCGTCGGCACCTCCAACCGCCACGGCGCAGCATTGATCACCCAGTTCGAATTGATGCCGATGCCGCCGGAGCAGGAAAACAAGGCGCTGACCTGGCCGTACTGGCCGTACAAGCTACGCACCTCCTCCTCGCACGACGAAGGCTGCAGCCGCGATTTCGCCGTTGCCACCAAAGGCTTCGTCGATGATGGCAAGGGCAACGTCAAGGCACTGAAAGCCGTTCGCCTCGAATGGACGGATGGCAAGATGAGTGAAGTTGCCGGTTCGGAATTTGAACTGCCTTGCGACAACGCCTTCCTGGCGATGGGCTTCACCAATCCGGTTGGTTCCCTGCTTGATGCTTTCGGTATCGAGAAAGACAATCGCGCCAATGCCAAAGCAACGACCGACGGAGCAGGTTGCTATGCCACGAATGTTGCCAAGGTATTTGCAGCCGGTGACGTACGCCGTGGCCAATCGCTAGTAGTTTGGGCGATCCGTGAAGGCCGTCAGGCAGCGCGGGAAGTGGATGCTTTTTTAATGGGATTTACCAACCTGCCTCGATAGGTTTCCAGGCTGGTCAAGCTGCTCTAAACGCTGTCACGGGAAACCACCGTGACAGCGTTTAGCTTTTAAGGCAATTGTAATTTCGGTGCTTCAACTTTTGTCCCGGCTGGGTCAAACACGATGGTAACAACAAACCATCCTTTAGTTTTTGGTGTGCCATCACGAAATCTGGCTGACTTGATAGCCTCAAGAACCGTATTGTCAAAAACGCCCAAGGGTTGGCTTTCGACAACGTCGATATTCTCGATTTCGCCCCCTCCCGTAATTTCAAATTTCGCTGTAACACTGCCTCTTGTGCCCAAAATGAACTGGTGCAAGGGGTACTCTGGATTAATATCAAGAACAAATACGGGAATTGAAGAGTTTTTTCCTGAATTTTCACTGGACTTGTCGTTTACCCCCAGAACAGGACGAGGTGCGGAAGACGGCTTTTCGGATATCGCCGCTAATGTATCTGCTGCTACTTGCAAAGCATCAGCTTGCCGCTCGGTTTCTGGCTGAGAGTTCACCACCATAGATGCCCCATCCATTATTTCGCTTTTAAAGTGAATTTGAAGAGCGGGCAGTCCAGATTGAAAAGTATCGTGCTGTTCAGAAATTCCACCAGAAAGACATAGCACCAAGCAGTGGAACGATATGGATGCGACAACCGCAAATACAAGTTTGCGATGTTCGGAAATATCGAACCATGGATGGTATTCGCCATACGTTGCTCGGAACATTTTAAATTTACTGAGAATCCGGTGTATTGATGCTCAATACTGGGCCAATATCAGCATTGTCGTATTGCCGCTTGTCATTGCTTTGAAACCGCTCATCTTTTTTATCGAAACACACCAGTCATTGATGTTAGTGTAACTATCGGGGAAAGTAGTTTATGCATGCTTTTTCAAATTTTCGGGGATAAAAGTGTTACAGCCAAAACAAAAAGGGTTCACGCTTATCGAGTTGATGATCGCAGTCGCGATTATCGGTATCTTGTTATCTATTGCCATACCCAGCTATAAAGACTACATGATTCGCGGGGCACGATCTGCGGCTCAAACCTATCTTTCCGATTTGGCTCAAAGACAGGAACTGATTTTTCAGGATGCGCGAGCCTACAGTAGCACCGTCGGGGATTTTCCGACAATTCCACCTGATATCGCATCACGATACCAAGCACCTACATTTGCGGCAACCGCACCAGCCCCTGGCGTACCAGCAACCTACTCCATTACGCTGAAACCAATCGTTGGAGGAATGATGAAGGACGATGGTGATCTGGTTGTAAATTCGCAAGGTGCCCGTACACGTAATGGCTCGATTAACTGGTAAGCCATGAAACACTATTTTCTTCGGGAACCCCGCCCCCGCAACTCATCAATACAATCGCCAAACAGTTTTTGTCGGCGTTTGCCTCAATACAGCCATATGCAGACGGGTTTTACTCTCATCGAATTGGTTGTCGTAATTGGGATAGTCGGAATTTTATTAGGGATTGCCATCCCGAATTTTACTGAAATGATTATTGAACAGCGCGTACGTTCGGTCGCATCTGATCTGATCGGGGATTTGGTTCTGGCACGAACAGAGGCAATCAAGCAGCAACGGCGAGTGATACTCCAGGCGGCGCCTGGGGGCTGGAAAGATGGCTGGATAATTTATGTTGATATCGATGCCAGTGGCAGCCTCAACGGGGGCGAAACACCCATGAAAACTGCGGCTGCAGTACAGGGCGACACACTGAAGGTCTGCCCGTTAACTGCAGCAGCGAATACCCAAATCGTCTTCCGCGGCGATGGGGGCGTGGCAAACTTTCCACTTGGCACTGAATCCGGCCTTCTGGTCTCTGACGACAGAGGCAAAATCTGGACTGTCGGAAATAGCGGAAACCCTGGTGCACGTACTCGTGAAATTCCCATTTCAACTGCAGGACGCGCCTCTGTGGAGACTTTGAACAAAGCAGATGGAATCAAATGCCCATGAATTCAAATATCCGGCATCAAAACGGTATGTTGATGATCGAAGTCCTAGTCACCATCCTGATTGTAAGTCTTGGCCTGCTGGGCATTGCGGCAATGTTTGCCCGCTCTCATCTGGTCAGTGACGAGGCCTATCAACGTTATCAAGCGACCGAAATTGCTCATCAGCTGTCCGAACAACTAACCGCAAATCAAAGTGAAGCAAGCCTGAGAGAGACCTCAACCTATGTCACGGGTCTTAGTGCGCCGATGCCAGGCCATGGATATACCTCAACAATGTGCTCTCCGTGCACCTCAGCACAACTTGCCGTCAGGGATTTGTCAATTTTTCATGATTCTCTCATCGGAACACAAAAAACCAAGTCGGGTAACAATGCCTCGGCACTGCTCGATGCCCGTGGCTGCGTCGAATATCTTGGTCCCAAGCTGGGCGATCCGATCGATCCGGAAGATCCACCGCGCTATCGCATCAGCGTAGTTTGGCAAGGACGAGGATTAGCCGGGACAACAGTTAACCCGACATTGTGCGCCAACGGTATCTATTCAGATGCAAGATTGCGCCGGGTAATATCACTGGAAGTACAGATCCTATGAAATCCAACAATGCCGGTTCGGGCAACAAAATCCATGACCAGAAATTGCGTGTCATGTCATTTTATGCAGGCAACAATTTTCTTAAGCAATTATCTTCAGGCCAGAGACAACACGGTCTTTCGCTGGTTGAGTTGATGGTTGCACTAGCCATCGGAACATTGATTGCCTTGGCAATTTCGACCCTGTTCTTCCAGGTTTTTTCCGGATCACGTACTGCGGACGATACTGCGCGCGCCTCAGAAGCAGGCTCTTTCGGCTTGCGAATACTCAGCGAGGATTTTCGGATGTTCGGGTTTGTTGGCCTAATTGATGACGGTTCAAAAATCGACTTGGTAAGAACAAGCTTAGTGGGAAGCAGCGCAGCAGACAACTGCGGAAATCCAAAATGGTTTCTGCCACTGGATGAAGCTACGAATCGCATCGTATACATCGAACATTTTACCAACCCAAGTGATTTGCCATGCATAGCTGCCGCCAATCATGTCGCAGGAAGTCCTGCCATTGTTCTGCGAGGAGCGTCAGGTACCCAGGCACGGCCAGCTGACTTGGCCACCAATAAAATATTTCTCCAGTCCAACCAGGCAGGAGGCATTGTTTTTCAGGGTGTAGATTACGCAGCTAACGTAAAGGGAGCCGGTAGGCACACAAGAATTTGTAGATACACGCCAGGAGCGGGCGCCTGTGCTGACACTGCGGATGAACCTCCGTGTCGATGCCCGACAACGGGCGTTAATGCCGGCAAAGGAAGCGTCGCTCTGGTCGATGCACCAATATTTGCATATCACGCCAACATTTATTACATCCGCCCCTGCAGCCGGCCTGCCGGCACAACATGCACTGCGGCGGATGACAACGGACAACCCATTCCTACCTTGGTAAGGCGTCAACTTTCGGAAAACACCGACCCCGCTACCTTTGTTGAAGTGCCAATAGCCGAAGGGGTTGAGCGAATGGCCGTGTCATACGGAATCGATGCTAACCGGGATAGTGTAACGGAGACTTTCACCGACAAGAACACCATTTTCTCACCAGCCTCCCCAAACCTTAGCGATGATGCATTGACTGTTCGTATCAGCTTGCTCATGCGCACGCGCAAGCCGGAAAACAATTACGACGACTCCGTTAACACCTATACCCTGGCGGATGGCTCAACCTTTAATTGCGTGACCAATGTCGCATCCTGCAAACATCATCGCTACATCCTTACTGACACCGTACAGGTGAAAAATAATGCCTTCCGCCGCTAATTCTTCGTCCCGTATTCATCCTGCCAACGTTAGCGCCTCCCACACCCGTCAATCCGGTGTCATTTTACCGGTTGCGCTATTTGTTCTGGTTGCAGCAACCATTTTGACGCTGGGACTGGTCAAGACCAATATGTCATCATTACGTGTTGGCGGGGCCTCGGTCGTCGGCCAGGAAACTCAGGGGTCAGCCGAACTCCTGTCCAGTAACTTCAGGACTCGCAACCCGGTAGTCACGGTCGATCCGCTTACGTTGAAGGAATTGCCAGACGAAGGCCGCTATGAAAGAGGCTTTACGCCGTGCAGCACGCTGGCAGATCTCCTTCCTTTTACTACCATTTTTGACTGTCGTTCGATCAACCCCAGCCGCTTGCCGGCACACACGCAGCAGGTCGAAACGGCGCCGGGCGTCAGAACCCCTGATGTTCAGCGCATTGGATGCGCACCGCCTCCACGAAGCAGCTCACCCACGGAAAATAACGGGCTAATTAAATTCAATCACAATCAAATATTAAGCCGCGTAGAAAACACGTTTTACGGAAGTCAAGGTGCTGCAGGTATCGGTGTTGGAAAACTGGTTATGCAGTGTCCGTAAATCGCTAATTGGAAAAAAGAAAGCGAGAGAATCATGAACGCCAAATTCAACAAGTGGGTTGCCCGGATACTGATGGTTTCCATAGTCAATCCCGCAATGTTCGTTCCGCCAGCTGCAGCTCGGGATACCGCCATTTTCTCAGGGCTGCTTTCCGCCACTGTAGTGACAGTCAAGCCCAATGTGCTCTTTGTAATAGACACTTCGGACTCAATGAATCTGCCTGAAGCGTGGAAAGAATATGCCGGCGCATATGATTCTCACGTCGAATACCTGTGGAATGATCTGACCCGGATTGTCGATGCCGATGCTGGATCTATCGGGGAAGTAACCGCAGCGGATAGCACCAGAATATCCACACAGCAAATTCCCAGCCAATTTTTTACAAAATGGGGCTTTTGGGATGGCGCAACACTCGCAGACCGCCAGGCACTGTGGCAGGCTGCCCGCACCTCAGCAAAAGCAACCCAAATTCATGGAACGGCTCCTGCGGTTACAGACCCGGGCCCTGCATATCAATACCGGAATTACAACGACCTGTCCTGGATATACTGGTTGCCGACAGGAACAGCAGAGACAGACCCCCGGTTACGCTCCCCTTCATGGAACAAGTTTCGTGGCTACATTCAGGAATTAGGCGATGGCCTAGGCGGCGGCATGACACGCGGCGGCCCATCCTTCAACGATACCAATAACTACCAAGCCTATAACAAGTGTGGAAATTCGCTGGATGCCTTGACACCATCAACCGTGTTTGTGCCTTCGCCAATTGCCCGAAATACCGGCAAATACCTCGACCAGCAATGGGCCCGTTGGGACCCATACCTGGCGACGACTGCGGTGGGCAATTCCGGCTACCCAGCCAGCAGTACACTGGCTATTGCCTTGGGCGCACCAAGTACAACTCAGTATGCAAAAGGTTATCTTGACACGACCAATCCAGCTACCGGCAATCCGGCAAGCAACCCGGTATACCGCGACAACACCTCAGCCACTGCCGACGTAGGCCTGAACGGACTTCCCATTCGTTACAACAGCGGCAGCTCCGGTTCGGGTTGGGATGGCCTGAAAGCGGATTCAGGCGGTTTTATTTTGCGCAGCATTATTGATGGCTATGCCACACGCGTTGATCTTGAAGCAGTCATGTCTACGTATGCCTTACCAGCAACAAGCGATGTCGACGGCAGCAGTATCACTGATGTCAAAGATGCAAAATTCATAGCCATCAAAGGCAACAGGGATGCAACACCAGCCTTCGGTAGCGCAACCGGCTTGCATGCTTACACAGACACCACGGCATCACTATGTGACTCGGCAACAGGACCGGCCAGTACAACTTGTCTTGACAAACCATTTGGCGCGACCAGCCCAGCCTTTACATTGACCAAAACAGCAACCTGCAATCTAACAGGTACAACAACATCGAAAGATGCCCGAGCCAATTCAGTCAAAACCGGCGGAACATGTACCATTGGTACGATTAGCAACTCCGGCACTGACACAAACGGAGCGCTTTTTCCAAGCTTTTCCGACGTACCAAATCCCACCGTTTGCCCAGCCCCGACCACGACAAACAGCAACTTTTATTCTGTAGATAATTCTGCTTGCGCCTACACAGTAACAACCGTTGCAGCGGCTCAAACCTGCGCGTTGACTGGCGATCAAACCTTGACAATCGGCGCCTGTACACCGACAGGTGGCAGTAATGTTGCGATTTCTGCTTGCGCACTTTCAGGACCGGCGGATACCGTGGCAGCTTGCGCCTGGTCCGGTCGGCAAACCAAGAATGTTGGCAACTGTGCCTGGGTTGGGCGGACAGCGACATTTAGTGAGTCAACAAAGTGGCGGGCATCTGGTGGAACCTGCCAGCAAAACGGCAGTACTGAATTTTGTAATGGCGTAGCTGGATCACAAGGTCCATTCGCAACGGAAGCCGCAGCCCTAGCCTCAACTGCAGGGTGTACCAATACGGTGCCCGCAGCCGCTTACCAGTACGGAGGCACCTGTACAGAAAATGGCTCGGCTGACGAGTGTTCGATTACTGGCGCATCCGCTATTCTTGGTGGCGGCTATACCAACGTAAATGCGACCTGCGGCAATGCCAACTCACCTCCTGTAGGCACCTACACTCATACACCAACGTGCTCTGAAAACGGTTCGCCTTCAAGTTGCCAGCTAAGCGCCGGCACTTCCAGAACAATTCGTGGCAGCACCAAAACCTATTACACAGCTGCCAACTGCACCAACAAACCCAACGCCTTGCCGACCTACAATCAAAGCGGCAGTTATGGCTATGGCAAAACCTGTACAGGCACCAACAATACTTGCACGACCAACGCCAGCAATACTTTCACGGTTAGAGGTAGCAGCTATACGCAAGTAACCTCGTGTACCAACGGAAAAACACCTGGCACTTATCACCGTGGCGGCACTTGTACGGGCACCCTGGCGGGATGTACTCAGGTCACCCCATACGGCGGGACCTCAGTCTTTGTTTCACCTAATACCTGGTATACAAACCTGGCAACCTGTACGCCGCCTACCGGCGCGCAAACCTATAACAGCAACTGTACCGGCACCCAAAAACTGCCTCCAGGTGATGCTGCTCACACCACGAACAATACACAGGCCGCCTGTAATTTCACGACGAATACGGTAACCATATTGGGCACCCCGTATACAAACTACAACACCTGCACAACCAAATCTGACGTCAATCCCAAGTGTTTCGGGCAATTCGGGGTTAACTGCTCGACGGGTTGTAATGATGCAACACCGACCTCGGTAACTGGCGGCGCAACGTCCCAATCGCATAACTACTACCGAACCTATGACTTCCAAGCCGGTACTGATTATCTGGTCCATGACTGTAAGGCAGACGATGGCGGAACGAAGTTCATGCACTACACGAGCAGCACGTTGAACAGTTTTGGCTCTGCCTGGAACGATACAACCAGCTATGCGAGCAGCGCTACCGGCGGCGTTGCAGTCGATAACACGCAAAAGGCTGATATGTATTCGGTCAACTATCTGAACTGGAAATTCGGCCCGAAAGGTCCGAACGGACACCCCATTGGCCGTAAAACCCGTCTGCAAATCGCCAAGGATGCATTGGCATCCGTGATTGATATCTACACCACAGACCCCTTGTTTAAAGACAAATACCGCATGGGCGTCATGGCGTTCAACCAGATGGAAAAAGATATTCCTCTTGGCAGCATTTCGCCCAATTCTTCCGGCGCACACCTCGTCAAGCCCGTCAAGGATCTCGATGTTGCCCACGGCAATGCCATTGTTACAAGCGTCAATGCAATGACGGCATCTTCGGCAACGCCACTCACCGAGTCGTTGTATGAAGCTTATCGCTATTTCAAAGGTCAGTCGCCCATGTTTGGCGGGCCAACATACCAGACCAAGGAGTCCGTAATTTCAACGGCGTTAGTACCGCGCTATGTTACCGAAGGGGTCGACACTTCGGCAGACTCACTAACGGGCGGACTGTACAAATCGCCAATTACGGCAACCTGCCAAACCAATCTGGTTATTCTGATTTCTGACGGCGCACCGGAAAATGACACATCGGCCAATGCCGACGTTCTTGCCCTGCCGGATTATGGAATCTTTTCAATTCATCAACCGACCGGCAGCGGTCAATTTGAAACTACATCCAACCTACCCTATGGCCCAGCTGATCCAATCGGCCCACCGATGGGTGACAACTATGTGCTACTTGATGAACTGAGCTATTACATGGCGCATGTAGACGCTCGTACAGATTTGCCTGGTGACCAGACAGTCGTTCTTTCTACGATCAGCTACGATATCAACTCACCTGTACTTGACAAAGCCGCACAAAACAGTGGGGGGAAGAGTCTAAAGGCCAGGGATCAGGCAAGCCTGATTACAGCACTGGGCGATGCGCTGACCATTCCCCCCTGGCAGCCGCAGGGTGGAACTCCGACGAGCACCTACAACATAGCAAACGGTGTATCAGGTGATATCTATTTGTCAGCCTTTTCACCGACCTACAAGACGGTTTGGGGAGGAACCATCAAAAAGTACAAGCATGGTTTTGGTGCGACGGAATGCGGCGATAGCGTCTGCGGCAATCCAAATGCTTGTATCACTGGCAATCCTGCAATCACTTACGCCTCCTGCGGAATAAATGTCGAGTATCTTGAGACTGACAAAACGAAGCAGGATGAACTCGGCCATGACGTTTTGTTGCGCGTGATTCGTCCGGAAGCGGTGAGTTACTGGATACCGACTGCACCACCAGATGGCCCATCCGGGGTGCGCGGCGGAACAGGCCAGGTTTTGATTGCCAATGGCACGCCAGATGCCCGCAAACTTTACACATACATTCACGGTGTCACACCCAGCGCTTCATTGGTAAGCCCTCAAAACCTGGTGACGCCTACCAATCCGCTGATTTCCAAAACAATACTGGGGAATGCAGCAATGACCGATGCTGAGCGGGACTCCATTCTCAGTTTTGCTCAAGGTAGCGATGGCTTCACAACGAATGTCTGGCGTGATTGGGCACACTTCGATTCATTGCACTCAACCCCTCTGGTTGATGATGGATTCCTTTATTACCTGACCAGTGACGGCGTCCTTCATTCGGTGAATACTTCCGATGGCAAAGAAAACTGGTCCTTTATGGTAGAAGAAGGGCTCTCCAAAATTGCCGAAACAATGACACCGCCAAATGGTGAGCGTCTGGAAGTAGCAGATGGCACACCTGTCATCGCCAATCTGGCTGATGGCAAGCGGTATCTGATTTTTGGTCTGCGCCGCGGTGGCCGTGCTTACTACGCTCTGGATATAACCAATCCGGCTGCGCCCGCGCTCGCATGGAAAATCTCGCCGACACAAACCTGTTCAGGCAATACGTGTAGTCCTTCGCCCAACTTTAGTGAACTGGGCCAAGCCTGGTCTACACCCTATGTTGCCAAGATTCGGGGCCGGAAATCGGGGAGTAAATTCAAACCCGCCCTGATCTTTGGTGCTGGCTATGATGAAAATCAGGATTTGGCAGTACCTGCTGCCGATACCATGGGGCGTGCTGTATTTGTGGTGGATGCTGCAGATCTGACGGTCATTAAAAAGTTCAGCACGATCTCCGGCGCACAAGGCTACTCCGTGCCATCCGATGTCCTGGCAATTGACACAACGGGTGATGCTGATAGCACAATTGATCGAGCTTACGTCGGCGACATGGGCGGCAGGTTGTGGAGAATGGATCTCGATGATCGCAGTGTTACCAACGATGAAAGCAACTGGACAATTGTTCAGATTGCCGATCTGGCAACAACCACACGCCCCAACAAACTGTTCAATCGCCCAACCATGGCACCTTCTATCTATCAGGGCCAGGTATTTGATGCAGTGTTTATCGGAGGTGGCGATCTACAGCAACCGACAGCGCACGGTACAAACGATTCTGGTGCTATGTTCATGGTGAAAGACTATTCGGTTGCAAAAGTTGCCGTACAGCCTTCTCCGATTCCCAATGCGTCAGGGGATTTCGTCGACATGACCAATCTGCTCGATGCCGCAAAGTTGTTAACCGATGCCCAGAAACAGGCCTTGGTGACCAAATCAGGCTATGTGATCAATTTAAAAAATGGAGAAAAGGTTTCAAGTACTGCACAGGTTTATGGTGGCGTTTTGTATTTTGGTACCTATTTACCCACACAAACCACAATAGCCAACCTTGCCAATGTCTGCGGAGTAGGCGGCTATGGCAAACAGTACGTAAGTGATGCTCTTACCGGCACCCCGCTGCGTGACGAAATCACCAACAACGCCTTATTCACCAATGATGCAAGCGGTCGGGTATTTGGCCATGTTGCTGGTTTCGGTGTGAGTCTGAGCCCGGCCAGCCAGGGGCCAGGCAAGGGCATCTACTTGCGCAACCGTGGTGTTGAGTCACAAAGGACCGGTAAAACCTCATCCAAGATGTATTGGTACTCAATCCCGGAACAATGATCGAAACTGATACCAACTTGGCGCATTTCGCCTGAGTGAAGAGCCCCGTTAATCGGGGTTCTTTTTTTATTGTTTGGACAAGCCCCGGAATGAATGGATTTGATTTTCGACATCGGATATACAGTCATGTAAAAATGCTGTGCGATTTGTTTATAGTCTGTTGCCAGAAAGCATTTCCCCTAACCCGCCGCAATTAGCATTTTTGATTGAACTCACATGAATATCGTTAT
>ERZ724524.1257-NODE-1257-length-16866-cov-8.273036_pt1 | contig 16866 bp, 15 predicted proteins | sample MGYA00376057_ERZ724524 | MGnify/ENA primary metagenome ERZ724524 (study PRJEB28724, sample SAMN07190888) | wastewater metagenome | isolation source: influent of sewage treatment plant in Hong Hong | place: USA: Christiansburg, Virginia | collected 2016-03-01 ...
GCCGAAGCACCTTCCGAATGGGTGCGGCGCTGGTCGCACCTGCTGCCTGCGGGTGGCCGGGCGCTGGATGTGGCCTGCGGAGCAGGCCGCCACGCTCACCACCTGGCCGCGCTGGGCATGGCCGTCACCGGCATCGACCGCGATGCCGCCGCGCTGGCCCAGGCACGGCAGCACTGGCCCGCACAGGCCGTGCATGCCCCCACCCTGCTGCAAGCCGACATCGAAGGCCAGCCCTGGCCGCTGCCGGGGCAGACTTTCGATGCCATCGTCGTCACCAATTACCTGTGGCGGCCGCTGTGGCCCAGTCTGTTGGCAGCATTGGCTCCGGGCGGGGTGTACATCCACGAAACCTTTGCCCACGGCAACGCCAGCGTGGGCAAGCCATCGCGCCCTGACTTTTTGTTACAAACCGGCGAACTGCTGCAAATAGGCAGCAATTTGCGGGTGGTGGCGTTTGAAGACGGGTTTCTGCCCCGTCCCCCTCGCTATGTGCAGCGCATCGTGGCGGTGCGCGAAGCACCGGCCACAACGCCCGGCCAGCCGCCCGCCCGCTACCCGTTGGCACGGGTCGGCGAGTCGATAGAATGACCTGATTAACTCTTTGTACCGCACAGCTATGAACCCCATCACCGGCAGCATCGTGGCCCTCGTCACACCCATGCACGAAGACGGCAGCGTGGACTACCCCACCCTGCGCAAACTGATCGACTGGCACATTGCCGAAGGCACCGATTGCATCGGCGTGGTGGGCACCACCGGCGAGTCACCCACCGTCAGCGTGGAAGAACATTGCGAAATCATCCGCGTGGCCGTGGAGCAGGCCGCAGGCCGCGCACCCATCATGGCGGGCTGCGGAGCCAATTCCACCGCCGAAGCCATTGAGCTGGCCAAATTTGCCCGCAACGTGGGGGCAGACTGCCAGCTCCAGGTGGTGCCTTACTACAACAAGCCCACGCAAGAAGGCCAGTACCAGCACTTCAAGGCCATTGCCGAAGCCACGGGCGACCTGCCCATCGTGCTCTACAACGTACCTGGCCGCAGCGTAGCCGACATGGCCCACGCCACCGTGCTGCGCCTGGCCCAGGTGCCCGGCATCGTGGGCATCAAGGAAGCCACCGGCAACATTGACCGTGCGCAATGGCTGATCAAGGAAGCCCCCGAAGGCTTTGCCATCTACTCCGGTGACGATCCCACCGCCGTGGCCCTGATGCTGTGCGGCGGCCAGGGCAACATCAGCGTGTCGGCCAACATTGCACCGCGCCTGATGCACGAGTTGTGCGTGGCCGCCATTGCAGGCGACGTGGCCAAGGCCATGTCCATCCAGATGCGGCTGCTGCCCATTCACAAGCACCTGTTCGTGGAAGCCAACCCCATTCCCGTGAAGTGGGCCATGTCCCGCCTCGGTCTGTGCGGCCCCACATTGCGCCTGCCCATGACGCAGATGGAAGCAGGCAATGTGCCCGTGGTGGAAGCCGCGCTGCGCGCATCCGGCCTGTTGAACTGAAGTTGCCTCTCCCCTTTCATTGCATGGCCGCTGGCCACCCCCACATGACGATTCGCAAAGCCTCTCTCTCCGCCTTGAACACCCGCCCGTCTGCCAAGGCGCTGGTTGTCATGGGCCTCGGTGCCTTGGCCCTGTCGGGCTGCTCCATGCTGCAAGAAGACAAGGTGGACTACACCAGCGCCAAACGCGTCAGCACACTGGAAGTGCCGCCTGATCTGACCCAGCTCTCCAAAGACAGCCGCTTCACGGTGCCTGGCAGCGTGGTAACGGCAAGCGGCTACCAGCAGGCTCAACCGGCCACGCCATCGCCTGTGACAGCCGCCAGCACCTTGGGCGATGTGCGCATTGAACGCGCGGGCAACCAGCGCTGGCTGGTGGTCAGCCGCCCTGCCGACAAACTCTGGCAGCCCCTGCGTGACTTCTGGCAGGAAAGCGGCTTTGTGCTGGCACTGGATCAGGAGAAGCTCGGTCTGCTGGAAACCGACTGGGCCGAAAACCGCGCCAAACTGCCGCAAGATTTCATCCGCAACACCTTGGGTAGGGTGCTGGACAGCCTGTACTCCACCGGAGAGCGCGACAAGTTCCGCACCCGCCTGGAGCGCAATGCCGCCGGAGAAACCGAGATTTACATCAGCCACCGTGGCATGGTGGAGGTGTACAACAGCAGCGCCAAAGACCAGACCGTGTGGCAACCCCGTCAGCCAGACCCCGAACTGGAAGCCGAGTTTCTGCGTCGCCTGATGCTCAAACTGGGTGCCAGCCAAGAGCAGGCCAAAGCCCAGGTGGCAGCGAATGCACCACCACCCAAGGCGCGTTTGCTGGAAACAGGCAGCGTGGTTTCGGCAGTGGAAGTGAGCGAGCCGTTTGACCGTGCCTGGCGGCGCGTGGGCCTGGCGCTGGACCGTGGCGGCTTCACCGTTGAAGACCGCAACCGCGCCCAGGGCACCTACTTTGTGCGCTATGTGGACGGCAGCGCCAGCACGGAAAGCGAGCCGGGTCTGTTGAGCCGCATGTTTGGCGCGTCCAAAAAAGATGCCAAGCCAGCGCAATACCAGATCAAAGTCAGCAGCGCAGAGGCGCTCAGTACACTGACCGTGCTCAACGACCAAGGGCAACCGGATGCCTCCCCCGTTGCACAACGCATCTTGAAGCTGTTGGTTCAAGAGTTGCAATGAACGCCTGGGCCAGCCAGGCCCTGCACTCGGGATCACCACCCCAATAAAAAAAGCCGCTGTAAGCGGCTTTTTTTGCGGCCATCTTGTGGATGGCCGGTTGAAACCAAGACTGCTTGCACAGTCTTGGCGTGAAGCAGATTACTGCTTCTTTTCTTCAGGCTTTTGCTCGGCAGCGGGAGCGGCTGCGGCAGGAGCGGCAGCAGGAGCTGCGGCGGCATCGGCAGCTGGTGCGGCTGCGGCAGGAGCAGGAGCGGCAGCGGCGGGTGCGGGTTCAGCAGCTGGAGCTGGTGCAGGTGCTGCGACAGGAGCGGGTGCGGGAGCAGGCGCTTCTTCTTTTTTGCCACAAGCGGTGATAGCGGCAGCAGCCAACAGGACAGCCAACAGAGCGGTTTTGTTCATGATCTAAAAGTGTGTGTTTGATATGGTTTGCGAGAAGGGTGTGATGGGCAATCACCCAAGAACCGGGCGCAAGTATATTTCAATAAATGTCAACCGCGTTTCCACTGACCGGGAAAACACGGATGGTTACAAATTTGAATTGGCCTGCGCCCGCACCTCACACCATGCGCAGCCAACCTGCACTGAACCACTCGGCCAGCAGTTCCTTGGCCCCCGTGCTGGCCTTGAGCACAGCACGCTCTGGCAGGCTGCGCTGATCGGCCAACTGGCGCATCAGCCTGGCATCGGCACCACCGGCCCTGAAACTGTCGCCATTGATGAAGATGTGCTTGTCGTCGTACATCATGCGTGTGCGGCGGTCGAGCTGCACCGCGCCCGGCTCCCAATCGGTATCGGGCTCTTCAAACCACACCTTGGGTTTGGGTTCGGTCATCACCTCGCCCAGGGCACAGGCCAGTGATTCGCGGTCGGCCAGCAGGCGCTGCAAGGCATCCTGGGCAAACACTTCCAGTCCCGCCGGAATGGCAGCGGGTGTGGTGGTGGCGACCTGGTTGGCATCGCGGTACAGGGTGCAATCTTCAAAGGCATCGGTCATGCGCAGCATCAGCTCGCCCGCCAGGCTGGCACGCTGCGGCACCCTGAACCCGATGGAATACGTCATGCAGCCCGCATCCACCGCAATGCCATCGTGCGCCCAGCGGGGGGGCAGGTAGAGCATGTCGCCGGGCTCCAGCACATGCTCTTCTTCGGCCTCGAAATGGGTGAGGATTTTCAGGGGCACGTTTTCTTGCAGGCTGAAGTCTTTCTGGCGGCCAATGCGCCAGCGCCGCTGCCCGGCGGCCTGCAACAGAAACACGTCGTAGCTGTCAAAGTGCGGCCCCACGCCACCGCCCGCACTGGCCCACGAAATCATCAGGTCATCCAGACGGGCATCGGGCAGAAAGCGGAAGCGCTTCATCAGCTCATGCACGGGGTCCACATGCAAATCCACGCCCTGCACCAGCAGCGTCCAGCCGGGCTGGCTGACGGGCGGAAAAGCCGATTTGACAAACGGCCCGTGCCCCAGCGTCCAACCGGGGGCGGCAGCCTCAGCCACCTTGGCTGCGGTTTTGCGCCGTTTGCCCGGTGTGGCGCTGGCTGCATCGGCACCTGGCAGATGCTGGATGATGAGGCGGGATTCCACGTCCTCGCGCTGTGCCAGCTCAAACAGTTCAGGCCGGGTCAGCAATGGCTGAAAACCGGGCACAGCCTGGCGCACCAGCAAAGGCTTTTTTTGCCAGTGCTTGCGCATGAACTGGGCAGCCGTCAGGCCACCCAGCAGGGTCATGGGCTGGTCAATACCGGGCACGGACGGTGGGTTCGCCGGTGCGGTGGCCGGGCTGGAAGTAGCACCAGTAGCGGTGCGGGAGCTGGCCTTGCCAGCAACGGGGGAGGAGGATGAAGTGCGTTTGGTCATGGGACAATTGTCAGATGAAAATCACTGATCAATGCGTCGCTGCCCTGACTTGGACGCTGAAAGACACTTTGGGCGAAACCCTGGACACACTGGATGAACCGGTTGAATTTTTGATCGGTGGCGATGACCTGCTGGCCAAAATTGATGCCGCACTGCAAGGCAAAGTGGCTGGCGATGAGCTGAAGCTGCACCTGGAGCCCGAAGATGCGTTCGGCGACTACAACGACCAACTGCTGTTTCTGGAGCCACGCAACCTGTTCCCGGCAGAGATCGAAGTGGGCATGGCCTTTGAAGGCCTGCCACCGGGTGGCAACCCGTCAGCCCCTGCGGAGCTGTTGTATTTTGTGAGCGAAATCTACCCCGAGCATGTGGTGATGGATGCCAACCACCCGCTGGCTGGCATCGCCATCCGCATTCAGCTCAAAGTGCATGCGGTGCGTGAGGCCACGCTGGATGAAATTGGCAAGGGCAGCCTGGGTGTGGGCTTTTTCAAGCTGCCCACGCCTGAGCACAGCGCCCTAGATGACCATGACCATGACCATGACCATGACCATGACCATGACCACCATCATGCACATGGACACACCAGCCATCATTTGCATTGAAAACTACCTTTGATGCTTTCTGTATAAGCATCAGCAGCTATGAAAATTGAAAAAGCCACTGGCGATGTGCCGGTGGCTTTTTTTACGCCTTGGCTGAATGCGGTTCAGGCCACACTCAGATCATCGCTGCGCTCAGGCGGTGCCTGTGGAACCGTAGCCCCCTGCCCCACGCTGGGTGGCCACAAAATCATCCACCAGATTGAACTGGGCCTGCACCACCGGCACGATGACCAGTTGTGCCAGCCGCTCCATCGGTTGCAGGGTGTAGGCCACATCGCTGCGGTTCCAGGCGCTGACCATCAGCTGGCCCTGGTAGTCGCTGTCGATGAGGCCGACCAGGTTACCCAACACGATGCCGTGCTTGTGCCCCAGACCCGACCGGGGCAGGATGAGTGCCGCGTAGCCGGGGTCTTTCAGGTACATGGCCATGCCGGTGGGCACCAGCTGCCAGGCGTTGGGGGCCAGCGTCAGCGGCTCGCTCAGGCAGGCCCGCAAGTCCAGCCCGGCACTGCCGGGTGTGGCATAGGCGGGCATCTGTGTGCGCAGACGCTCGTCGAGGATTTTGATGTCAACTTGCATGCAACTCACTTCTTCATCGAGTCTTTGAGGGCCTTCATCGGGTCTTCCTCTGCCTCGGCGGGTGGTTTGGGCATGCCATCTTCAGCAGGCTTGTCGGCTCCCTCTGCCTCTGGTGCAGCAGGCTCCTCACCGTTGTCCATCTGCATGTTGTTGAGCATGTCGTTCACCGTGGTTTCATCCACGGTCACCGCTTTCTCGATGCTGCCCGTCACCACGCCAGGGAAGGCAATCACGACCCCCACCATGATGAGCTGCAGGATGATGAAGGCAATGGAACCCTTGTAGATTTGAGCCGTGGTCACCGCAGGAATGCGCTGTTTGGTCACCACATCGGTGTAGTCACTGCGGGCAGCCACACTGCGCAGGTAGAACAGTGCAAAACCGAACGGCGGTGTCAGGAACGAGGTTTGCAAGTTCATGGCCAGGATGATGCCGAACCAGATCAGATCGATGCCCATTTTGTCGGCCACCGGAGCCAGCAAGGGCACCACGATGAAGGCGATTTCAAAGAAATCAATGAACATGCCCAGAATGAACACCAGTGTGTTGACCACCAGCAGGAAGCCCATCTGGCCGCCTGGTATGCCATCAAACAGGTGCTCCACCCAGATGTGGCCGTCAGCTGCGTTAAATGTGAAGCTGAACACGGTAGAGCCGATCAGGATGAACAGCACAAACACGGCCAGCTTGGTGGTGTTTTCCATGGCCTGGTTCATCAGGGCTTTGGTGATGCGACCACGCGAACCAGCCATGATCAACGCGCCCAAGGCACCCATGGCACCGCCCTCGGTGGGGGTGGCGATGCCCAGGAAAATCGTGCCCAGCACCAGGAAAATCAGCACCAGCGGAGGAATGAGCACAAACGTGACCTGCTCGGCCAGGCGCGACAGCAGACCGATTTTCAGCACACGGTTGACGATGGCCAGGCCCAATGCCAGGAACGATGCCACGGTGATCGACAGAATCACGATTTCGTCTTTGGCGGCAGGCATTTCGCGGCCAATCCAGGGGCTGACGATGCCGTCATGCACCTGCGACCATGAATAACCGGCCACAGCACAGATGGCCATCAGAATGCCCAGCGAACGGTGGCCGCTGGTGCCATCGGGCTCGTTGTAAATGCGGGCTTCGACGGGCAATGCAGGCACCCAGTCGGGTTTGACGATGGCCACCGCACCCACAAACAGCAGGTACAGACCCACCAGCATCAGGCCAGGCAGCATGCCACCGGCGTACATGTCGCCCACCGAGCGGCCCAGCTGGTCAGCCAGCACAATCAGCACCAGCGAAGGTGGAATGGCCTGCGCCAGCGTGCCCGATGCGGTGATGGTGCCGGTGGCAATGGTGCGGTTGTAGCCGTAGCGCAGCATGATGGGCAGCGAGATCAGGCCCATCGAGATGACGGCAGCAGCCACCACACCCGTGGTGGCTGCCAACAAGGCACCCACCAGAATCACGGCCACAGCCAGACCACCGCGCACAGGGCCGAACACTTGGCCCACGGTTTCCAGCAGCTCTTCGGCCATTCGGCTTCGCTCCAGGATGATGCCCATGAGCGTGAAGAACGGAATGGCCAGCAGCGTGTCGTTCTGCATGATGCCGAACACCCGCAGCGGCAGTGCCTGGAACAGGTTGGAGGGGAACAACCCCAGCTCCATGCCCACCAGCCCCGAGAACAAGCCGGTGGCAGCCAATGCAAACGCCACCGGGAACCCGCTGAGCAGGAACGTCAGCAGCGTGACGAACATGAACGGGACGAAATTGGCAGTCAGAAATTCAATCATGTCAGTTCACCTTGCCTGCCACGGAGGCAGCCTGTGCTTGTTCGGCCAGCAGTGCTTGGGCCAGTTTTTCTTCGTCTGACGGCCCATCGTGCGCCAGCACATCGGGCCCGTTGCCCGTGAGGAAGGCCACGCGCTTGATCAGCTCGGACACCGCCTGCATGGCCAGGATGACAAAACCCAGCGGAATGACACCGTACACCGGCCAGCGCACCAGGCCACCGGCGTTGGATGACATTTCGCCCGACACCCAGGCGTTTTCAAACACCGGCCAGCTCAGCTTGACCATGAGGTAGCACAGGGGAAAGACAAACACGATGATGCCGATCACGTCCACGATGTTGCGGCCACGCGCAGAGAACTTGCTGGAGATGAAGTCAATGCGGACATGGGCGTTTTTCAGGAACGCATAGCCCGAACCCAGCATGAACACAGCGGCAAACAGGTACCACTGGATTTCAAGAAAGGCGTTGGAGCTGATGTTGAAAACTTTTCGAATGATGGCGTTGGATGCGCTGATGAGCGTGGTGGCCAGCAAAAACCACATCATGGCCCTGCCGATCAAATTGGACATGCCGTCGATCAGGCGCGAGAGTGAAAGCAAAGGTGTCATGGGTGACTCCGGGAGCCGGGGGAAAACAAAGCCGCGCAGTGTAGGTGCGCCTGGCTGAGAAAGTGCTGACGACCTGCACAAGGTTTCCGAACAAAAAACCCCGCGAGCGCGGGGCTTTCTGTTCGGCAGGCCAGCCGCTGATTACAGCTTGGCGCTTTGCATGTAGCGGTCGAACTGGGCTTCGGTGAAGCGGAACCACAGGTTCTGATCTTTGCGGAAATTGGAGTAGTCCGTGTAGATCTTTTTCCAGTTGGGGTTGCTGGCGCTGAGTTCGGAGTACAGGGCCATGGCCTCTTTGTATGCCTCGTCCATCACAGCCTTGGGGAAAGGCAGCACCTTGGCACCACCGGCCACCAGACGCTTGAGCGCACCTGGATTGCGGGCATCGTACATCGCTTGCATGGTGGTGTGAGCATGAGAAGCAGCACACTCCACAATGGCCTTGTACTCGGAAGACAGCGCGTTGTATGCTGCCTTGTTGACGTAAAAGTCAACCTGAGCACCACCCTCCCACCAGCCAGGGTAGTAGTAGTTTTTGGCCACCTTGTAGAAACCCAGTTTCTCGTCGTCGTAGGGACCAATCCACTCAGTGGCATCGATGGTGCCTTTTTCCAGAGCCTGGTAGATTTCACCGCCCGGGATGTTCTGCGGCACGCCGCCCATGCGGGTCAGCACCTTGCCGGCAAAGCCACCAATGCGCATTTTCATGCCCTTGATGTCGGCAATGCCCTTGATTTCCTTGCGGTACCAACCGCCCATTTGGGCGCCGGTATTGCCGCCAGGGAAGTTCACGATGTTGTACTGGTCGTAGAACTCGCGGAACAGCTTCAGGCCATTGCCGTCGTAATACCAGGCCGTCAGCTGACGACTGTTCAGGCCGAACGGGATGGCGGTGCCCATGGCAAAGGTGTCGTCCTTGCCGAAGTAGTAATAGGGGCATGTGTGGGCCACTTCCACCGTGCCTTGCTGCACGCCATCCACCACACCGAAAGCCGGCATCAGTTCACCCCCCGTGTGCACGGACACAGAAAACTTGCCGCCAGACATTTCATTGACCTTCTTGGCGAACACATCAGCAGCGCCATAAATGGTGTCCAGCGCCTTGGGGAAGCTGGAGGCCAAGCGCCAGCGGATGGCGGCCTGGGCATGCACAGCGGGGGCTGCTCCTGCGGCCAGCACACCGGCAATGCCTGCATGCTTGATGAGTGAACGACGATCCATAGTGTTTGACTCCGTGGTTGGATTGATCACATCAGAACCGCCTTCTTGGAGAGGCGGCCCAGAGACTGCTTCAGTCGGAGCCATTGTAGGAAGCCGGGGTGGGGTGGCATCGGGGGTTTTCCCTTGAAAAACACCTCTTGAACATGCCGCTTTCAGCTTCCTGCAAGCTAGCGGGGACGGTTATCCAGCCCGCTCAAAAACAGAGTGAAATTATTTCAATCCGGCCATCCAGTGCTGAATGGAAGCCTGCATGCCCGCCGCATCCAGGCCAATGTTGGACAGCAGTTTGGCCGGGTCTCCGTGATCCACAAACACATCGGGCAAACCCAGCTGAAGCACCGGCTTGGCGTGGCCCGATGCCTGCAAGGCTTCCAGTACAGCCGAGCCAGCCCCACCCATCACACAACCCTCTTCCACGGTAACCAGGCAGTCGTGCGTGCTGGCCAGCTGGGTCAGCAGCGCAACATCAAGGGGCTTGACCCAGCGCATGTTGGCCACGGTGGCATCCAGGGCTTCGGCGGCTTTCAAGGCCGGGGTCAGCAGGGTGCCGAACACCAGCACCGCCACCCGCTGGCCAGTGCGGCGGATTTCACCCTTGCCGTAGGGCAGAGCTTCCAGGTAGCTGGGCAAGGCCACACCGGGGCCGCTGCCACGCGGGTAACGCACCGCTACCGGGTGGTTTTGCTCGAACGCGGTGGTCAGCAGAGCGCGGCATTCAGCCTCGTCAGCCGGGCAGGCCACCGCCATGTTGGGAATGCAGCGCAAAAAAGCGATGTCGTAGGCACCGGCATGGGTGGCTCCGTCGGCCCCCACCAGACCGGCGCGGTCCAGCGCAAACACCACGGGCAGGTTTTGCAGTGCCACATCGTGAATCAACTGGTCGTATGCCCGCTGCAAAAAGGTGGAATAAATGGCCACCACGGGTTTGAGCCCTTCGCAGGCCAGACCGGCGGCAAACGTCACCGCATGTTGCTCGGCAATGCCCACATCGTGGTAACGGTCTGGAAAACGGCGGTGAAACTCCACCATGCCCGAGCCCTCGCGCATGGCCGGGGTGATGCCGACCAAGCGCTTGTCTTGCACGGCCATGTCGCACAGCCACTGGCCAAACACCTGGGTGAAGGTGGGCGAGGTGGGTGTGGTGGACTTGGTCAGCCCCACTGCCGGATCAAATTTGCCAGGGCCGTGGTAAGCAATGGGGTCGGCTTCGGCCAGCTTGTAGCCATTGCCTTTTTTGGTGACCACATGCAAAAACTGCGGGCCTTTGAGGTGGCGCAGGTTTTCCAGGGTGGGGATGAGCGATTCCAGATCGTGCCCGTCAATCGGGCCCACATAGTTGAAGCCGAATTTTTCAAACAGCGTGGCCGGTACCACCATGCCTTTGGCCTGTTCTTCCAGCCGTTTGGCCAACTCAAACAATGGCGGGGCATTGCGCAACACCTGCTTGCCCACATTTTTGGCCGCCGAATAGAACTGCCCGCTCATCAACTGGGCCAGATAGCGGTTGAGCGCCCCTACGGGTGGCGAAATCGACATGTCGTTGTCATTCAGGATCACCAGCAACTGGAGATCGTCGTGAACACCGGCGTTGTTGAGGGCCTCGAACGCCATACCTGCCGTCATGGCCCCATCGCCAATCACGGCTATTGCATGGCGGTTTTCGCCCTTTTGCCGCGCAGCCACAGCCATGCCCAGAGCCGCCGAAATGGATGTGGACGAGTGGGCCGTGCCAAAAGTGTCGTATTCGCTCTCGTCGCGCTTGGGAAAGCCGCTGATGCCACCCAGTTGGCGCAAGCTGTGCATGCGGTCGCGCCGCCCCGTGAGAATTTTGTGCGGGTAGGTCTGGTGGCCCACATCCCACACGATGCGGTCGTGCGGGGTGTTGAACACATAGTGCAACGCCACGGTCAACTCCACCGTGCCCAGGTTGGAGCTGAGGTGCCCCCCTGTGCGGGCCACGCTTTCCAGCAGAAACTGGCGCAGCTCGTTGGCAAGGCCGGGCAATTGCGCGCGTGACAGGTTGCGCAACTCGGAGGGTTGGTCAATGGAGGCGAGTAATGAAGTCATGGGGTGGCAAATGCGCGTTTGTTATCGTTATCCGGGTGCGAAGGCTGACGTGCGCTGAAGTCGCGGGAGCCTGTGTTCAATGTGTACGGCCCCCGACGAGATCGGCCAGACCGTGCAACGCTTGCACCTGGGGCAAACCGCTTCGATCCAATGAGGTTCGGGCCTGATCCAGCAACTGGTTGGCATAGGCTTGGGCGGGCTCCAGTCCCATCAGGCTGACAAAAGTGGGTTTGTTCTGCTGGGCATCTTTGCCAGCGGTTTTGCCGAGTGTTTCGGTATCGGCCACCACATCCAGCACATCGTCCACCACCTGAAAGGCCAAGCCCAGGTGGCGACCGTAATCGGCCAGATGCGCCACCGCAGAGGTGGGCAGGTTGGCACAGGCCGCCCCCATCAACACACAACTCTGAAGCAGGGCACCTGTTTTGAGGCTGTGCATGTGCTCCAGTTGGGGCAAGGTCAGAGGCAACCCCACGCTGGCCAAGTCAATGGCCTGGCCTCCGGCCATGCCGTTGACACCCGCAGCACGGGCCAACTGGCGGCACAACAAGGCAGACAGACCTGGGGTCACCGAGCCGTCATCGGGCACCAGCAGCTCAAATGCGAGCGCCTGCAAAGCATCTCCGGCCAGCAAGGCCCCCGCCTCGCCAAACTGCACATGCACCGTGGGCTTGCCCCGGCGCAGCACGTCGTTGTCCATGCAGGGCATGTCGTCGTGTACCAGCGAGTACGCATGGATCAGTTCCACCGCACAGGCTGCCCGCATGGCGGCCACACTGCAAGGCATGCCATTGGCCTCACTGGCTGCCATCACCAGCAGCGGGCGCAGGCGCTTGCCGCCTTGCAGCACGGCGTAACGCATGGGTTCACCCAGATTGGCTGGCGATTCAGCCGCCACCCAGTCAGAAAGAGCGTGTTCAACAGCTTGCAGGTGCCCGTTCATCCAATCGTGCAAATTCCACATCAGTTGGTCGTCCATGTGGTGAGTTGACCGTTGTCCATGACCTTGATCTGGTCTTCAACCGCTTTGAGCTGCTCTTTGCAATGACCCAGCAAGCGGGCACCCCGCTGGTATTGCTGCAACAGCTGATCCAGGGGCAGCTGACCCGCATCCAGTCTGGCAATGAGCTGCTCAAGCTCGGACAACGCCGCTTCGTAACTGAGCGACAACGCTGGCTCAGGGCTTGCTGTGGAGGGGATGCTGGCTTTGGGCATGGGATGTGACAATGGATAAGGGCGCGATTTTAGGCGTACCCCCATCCCACACACCATCCAAGTGCATGCGGGCACCGCGCCCAACCTGTCGTGACAAGACCAGTCACAGCGCAAGGGGGTACACTACGCGCCCCTTTTTCACCCTGTCGGGGTTGCACCAAGGCCAACACGTTCACCCTCCCGCGCCTATCCGAGATTTTCGTGACGCGCTTACCCTGCCCCTTCATAGGGGGAGTCTCTAGGTCAGGACCACCATGTCTGATTTAAGTCTTCAACTGCAGCAGGCCGCAAGCCAACTACCAGTTTCCAGTTATTTCGATGAGGCGCTGTTCCGGCGCGAATTGGAGACCATCTTTCAGCGCGGGCCCCGCTATGTGGGGCACACCAACGCCGTTCCCAACGTAGGCGATTACTACGCCCTGCCCCAGGAGGGCGAGGGCCGCGCACTCATCCGCACCGAGCGGGGTGTGGAACTCGTGTCCAACATCTGCCGCCACCGCCAGGCGGTCATGCTCAAGGGCCGGGGCAACCTGGGCCACACCCAAGCGGGCAGCGCGGGCGGCAACATCGTGTGCCCGCTGCACCGCTGGACCTACAGCGGCGGCTCCGGCATGGGCAAGCTGGGTGAGCTGATCGGAGCACCCCACTTTGCCCAGGACCCCTGCCTGAACCTGCAACGCTACCCGCTGCGCGAGTGGAACGGCATGCTGTTCGAAGACAACGGCCGCGACATCGAGGCCGACCTGGCAGGCATGGGCCCACGCGCCGCCCTCAACTTCGACGGCATGGTGCTGGATCATGTGGAAATGCACACCTGCAACTACAACTGGAAAACCTTCATCGAGGTGTACCTGGAGGACTACCACGTTGTGCCCTTCCACCCCGGCCTGGGCAACTTCGTCACCTGCAACGACCTGACCTGGGAATTCAAGCCCGAGTTCTCGGTCCAGACCGTGGGTGTGCAAAACCTCATGGGCAAGGCGGGCAGCCCGGTGTACCAGCAATGGCACCAGCAGCTCATGGCCTACCGCGAGGGCAAGACCCCCGACCACGGAGCCATCTGGCTGACCTACTACCCCCACATCATGGTGGAGTGGTATCCGCATGTGCTGACCGTGTCCACCCTGTATCCGGTCAACGTGAACCAGACCATGAACATGGTCGAGTTCTACTACCCCGAAGACATCGCCGCCTTCGAGCGCGGATTCGTGGAGGCCCAGCGTGCGGCCTACATGGAAACCTGCATCGAAGACGACGAAATCGGCGAGCGCATGGACGCAGGCCGCAAAGCCCTGCTGGCCCGTGGCGACAACGAGGTCGGCCCCTACCAGAGCCCGATGGAAGACGGCATGCAGCACTTCCACGAGTGGTATCGTCAGCGCATGGGCAACCCGGCAGCCTGACACCTGCCTGCGCATCGCAACCAAGGCCCGCAAGGGCCTTTTTTTCTGACAGCAAACTTTTCAACCCATCAAAGCGTCAAGCCACCCTTTTATGCAAGCCCTCTGGATGCTGCTCGCCGCACTGCTGTTTGCCACCATGGGGGTCTGCATCAAGTTCGCCTCCGCCTACTTCACCAGCTTCGAGGTGGTGTTCTACCGGGGGCTGATCGGGCTGGCCTTCATGACCGTGGTCATGCGCGTGCGCGGCGTGAGCCTGGCCACACCCGTGCCCGCCATGCACCTGTGGCGCAGCATCGTCGGCACCACCGCCCTGACCACCTGGTTCTTCGCCATCGCTGCCCTGCCCCTGGCCACCGCCATGACGCTCAACTACATGAGCAGTGTCTGGATTGCCGCATTCCTGGTCGGCGGGGCCCTGCTCACACAGCGCCAGGGTGAGGCACTTCACAACCAGGGGCCGCTGCTGCTGTCGGTGCTGGCCGGGTTTGCCGGTGTGGCCATGATGCTGCGGCCCACCATGCAAGCCGACCAGCTGATGGGAGGGCTGCTCGGGCTGCTGTCGGGTGTGGTGTCCGCGCTGGCTTACCTACAGGTGTCGGCCCTGTCACGGGCTGGGGAGCCCGAAACCCGCACCGTGTTTTACTTTTCCTTCGGTGCCACGTTGGTCGGGGCCATCGGCATGTTCTGGAGCGGCCTCAGCCCCTGGGGGCCGCACGCCTGGTGGCTGCTGCCCATTGGCCTGCTGGCCGTGCTGGGCCAGCTGTGCATGACACGCGCCTACGCCAGCGGGGCCACCCTGGTGGTGGCCAACCTGCAATACATGGGCATTGTGTTTGCGGGCATTTACAGCATCGTGATTTTTGATGACCAGCTGCCACTGGTGGGCTGGCTGGGCATGGCCCTCATCATTGCCAGTGGCATCACCGCCACCATGCTGCGCGCCAAAACCATTGCCAAACCACCGCCAGAAGAACACTGACCCCACACGCAATGGCAGCCCAGTTGCTGCGCTCTTTTCATTGACCGACCTCCCCCAGGCCACCACACACCATGTTCACCACCCTCATCACCCCCGAACAGCTTCAGCAGCTTCAGGCCAGCGCCACCCCGCTGGCGGTGTTTGACTGCACATCCGACCTGATGAACCCGGCCGCCGGTGCGCAGCAGTTTGCGCAGTGCCATGTGGCCGGTGCCCGCCACGCCCACCTGGACCACCACCTGTCGCACCACCCGCACACCGCAGCGGCAGACGACTGGCCCGCCTCCGCAGGCCGCCACCCCCTGCCCTCGCGCAGCACCTTTGCCGCCTGGCTGGGCAGCCAGGGCGTGGGCAACGGCACCCAGGTGGTGGTGTACGACCGCAACGGCATGAACTACTGTGGCCGCCTGTGGTGGATGCTGAAATGGTGCGGCCACGAAGCCGTGGCCGTGCTGGATGGCGGCCTGGCCGCCTGGCAGGCAGCCCAGGGTGCGGTCGAATCGGGCAACAGCCCAGCCGCCGAACCAGCGCGCTTCGAGCTGGGCGAACCCCTGGCCACGCTGACCGACACCGCCACCGTGCTGGCCGGTCTGGGCCAGGCCAGCCAGACCGTGCTGGATGCACGGGGCGCACCCCGCTACCGGGGTGAGGTGGAACCGCTTGACCCCATTGCCGGGCACATTCCTGGCGCACTCAACCGCCCCTTCTCCGACAACCTCGGCCCCGATGGCCGCTTCAAGCCCGCCGCCCAGTTGCAGGCCGAATTCAGCGCCCTGCTGGCCGGTCGCAATCCCGCCAGCGTGGTTCACCAGTGTGGCAGCGGCGTGAGCGCGGTGCCCAACCTGCTGGCGATGGAGCTGGCCGGGCTGGGCCGCCAGGCCCTTTACGCCGGCAGCTGGAGCGAATGGAGCCGCACCCCAGGCCTGCCGGTCGAGAAGGGTTGACCCGCCAGGGCTGGGCGCGTGGCCGAACCGTTCAGGCCACGCCGTGGGCCTTGAACCAGGCCAGAGCGCGTTGCCAGCCGTCGTCGGCGGCGGGTTTGCGGTAGCTGGGGCGGTAGTCGGCGTGGAAGGCGTGCGGCGCGTCGGGGTACAGCACAAAGGTGGAAGCCTGGGCCGCCTTGGAGCCGGTGGCCAGCGCGGTCTGCATCTGGGCCACGGTGCTGACCGGAATGCCGGTATCGGCCCCGCCGTACAGGCCCAGCACCGGGCCGTTGAGTTTGGCCACCACATCCACCGGATGCACGGGGGTCAGCGGTGTGGCGTTGCCCACCAGACGGCCATACCAGGCCACACCGGCCTTGATGTGCTTGCTGTGCGCGGCATACAGCCAGGTTTGCCGCCCCCCCCAGCAAAAGCCGGTCACGCCCACCTTGTTCAGGTTACCGCCATGGGCACCGGCCCAGGCCACCGTGGCATCCAGATCGGCCATTACCTGCGCATCGGGCACCTTGGAAATCACTTCGGCGATCAGCTTGGCCATTTCGCCGTAGCTCTGGGCATCGCCCTGGCGCACAAACAGCTCGGGGGCAATGGCCAGGTAGCCCGCTTTGGCAAAGCGGCGGGCGGTGTCGGCAATGTATTCATGCACACCGAAAATCTCGGACAGGATCAGCACCACAGGCAGGTTGGTTTTGCCTGCCGGAGCGGCCCGGTAGGCCGGCATCTTGAAGCCGTTCACGTCAATCGTCACGTCACCGGCGGTCAGGCCATCGGCGGGGGTTTTGATGGCCGTCTGCGCCATGATGGGCGACACGGCTGCGGCATAGCCCACGCCCACAGCGGCCTTGAGGGCGGTGCGCCGGGTGGGGCCGTCTTCGGTGGTGTGGCCGGGCACGAGGGCCTGCACGTCAGAAACCTGTTCGTTTGA
>ERZ724524.1261-NODE-1261-length-16825-cov-5.546452_pt1 | contig 16825 bp, 16 predicted proteins | sample MGYA00376057_ERZ724524 | MGnify/ENA primary metagenome ERZ724524 (study PRJEB28724, sample SAMN07190888) | wastewater metagenome | isolation source: influent of sewage treatment plant in Hong Hong | place: USA: Christiansburg, Virginia | collected 2016-03-01 ...
AATCAGTACGGGTGACGGACGTGGCACGCGTTGCAGCAAGGCCAGCGTGCGATCGTAGAAGCCTCCTCCCATGCCCAGCCGATTGCCAGCAGCATCAAATCCCACCAGCGGCATTAGGATGGCATCCATGGCATGTGCCGAAAGGCGCGCGCCGCGTCGCGGTTCCGGAATACCAAAACGATTTTTTATCATTCGCAGGCGCGGTGTCCAGCGCACAAAACGCAAAGTTAGGGCAGGAAAGGATTGTAATGCTGGCAGGTAAAGCTGTTGGTGATGGCGTTTTGCGGACACCAATAAGCGCGGATCAATCTCACCATCATTCGGCCAGTACAGCGCGATGCGTTGGGCGCGATCCAGTTCAGGTAATTTTTGCAGTTGCTGCTGTAACTTGCGGGCCGCCAGTCGTTGCTGCGAGGTGGATAAGGCACGACGACGTTCACGCAGCTCTCTGCGTAGTTCTCGACGTAATTCTCGCCGCAGGTCTATTCGGGAAACAGAAGGGGAAGAGGACATGAAAAAGAATGTTCTCCGAGGTGCCGCTGCCAATCGTAACCCTTGAACCCAAAGGTTCAAGGGGGAAGCACGGAAACAGTATCAGGCTTTCCGTCGGGCGGACATGCACACAACTATCGCGCGAACTTCCCGTAGTAATGAAATCGGCTCAGGGGACTGGATTAGCTGGCAAACACCCCAGGGAACGACTTGATTATAGCAACACCCATGCAGGTGACGACAGTCTCAGGACGAGTGGTTTGTACAGGGGCTGTCCGGTTAGAGGGCCGTATTCTTGTCCAGCGTCAGGTCGATCTTGCTGATCAGGCGTTGCAGATCGGCCGCGTCCACGGCACCGGCATCAACTTGGTGTGAGGCCGTCAGCAATTCGTGGGAAATATTGAGCGCAGCAATGACGGCAATGCGCTCCAGTCCGATGATTTTGCCGGACGAACGGATCTCGCGCATCTTGCGATCAAGGTATGCCGCTGAGGCGCGCAGGCTGTCCTGCTCACTTTCCGGGCAATTAATGCGATAAGACTTGTCCAGAATGAAGACTTCGAGCGTGCTGGTTTCGTTGCTCATGCAGATACGGTCCCTGTGCGTAGGGGAAGAAAAAGGGGGTTAGTCCTGCTCCTGGTCCTGGGCTTCTAGAGCCTTAAGACGCAGGATGATGGCTTCAACGCGGGCCTTGGCCAGCTCATTCTTCTTTTGCAGGTCATCGCGCTCGGCCAGCAATGCCTGCTCGCGGGCCAGTAACTTGCGGTTATTGGCCGCGAGACGGTCGGCCAGCTCAACCAGGCTGTCGATACGGGTACTTAAGGTCTTAATATCGGGCGATGACATGGCGTTCGCGTCTAGGGGCGTCGAGAGTTAATATGCAGGGTACTATAGTTTTTACCCTGTATCAGGGTCAAATTGAAGGAACCTCATGCATCCTGTCGCCACTGCCATTACGTTTGAAGAACTCACCACTGCGCTGGTGCGCCTGAATACTGCCTGCACCGCCCCAGAGCTGCATGGTGTCATGACGGGTTTGCTGTCAGGCGGAGCCCGTCTCAATCGCGCCATGCTGCAGAAAGTGCTGGAGGCGCATGCCGAGGGCGATAGCGTCTTTGGCGATGAGGTTATGGCGCAGCTCTGGCAGCTGCAGCTCAAGACAATGGAGGATTTGGGTACCAGTGAGTTGGTGTTTACCCCGCTCGTCCCTGAAGACGATGATGACCTTGGCCATCGCGTGACGGCGCTGTCGGACTGGTGCCAGGGCTTTCTCGTCGGTTTTGGCACCGCTGTGCGTCCTAATGATACGCGTGTGCATGAGGAGTCTGTTCGCGAGACGCTTGAGGACATCGTGCATGTCGCCAATGTTGATCCGACGGCAGAAGATAACGACGAGGCAGACGAATTTGCGTATGCCGAGCTTTATGAGTTTGTGCGCATGGCCGCAATTCATCTTTTCGAAGAGATGTCGCCGCCAGAAGAGCGCCACCTGCACAGCGAAGACGCATCCGGTGCTCCTACGCTGCACTGAGCTTAACTGAATCAAATTGCATTGATGTATTGCCACTGACGACGAGGCTGCACCTTCATGTCCCTGCTTTCCGCTGCTGAATTTGCCCGTCGCCGCCAGGCCCTGATGAACATGATGGGCGATAATGCTATTGCCATCTTGCCAGCGGCCCCGCACTACAAGCGCAACCGTGATACTGAATATCGGTATCGGCAGGACAGTGATTTTTATTACCTCACGGGTTTTCCTGAGCCAGAAGCGGTGATCTGCCTGATTCCTGGTCGGCCACAGGGTGAGTTTGTGCTGTTCTGTCGCGAGCGTGATCGCGAGATGGAAATTTGGAACGGCTATCGTGCAGGCCCGGAAGGGGCGGTTGCGGAATTTTCTGCAGACGATGCGTTCCCGATCACGGATATAGACGACATTATTCCGGGGCTGATCGAAGGCCGTGAGCGTGTGTTCGTGTCGATGGGTGCGCAGCCGGTCTTTGATCAGCGGTTAATGGGCTGGGTGAATTCCATTCGTGCGCGTGCGCGTACGGGAGCGCATGCGCCAGGCGAATTCATGATGCTCGATCATTTGTTGCATGATTTGCGTCTGTTCAAGTCGGCCGAAGAACTGAAGATCATGCGCAAGGTCGCTACTATTTCTGCTCGCGCGCATGTGCGAGCCATGCAGATTGCAAAGCCAGGGCTTTACGAGTACGAGCTTGAGGCAGAGATACTGCATGAATTTTTGAAGAATGGGTGTCCTGCGCCGGCCTACAATTCAATTGTGGGCTCCGGCACTAATGCCTGCATTCTGCATTATGTCGAAAACAATCAGGCCATGCGCGACGGTGATCTGGTATTGATCGATGCGGGTGGCGAATTAGATCACTATGCAGCAGACATTACTCGTACCTTTCCGGTTAATGGGAAGTTCTCCCCGGAACAAAAAGCCATTTATCAGTTGGTGCTTGATGCACAGCATGCCGCCATTGCCAGCGTAAAGCCGGGCGTGCACTGGAATACGCCTCACGAGGCGGTAATCAATGTGCTTGTAGAGGGGCTGTTGGCGCTGGGGCTGCTAACAGGTACAAAAGAAGAGTGCATCGAGAGCGCGAGCTACCGCCAATTCTTTATGCACCGTACCGGCCATTGGTTGGGCATGGATGTGCACGATGTTGGTGACTACAAGATTGATAACCAGTGGCGCGAGTTGGAGCCGGGCATGGTCATGACGGTCGAGCCTGGTCTTTATATTGCACCGGACTGTGAAACGGTTGATCTAAAGTGGCGAGGGATTGGTGTGCGCATTGAGGATGATGTGCTAGTCACCAAAACGGGCCATGAAGTGCTGACACATGCCGTGCCGAAAGCGGTAGATGAAATTGAAGCCTTGATGGCGCGCTGATATGAAAGATGCTGATGTGTTGATTGTTGGTGGTGGCATGGTTGGCGTGACGTTGGCATTGCTGCTTTCGCGCGAGCCGAGCCTTGCCATTACACTGGTAGAAAGTATTTCCTTTCCTTCTCTGGCGCCGGATGCGCCGCTGCCGTATCGCCCAAGCTTTGATGCCCGAAATACTGCGCTGTCGCGGCGTACAGTAGCCACTTACACTGATCTGGGTTTGTGGAATGAAATGCAGCTACATGCCACGCCTATTCACGAAATTCATGTGTCCGAGCGTGGGCACTTCGGCATGTCACGGCTAGTGGCAGATGAAGAAAACGTCGAAAGCTTTGGTCAGTGCATCGAGAATGCTTGGATGGGGCTAGTACTGCTGCGGGCACTGAAGCGTTGCACGAATGTGACGGTGCATGACGGCGCGACACTGACGGGTATTCGTCAGCATGGTACGCATGTATCGGCCGATATAAAAAAAGGGGATGAACTTTTTACGCTGAACGCACCGTTACTGGTGGCGGCCGATGGCGCCAATTCGCCTTGTCGTGAAATGCTGGGTATCAATGCGACGACAACGCCTTATGGGCAGGTTGCGCTAGTAACCACCGTCGCCACGCATTTGCCGCACAAGCAGATTGCCTTTGAACGATTCACCGAAAGCGGCCCGATGGCATTACTGCCGCTGCCCGAAGATAGACGCTCGGTGGTATGGACGTTGCCCGTTGGCAGTGAGCAAGCACTGATCGACTGCAGCGATGAATCGTTTCTGGCGCAACTGCAGGTGGCGTTTGGTAAGCGAGCCGGGCGCTTTGTGAAGACAGCCAAGCGCTTTGCCTATCCGCTAGCACTGACGGTAGCCCAGACGCAGACGCAGCCACGGGCGGTGATTCTGGGTAATGCCGCGCATGCGCTGCATCCGGTAGCGGGGCAGGGTTTTAATCTTTGTCTGCGTGATTGTTTGGCGCTGGTAGAGCGCATCGTGCAACGTCATCGCGAAGGCGGTGATATCGGTGAGTTTGCCCTGCTACAGGATTATGAAAAATCTCGTCTTCAGGATCAGCATAACGTGACAGTTTTTTCAGATCGACTGGTGCGTGGATTCTCCAACAACACACCGGGTCTTACGCTGGCACGCAATATCGGCATGGTGACGTTTGATTTGTTACCGGCCGCTAAGCAGGCGCTGGCTCGATATGCCATGGGGTTGAGTCACTGATGTCTATTTCACCAGCAGGTCGCAGCCGTTCATTTGATATTGTTATTGTTGGCGCAGGCATGGTGGGCTCACTGTTGGCTGCACTTTTGCGTGACAGTGGCTTGTCCGTTCTCTTGTTGGAGCGCACGCCGGTCACTGCGCCGGATCGCGATGCGAACTTTGAACCACGAGTCTCTGCGTTAACGCGAGCATCAGAAAACTTACTGCGAAGTGTCGGTGCGTGGGCGGCTGTTGAAGCGTGCCGCTCGTGTGCGTACACAGGCATGACGGTGTGGGATGCGGATGGCAGTGGCCGTGTCGATTTTTCCGCAAGCGCCATTGGTGAAAGTCATCTCGGCGTATTGGTGGAAAATCGGTTATTGCAATCAGCACTGACCGATGTTGCAGCACGCGCAGATAACGTCACGCTGGAATGTCCGGCCCAGCTGACGCATTTGGAGAAAATGCCACAGGGCTGGCAGCTTACTCTGGGTGATGGCGCTATTGTGCAGGCAATGTTGGTCATTGGTGCAGATGGCGCTCAATCCGCTGTGCGCGAAATGATTGGTGTTGATACCCGTAATACGGATTACCGTCAGCGCGCCATCGTTACCACCGTGCGTACAGAAAAACCGCATGCGTTTACCGCCTGGCAGCGCTTTAGTGCAACTGGGCCGCTGGCCTTTTTGCCGCTACTTACGGCAGAAGGGGATGATCATTTCTGTTCAATCGTCTGGTCGCAGGACGAGCCGGAAGCGCAGCGTCTTATGGCACTCGATGATGCGGCATTCATGCGTGAAATTGGATTGGCCTTTGAGCATACGTTGGGCGCCATTGAATCAGTCGATCCGCGTTACAGCTTTCCACTGCAGGCGCGCCATGCCACTAACTATGTGCGTGATGGCATTGCTCTGATTGGGGACGCAGCGCATGCCATTCATCCGTTGGCTGGCCAGGGCGTAAATCTGGGTTTACTGGATGCCGGTGTGCTGGCAGAAGAAATTCTGCGTGCACGCACTCGTAATATCGCTTGGTGGGACGAAGCCACACTATCCCGCTACGTGCGCCGCCGTCGCGCGCACAATACGCTTATCCTTAATAGCATGACAGGCTTCCAGCGCTTGTTTGCCAGCCATAATCCATTGCTGGTAGTGGCGCGTAATTTTGGCATGCGGGCCACTAATTCACTGCAGCCGGTTAAGCAAGAATTAGCGCGTGTCGCCATGGGGCTTGGTGGCGATTTGCCTATCGCTGCGCGCTCCATTACCTAATTAATTCTGACAGGCAGCGAGACTAATATGACGACTACTGCTCTGGCTCGGAAAGAGCCACTAGTTTTGCTGGGATTAACACTGCTGGTGCTGGGGTGGTCGGTCATCAATCCACATGACATGGCCACCTGGTGGCTGGAAGTATTGCCGGTATTCATTGCCCTGCCAATGCTGTTATGGACGTATAAATCCTTTCCGCTAACAGATTTACTTTACCGGCTTATTTTTTTGCATGCGGTAATTCTGATTGTCGGTGGGCATTATACCTATGCGCTGGTGCCAGCCGGCTTTCAGGTTCAAGACATGTTCGGCTTTGGGCGTAATCACTACGACCGTCTTGGGCATTTTTTTCAGGGACTAGAGCCCGCTATTTTAGCGCGTGAAATTTTTCTGCGCAAAAAAGTGGTTCAGCGTGGCGGCTGGCTTGTGCTATTCGTAATTTCTGTCTGTTTAGCGTTTAGCGCTTTTTATGAACTCATCGAATGGTTTGTGGCGACTGTTTCTGCGCAGGCGGCAGAGTCTTTTCTTGGCACCCAAGGCGATGTCTGGGATACGCAATGGGACATGTTTATGTGTTTGATCGGCGTCAGTACGGCGCTGGTATTATTCTCGTCAGTGCATGACGGTCAATTGAAGCGGTTGTCGACAGTATCGGGAGAGAAATGATCATGTCTGATATCAAACGTATGCATATGGCAGCACGCTACAGCGATACAGCGGTGCACAATGGCGTAGTTTACTTGGCGGGGCAGGTGCCGACCGATACTTCTCAAGACATGGCGGGGCAAGCCCGTGAAGTGCTGGAGACGATTGATCGTCTGCTCAATGAAGTGGGCAGTGATAAGTCGCGCATCCTAATGACGCAGATTTTTTTGCCCGACCTAAAAGATTATGACGTCATGAATGCGGTCTGGGATAGTTGGGTGGTTGCCGGTCATGCGCCGCCACGCGCCACGATACAGGCAAAACTGGCCAATCCGGATTGGAAGATAGAAGTAGTGGTGACAGCGGCTGTTCGCTGAGCGAGTACTTTGCGTCCAGTAAATGGCAACCGGCAGCGCGATGTTATTGCTGCAGCTGGTTGCGCCAGCCTTGGGGTGTCTGCCCCTTCCAGCGGCGAAAGGCACGCTGAAATGGGCTTTGCTCCGCATAGCCTAAAAGGGCTGCAATTTCTGAAAGCTGCAAGCGAGGGATAGCTGGGAGCCTGCCACGGGATGAGGCATGTTCGCAGATCAAGGCGGTTATCGATGCACGCCAGTTCATGGTTATACCGGGCCGGAAAGCGCGGCTAGTACGCGTGGCCTCCCGGCTGTTGCCGGCGGGGCTGTATCGCATGGTTACCGATCATCTGATTATGAAGGCCTAAAAAAAACTGTATGTGACTGCCCGCCGGGGCTCCGGTGGGCGGTCTCATTGCTTAGGGCAAGGCAATCATTTGCCAAGGTGAGCCCTGCCGCCAATCGTACAGGCCCTGTAGTCGTGGAGCCGCCGCCTTCCGATGTGTAAAATGCGCGCCTCACCACTCGAGACGCCAATCGCCATGGGCCACAAAACCGCACTTTATGATGAACATCTGGCCCTAAAGGCCCGCGTAGTCGACTTTGGTGGCTGGGACATGCCGGTGCAGTACAGCTCGGTACTGGACGAGCACCATGCCGTGCGCCGTGCCGCAGGTATGTTTGATGTCTCGCACATGACCTTTCTTGAGCTGGATGGGGCGGATGCCCTGCCGTATCTGCAAAAGCTGCTGGCCAACGATGTGGCTCGTCTCAAGATTCCGGGAAAAGCGATTTATTCTGCCATGTTGCGCGAAGATGGCGGCGTAATCGACGATCTTATCGTCTATGCCCCACTCCCTGAGGCACCTTCTTTATGGCGTGTGGTGGTGAATTGCGGCACTCATGACAAGGATCTGGCCTGGATGCAGGCGCAGTCAGCTGGCTTTGCCATTACCCTGAACGAACGTACTGATCTGGCCATGATTGCCGTGCAGGGCCCAGAGGCTCGTGCCAAGGTAGCGGCGTTGCGTCCGGCGCTGGCCGATCTAATCAATGGGCTCGATGTGTTTGTAGGGGCGTGTGCCGGTGAGTGGTTTATCAGCCGTACCGGTTATACCGGCGAAGATGGCCTGGAAATCCTGCTGCCAAATGCGGAAGCCCCGGCCTTTTGGCGCGAGCTGCTGGCGGCAGGCGTGCTGCCCTGCGGTCTGGGTGCGCGTGACACCTTGCGCCTAGAGGCCGGCATGAACCTGTATGGCAACGATATGACCGAGGAAGTCTCGCCGCTAGTGGCCAATATGGCGTGGACCATTGCATGGGATCACGACTTTATTGGTAAGGCGGCTCTAGAGGCAGAGAAGGCGGCTGGCGTAACATCACGCTTGGTTGGCCTGATCTTAGAAGGTAAAGGCGTTCTGCGTTCGCACATGAAGGTGATTACTGCTGAAGGCGAGGGCGAAACCACCTCTGGCACTTTTTCGCCAACCATGGAAAAGGCCATTGGCCTGGCCCGTATTCCGGTTGGGTCATCGGATCACGGTGAAGTCGAGATTCGTGGTAAGCGTTTGCCAGTTCGTATCGTTCGTCCGCCTTTTGTGCGTAACGGCAAGGTGCTGTACTGATATCATTGCTACCTACATTGTTTTTGCGCCGCCTGCGGTCATTCCGGACTTCAGGAGGTATTGGTTTTTTACTAGTTAACTTTTACGAACGCGGCGACATCGCCTGAGGCTAACACCATGAGCAACACGCCCTCTGAACTAAAATACGTCGCCAGCCACGAGTGGGTTCGCATCGAAGACGACATCGCTACGGTTGGCATCACCGATCACGCCCAAGAAGCGCTGGGTGATCTGGTCTATATCGAGCTGCCAGAAGTAGGTGATCAACTCAAAGCCGGTGATGAAGCCGGTGTAGTCGAATCCGTGAAGGCCGCATCAGATATTTATGCGCCATTGACCGGCGAAGTCATTGAAGTAAATGCAGCCCTGGCGGACAGCCCGGAAAGCGTCAACAGCGATGCGTATCACGATGGCTGGATGTACAAAATTCGCATTGCGGATGTTGCTGAAATTGACGACCTGCTGTCACCTGAAGGCTACGACGCGGCTGTCGAAGCGGAAGGTCACTGATTGATCAGAGCCGGGTTACTCCGGCTCTTGAACGTTTTGCGGAGGCGGCAGTGTTTGCTTCCGCTTTTTTGTCCCATTCATTCCTGCGGACCCTGTCATGCCTTTTATTCCTCATACCGAAGATGATGTGCGCAAGATGCTGGAAGCCATCAAGGCTTCTTCCATCGAAACACTGTTTGATGAAATTCCGGCACACCTGCGTGGCAACACCTTGTCCAGTATTCCGGATGGTGAAACCGAGATGCAAGTCACGCGACTGATGCGCGAACGTGCTCGTTCCGACGAAGCAGATCTTTGCTTTATTGGTGCGGGTGCCTACGAGCATCATATTCCGGCGGCGGTGTGGGAGTTGGCATCACGGGGTGAGTTTCTGACCGCCTACACACCGTATCAGGCAGAAGCATCGCAGGGCACCTTGCAGGTGATTTATGAATTCCAGACATCCATGGCCAATCTTACGGCGATGGATGTGTGCAATGCCTCTGTATACGACGGTGCCTCTGGTCTTGCTGAGGCGGTGTTGATGGCGGTACGCGCCAACAAGCATGCAAAGATGCGTCGTGTGTTGGTGCCTACTGCCGTGCATCCACATTATCGTGCAGCACTGAAAGCAATTGTCTCGCTGCAAGATATTGAAGTGGTGGAGGTCGAGTTTAATAAGCAGGGTGGGCATGTCGACCTTGCTACGCTCAAGCCATTTGAAGGCGAGGACTACACGGCGATTGTGGTGCCACAGCCAAACTTTTTTGGTGTGCTGGAAGAGGCGGATGCACTGACCAACTGGGCGCATGCCAATAATATTTTGGTGATTGCCTGCGTTAACCCAATGGCGCTCGCCATTATTGCCCCGCCCGGTGAATGGGGTGAAACCGGTGCCGATATCGTCGTGGGTGAAGGTCAGCCATTCGGTATTCCACTGTCGAGCGGTGGTCCCTACGTTGGTTTTCTCTGCACCAAGATGGAGTTTGTGCGGCAGATACCAGGTCGTATTATTGGCCGCACGGTTGATCTGGAAGGCAAGCCTGGTTTTGCACTGACATTGCAGGCGCGTGAGCAGCATATTCGTCGTGCGAAAGCGACATCGAATATCTGTACTAATCAGGGCTTGGCCATGACCGCGGCGACGATTTATCTCGCACTGCTTGGCGCAGAAGGTCTGGAGCGCGTGGCACAAGCCTCGCATCACAATATTCGTGAATTAGCGCAAGCCACCAGCAAGCTGGGCTCGATAGAGCGGGTGTTCAATCGCCCGGTATTTCATGAAAAAGTACTGCGCCTGAATAAGCCGGTAGCAAAAGTACTGGAGCACATGGCTAAGAATGGTGTGCTCGGTGGTTTTGATTTGAGTGCGGATTACCCTGAGCTCGGCAATGCCTTGCTGGTGTGCTGTACCGAAACCAAAACGTCAGACGATATCGCTCGCTATGTGGCCGCGCTTGATCACGCGCTGATGGAGGCCTAAGACCATGAAACTTATTTTTGAACGCTCTGGTGCGGGCCGCTTTGCCAGTTCACAGGCACCGCGCCAACGTATGGATCTCACGGATATTCCGGAAAGTTTGCGTCGCAAAACACGTCCGGCATTGGCTGAAGTGGGTGAGATGCAAGTGGTGCGTCATTACACCAATCTGTCGCGCAAAAACTTCTCCATCGATACGCAGTTTTACCCGCTGGGTTCCTGCACGATGAAGTACAACCCACGCGGCGCACACAAAGCGGCGATGCTGCCGGGCTTTCTCGCTCGTCATCCGCTGGCCCCTGTGTCGCACTCGCAGGGCTATATTGCGTGCCTGTATGACTTGCAGGAAGTATTGAAAGAAGTCACTGGCATGAAGGGCGTGTCTTTAACGCCAGCCGCTGGTGCTCAGGGTGAGTTTGCGGGTGTGGCGATGATTCGCGCCTACCATGAAGCGCGTCAAGATTATGAGCGCACAGAAATGCTGATTCCTTCTGCCGCGCACGGTACCAATCCAGCCACCGCCGTGATGTGCGGATACAAGGTGCGGGAAATTCCTGTGCTGAGTAACGGCGACGTTGATTTGGCCGCACTGAAGGCGGCAGTTGGGCCGCAGACGGCAGGCCTGATGATGACCAATCCATCGACGTGTGGTGTGTTCGAGCAACAAGTCGAAGAGATTGCAAAAGCTGTGCACGATGCCGGTGGGCTGCTGTATTACGACGGCGCCAACCTTAATGCCATTCTGGGCAAGGTGCGTCCAGGCGACATGGGTTTTGACGTGTTACACATGAATTTGCACAAGACTTTCGCAACGCCACATGGCGGCGGTGGTCCGGGTGCGGGTCCGGTTGGCGTCGGCGAACGCTTGTTGCCTTACTTGCCAACGCCACTGGCCGGCAAGAAGGATGACGGTTCTTATTACTGGATCGGTGAAGACGAATTGCCGGGCACGATTGGCCGCTTGTCTGCCTTTATGGGTAATGCGGGTGTGCTGCTGCGTGCGTTCTATTACGGGCGGGCACTGGGTCGTGAAGGCATGTTACGCGTGGGTGAGTACTCCACGCTCAATGCTAACTACATGATGGCGCGCTTACAGGCCGAAGGTTTCCAGTTGGCCTACCCGGAGCGCCGTGCCTCGCACGAGTTCATCATCACCTTCGCGAAGGAAGCGAAGGAGCTGGGCGTTAATGCGATGGATTTCGCCAAGCGTCTGCTGGACTACGGTTTTCACTCGCCGACCACTTACTTCCCGTTGCTGGTGCCGGAATGTTGGCTGATTGAACCGACCGAGACCGAAACCATCGATGAGCTGGACGCCTTTATTGCGGCACTGGTGAAGATTCGTGAGGAAGCCCGTACCACGCCAGACTTGGTAAAGGGTGCCCCGCACACGCTACCGGTCCGACGTCTGGATGATGTAAGAGCGGCGCGTGAGCTGAATCTTAAGTGGGTGCCATCCAGCGCCAGCTGAGGCTCGCACGACGCTTCAGTGTTATCATGACGTTCACAACGCCCCCAGCCGCAAGGCTTGGGGGCGTCTGTTTTTTTAGGGGAATACCGAAATGTCCGTACTTGCCACACTCAAACTCAAGACTCATGAAGACCGTCGCCTGCGCGAAGGCCATCTCTGGATCTATTCCAACGAAGTCGATGTGGCCGTTACGCCATTGAAGAATTTCACCGCGGGCGAACAGGTGCGCGTGGAAGACAACAAGGGCAAGTGCCTCGGTATTGCCACCGTCAACCCCAATACGCTGATTTGCGGTCGCCTTGTCAGCCGTGACGAAAAATACCCGCTTAACAAGTCGCTGCTGGTGCATCGTTTGCAAGTGGCGCTGGGTTTGCGTGAGGCGCTGTATCCGCAACCGTTTTATCGCTTGGTGTATGGCGACAGTGATTTTCTGCCGGGTCTTGTGATTGATCGTTTTGGAGATGTTTGTGTGGTGCAGGTATCGACGGTTGGTATGGAGCTGCTCAAGGCCGAGATTGTCGAGGCACTAGAGAAAGTGCTGTCGCCACGCGGCATCCTGTTCAAGAACAACGGCAAAATGCGTGAAGTCGAAGGCATGGTTGGCTATGTCGAGATTGGTGCCGGTGAAGTACCTGACGAAGTTGAGCTAATCGAAAACGGTGTGAAGTTTATTGCCCCGATCCGCGAAGGCCAAAAGACAGGTTGGTTTTATGATCACCGCGATTCGCGTGCTGAGCTGGCGCATTGGGTGAAGGGCAAGCGCGTACTGGATGTGTTCTCTTATATTGGTGGTTGGGGTGTTCAGGCGGCGGCTTTTGGCGCCAGCGATGTTACGTGCGTGGATTCATCCGCTTTCGCGCTGGGCTTGGTGCAGCGTAATGCTGAGCTTAATGGTGTTGGTGAGAAAGTTAAAACCCTTCAGGGCGATGCTTTTGAAGTGATGACATCGCTTAAGCAGAAGGGCGAAAAGTTTGACGTGATCATTCTTGATCCCCCCGCGTTCATTACGCGCCGTAAGGATCACAAGAATGGTCTGCTGGCATATCGTCGTGCGAATGAGTTAGCGATGCGCTTGCTCAATCGTGAGGGTTTGTTGGTGTCGGGCTCTTGCTCAATGCACCTGGCGCGTGAAGAGTTGGTGGATGTGGTGCGTGGCGCTTCACGACATATCGACCGTTCTGCACAGATTGTGCATCAAGGTCATCAGGGCGGAGATCACCCGATTCATCCGGCTATTCCTGAAACGGAATACCTGAAGACGGTATTTGTGCGTGTTCTGCCTGCCTGATAGGCGTATGCATTAAAAAGCCCGCATTAGCGGGCTTTTTAATGGGCGACACTTTGCAGGATTAGCGCAAGAATAATTGATACGCAGGATTATCTGTTTCATCTTGGAAGGGGTAGCCCACTTCTTTCAACGACTCTTGTAGTTCTTTGGCCGAGCGACCGCCCCGTTGCAGGCCGACCAATACACGACCAAAAGCATCGCCATGATTGCGGTAGTGGAACAGAGAAATATTCCACTTGGCTTCGATGCGCGTAAGAAAATTCATTAGGGCACCAGGCCGCTCAGGAAACTCAAAGCGGAAAAGATGCTCATCCCCCACGCCAGCATGGCCGCCGACCAAATGGCGAATATGCAGCTTGGCCATTTCGTTGTCAGAAAGATCCAGTACCGGATAGCCTTTCTTTTCCAACAAGCTAGTCAGCTCAGCGCGTTCGATATCACCATTGCGCAGCTGCACGCCCACAAAGACATGCGCATCGCGAGCATCTGCATAACGGTAATTGAACTCCGTGATATTGCGCTTGCCCAGTGTCTGGCAAAAAGCCTTAAACGCGCCCGGCTTCTCCGGCAAAGTGACGGCCAGAATGCCTTCACGTTTCTCGCCAATTTCGGTGCGTTCAGAGATATGGCGCAGGCGATCAAAATTCATATTGGCGCCAGAATCGATAGCGACCAGCGTGCGCCCTTCGCATTTTTCACGCGTCACATATTTTTTTAGGCCAGCCAATGCCAGTGCGCCAGCAGGTTCGGCAATGGAGCGGGTGTCGTCAAAAATATCCTTGATGGCTGCGCACATTTCATCGGTGCTGACCGTGATGACCTCATCGACGTGGTGTTTGAGGATCTTGAAGGTCTCAACACCTATCTGCGCTACGGCTACACCATCAGCAAACAGCCCAACATGATCGAGTTTTACGCGCTTGCCCGCCTTCATGGCCGCGGCCAGACAGGCAGCGTCCTCGGGCTCAACGGCGATGATCTTGATTTCCGGGCGCACATATTTCACATAGGCCGCAATGCCGGCCGCAATGCCGCCACCACCGACAGGAACAAAAATGGCATCGATGGCGCCGTTGTGCTGGCGCAGGATTTCCATGGCGATGGTGCCCTGACCGGCAATGACGTCAGGGTCGTCATAAGGGTGCACAAAGACGTAGCCTTTTTCTTCGGCCAGTTTCACGGCATGGGTATAGGCCTCGTCATACGAGTCGCCGTGCAGCACAACATGGCCGCCGAGATTTTTTACCGCATTAACCTTAATGTCCGGGGTGGTCTGAGGCATCACGATGGTGCCGCGAACCCCCAGTTTGCGAGAGGACAGTGCCAGTCCTTGGGCATGATTGCCGGCTGAAGCACAGATCACCCCGCGCTGCTGCTCATCTTTAGTCAGCTGCGCCATCTTGTTGTAGGCGCCACGCAGCTTGAATGAGAACACCGGTTGCAGGTCTTCGCGCTTCAACAGAACCTGGTTTTTCAGTCGTCGCGACAGGCCTTTGGCCTCGTCCAGGGGCGACTCAATGGCCACGTCATAAACGCGGGCACGCAGGATCTTCTTTACGTAGGTTTCTAGAGAGGGGCTTTCGGGCATGAGGACAGACCTTCAGGGCAAGCCGTCATGTTACCAGCAGTGGTGATGATTTAGGCAAAGTCCCTGCAAAGGGAGAGGACAATGCGCGTATAATTGTGGCCTTCTTACCCTGCCCGGAGCCCCGCATGAACCAGGATGCCCTCAAGAAAGCCGTCGCCGAGGCTGCGCTGGCCTATGTCGAGCCGGGCGAGATTCTCGGGGTGGGCACCGGCTCCACAGCCAATTTCTTTATTGATGGCTTGGCCCGTATGCGCGATGACATTCCCGGAGCCGTGGCCAGCTCTCAGGCAACAGCAGACCGCTTGCGTAAGATTGGCATTGAGGTGCTGGACCTTAATTCGGTGGGCTCCATCAGTGTGTATGTCGATGGTGCCGATGAGGTCAATGGGGCGCTGGAGCTGATCAAGGGTGGCGGTGCCGCACACACGCGTGAAAAAATTGTGGCGGCGGTGGCCAGAAAGTTTGTATGCATCTGTGATGCCAGCAAGCAAGTCGACCAGTTAGGTCGTTTTCCGGTGCCGGTCGAAGTCATTCCGATGGCGCGCTCGTATGTGGCTCGCGAGCTCGTAAAGCTGGGCGGCAATCCGGTGTATCGCGACGGAGTGGTGACGGATAACGGCAACGTCATTCTTGATGTGTGGAATCTGCCCATGCCGGTGGCGCGTCAAATGGAAGAGCGCCTCAATAATATCACAGGTGTTGTCGCCAATGGCTTGTTCGCCCTGCGTCCGGCTGATGTGCTGTTGCTGGGCTCAGCTGATGGTGTAAAAACCTTGATACGGCCCGCCTGAATCACACACTTTCCGAGCAAGCATTCGTGACTCATTTCGATGCCATTATTATTGGGGGCGGTGCCTCTGGTCTTATGTGTGCGCTTACGGCGGGGCAGCGTGGGCGACGCGTACTGGTGCTGGATAGCAGCAACAAGATTGGCAAAAAAATTCTGATGTCCGGTGGTGGGCGGTGCAATTTCACTAACTTGTTTGTTGAGCCTGATAACTTCATTTCAAGTAACCCTTCCTTCTGTATATCGGCACTCAATCGTTATACACAATGGGATTTTATTGCGCTGGTCGACAAGTATCGTATTCCTTATCACGAACGTAAACATGGACAGTTGTTCTGTGATAATTCCGCCAAAGATATTTTGGATATGCTGGTGGCGGAATGCGAAAAAGCGCATGTCAGAATACAAACACATTGCGAAATACAGTCAGTAGCGCCGAGTAGCACAGAAAAACGTAATGATGGCGATGTGGCACGCTACGTTGTAAAAACCAGCAAGGGCGATTTCTCGGCGCATTCATTGGTTGTTGCCACGGGAGGGCTGTCCATTCCGACCATGGGTGCAAGCGGTATTGGTTACGACATTGCACGGCAGTTTGGCTTAGATCTATTGCCGACGCGTGCCGGTTTGGTGCCATTTATGTTCAGTGACGGCTTTAAGGTGGTTTCTGAAAAACTATCGGGGCTTGCAGTGGATGTGGTGCTGAGTACTGATGAGCAGGCCTTTAGCGAGGCGGTATTATTCACGCATCGCGGTTTGAGCGGCCCAGCCGCATTGCAGTTATCCAATTACTGGCAACCTGGTGAGTCCATAGCAGTGGATTTATTGCCCGGTACAGAAGTGGTGACGTGGTTACGACAGCAAAAGAAGGATCACCCGCGCTCTTTGCTGCGCACCTTATTGACACCACTACTGGCGAAAAGTTTGGTGCAGGAGTTGCAGGCATTATTCTGGTCGTCGTGGGCTGAAACGGCAATGGCAGAAATTCCTGATGCAGCATTATTGACGGTGGCAGAGGGCGTGTCGCAATTGACGCTCAAGCCATCGGGCACCGAGGGGTATCGTACCGCTGAAGTAACGCTGGGCGGCGTTGATACCCGAGCACTGTCGTCAAAAACGATGGAGTGTAAAGCGCAGCGCGGCTTGTATTTTATAGGCGAGGTGGTGGATGTCACTGGTCATCTGGGAGGCTTTAACTTTCAGTGGGCCTGGTCGTCCGGTCATGCAGCAGGCGAGTGCATTTAG
>ERZ724524.1267-NODE-1267-length-16803-cov-4.640494_pt1 | contig 16803 bp, 14 predicted proteins | sample MGYA00376057_ERZ724524 | MGnify/ENA primary metagenome ERZ724524 (study PRJEB28724, sample SAMN07190888) | wastewater metagenome | isolation source: influent of sewage treatment plant in Hong Hong | place: USA: Christiansburg, Virginia | collected 2016-03-01 ...
CATGCACGGTTCTTAGGGGGTTGGACGCGGGCAACCGCGTCTGACTACCCGACAACCAAATTCGGCCGTGGGCACTTGGGTGCTCAAATTGGCTGTTCGCCGGGTCACTACGCAGCGGTAAACGCGCGGCGGCGATCATGAGTTTGATCCAGTCAGCGCGCATGAATGGACATGATCCATATGCTTATCTCAAAGATGTGCTGACGCTGCTACCGACGCATCGGTCGAGTGATATTGACCGACTGCTGGCGCATCGGTGGGCGCCGGCCTAACTTACGCAAGGTGAATTGGGCGGACGCTTACTTCTGGTCGTGTACGGCTTGAGATTGGTGAGTGCTCGATATCCCCGATACCTGCCTGGGCGTCATCAAAGTCGTTTTTACATACTTGACACGTTCTGATTGGTAGCTATTTTTGATTAAGCGCGGTTTAAGGAAGTAACGCGCTTAATAAACAATATGGAGTGCTAATCATGCTGAAAGTACAACTCTCTTCTCTGCTATTTGCCCTGCTTGCTAGCGTTTCGCTGGCTACCTCCGCAGCTGATGTGCCTGTTGTTAAAGCTCATAAGCTAGAGGTTGCTCAGGCGGCGGGTGTTGCTGATGCGCAGGTCTCGAAGGTGAACATCAATACCGCGGACGCGGGAACCTTGGAGCGCGAACTGTTGGGCGTTGGTAAGGTTAAAGCGGCGTCTATCGTCGAACATCGCACCGCAAATGGACCCTTTGCTTCGGTTGATGATTTGCTTGAAGTTAAAGGTATTGGTGCTGCAATTCTTGAAAAGAATCGTGACAAGCTGAGCATTAACTAAGCATCAACTCGGGTTAACAAAAAACCGCTCACTGAGCGGTTTTTTGTTATTGAGGCTAGGTGCGTAAACCTGAGAGATTCAGGCAATAAAAAACCCACCTGGCCGTATGGCGAGATGGGTTTTTTATATCAGTTGCTAATGACGGGTTTAAACGACGCCTTGGGCCAGCATAGCGTCGGCAACTTTAACGAAGCCGGCGATGTTGGCGCCTTTAACGTAGTTGATCCGGCCATTTTCTTCACCGTAGTACACGCAGGCGTTGTGGATGTGTTGCATGATGCCGTGCAAGCGCTGGTCAACTTCACCGGCGGTCCAATTCAGGCGCATTGCGTTCTGGCTCATCTCTAGGCCGCTGGTAGCAACGCCGCCTGCGTTAGACGCTTTACCTGGAGCGAAGCAGATACCAGCCTCAATAAATAGGTCTACTGCTTCAAGTGTCGATGGCATGTTGGCGCCTTCGGCCACGCAGATGCAGCCGTTTGCCAGCAGCAGGCGAGCGTCATCACCAGTCAGCTCGTTCTGTGTAGCGCACGGCAAGGCAATGTCGCACGCCAGGTTCCAAGGCCGTTGACCTGACAGGAAGTTGAGACGGAAATGCGCCGCCATCGCACTCAGGCGACCACGATGGATGTTCTTCAGATCCATCAAGTACTGCCACTGCTCTTCGTTCAGGCCATCAGGCGTATGCAGCGTGCCTTCCGAGTCAGACATGGAAATCACCAAGCCACCCAGCTCCATGACCTTCTGTGCAGCATACTGCGCCACGTTACCGGAGCCAGAAATGGCCACCCGCTTACCGTCGAAGCCACTGTCAATACGCTTAAGCATCTCTTGGGCAAAGTATACGCAGCCAAAGCCAGTAGCTTCTGGGCGAATCAGGCTGCCGCCATAAGTGATGCCTTTACCGGTCAGCACCGAGGTGAATTCGTTGGAAAGACGCTTGTACTGACCGAATAGGTAGCCAATCTCACGGCCGCCGACACCGATATCACCGGCAGGCACGTCGAGATCGGCACCGATGTGGCGATACAGTTCGCTCATGAACGACTGACAGAAGCGCATCACTTCGTTGTCGCTTTTACCTTTCGGATCGAAGTCCGAGCCGCCTTTACCGCCGCCCATAGGTAGTGAAGTCAGCGAGTTCTTGAATACTTGCTCGAAGGCGAGAAACTTGAGTACGCCGAGGTTCACCGATGGGTGAAAGCGCAGGCCACCTTTATAAGGACCGATAGCGCTGTTCATCTGTACGCGGTAACCACGGTTGACTTGTACACGGCCGCTGTCATCGACCCACGGCACGCGGAAAAGGATAGCGCGCTCAGGCTCGACCATGCGCTCGATGATCGCCGCTTGTGCGTAATGCGGATTGGCTTCGAGAAAGGGCCACAAGCTACGCAAAACTTCCTCTACGGCTTGGTGAAACTCGGGCTGATCGGGATCGCGTTGTTTCAGGCGAGCGAGGAAGAGATCGACAGATACAGTCATGAGCACCCCAATTAGACCCAGCGGGCTGGGCGGTTCGAAAAAAAACGGGATGAGACTGTATCAGTGGAGGCGGCACACATATAGTGCAATATGTCGCCAAGATGTATTTATTTGGTGCTTTTTCGTTAAATATCTCGAAATTACCCGGCTTTTATAGGGCAAGTTGGTGTGCCGAGAGCACCATCTTCGCGCCTACTGTGCACTATAAATGCCCGGTGCTTGGTAGATCCAGGCGTCGATATCGTCCAGCGGAGCCAATATCACGACGTAGATCTAAGCCGTGCATCAATGATCTCAGGGTGCGCGATCAACTTGGTTGAGCAGTTAGTAGCTCATCGAGAATACCTACGTTGAAGTGCCGCTGTTGGGTCACTGCAAAGAACTGTTCGGCGATCTCTGGAATCTGCGCGTAGAGTTCCAGCACGCCGCTTTGTAACTCGTCCTGCACAACCACCGCCGGTAGCAGTGCCACGTCGCCGGAGTCGCGCGCCAGCAAGCGCAACATGGCCATGTCATCAACCTCGGCGCAGATGGCGGGGCTGATGCCAAGGCTGTCGCAGAACACTTCGAACTGGCTGCGAATATCGCTGCTGCGCCCCGGCACGATCAAGCGCAATTGCTCTAGGTCGCGATGCAGGTCAAATGCAGGCTCACCGATGCGTGGTGGACCTACTAAGCACACCGATTGACGAGCCAGCAGCCGGCAACGCCAGGAGTGCTGGGCATCTGTACTGACCGGCGTGTTGCTGAGCACTACGTCCAACTTGTGTAGCGCCAAGCGCTCCAGCAACTCGCCCAGGCTGCCAGACTCCAGAGTGATGCGCACATCACGGCGGCCTAAAAAAGTCCGCAGCAGGTTCTCTTGGAAGTTCCGCGACAGGGTGGCCACTGCGCCAATGCGCAGCTGTTGATTGGCTTGTTGCGCGCCCTGCAGGGTCATTTGTAGCTCGTTGCCCAGAGCGAAAATACTTTCGGCATAGTCAAGGGCTAGACGACCAGCCTCAGTGAGCAGCAGGTTACGACCTGAACGGATAAACAGCGGGTAACCGAGCTGGTCTTCTAGGGCGCGGATCTGGGTCGACAGCGCCGATTGGGCGACATGTAGCGATTGGGCGGCACGGGTCAAGTTGCCTTCTTTGGCCACGGCCCAGAAGTAGTGCAGATGATGAAAGTTCAGCCGGCGCATACTCTGTTCTTTTATAAAGATCGTTATGTTCTATTCAATCTATTTTAAATAAAAAAGCAACTGCTAGAAACTGAACCTACCGATCACTCGCGGAGGTTCTCCAATGCCCCTTTCACTGCCCCAATTGAGTAGTTTGCTGCCTTGGGTCTACTTATTGGCCATGCTGCCTGGAGCGTTCCGAGCCGTTGACGCATCGGTTGGTCGCCTCTGGTGGTCGGCACGCCTAGGCGGATATCTGGGCTTTGCCTTAGTTCTGGCGGCGCTGCTCCAGGCCGGATTGACGGTACATGACAGCGACCGTCTGGGCCTGGCCATGGCGACGTTGATCAGCCTGCTGGCACTGGTGATTATCGACTTCTCGCAGCGCTACCTTGAGGGTGAGCCTGGGCAGCAGCGGTATATCCTCGCGTTACTCGGCACCCTTGCGGCGGTAGCCTTGGTAGTGATTAGTCGCGATTTGTATCTGCTGGTTGGTGCTTGGATTGTCTCCAGCTTGTGCCTGCATCAACTGCTGATGTTCTACCGCGACCGGCCCACGGCTCAGGTGGTGGCACACAAGAAGTTTCTTGCCAGCCGCTTAGCGGATCTCTGCTTAGTCGTAGCGACCGTATTGCTGGTCCGCGCTGCCGGTGAGAGCGCAATTACTGTGATTCTCGCTGAAGTAGCTGCGCGTCTGCAGGCACACGGGACCTTGGGCTGGGACCTGCAGCTGGCGACCGTGTTGCTGGTGTTGGCGGTGATACTCAAATCCGCTCAGCTGCCGGTACATGGCTGGCTGATTCAGGTGATGGAGGCACCGACGCCGGTCTCGGCGCTGTTGCATGCTGGCATCGTTAATCTAGGCGGTTTTGTCCTGCTACGTTTCGCCCCGTTGTTATCGGCAGCACCTGCGGCGCAGAGCCTGCTGGTATTGGTTGGCGGGCTGACGGCGGTTCTCGCCGCGCTGGTGATGATGACCCGCATCAGTATTAAGGTGCGCCTAGCGTGGTCGACCTGCGCGCAGATGGGCTTGATGTTGCTGGAGTGTGGTTTGGGCCTTTACGAGTTGGCCTTGGTGCACCTACTCGCCCACTCGCTGTACAAGGCTTACGCCTTCTTAAATTCCGGTGATACGGTCACGCAGCTGCGCCGCCAGGCTCTGCAAGAGCGGGGCGCGTCGCCGAGTCTTGCGCAAACGCTGTTGGCGCTGGTTCTGGCGGCATTCTGGGTGACGCTGCTGCATGGGCTCTGGAGCTTGCTGCTGCCAGCCCATCAGTTGCCGCTGATGGCTCTGGTTATTCTGGCTATTGGTCTGGCGCCTTGGTGCCAGCGCCTGAGTGGAGCGCTGCACGGCTTAGGCATGCTCACTCTGATTGTCGGTCTATATCTGCTGTGGCATCTGGCTGCTGCTCAGGTGTTGGGGGCAGGCCCGGCACCGAGTCTTAATCAGCACTACCTCGGGTTATTCGCACTGCTGTTGTTCGTGAGCCTGTATCTGCTGCAAGCCTGGATTATCGCCCAGCCCAACGGCGTGCTCGCACGGCGCCTGTATCCCTTGGCGTTCGCCGGTTTCTTTCTGGATGAGCACTTTACTCGCCTGACTTTCCGCCTGTGGCCGTTACCCCGGCCGCCGCGCGTCATACCCGCAACCGGAGAAAACCCATGACCGCGCTCAAGCAGATCGCCAGTATCGATAAGGATGCTCTGCATAACATCGCCCGGCAGGCTTGCGAACGTATTGCACCGAGCTGGCCATTGGATCAGATGATTGCCGTCAACCCGCTTTGGGAGCGGCGCGACCAACTCTGGGCGACGGTGGCCGAGCAGCTCTGGCGCCGCGCGGGCAGCCGTTTGACCCTAACCGCGGCGGACTATCGGCAGGCCTGGCAGGACGGGCAGATCAGCGAGCGTCACCTAGGCCTAGCTTTGGCTGAAACGTCGCAACCTTGGACGCCGGCGCAGTTGCTGGTGTTTCTCGATCAGCCCGTCGACAGTGACCAGCGTCTGCCGTTGCTGGAGGACATGGCCGAGTCAGCGATTAGCGGGCTCGGCTGGCCGGCATTGATTACCCAGCAGATTGGCCAATGCTGCGCGGCTTGGTTCGATCAGGCGCAAGCCGATTGGCGTCCGGCGGCGCAGGTCGGTCTCTATCAAGCGTGGCGCGAATCAATGTTGCAGGATCGCGGCTTGAGCGTACTCAGTGCCTGCAGCGCGCTGCGCGAGCGGATCGCTGAACTACCGCTTGAGCCGCAGGCGGCCCTTGAGGCAGCGGTGCGACGTTTAGGCCTTGCCGCAGAGGAGTTGGCCGAGTGGTTTGACTGCCTGTTACTGCGCAGCTTTGGCTGGGCGTCGTGGTGCGCTTACCAGCGTTGGCAGGCGCGCCTGCACAGTGGCGATGATCCGATCTTGCTTGAATTGCTGGCCATTCGAGCCGCTTGGGAATGCTTAGTGGATGACCGTCAGCGTGGCGCCGACAGCCGCTGGAGCGCATGGCGTTTGGCGTGGCAGGCCGCACGCAGCCAGTCGCCAACGCCGGCTTGGCAAGCGCTGCAACTGTGGCAGCGCGCCGAAGAGCTGGCCTGGCAGGAGCCGTTGCACGGCATGTTGCGCCAGCCGGTCAAGCCTACGGCCGATACCCCGCCGATTGCGCGGGTGTACTTCTGTATTGACGTGCGCTCGGAGGTGTTACGTCGCGCCCTAGAGCAGGCCAATCCACGTGTGCAGACCGGCGGCTTTGCTGGGTTTTTCGGCCTGCCAATCGCTTACACACCCCTCGGTACTCAGGCCACACGCCCGCAATTACCTGGGCTACTGGCTGCGCAATTAACCGTCACTGACAGCACCGGTGATGCTGCCCGCGATCTGGCCTTAGCCCGTCAACGCAAAACTCGGCTGGCGCGTGCCGGTCGCTGGCAGCTGTTTACACGCTTGCCGGCGTCAACCTTCACGTTGGTTGAAGCCACCGGTTTGGGTTATGCCGGCGCGCTGCTGGGCCGCCTCGGCGGTCTGTTGGCTCGCCCGTCTGCACCTGATCGCAGCGCTTTAACCTCGCCAGAGTGGCAACAATTGCAGCCCACGCTGCCAGCGCTTGAGCTTGCACAGCGAGCGGATATGGCCGCGCGAATCCTGCGCGGCATGAGCCTAACTCGCGATTTCCCGCCGTTAATCGTGCTGCTGGGCCATGGCAGCCAAAGCGCCAATAACCCGCAAGCCGCGGGGCTGGATTGTGGTGCTTGTTGCGGGCAAAGCGGCGAGATCAATGCGCGTTTGCTGGCGGATTTGCTCAACGATGCCGAGGTGCGTAGCGCCCTGTGCGAGCAAGGCATTGACCTGCCGGCGGACTGCCGTGTGTTGGCCGGTCTGCACAACACCAGCACCGATGAGATTCAGGTGTTGGCCAGCGATGCTCTGCCGGCTGAGCTGCAGCCGTCTTGGCAGGCACTGCGTCAGGCCCTGAACCAGGCTGGCGAGTCTGCCCGACGTGAACGTGCCGCGCTTTTAGGCTTGGATCACCTGCGCGACAAGCCGGTAAAACTGCTGACCAGCTTGCGCCGGCGGGCCGCTGACTGGGCGCAAACGCGGCCGGAGTGGGGCCTTGCCGGCAATGCTGGGTTTATCGCCGCGCCGCGTGCACGCACGCGCGGGCACAACCTGCAGGGGCGCACTTTTCTGCATGACTACGACTGGCGGCAGGATGCCGATGGCCAGGTGCTAGCGCTGATCATGACCGCGCCGATGGTAGTGGCGAACTGGATCAACCTGCAGTACTTGACCTCCACCACCGATAACCTGCGGTTTGGCAGCGGCAATAAGGTGCTGCACAACGTTGTCGGCGGCCGCATCGGCGTGTTCGAAGGCAATGGCGGCGACCTGCGCATCGGCCTGGCGCGCCAGTCGTTGCATGACGGCCAGCGCTGGGTGCATCGGCCACTGCGGCTGAGCGTGGTGATCGAAGCACCGCAAGCCATGCTGGATAAAGTCATCGCCGAGCATGCTGCGGTCCGTGATTTAGTGATGCACGGCTGGCTGCACCTGCTGCGGATTGATAGCGACTGCGCCGACATTCTTGAGCGCCGCACCGCTGATGGCTGGCAGCCTGTGCCTGTGAATTGATCAAAATAGGCAGTGGCAACACTGCCGCAATCACCCGCCTCAGCTAAGTGTTTGGCAGGCGCGAGCCAGGCGATCGTGAACGGCGGCCCAGGCTTCTTGGTGGGTGGGAATCTGGATATAGATGCGCTGCAGATCCAGTGCGTCGAGCTGGTAAAGGGCCGCATAGAAGCCTGCCGCATAGTGGTCGGGGTCGGCGCCCAGATTGATCGCCGGCCCTTGGCTGGCGTGCGCGGCGCCACACCAAATCCAGCCGTTTTGTTGGCTATCCAACGCGGCGGTTGGCACCTGAGTAAAACCCAGCGCCGGGGTGGTGGGCGCATAGTGGCGATGATGTTGGCCGGGAGCACGCACCGCGCCGTCGCTGTCTTGCAGTGGTTGCGCGAGCACGTCCTGCAAGCGCATCCGCCCCAGCATGCCGCGCCGTAACAGGCGCGGGCAGTCACCGGGCAGCAGGCTGACGATGCTCGACTCCAGGCCAACCCGGCAGCGGCCGCCGTCCAGAATTAATAGCGCGTCATGCTCAAATTGCTGAACCACATGCTCGGCACTGGTGGGGCTGATGGACATGTAACGGTTGGCTGAAGGCGCCACTAAACCACTGCCAAAGGCGTGCAGTAGCTCGCGTGCCATGGGGTGTGCGGGCACTCGGAGGGCCACACTGTTTTGCCCGGCCGTCACGCTGCGCAGCACCTCGTCGCGAGCCGGCAGCACCAATGTCAAAGGCCCCGGCCAAAAGGCCGCCATCAGGCGTTGAGCCTGCGGGGTAATTTCGGTTGCCCACTGGCTGGCTTGACTAGCCTCTTCCAAATGTACGATCAGCGGGTTAGTGCTGGGCCGGCCCTTAAGGCTAAACACTTGGTGCACCGCATCTTCCTGCCTAGCGTCAGCGGCAAGGCCATAGACCGTTTCGGTGGGCATAGCGACCAACTGGCCGTCGCGCAGGTGCTGGGCACAACGCTGAATGTCTTGGGTTATCGATGGCATGGCTTGGCGTGTGATCGTCGGGTTGGAGACTGTGCGTGCAAGGGTAAGTCCGGGTGCTGCTGACGCTTGTGTAAGGGCGAGTATTTTACTAGCGCTGATAGGTGAACAGAACCGATTAGTTGTGCCATCGATTTCGCCTAGCAACCGCACTCGCTCCCACAGCGATCGTGATGTGCATCGACATCAGTTGGCGATCAGCCTTAGCGCTTTTGGGGATTCGGCATGCGCCATACTTCTATAGGAATTACCTATTTTGATAATTGTATATCGGTCTTGGACGCTATGGGTCTGGCAGCAGATCATTGCTTCACACCCAAGCAACCCGATAGGAGCAATCGCATGCAACAGTCCCACGCTTACAACGACGCTAGCCTCGCCCTGACTACCGAAGTTCTAGATGCTAAGGCACGCAAGGACCTGTCGTGGCAGGACCTGGCTGATGGCACCGGCCTCAGCCTTGCTTATGTGACGGCCGCTTTGCTCGGTCAACACCCATTGCCCGAAAGCGCCGCCAAGGTGATTGGCGACAAGCTTGAATTGAGCGCTGACGCGGTAGCCCGCCTGCAAATCATCCCGCTGCGTGGCAGCCTCTCGGGCATCCCAACCGACCCGACCATCTACCGCTTCTACGAGATGATTCAGATCTACGGCACCACGCTGAAAGCTTTGGTTCATGAGCAGTTTGGTGACGGCATCATCAGCGCGATCAACTTCAAGCTGGACATGAAGAAAGTTGAAGATCCAGACGGCGGCTCTCGTGCCGTGATTACGCTGGATGGCAAGTTCCTGCCCCTGCGCCCGTTCTGATTGCGCAGCACCCCTTGTGAGTCGGCCCGCATGGCTGCGGGCCCGATCTAACGCGTGTTGATTGCCACTACCTCCTTTTTTATGGCGGATATCTGATGAAAAAAATTCTGTTGATGGTCCTGTCACTTTCAGCCTCCCTGTCGGTTTTTGCCCAGGAAGCTGACGCGCTTACGCCAGCCGTTACTTACACCTATGGCATGCAGCTAGACATCGCCGAGGTGATACATATGTCCCCTGATGTAGATGTCTGTGGGCCGGTGTCGGCGCAAATGACCTACCGCGACTCTCAGGGTGAAATCCATGTTCTCAACTACAGGAAACATGGCACAGGTTGCCGTGGTTAATAGTCGCTCAGGCATTTAGTTATTTTTAACAGGAGCATGGTGTGAAAGCGCTTATTGAAGGATTTCTGAAGTTCCAGAGCGAAGCGTTTCCTCAGCGCTCCGACCTGTTCAAACACCTAGCCACCACACAGCAGCCGGGTACGTTGTTTATCACCTGTTCCGATAGTCGCGTGGTGCCGGAACTGCTGACCCAACAAGAGCCCGGTGAGCTGTTTGTGGTGCGTAATGCGGGCAATATTGTGCCGTCCTACAGTCCGCACCCGGGCGGTGTTTCGGCGACGGTCGAATACGCTGTTGCCGTGTTGGGGGTGACCGATATCGTGATCTGTGGTCATTCCGATTGCGGCGCCATGACGGCTGTCGCCAAGTGCACCTGCATGGACCATCTGCCTGCCGTAAGCGGCTGGTTGCAGCATGCCGAGTCGGCGAAAGTCATCAATGAGTCACGCGCTCACGCTAATGAGGCGGCCAAGGTCAGCTCGATGGTTCGGGAGAATGTGATCGCCCAGCTGGCCAACATCCAGACCCATCCGAGTGTGCGGCTGGCGCAGGAAAAAGGTGTATTGAACCTGCATGGTTGGGTTTACGACATTGAAACCGGCTCCGTCGAAGCCTTGGGCGCCGACAATCGCTCTTTTAGGTCATTGGCCGAATACCCGAGTACCTGCGCGATCCAAGCCCGTTCCGCAGTAGCAGCCTGATGCGGCCTTATCGCTTATGCTTATGAGCAACCGCAGCGGCCGCTATCCGGCCGCTCAGAGCTGTATCGATTACCTCTCCGGCTCGACCTCGACCAAGATTGACTGATCTACAACCATGCCCAAGATTAAGTTCATGAAGGCGTCTGACGCTGCGCTGTGGTAATTATTTTTGCGTCGTAGCAACGCCGCTCCGCGCCGAGGAGCCTTATCCAGTAAGACCAGCTTGCGCAACGCGCGATCCTGGGTGGCGATAGATTCCGGAAGGATAGTGGCGACGGCGGTATGCCGAATAACCTCCAGCAAGGTATTCACCGAGTTAACTTCAATGATCACTTTGGGGGTGATCTGTGCTTGGGCGAAGTACTCATCAATGCAGGTGCGGGTAGCAAAGTCAGGTGTTAATAGGGCGAATTCTAATTGTCCAAGTTGTTGCGCCGGCAACGTGGCCTGGCACTCGTAGAGTGGGTGCGCGCGGCCAACCATGAGTCCCAAGGGTTCGATAAACGCCGGTATCGACTCGATGTCAGTGTTTCTGACCTGATCAAATGCAATGGCAATATCCAGCGAATCATTCGCCAGTCCGGTCTCGATATCGGCCATGGATAACTCGAATATCTGCAACCGAATATTCGGGTACCGCGCGATGTAATCGCGGGCCAGCGGCCCGACCAGATAGGCCATAAAGGTCGGAGTCATGGCGAGCCTCAGGCTGCCACGAGACAAATCCCTCACGTCGTGTAATGCCCGCTTGCCGGCTTCCAGTTCGACCAGCACTCGGCGCGCACATTCGATATAGGCCATGCCCGCATCGGTGGGCTTGACCGTGCGAGAAGTGCGATCGAACAGGCTGACGCCAAGGGTTTCTTCCAGTTGCCGGATCTGCTGCGACAGGGTCGGCTGAGACACGTGCAGCGCCTCGGCGGCGCGAGTGAAGCCGCCGTGGTCAGCGACGGCTAACAAATACCGCAGATGGCGTAACAGCATGGGCGTTGACACTCATAGGCAGGACATATGCGTAGCATCTTATAGGGATACGCCGCCGATCTACGGCCCGTAGATGAGTGCCGTGGTCAAAATAGCCTCGATAGGCAAAAAAATGTCGATGTGGGCGTCATCGCGAGCGGCCCCTAAGGCACTTATCCCACCCGCTAAAATGCCAGCGGCTAATGCGTAGCCGACAGGAGTGCGGGAAGGTAAGTTTATGGTTACGAAAAGCCCATATCCCCACTCATTAATCGACGCATGTTGATAATCATCAACGAGCGCGCATTGCGGATTGCATAGACTGCGCGCATGCGAGCGACGTGACGCCTAAGCGGCTAACCGCCGTCACAGCTGCAACGTTATTTTTTATATGTATTGAGGTTTTTATGCCTGACTTGGTCATCGCCCCGGTCATTTTGATCGCAGAGGCAGAACCCTGGGCGGCCGATCTACTCGTCCAACTGGTGCGCGACGTGCGGCCCGATGCCTGCATCTGTCAGGCCACCGATGGCGCCTCCGCTCTCGTGCAGTGCAAGCGGCAACTACCGGCACTGATCATCGCTGACGGGCAACTGCCCGGCGTTAACGGCTTGGATGTCTTGCGCGAGTTACGCAGTAAGGCAAGCACTCAACATGTGCCGTTTATCTTGATCAGTGCTCGCCTCGACGCCCAAAGCGTAAAAGCCGCGCGGCCGCTGAAGCCGACTGCCTATCTGGCTAAGCCGTTCAATGCGGAAAAACTCCGGCAACGCCTGAATAGCCTGCTTAATCCCGCAAATAAATCATTCCATAAAACCCCCGCAGCCCTTCTGGACGATTTGGATGGCTACCTTGAGTCGTTACGGGAAGAGGGGCAGGGCGCGCCGCTGATGGCTTCGGTACGCGATGCCGTGAGCCGCTGCCTGAATGGCGAAAGTTATGATTTGCGTGAGCTTGAACGCTTATTTATGCGCGAGCCGCAAATTACTGCACGGCTAATCACCGCTGCTAACAGCGCCGCACATCACCAAGGCGCGCCGTGCCAAACGCTGCGCCAAGCCCTGCCACGCTTAGGTGTGGCGCACACCTTGAATTTGGTTCTTGGCTTGGCCATCCAAGAAAACGTGCAGCTCAAAGATCCACGCTTAAGCGAGTCGGCCGCCGCGGCCTACGCCATCACCGAACAAAGCGCTGATCTTGCGCACTGGCTGGCTAGCGCATTACAACTGGACGCCGATCGTTGTTTTACCGCCGGTTTATTGCACAACATCGGCGAGCTGGCTTTGTTGCGCAGCCTGCAAGATTGGCTGGATGCCGGTGGTGAATTGAGCGCTAGCGATATTGCGCAGCAGATGCACAAGCGCGCAGCGGGAGTAGGTTCAGCGTTACGCACGCATTGGCGTTTGCCAATCAACTTACGCGAGTTGATTGCCGCTTTTTATCATTTGGGCAGCGGTGTTTTTAGCCGCGAGGCGTTGGTGCTGCACCTCGTTAATCTCGCGCTCAACCTCGGCAGCCAGCCGCGCAGCACCTTGCTAGAAAGCCGTTGTGGGCGCTTGCTACGTGTACCACCTCAGGTGCTCGCGCAACTGCCGCTGCCCACCGCCGATACCACGCCTGCTCTGGCTTAGGCAGCAGTGAGCATCGTTATCTAAGCAGGCTAAGGCTCAAGCCTGGATCAATCGGCGCGCAGGCGCTTGAGCCAATAGCGCGGCCAGCCGTACATCCGTGCTGGGCTAAATGGGCTAGTTAATGACGGGCGATTTGAGCGGGGTGACGGATTCACCCAGCGCGGCCAGTAGGCCGTTGATTTGCTCAGCGTTCATGCTGAACGGGTCGAAGTGGTCGCTGGATGAATATTTAAGAAACAGCTCACGATTAGTTTGCTTGGCGCCGGCCCAACCCATGCTCCAGTTGCTGTAACGACGCTCATTAATTTCAGCGTAATCAAGCACGGTCAGGTCTTTGTGTCGGCTGTCATCCGCCAACCGGTTGTACAAGGCGTTCACTTCAGCGCGTGGTCCTTCCAGCGCCTGCAGGAAGATATTGGCATTGCAAAACAAGATACCAGTGAGGCCACGGTTAGGGTTGTTGCGCTGCGAACTGTCGAGAACTTCGCGGATCAGTTCGGCGGAAACCGAATGGCTGGCCCGGCTGGCATAAGTAAGGCGTACAAGCATGGGGTGCTCCGGTGCATGTGATGTGAATAAGAATTAGCGGGTAAATAGGGTGCGCGCGAAGATCAACGTGCCGACACCCCATGCGGCGTTTACCAAGAAGCCAATCAACAGGCGCCCCGGCAGCATCGCCATATCAAAGCCCATGCCCTTGAGCGGGAACACCACCACCAGGGCCACTGCTGTTAGCGCAATACCACCAAACAGCAGCGCTTTAATCCAAGGCTGTGGCTTGCTCGGCTCCCAGCGCAGCACGAGCAGCATGACTACCGCCCAAGCACCACCCCAAAAGGACGCAGACACTAATGCCGGCACACCCAGCGGTGCGGTTGGGCTGAGGTTGAACGGCGTAATCGGCACGATGGCGAGCGCGTGTAACACGCCGAGTACGGGCTGATGGAAGAACGGCACGGCCAGAAAACCGGCGATAAAGAACCAGGCAAGGCGTGACATCGATCAACCCTCGTGATTTACGTTGGTTGATTCTGCCTTATTTGTATAGGTTTTGTATAACTAAACGCGGTCGCAGCCAAGACGCTGCTGTGAGCACTTATCGTCTCGTTTTGGTTTTTTTGTAGAGCGCTAAGGTGTCGCAGACATATGCCTTAGCAGGTCAATGCGGTACTGGAGCCGCGTTCGGCGGCAAGTGCTCCGAATCAGCGGGCCGCAACAATTAGCTCGTTGGAGTAAGGCATAGGAGACTGCCGGCATTATCCCGTGCTGCTGGCAGATTGCCTTGCCGCGTTGTATACAACTACGATTCACGCTCTTGAATGCCGTGCTGAATGGATTAGACGCACCTGAGAATTTCAGGGGGCGCGCTTCCACCATTTATCCAGTGCTCGGTTCCTATTGCGATTTCTCCACGTGCGCGACTCTATGGTTACCATCGTTATCCTCAGCATGCTCTGCGTACACTTGCTGTGTTTTGGCGTGATATTTCTGCTGATCAGCACGCGGCTCAACGGCAAAAAAATGGGCATGGAAGTCATTGCCTTGGGCAACTTTCTGCTTGGGTTTGCGTACATCTTGCAGTTGCTCGGCGGTCCTGCAGGTTGGGGGCTGATGAGTGTGGTCAGCCATACGTTAACGCTCTGCGCGCCCGCGGCTTATGCGCTGGGAGCCCTGCGCTTTTTTGCTCGGCCAACCCCTGTATGGCAGCCACTACTGACACTGGCGGGTAGCTACACGGTGGTACAGATGCTAGTGCAGTTGATGTTCGGCACTGAGGCACGCTATGCGTTGCTGGCCGGTTCGTGCGCGTTGCTTTTCCTGGCCATGACCGTGGCGGTGCTTTATGCCAGGCGAACGCTGGCCAAGGATCTGCATGTTGAAATGCTGGTGTTCGCCGTTTTGATTGGCGGTATCTGCGCCCTAAATGCGGCGAAGTTTGTGCTGATTATTGAGGGGGGAGTGGCGGCGCTGGATATGAGCAGTGCTTTCCAGAAGGTCTTCTATATCTACATGTCATTCTTGGGCACAGTAATTCCGCCTTGCGCTGTCTGGCTGGTGCTGCACCGCCTCACCGATGAGCTGCGCGCCATGGCTGCTCATGACCCGCTCACCCGCCTGTTAAACCGACGCGGCTTGGTGGATCAGCTGGACGCATATTTTCGTTCCCGTACTGCCGGGCCGGCCTACCTGCTGATTGTGGATATCGACTATTTCAAACGTATCAACGATAACCACGGTCACAAAGCGGGCGATCTGGTGCTGTGCCATGTTGCCGACATTCTTAAAGCTAGCGCCCGCCAAGGTGATTTGACGTGCCGGCTGGGCGGCGAAGAGTTTGTCATCATCGCCCTGAACACTGACAAAGCCGGCGCCCTACAGCTGGCAGAGCGCGCCCGCGCGGCGATTGAGCAGAGCGAAGTGCTAGGCAGCAGTACGAACCAGCCGATCCGCTGCACTGTCACCATCGGCGTTTCGGCAGCCTTCACCGGCTCACAAGCCTTTGACGAGTTCACGCAACAAGCGGATGCCGCGCTTTACCGAGGCAAAGAGGCGGGGCGCAATCGCGTTGAATGGGCGCAGGTGTAGCCAATAAGTCTGTCGCCTTTTGCCCGTCCCACTTTTTAAGTGCGTGAGCGTAGGTTGGGTTGGCCCACACTCGGGTCGTCGTTGCAGCAGAGCGTAAAGGGCATGTGCACTGAGTTATCCACAGAACTGGATGCCCTGTTTAGCGCATCCAGTTCACATGGCTAGCACTCAAAGAAAGGGGCGTAATCCCCCCCCCTGAAATCAGTACTCGTCAGAAGTAGAATTTTCTCCTAATCGGATCAAGGAAATTTTGCGTGAAGACATCGCGTTTTTCGGACAGCCAGATCATCGTCATCCTAACGCAGGCCGAAGCCGGCAGCCCTGTCTCGGAGCTGTGTCGCGAGCATGGCATCAGTTCTGCGAGCTTCTAAAAGTGGCGCGCCAAGTTCGGCGGAATGCACGCTTCATTGATGGCTCGGCTTCGCGAATTGGAGGACGAGAAGCGTCGCCTCAAGAAAATGCATGCCGAAGAACGCCTTAAGGCTGAGATCATCCAAGAAGCGATGGCAAAAAAGTGGTGAAGCCATCTCGACGGCGAGAGATGGCCCAGCACGCGGTTCGCTCAGGTCGGGCTAGCATCAAACAGGCGTGCTTGGCCTTCAGTGTCAGCATGACTTGCTATCGCTACCAGTCTCGGCTGTCTTCGGAAAATGCCGTGATCGCCGGCCACTTAATCAGGCTTACGCGGGATAAATTCGACAGCGACGAGTACCGCTTGCTGGTGGTGGCCAACAAGTACCTGACCGGCTTCGATCAGCCCAAGCTGTGCGCCATGTATGTGGATAAGAAGCTGCAGTACGTACTCGCCGTGCAGGCGCTGTCACGCCTCAATCGCGCCGCGCCGAAGTTGAGCAAGAAGACCGAGGACCTGTTCGTCCTCGACTTCTTCAACTTGGTGGAGGACATCAAGACGTCCTTCGATCCGTTCTACACGGCCACCAGCCTGTCTGGCGCGACGGACATCAACGTGCTGCATGAACTCAAGGATCAGCTGGGCGAGGTGGGTGTTTACGAATGGCCGGAGGTCGAGGCCTTCGCTGAGCAGTACTTCGATAATGTCGATGCCGAACAGCTGGCCGTTCTAATCGATATTGCCGTCGAGCGTTTTGAGGTGGAGCTGGAGTTGGAGGATGAGGCGAAGGTCGACTTCAAGATCAAAGCCAAGCAATTCGTGAAGATCTACGGCCAGATGGCTTCGATCATGCCGTACGAG
>ERZ724524.1270-NODE-1270-length-16795-cov-4.789427_pt1 | contig 16795 bp, 13 predicted proteins | sample MGYA00376057_ERZ724524 | MGnify/ENA primary metagenome ERZ724524 (study PRJEB28724, sample SAMN07190888) | wastewater metagenome | isolation source: influent of sewage treatment plant in Hong Hong | place: USA: Christiansburg, Virginia | collected 2016-03-01 ...
TGCAGGCCAACATGGACGCCAATCACCGCGACCGCATCGCCTTTGTGCGCATGGCCTCCGGCAAGTACACGCCGGGCATGAAGCTCAAAGTGCAGCGCACCGCCAAAGAACTGCGCCCAACCAGCGTGGTCACCTTCTTGAGCCAGCGGCGCGAAGCGGTGGACGAAGCCTACGCAGGCGACATCATCGGCTTCACCACCCACGGCGGCGTGCAGTTGGGCGACACCATCACCGACGGCGCGAACTTGCAATTCACCGGCCTGCCCTTCTTTGCGCCCGAACTCTTCATGACCGTGATCCTGAAGAACCCACTGCGCACCAAGCAGCTGCAAACCGGGCTGGATCAGTTGGGTGAAGAAGGCGCGATCCAGGTCTTCAAGCCCGAAGTCGGCGGCCCCATGCTGCTGGGCGCGGTCGGCCAGTTGCAGTTTGAAGTGGTGCAGCACCGCCTGAAAGCCGAGTACGACTGCGACGTGCGCCTAGAAGGCTGCCAGTACACCGGCGCACGCTGGATCACCGCCGACACGCCTGCCGAGCTGCGCGAATTCACCAACGCCTACCCGCAACGCTTGGCGCTGGACGCGGCCAACACTCTGGCCTATTTGTGTACCAGCCCGTATGACGTGCGGCTGGCGCAAGAGCGCTTTCCGAAAATCCACTTCCACCCGCTGCGCGAACATGCGGGCCTGAGCTTGAGTCAAGCGGGGTGACTTTGCTATAACCCAAGGCATCACCACTTCTGATGCCCCACCATGAACCGATTGATAGGCCCCGCGCTGGCAGCCGTGTTGTTGATCGGGGTGGGCGCGGCGGGGTGGCACTCTTACCAGCAGCGCAGCGGCAACGAAGCCGCTCGGCTGGAAGCGGCCAAAACCGTGACAGTGCGCGGGCTGATCGGTTCAGAAAAAGCGGCTTTTTTTGCCGACCCGCGCGCCATTGCCATCTTCCAAAAACACGGCATGACGGTGCAAGTGGACAAAGCCGGTTCACGCGCCATTGCCCAGCGCCCTGACCTCAAAAGTTTTGACTTTGCCCACACTTCGGGCGCGCCAGCGGCGTTGAGCATTCAGCAAAGCACCAAGGCGCAGCAGGTGTACACGCCGTTTTTCACGCCGATGGTGATCGCCTCGTGGCAGGCGTTGATCCCGCTGCTGGAACGCGAAGGCTTGGTCAAGCAAGAAAGCGGCAGCTACTACCTGATGGACATGCCCCGGCTGCTGCGCATGATGGATCAGGGCGTGCGCTGGAAGGACTTGAAGGGCAACGACGTGTACCCCAGCAGCAAGAGCCTGCTGGTGTCCAGCACCGATGTGCGCCAATCCAACTCGGGCGCGATGTACTTGGCTTTGGCCAGCTACGTGACCAACGACAACAACGTGGTGCAGTCCGAGGCCGATCTGCAAAAAGTGCTGCCCTTGATGACACGCATTTTTTTGAAGCAAGGCTTTCAAGAAGGCTCCAGCGCCGGGCCGTTTGACGACTATTTGGCGATGGGCATGGGCAAAGCGCCACTGGTGATGATTTACGAGTCGCAGTTCTTGGAATATCAGGCCAAGCGCTCGCCTAGCACCCAATCCAGCGCCCAAGCCGCCGCCGATCCGCGCCAGCAAATGGTGTTGCTCTACCCCAAGCCCACTTTGTTCAGCAAGCATGTGTTGGTCGCCTTGACGCCTGCTGGGGCCAAGCTGGGGGCGCTGCTGGAGTCCGACCCCGAGCTGCAAGCCCTGGCGCTGGACTACGGCTACCGCACCAGCAATCAAGGCGCTTTTGCCCAGCGGGTGCAGGCACAAAAGCTGTCGGTGCCACTGCAACTGGTCGATGTGGTCGATCCGCCCTCGCACGAGGTGCTAGAGCGCATGATTGTCGAAATCGAAAAAAAGTACGCCCAGTGATACACCCCATCACCACCGCCCCGTAGACCGCCCCGCCCGGCCCGCTGGCATCCGCTTGTCATACAGGCGTCTTAATCTGGTCACCCACCCGTTCACCAGGAGTTGTCATGAATGCGTCTGCCGCCCCCGTCACCACCGCCCCGGCTCAGCCTGCCTTTGTGCTGCAAGCACCCGAAGCGGTCGCGCCGCTACCTGCCACCACCGCCCGCGATGCCGTGCCGCTGCCCGAGGCCACCAGCCGCGAGGTCGATGCCCAGGTGCAAACCTTCATCGACAAGCTGCTGACCGAAGACCTGCACAGCGATGCCTTCAAGGCGCGGCTGGACTCGTCGTTTCGGGTGGGCAAAGAAGAAGTGGCCAGCAGCGCGGCCTTCATGACCGGGCGCTTTATGGAGCGCAACTTTGTCGGCATGGAAGATTCCGCCGCCTACAAGGCGATTGCCGATTTGCGCACGCAACTGGACGACCTCAACCCCGGCAATGACGGCGATTTGCTCAGCGAGCGCAAGCTGCTGGGCTTGATCCCGATGGGCAACAAGCTGCAAGCCTACTTTCGCAAGTACCAAAGCGCCGGGTCGCAGTTGCAAAAAGCCATGACCCAGCTCCACGCCGCACGCGACGACATGCACCGCGACGCGGTCGAGATCGAAGCCACCCGTGGCAAGTTGTGGGAGTCCATGCTCAAGCTCAAAGCCGCCATCCGCTTTTGCGAGCAGCTCGACGCCCGTCTGGCTGACCAAGTGGCCCAGCTCAAGGTCAGCGACCCCGAGCGCGCCCGCGCCTTGGAGCAAGAAGTGCTGTTCTACGCCCGGCAAAACCTGAGCGACCTCTACACCCAGTTGGCCGTGTCGGTGAACGGTTACCTGTCGCTGGGCGAGCTCAAGAAAACCGCGCGCGAAATGATGAACGGCTGCGACCGCATCGCCACCACCGGCATGAGCGCGCTGGCCGTGGCGCAAACCGTGGCCCGCGCCACCGGCAACCAGATCAAGGTGATGGACATGCTCAAAGGCGTGTCGGGCACCATCGACACCCTGATCGCCCAAAGCAGCCAGCAACTGGGCCAACATGTGCAGCGGGTGGGCGAGTTCTCCAGCAACCCGCTGATCGGCGTGGAGCGGCTCAAAGCCAGCTTTGACCAGACCTTTCAGGCGATGGATGCCATGGACAACTTCCGCTCCCAAGCCATCGACGCGATGGGCCGCAACAACCAGATGATGAAAGAGCAAGTACAGCGCGCCGAGCAGTACCTGGATCGCTCGCGCAGCGCCCAGGCACGCCAAGCGCTAGCCCAAACCACCGCCATCAGCGGCCCGGTGCAACTGTGATGCGCACCGCCCACGCCCCCACTCTGCGCGGCGCAGCCACTGGCTGGCGCGGGCTGGCCCTGCTGCTGGTGCTGTGCTTGGCCAGCCTGCTGGGTGCCTGTGGCGACAAAAAACCGCCCACCACGGCCAACGCGCCCGCTGCGCCAGCAGCGCCAGCCCCATCGACCCAGCCCCTGACCGTGTTGGCGGGCAGCGAGCTCAAAGACCTGGAGCCGCTGCTGCCCCACATCGAACAGGTCACCGGCCTGCAACTCAAGCTCAGCTACGTCGGCACGCTGGACGGTGTGGAGCGCCTCGCCAACCCCAGCGCCAACGGTGCTGCCGCTGCCGATACCGCTTGGTTTGCCAGCAACCGCTACGCCTTGCTGACCCCCGGCGTCAAAGAGCGCGTGCTGCAAAGCGAACGCACCATGATTACCCCGGTGGTGCTAGGCATCAAGCAAAGCAAAGCGCGCAGCTTGGGCTGGCTGGCCGCCGACGGCAGCAGCCGCGCCGACCTGAGTTGGAAAGACATCGCCCTGGCCGCCGAACAAGGGCGCTTTAGCTTTGCCATGAGCAGCCCCAGCGCCAGCAACACCGGCTTTGCCGCACTGATGGGCTTGGCCGCCGCGCTGGCGGGCAAGGGCGACGCGCTGGAGGTGGCCGACATCCGCGCGCCGCAGTTGCGCGCCTTCTTCAAGGCGCAGACGCTGACCGCAGGCTCGTCGGGCTGGCTGGCCGCAGCCTTTGTCCAAGAGCAAGGCCGCATTGACGGCCTCATCAACTACGGCTCGGTGATTCACGGGCTGAACGCCAGCGGCCAGCTCTCAGAGCCGTTGGTGCTGATCTACCCGCAAGACGGCATCGTCAGCGCCGACTACCCGCTGATGCTGCTCAACCCCACCCGCCGCGCCGACTACGACAAGCTGCTGGCCTATGTGCGCTCGCCCGCCTTCCAGCAGGCCATGACGGCGCAAACCCACCGCAAGCCCATCAACCCCGAAGTGGCCTTTGAGCCCAAGCTCTACCCCAGCAACTTGGTGGAGCTGCCCTTTCCGGCCCGGCTGCAAGTGGTGGACGCCATTTTGGAAGCCTACGACAACAGCCTGCGCCGCCCGGCGGACTCCACCTTTGTGCTGGACATTTCTGGCTCAATGGGCGGCGAGCGCATCGCCCAGCTCAAGACCGCGCTCACCGGCCTGACCGGGCTGGACACCAGCCTGTCGGGCCGCTACAGCCGTCTGCGCGAACGCGAACACCTGAGCATGGTGGCTTTTGACAACCAAGTACGGCCAGCGGTGCAGTTCCAGTTCGACCCGGCCCAGCGCGCAGCCGCCGAAACCCAGGTGCGCAACTACATCGCCAGCCTGCAAGCGCAAGGCGGCACCGCCCTCTACAGCGCCGCCCAAGCCGCCTACCAGCAAGCGGCGGCGCGGCGGGCGCAGGATGGCGGGCGCGATGGTGGCCGTTACTACTCGCTGGTGCTGCTGACCGACGGGCAAAACAACAACGGCTTGGATGCCGCGCAGTTCACCCAGTGGTACCAGTCGCTGCCGCCCGCGCAGCAAGGCATCCGCATCTTTGCCGTGCAGTTTGGCGAGGCCCGCGCCGACGAACTCGAAGCCCTGGCCCGCCTGACCGGGGGCCGCGTCTTCAACGCCACCCGCACCCCGCTGGCCCAGGTGTTCAAAGAGATTCGGGGCTATCAATGAAGCCAAGCTGCCCCCTGCGCTGCCGCATCCCATGACCCGCGCCCACACCCTGCTGCTGTACCTGTACAGCACCCGCCACATCGTCGGCAGCCTGCTGGCACTGCTGGGCTTGGGCGCGTACTTTGGCGGCTTGATCGATCAATGGTGGCTGCCCATTTGCATGGCCCTGTACGCCGCTGGGGCGCTGGCCGTGCCCAGCCCCACGCTGATCGACCCGGCGCTGTACCAGCAGTACGACAGCCAGCGTCTGGCCGAGGGCGTGCAGCAGCTCATCGCCCAGTGCCAGCAGCAACTGCCGCCCGAGGCGCTGAGCGTGCTGCGCGCCATCCCGCCCGTGCTGGAGCCGCTGCTACCGCGCCTGAGCGGGGCCGACGGCAGCCCGCTGCTGCCCCCGGCGCAAATCCAAACCGTGGTCGGAGCCCTGACCCGCGACCTGCCCGAAACCATAGCGGGCTACCTGCGCCTGCCGCCCGCCTTTGCCCGGCACCACCGTTTGGACAATGGCCGCACCGCCAGCGAACTGCTGGTGGCGCAACTGAACTTGCTGCGCGAGCAGTTAGAACGCATCGCCACCGCCGCCTTTGCCGACGATGCGCAGGCCCTGGTCAGCAACGGCCAGTACCTGCAAGAAAAATTCCACGCGCCCACCTACCTGAGCTGATGGCTTTCTGAAGTCGTGGGTGCAGCAGACCAGCTGTCTACAACGGCTGCTTGCGTCTTTGTCGCACACCCCGGACGTGCATCCACAGCCCCGGAACCAGCATCAGACCGATGACCCAATGCAGCAAGCTGGCGGTGGCATGGGTGTCATCCAAGCCGTAGTACAGCAGCAAGGCACTGACCAGCAAAGCCGTGCAGGCCATCACCAGCGAGCTGCCGCTAACGCGGTGGCGTTGCAACCGCCAGCTCTGGGGGATATGAACTGTGCCCAGCGATCCCAAAACCAGCAGGAAAACATAGGCCAGCACGCCATGCAGTTTCAGCACGCTGGCAGCCCAAGGGTGAGGCGTCACGCCCAATTCGCTGGTCTGGGTCATCAGATCGTGTAGCACCAGCCACAGCACCCCACTGAACCACAACCCACCCACAGTGGCATATACGGCAAGTCGTTGCCAGGGTTGCGGGCGCAGGCCGACCGGGGTCAGGCGTGCCGGGTGGTGGGGGCGCGGACTGGGTTGAGCAGGACGAGCAGGGGCGTGTCGGTTCAAGGGCGGTGTCACTTCAAAGGTAGAGGCTGTGGCCGGATGCGTACCACAGCCAAGCGCTGGCATGGTAATGCGCCAACAGGGGCTGTGCATGTTGCGGGTCAAGACAAACAACTTTGGTCAAGGCATCGGCGACGGCGCAACTGGGGGCCATCACCGTGACGGACATGGGCCGCTGCGTCGCCTGCATCTGGCCGGACTGCGCCACCAAATGCTCCCAAGTGTGTCGCCCCGTGAGCGCCCAGGCACTGGTGGCACAGGCCAAGTCGGCGATCTCGGCCAGCGGCCTCAGTTGAGTCGGGCGACGAGGGTCGCGCACCGAGATGGACTGCGTGCGCGCGCCCAAGACACGCAGGTCACCGCCCGCGTTGACTTGCCCGCCCGTCACGCCTGCGCGTTGCAATGCGTCCACGGCGGCATCAACGGCGTAGCCTTTAGCGATGCCGCCCAGGTCGATCCAAGCGGTTTGGCGCACGCACACGCGGGCGTCTGGCAGCAGCTCAATGGCCGCGCTGAGTGTCAGTGAAGCGGCCTCGGGCAGGGCGTCGTCCGGGTGAGGCAGCAGCTTGCGGCGCACCAATTCACCCGCGCAACAAACATTGAACGCCCCTTCACTGGCCTGTTCCAGCGCCAGCGCCAAGGTGAGTACGGCGTGGGTGTCCGGGCTGACGTGCAGCACGGTGCCCGCCGGGGCAGCGGCCAGCCGCCGCAAGTCGCTGTCGGCAGCATGAAAGCTCATGCTCGTTTGGATGTGGGCGATGCGCGCAAAAGCCTGTTCAATGGCAGGCTGGGCCACGTCTGGGGTGGCGTCGGCCTCAATACTGACCAAGGTGCCCAGCAGGGGCCGCACTTGACGGCAGCTTGCGCTCATGGCCGCCTACAACCGCTTGCTGGTGCGCAGACGCTCGAACAAAACGACCAAGCGGCGGATGCCATCGGTCACGTGGGTGCAGCTCAGGGTCGCGCCGCTGATGTTGGCAATGTCTTCACCCACGCTGAGTTTGGCGTCCGAACCTTTGCCAACGAATTGCTTGCGCCACGCGGGCAGCTTGATTTCGTAGCCGTGGCTTTCGCGGTAGTTGAGGATTTCGACATGGCGGATGTGCCCGTCCAGACCCAGAGCCACGGCGTAGTCAATCAACTCGAACTTGCCCACCACGCTGTCCGTCACGATGGCCCCCAGCGCTTGGTCGCCCTTGAGCGCAATCAACATGCGCCATGTGGTGCTGCGCGCCGCGCCGCCCACCGCAGCCAAGGCGCGGACATCGTCAGGCGTCGCCTGCACCAGTTGCTCGCGAAACGAGGTGGCGTCAGGAAAGCCTCGGCGCGCCGCCTCTTCCAGCGTGGCAAAGGGGGCGGCTTGCACCACGGCGGGCACGCTCAGGGCCAGCCCCGAAGCGGCGGTGATCCAGCGCAGCCGAGCCATCAGAAGGTGTACCCAATGCCCAGATTGAGCCGATTGTTGCCACTGTTGAGCTTGAAGCGCTGCAAGTCAGCCTTGAGCACCACATTGGGGTTGAGGTAGAAGTTTGCGCCCACGGTGGTCACGGCTTCGGTGCCAGGTTGATCCAGATTGAGGGCGGCGCTCACGCCCTCGAAACTACGGGCGGTGTTGTAGCGTTCGTAGCGGGCAAACGGAGCCAAGGTGTAACCGTGGCCGATTTGCCAGCGGTAGGCCGCTTGCACGTAGCTGCCATCAAAAGCCTTCGGGATCAAATAGGGTGAACCGACGCTGGCTTGGTTGAGCGTGCTGGTTTGGCTGATGCTGCCGCGTGCGTACAGCGCCGTCAGATCCCAGCGACCCGGCGTCCATTTGACGTGTGCGTCCCACACCGTGATGTGGGGCTTGGCTGTGGCCGAGCTCGATTGCGATGCGCCACCGCTGAACGCCGAAGCGCCCACGCGCAGGCCGGGAATACCGCGCCAGTCGACATTGCCAAACACCGACAGGTCATGGGCCTTGGCGAGCTGCAACTCTTGGTGGATGGAGCCTAGGGGCGATTCACGGGTTTCGCTAGAGCTGGCATCCCAGGCGCTGATGTCAAAGCCGGTGCTCATGCCCGCGCTCCACGAGATGCCGTTGTCGTGCTCGCCAAAGACCTGCACGCCGCCTTCGCGCCAAGTGGAGGGAATGATGGCGGTCTCGATGAAGTTGCGCTCCACGCCGTAATAGGCCGTGGGTTCGTGGTTGGTGTTGAGCAAGCCGATGGGCATCAAAATCAGGCCGCCGCGCACGCCGTAGGTGTCGTTCAACTGGTGTTCGATGTAGAGCTGCTCGACTTCCACCTCGCCTTGGTCATCAGCCGAAGCGATGCTGTGCTCCACCTCAAGCTCTGAGACCAGCTTGGTTTTTTCATCAAATCGGTGTTGGAGCCCGATCACGAAGCGGCGCACATCCGCCTTGGCCTGCGAGTGGTCTTTGGGACGGCTGTAGTTGATTTCGCCGTAGGACGACAGCACGGTAGCTGGCGCAGTGGGAGCCGTGGCGGTGGGTTGCGCCATAGCTTGGGTTTGCTGCTGGGTGACTTGGACTTGCTTGAGTTCGGCTTTCAGGCGCTCTAGCTCTTGGGTCAGGCTTTCAACGCGCTGCAAGAGCTGGTCTTGAATGGGCGTGGTCTGCGCGTGGGCCATAGAGGCGCTGCAAGCCAACGCGATGAGCGTCAGGCGCGACGGAAAGCGGATGCGTGAAGGGTGCGACATGGTGATCCTCAAAGTCATGAAAAGGCGGGGGGCTGGCAGGCTCAAGGGGTGTAGCCGTCGGTGAGCGTGCCCAGGAAGGCGGCCAAGTCGGCGATTTCGCTGTCGCTCAGTGCCGGGGTCTGACCCAGTTTGCGGTTGTAGGGCGCTTCGGTGGTGTTCACGTTGGCGCGGTACTTGGCGGGCAAGTCGTTGAACTTGTCAGGAACGCCGTTGACGATGGGGTACCAGAGTTCCGGGTTGGTGTCGCGTGTGACGTAAAAGCTCAGCGCGTCTTTGAGCGTCTTGAACTTGCCGTTGTGGAAGAAGACTTGCCGTGTCGCCACATTGCGCAAAGTGGGCACCTTGAAAGCGCCGCACAGCTCAGGGTGGCTGTCGGCCAGATCGGTGCGATCTGGGCCGCACAAGCCCAAGTCAAAGTAGCTGGCATCGGCGGTGGCCGGGATGTCGGTGTTGCGTGGCACACCTAGGTTGTCATAGGTGAAGTCTGTGAACAAAGGCGGCGAGCCGTCGCTGCCGCGAGCGCTGGGGTGACAGGCGGCGCAGTTGCCTTTGGCCGGGTTGTTGAACAGAGCCAGGCCACGCAGCTCTTGTGCGCTCAGGCTGGCTTGGTTGGCCAAAAAGGCGTCGTATTTGCTGCTGTAGGGGGCGAAGTCGCTGTCTTCCAACTGGTAGCGTTGCAAGGCGTAACGCACGCCTTCAAAAGCAGCATCAGGGGTGCTGAAAACAGTGTCGCCAAACAAGCGGCGAAATTCGCTGGCGTAGCTGGCCTTAGACAACTTTTGGATCACGTCTTGCGCGTCGCTGTTGGCCATTTCGTGCGGGGCCACGAAGGGCCGCGCCGCTTGGGCAAACAGCGTGTTGACCCGGCCATCAAGGTTGAAGCCGCCAGTCGGTGTGCCTTCTTTGTCAAAAAAGAATGCTGGCGTCAGGTTCAGGTAGCGCAGCGAAGGCGTGGCCCGAAAACCAGGAGTGGTCAGCGAGGAGCCACCCAATTGCACAGCCAGATTGTTGGTCGGGGCAAAGGCTGCTTGCGGGCTGTGGCAGGTGGCGCAGCTCATGCTGCCTGAGGCGGACAAGCTGGTGTCGCTGAAGATTTTTTTGCCCAGCACTGCCGTGTCAGACAGCGCGGCAGCCGTGGTGCCCGCGCTGGTGCCACCACCGCCACACGCCGTTAGCACCAGCAACAAGCCAAGCAAACTGACAACACACTTTAATTTTCCGAACGTTTTCATTTCAGACATACCCTTACGTTGAGCACGGGTTAACTATAACACTAACGAGAACCATTCCTATTTGTATGTAGACCAAATGACCAGGACATCAAAATCAGGGACTGCCAGCCATCACCGGTGCGCTTCAGCGTCAATATGATGGCAAGGAGATCATCAACCTCATCCACTCGCTGAACACTCCAAGCACCATGTTTGCTCGCACACTGCATCTGCCTCACTCTCGTTTCACTGGAGCTGCTTTGGGGCTGCTGACCGCCTTGGCGTGGCCTGCGCTCAGTCATGCCGATTCACCTATGGTCACCGACGATGCGGGCACGATGGAACAAGGCGGGGCCAAAGTCGAACTGGTGTGGACGCGTGACAGCCAGGTGCGCGGCCCCAGCTTGGCTTTGGCGTATGCGCCGCTGGAGCATCTGGAAGCTGAAATCGACCTGGACCTCCACCCACGACCACAGCGCCACACCCGCCACCCCAGCCCACGCCCGAGGCTTGGTGCTGAAGTGGGTGCCATTCACCTGGGGCGAGACCAGCGCGGGCTTCAAGTTTCAGACCAGCCGCGACACCATCTCAGGCAGCGGCAGCGAGCGCAGCACCCAAGTGCAAGCCCTGCTGACGCACAACTACGCCTCGGGCGTGGTGCTGCACGCCAACCTCGGCCATCAGCGGAGCACTGACAGCAGCAGCAACCACGCCAACGCCACCACCTGGGCGCTGGGCGGCGAACTGCCACTGGTGGAAAGCGTCAAGCTGGTGGGTGATGTCTACGGTGACAGCCACAGCCGCCCCGGCCATCAAATTGGCCTGCGCTGGACTTTGAAAGAAAGCTTGAAACTCTCCGCCGCTGTGGGTCGGCAAAACAGTCAAAGCCACACGCAAGTCGGCATGGCGTGGGAGTTTTAAAGCTTGAGCGACGAACGCCGCTAGGCTTCACGCGAACTTTACGGGCGGCACACACGACGCTGAAATGCGAGCCCTAGGCTAAACGGCGTTATAAATCCCACCATCTCATCATTTCAGGAGTTCTGCATGTCCCATTCCCCCCTGGTTGCACCCGGTCTTGGCCTTGAACAACCTCGCCGCCGTGCGCTGCTGGCCTCTGCAATCGGGCTGGCAGGCAGCGGCAGTTTGCTGACATTGACTGGCTGCGGCGGTGGCAGTGCCGATAGCGCATCGGTGCGCTTCGTGAACGCCACGGTGGATTACGCCACCGCTGACTTCTGGGCACAGGGTGACAAGCTCAGCTCCGCGCTGGCCAACGGCGGCACGCCTTCGGGCTGGAGCAGCATCGACTCGGGCGACGGCCAAGTTGAACTGCACGCCGCAGGCTCTGGCAGCTCCAAGCTGACCGAAACCCACAGCTTCACCAAAGATGGCTACACCACCGCCATCGCCTACGGCGCGCTGGCCACCAGCATGAAGTTCAAGTACCTGGACGAATCCAACGCCGCCGCCAGCAGCGGCAGCACCAAGGTGCGCCTGTTCCACGCCGCCGCCAGCTTGGGCGCGCTGGACGTGTACATCACCAACACCAGCAGTCTGAGCGGCCTCAGCCCCACGCTGCAAGTGTCGGCCTACGAAGAGCTGAGCAGCTTCGTCAGCATCGCCAACGACAGCTACCGCGTGCGCATCACCAGCAGCGGCAACCAAAGCAACGTGCTGTTTGACTTCACCACCTTGTTGAACTTGGCCAGCAAAGCCGTCATCACTTTGGTGATCGTCCCGCGCGCCAGTGGCTCGCTGCCCAACATGACCGCATTGGCAGAACAAAGCGTCTCGGCGCTGATGAGCAACGCACTGGTGAGCTGACCGCCGATTTTTGTCGATTGCCTGTCCCGATTGGGCATGGGTGACCGTCGGGTTGCCTGTGCCCTTTTTTGTGCTTGCAAGGGCATGTAATTCATCGTCTAGGTTCAATATCACCATCTCGGAAAATATACGCCAGAGACGTACAATCAACCACTATGCGCTATGAGTTCATCGAATCACCGCTCTTCACCAAGATGGTCTATGACTACCTGAGCGAAGAGGACTACACCGCCTTCCAGCACTTTTTGCTGGAGCACCCGGAGGCTGGGGATATGGTCAGAGGTTCAGGGGGCGTGCGCAAGGTGCGCTGGGCTCGCCCAGGTGCAGGCAAGTCGGGTGGGGTTCGGGTGTGCTACTACATACGCAATGCGGCAGGGCAAATCCTGCTGCTAGTGATTTACGCCAAGAACGTACAGGCCAGCATCCCCGGCCCGGTGCTGAAACAACTCAAGGAACTGCTCGATCATGATGACTGATGCCCAACTGCAAGCACGCGATGCCCAACGCGACATTGGAGCCGAACTGCTACAGGCGGTGCGCGACCTGCAAGCGGGCAGACAGGGTCGCAAAACCGTGTTTGAAACCCTGGCCGACGGCAGCGTGCGCCGTACCGTGATGGCGGCTGACGGCAGCGTGCAGACCCAGGACGTGTTGACCGGCCCCCAATGGCAGGTGTTGGCCGCGCGCAGCCAAAGCGGCCTGAGCCAAGCCCAGTTTGCCCGGGCAGCAGGCGTGTCGGTACGCACCCTGCAAGAGTGGGAACAAGGCCGCAAGATGCCCAGCGGCCCAGCGCAAAGTTTGCTCAAGCTGGTCAGCCGTCACCCAGAACTACTGGCCGAGTTGGGTTGATACCGCCCAGCCATCCTCCCGTTACCGCCCGAGCACCCCTTTGAGCGCCACCCCCGTGTGCGTTCCGAGCCGCACCACCTCTTCGGGCGTGGCGCTGGCGACGATGCGGCCACCAAAGGTGCCGCCGTCCGGCCCCAGGTCGATGATCCAGTCGGCTTCGGCGATCACGTCTAGGTCGTGTTCGATGACGATGACGCTGTGGCCGCCGTTCACCAGCCGGTGCAGCACGCGGATCAGTTTGTCCACATCGGCCAGATGCAGGCCGACGGTGGGTTCGTCCAGCACGTACAGGGTGTGCGGGGCGCGCTGGCCGCGTTTGGTGATGTCGTCGCGCACTTTGCTCAGCTCGGTGACCAGCTTGATGCGCTGGGCTTCGCCGCCGCTCAGGGTGGGGCTGGGCTGGCCCAGGGTCAGGTAGCCCAGGCCCACGTCCTTCAGCAGTTGCAGCGGGTGGCTGATGGCGGGCATGGACGCAAAGAAGTCCACGGCCTCGTCAACCTCCATGCGCAGGATGTCGCCGATGTTTTTGCCGCGCCACGTCACGGCCAGGGTTTCGGGGTTGAAGCGCGCGCCGTGGCAGGTTTCGCACAGCACTTTCACGTCAGGTAAAAAGCTCATGCCTATGGTGCGGATGCCTTGGCCTTCGCAACTGGGGCAGCGGCCATCGCCGGTGTTGAAGCTGAAGCGCCCGGGGCCGTAGCCGCGTGCGCGGGCTTCTAGCGTGTCGGCCATCAGCTTGCGAATGGTGTCCCAAAAGCCGATGTAGGTGGCAGGGCAGGATCGGGGCGTCTTGCCGATGGGGGTTTGATCGACTTCCAGCACCCGGTCGATGGCGGCAAAACCGCCGACGCGGCTGGCCCCGACCAGCGGTGCGAACTGGCCGTGCTCTTGCGCCTGCCGACCGGCGGCGGTGGCGCGCTGCTGCACCAGGGCTTGGACGTTGGCCAGCAACACGTCGCGCGCCAGGGTGGACTTGCCCGAACCGCTAACGCCAGTGACGGCCACCAGCCGCTTGAGCGGCACGGCGACGTTGACGCTGTGCAGGTTGTGCAGACTGGCTCCGCTGACGGTGAGCCAATGCGGCGCTTCAGCATCGCCGGTATAGCTGGCCGGGACAAAGCAGCCGGGGGCGGCGAACTCGCCTAAAGCGGCGGGCAGCACCACCGGGCGGCGCGGCTGTAACGGGTGGCGCATGGCGTGCAGCAGATAGCGACCCGTTTGCGAGTCTTGGGCGGCCATCACGTCGGCCACGCTGCCTTGGGCCACCAAGCGGCCCCCGCGCACGCCTGCGCCGGGGCCAATGTCGATCACATGATCGGCGCGGCGGATGGTGTCTTCGTCATGCTCGACCACCACCAGGGTGTTGCCTTGGTCGCTCAGGGTTTTGAGCGCGCCCAGCAGGATGTGGTTGTCGCGGGCGTGCAGGCCGATGGTGGGCTCGTCCAGCACGTAGCACACGCCTTGCAGATTGCTGCCCAGTTGCGCGGCGAGGCGAATGCGCTGCGCCTCGCCACCGCTCAGGGTGGGCGCGCCGCGATCCAGCGTCAGATAGCCCAGCCCCACTTGCTGCAAGAAGGCGAGGCGGCTGCGGATTTCGGGCAGCAGATCGCGGGCGATGTCGGCCTCGCGGCCTGCGAGGTGCAGCGCATCGACCCAACTGGCGATCTCGCCTATGGGCAGCCGGGCCAGATCGGTGATGCCGACCCCGGCAAAGCGCACGGCGCGGGCGGTGGCGTTCAGGCGCGTGCCGTGGCAGGTGGGGCAGGCGGTGTCGGACACGCCTTCGACCTCGGGTTCGGCAAAGGTCTGCTCGCGGCCTTGGGCGTCGTCTTTGGGCAGGGTGTCGTCCAGCGCCTTACGCTGCTCGGCGCTGAGCTGAACGCCGGTGCCGACGCAGTCCGGGCACCAGCCATGCTTGCTGTTGTAGCTGAACAGACGCGGATCGAGTTCGGCATAGCTGGTGGCGCAGACCGGGCAAGCGCGCAGGGTGGACAGCACCTGGAGCTGGCCGATGCGGGCGGTGGAGGTGCCCGCCAGCATGGCGGCTTCTAGACCGTCAAGATGGCTCAAGACATGCACCACGCCTTTGCCGTGTTCCAAGGCGCGGGTCAGCATTTGGCGCAGCAGCGGCTCGTTCGCGGGGGTCACGTCCAGGCTGAACACGGGCAGCTCGATGGTGTGTTCTTTGAACCGATCCAACCGGGGGAAGCCCGTGGTCGGCAAAAACTCGCCATCCACGCGCAGATGGGTGTAGCCACGCGGCGCGGCCCATTCGGCCAGCTCGGTGTACACGCCTTTGCGGCCCAGCACCAAGGGCGCGAGCAGGCCGATGTGTTGGCCCCGGTATTGGCGCAGCAGTTGCGCCACCATTTGATCGACGCTCTGAGGCTGCACGGCGGCCCCGTCGTGAATGCAGTGCTGCACGCCCAGCTTGACGTAGAGCAGGCGCAGAAAGTGCCAGACCTCGGTGGTGGTACCCACGGTGGACTTGCGCCCGCCGCGTGACAGGCGCTGCTCAATCGCCACGGTGGGCGGAATGCCGTAGACCGCATCCACCTCGGGCCGCCCCGCCGGTTGCACCAAGCTGCGGGCGTAGGCGTTCAGGCTTTCGAGGTAGCGGCGCTGGCCTTCGTTGAACAGGATGTCAAAAGCCAGCGTCGATTTGCCCGAGCCACTGACCCCGGTGATGACGCTGAACTGCCCGCGTGGGATGTTGACGCTGAGCGACTGGAGGTTGTGCTCGCGCGCATTGACGATCTGGATCGCGTCCTCGCCCGGCAGGCCGGTGCGCGCGGCCACGGCCCAGGGCGCGGGCGCTTCGGCGACGCCGACCACGTTTAAGGCAATCGCTTCACCCATCAGCGCCTCGTACTCGCGCAGGGCCAGGGCGGTGTGCGAGGTGGGGTGCTTGCGCACGTCTTCGGGCAAGCCTTCGGCGACGATCTGGCCGCCTTCGTCGCCCGCTTCGGGGCCGAGGTCGATCAGCCAGTCGCTGGCGCGAATCACGTCCAAGTTGTGCTCGATCACCAAGAGCGAATGCCCAGCCTCCAGCAAGCGGCGCAGGGCGCGCATCAGCTTGGCGATGTCGTCAAAGTGCAGGCCGGTAGTCGGCTCATCGAACAGGAACAGCGTGCCTTTGCGCGCCAGCGGTTGACGCTTAGCCGCGCTGGATTTGGCGGCTTCGGCCAGGAAGCCAGCGAGCTTCAGGCGCTGGGCTTCGCCGCCGCTCAGGGTGGGTACGGGCTGGCCGAGTTTGAGGTAGTCCAGCCCGACATCGACCAGCGGTTGCAGGGCGCGCAGCACGTCAGGGTCGTGGGCGAAGAGTTGCACGGCTTCGCTCACCGTCAAGTCCAGCACCTCGGCCACGTTCAGGCTGCGCGGTGGGGTGGCGGGGGCCGCCTCGGCTTGTGCCGCTTGCACGGCGGTGGGACTGGTGCCGCTGGGCCAGGGGGCCAGGGGGCGCTGGATGCGCACTTCCAGCACCTCGGGCCGGTAGCGCTGGCCGTCGCAGTCCGGGCAGCGCAGGTACACATCGGACAGGAACTGCATCTCCACATGCTCAAAGCCCGAGCCGCCGCAGGTGGGGCAGCGCCCGTCACCGCTGTTAAAGCTGAACTTGCTGGCGGTGTAGCCGCGCTGGCGCGCCATCGCCGAGGTGGCAAAGATCTCGCGCAGCGCATCCCAGCCGCCCACGTAGCTCACCGGATTCGAGCGCGCGGTTTTGCCGATGGGCGATTGATCGACAAACACCACGTCGCTCAGCAACTCTGCACCCAGCAACCGGTCGTGCGCGCCGGGGGATTCGGTGGCTTTGCCAAAGTGGCGCAGTAGCGCGGGGGCCAGTACGTCTTGAATCAAGCTGGACTTGCCCGAGCCGCTGACGCCGGTCACGCAGACCAGCCGTTGCAGTGGGATTTCGACCGTGAGGTCGCGCAGGTTGTGCTCGCGTGCGCCTTCCAGCACCAAGCGCGGGGTGGCGTCGGTGACGAGGCGCTTGAGGCCCAGGCCGATGTGTTTGCGCGCACCCAGGTAAGCGCCGGTCAGGGTGTCGGCTTGGCGCAGTTGGGCGGGGGTGCCGTCAAACACGATCTG
>ERZ724524.1282-NODE-1282-length-16706-cov-5.031229_pt1 | contig 16706 bp, 20 predicted proteins | sample MGYA00376057_ERZ724524 | MGnify/ENA primary metagenome ERZ724524 (study PRJEB28724, sample SAMN07190888) | wastewater metagenome | isolation source: influent of sewage treatment plant in Hong Hong | place: USA: Christiansburg, Virginia | collected 2016-03-01 ...
CCTCCTGTAAAAATCATCTTACAGATGGCGTCCACTTTTCTCAGCCTACCTCAATCCTCGCTTTGAGGATGCCTATCAAACAGGGCGTCGGGCCATGCCCCCGGAACAACGGCAAGAACTTGTCGCACGGTTTGCCCGTTTGAAGAGCGAGATCCTCGCACTTTCGGTCACTGATGACGCTTTCGGCACCATTCCAGCCATCAGCCGTCTTCTGGACTATTTCAAGGACAGTCAGACAACCCATTTGCGTATCGCGCCGAGCATGCTGGGCTTAAACAAAATTGGCCATTTTGCCTTCTTCAACAAAAGTTACCAGGATTCGCTATGGCGTATTCCGTTAACTTGGCTGCGTGATGGTCGACTCGCCGGGGACGCTCCCGGCCAGTTGATCACCCAAGCTGAGACGAGGTCTTGTGCAACAGGCGGAGATCAACGTCCCCGATGCGCCGACACGAAGCCCAAGTCGCTGTTTTGCAACGGCATCAGAAAGTGACATTCCCCCGCGTCATGTCAGATGACCGCGAATTCGTTTGAACGGGAACCGGGATGCCTTTCTAATCGACCTCAGTCGCATACCCTCAATAAAAACCAACTACCAGCAGAGAACATGAGCAACAAAACAGAATCGTCAGATAGGGCAAACGGCTGGTTCCGCCAACCGTGGGTATTCGTCGTCGCCGGAGGCTTGATCATGGGGCTGGCCCTTGGCATTCGCCACGCTACTGGCATATTTCAGGTTCCAATAACAATGGACAACGCCTGGACTCGCGAAGCTTTCGGCTTTTCCATCGCAATACAGAACCTGATCTGGGGTTTGGCACAGCCATTTACCGGCATGCTGGCAGATCGCTTTGGCTCAATGCGCGTGATTATTGTCGGACTGATTTTATATGCCGTCGGCCTGGCCCTGATGAGCATTGCAACTACGCCATTAGCCTTCACCCTCTCCGCAGGATTGTGCATAGGAATCGCACTTTCCGGCACGTCATTTGGTGTAATTTATGGCGCACTCAGCCGCATGGTGACGCCTGATCGGCGTAGCTGGGCACTCGGTCTGGCTGGCGCGGTTGGCGGGTTTGGCCAATTTGCCATGGTGCCGCTGGCCCAGGGGTTGATCAATTCATTGTCATGGTCAGGCGCTTTAGTGGCGTTGGCCGTGGTCTGCGCGCTGTTTCTACCATTGGCCTTGCCCATGCGCGAAAGTGCATCGCCCGCACCCGTTCTTGGCGCGGATCAAACAATGCGCGAAGCGCTGATGGAAGCCTTCCGGCATCGCGGCTTCTGGCTGCTGAATCTGGGCTTTTTGGCCTGCGGCTTTCAATTAGCCTTCATTGCCTCACATTTACCCGCTTACTTGCTGGACAAGGGTATACCAGGCAACGTGGCCGTTGCCGGATTGGCCATCATTGCCCTCAGCAACGTGGCGGGCACTTATTGCTGTGGCGTAATGGGTGGTTTATTCCGGCGCAAATACCTGCTTTCCGGAATTTATCTGGTGCGCTCGCTGGTGATGGCACTCTTTGTTCTGCTGCCTTTGACAAACTGGAGCCTCTATCTCTTTTGTGCGGCGATGGGCTTCATATGGCTGGGCACAGTACCGCTGACCAACGGCCTCGTCTCGCAGGTTTTTGGCGTGAAGTACATCACCACACTATTCGGCTTCGTTTTTTTCGTCCATTAAGTTGGAGCATTCTTTGGCGTTTGGCTGGGCGGCTACATGTTCGATGTGACCAAATCCTACGATTTGATCTGGTTGATCGGCATCACCCTGGGGGTCATTGCCGCTGCCCTGCATTTCCCGATCAATGACCAGGAAATGCCACGACTCAAATTGGGCTATCAACCCTCATGAGTTCAGCAACGCTGATACGTACAACCGGAATCTCAGCAGGCTTGACAGCTTGCTACCTGGCTTTCCTCTCATATCTGAACCCGGACAACGTCTGGATTTGGTCAACCCTGTGGTCAATTTGTAGATAGGTCGTCAATGATCAAAATTTCATTCTGCCTTCGGCGTCGTTCAGAGCTCACTCATGAAGAGTTTCTCGACTATTGGAAAAATGAGCATGGCTCATTAGTACAGCAGCACAAAGCAGTGCTTCGCATTGCGCGCTATATCCAGTTTCATGGCGATTTCGGGCCGATGACATCGAAATTGATAGCATTCCGTGGCTCCCCTCAACCTTACGACGGCATCGCGGAGATCTGGTACGAAAGTCGCAATGCACTTGAGATGCTGGGGCAAGACCCGGCAGCGCGAGCCGCCAGCCGACTTCTTTGGGAGGACGAAAAACGCTTCGTCGACCTTGAAAACTCGCCCATCTTTGCTGGTGAGGAGATAGAGCTGGTGAGCACACAGTGAGCAAAACTGTCGCTCCACCTCGATCCAACCCGGATTTCAACGAGAAAAAAGTTGAAATGCAATTTGTCCTGATTATCCACGAGGTCGAGTCATATCCGGCATGGAAAGTCGTTTTTGACCGTGCCGCCGGTATCCGCAAGGCAGCGGGGGAAATCAGTTACCAATTACTTCGTTATGACTATGAACAAAACACCATTGTCCATTTCTCTCACTGGAACTCGCTGACAAATGCGCGAAGCTTTTTCGAGTCCCCTGCGCTGCAAGCCATTCGGCGCGAGGCGGGTGTTATAGCCCCCAATTTTATTTACCTGAACGAAATTGAGCACAAGACCCTGTAGCGTTATCACTAAGGAGCATCACATGCACAAAGGGAGTTGTCTCTGCGGAACAATTGAATACCAGATTGATGGCGAGCTTGGCCCTATCGTCTATTGCCACTGCTCACGCTGCAGAAAGGCTACCGGTTCAGCATTTACAGCCGTATCACCGGTCGCCTCTTCCGATTTTCATATCGTCAAAGGCGGAGAGTATTTACGTAGCTACAGAAGTGGGTCTGGCTTTCATCGCGCCTTTTGCGGGAATTGCGGCTCACCAATCATTGGCAAACGCGAAAGCCTCCCGGAAACAGTCCGCGTACGAATAGGCACTTTGGATACGCCGAGCTATGCCAAGGTTTCTTCGCATATTTTTGTTGGTTCAAAAGCAGAGTGGGAAAACATTCCTGATGACGCCCCTCAATATCAAGAGCACCCCTAAGGTAAAGCACCCGATCCAGTATTTGCTGTGCAAATCACCGTGTGTTTCGTTAAGCAAAATCTTTCAATTTCTGTAACCAAGGGTAGGCCATGAATCCGAGCACAAGTGAACAAGGAACAAATTTCAGTGTGGCAGAGATAGGCGCCATTGACGCCTGGAAAAGCTATACAGCGCAGATCAAGGGGCTTCCAGGCGTTGATGTGCCAGGCAAACTGTTTCTAAATCCAATCCTTGGTTTGACCGGCATGGAGGTCTCGGTAAATTGCTTACCTGCTGGGGCAGCCGTACCCTTCTACCACAAGCATCATTTGCATGAAGAGTTGTATCTGTTCTTGAAAGGAAGAGGACAGTTTCAGGTTGATGAAAAAACCATCGAAATTCGTGAGGGCACTGTTCTTCGCGTATCACCGGACGGCGAGCGAACATGGCGCAACAACGCCGAGGAAGATCTCTTTTATATTGTGATTCAAGCCACGGCGTTCTCAATTGCCACGGAAGGCACCGGGGACGGTTACTCCGTACAACGCAAAGTCGATTGGCCTGCTTGACGAGAGCCCAAACTGATTGCGCTGAACAGAACCAGAAAGCACCTGAAATACATTTCCATGCAGAGTGAAAACATGAAAACTCAAATCGAAAAATCCGAAGAATTTGCCAAGCTGCATCGTAAAGATCACTGCTTTGTCATTCCCAACCCCTGGGATGCCGGCTCGGCCTGCTTGCTTGAACATCTTGGTTTTCCGGCCTTGGCAACTACAGGCGCAGGCTTCGCCTTCGCGCAGGGCAAATCCGACCTCAGCATCAAGGCGCAGGAGATGCTCCCACACCTCTCGCAGCTATGCGCCATGACCAGTTTGCCAATCAGCGCAGACCTCCAGAACGGCTTTGGCCATAGCCCGGCAGAAGCAGCCAAAACCATTATTGAAGCAGCCAAAACCGGTATCGTCGGCTGCTCGATAGAGGATGCAACGGGCGATGCGGCAAATCCGATCTATGATCTGGGGCTCGCCAAGGAACGTATCCAGCATGCAGCGACTGCCGCCAAATCGCTGGGATTCAAATTCATGCTGACCGCTCGCGCCGAAAATTATTTTTATGGCATTCCCGATTTGGCGGACACCATACTCAGGCTGCAGGCGTATCAGGATGCCGGCGCCGATGTGCTATACGCCCCCGGCATTCAAAGCATAGCCGACATCAAATCGATACTCAGCTCAATCGACCGTCCGCTCAACGTGCTTATGGGCTTGCGGGGAGAGCAACTCAGCCTGGCCGAACTGAGCGAACTCGGCGTGAGGCGGATCAGTCTGGGCGGCTCATTGGCCAGGACGGCCTACAGTGCAATGATCAGTGCCGTCAAAGACATCATGTCTACGGGGAAATTTGACTATGCCAGCAACGCCATCACCGGCAAGGAAATCAATGCCATTTTTGACCACCGCCAGCAATAGGAAAGGCCGACCTTCATGAGTGCAGAACAACGAATTCTGGAACTTGGTATTCACCTCCCTGCCGGCAGCGCCCCCGCCGGCAACTATGTGTCTGCCATCCAGACGGGAAACCTGCTGTTCACTTCCGGCAGGGCGCCGCTGCCAATCAACGGCAGACCAGCCAAGGGGAAACTGGGGCAGGAATATTCGACCAAGGAAGGTTACGACCTGGCACGTTCGGCTTGCATCGATCTGCTCGCCGTCCTGAAGAAACAGCTTGGCTCACTCGACAAAATTGTTCGATTTATCGAACTTCACGGTGCCCTTAACACCAGCCCCGAATTTGAAGAACACGCCAAGGTTATGGATGGCGCCTCCGACCTGCTGGTAGAAATATTCGGCCCGGCTGGCGTTCATGTCCGCTCGGTCATTGGCGTCAATTCGCTGCGCAACGGCGTACCACTGACGCTCAAGGCAACGGTTGAGGTATGAAGACGCTTCTTCGTAGCGCAACAGAACTGGATGCAAGCAAGATCACCACGCTGGTTAACCGGGCCTACCGACCAATGGCCGACGAGCGCGGCTGGACGCATGAGGCGGATTTGGTATCGGGACCGAGAACAACGGAGGAGCAAGTTCTTGCTCTATTTTGTTCCCGCTCATCCGTCCTGGTCCTGTGCCGGGGTACCGAGATTGATGCCTGCATCCATGTGACTTGCCGTGAAAGTTGCGCGGATATCGGCATGCTCGCCACGGAACCTGGCTACCAGACACAGGGCCTGGGCAAACAGATCCTCGAATACGCCGAACGCTATGCCTCGGCGCACTTTGGCGCGACAAGCTTCAGGATATCGGTCCTGTCTTCCCGCCCGGAACTGATCGCATTTTACGAACGCCGAGGCTACGCCCGTACCGGGCAAACGAAGAGTTACCCGGCGTCGGCGGGAACAGGCGAACCAATTGTGGACGGACTGCTGCTGGAAGTATTGGTCAAACAGTTAGCCACTGCTTCACATCAAATCGAGAAATTTCCAGAGGGAACCACGGGGTAAGTGCATCTTTCAAAAGAACTTCTGACAGCAAAAGCCAGCCAATAGAAAGTTAGAACTCAGGAGAATGGGCAGACAGGTCATTGCGCCCCACCTGCCGAATCGAAGGAAGATCAATACGGCATTCCATCCTTATGGGTGAAATGCCACTTTTTATCCGCTCCCAGATGGGCCTGGATATCGTCATCCGGATAGGTAGCCGTATCCCCCGGACTCCGGTCACCGATTTCAAGATAGACGACGTCAGCATCGGTCATGTTAACGAGTTGATGCCCGTCGCCCGTTCCCGCCCTGAAGCCGGCACACATGCCGGGCGAAAGCTGCGTCGCCCCGGCATCAGTGATCAGCGTTGGGTAACCCTCAAGAATGAAAACAAACTCGTCCTGACGGCTATGGGCATGGCGTAACGCAGACGACGCCTTGGGAGAAAGGCGCGTCCGATTGACGCCAAAATTGCCAATGCCGAACAAGTCGCCCAGCGGCTGTTTATGTCGCCCCACCACCCTACCCCTGAATGCCGCAGGGTAATTTGACGGGCTTAATCGTGGTGGCGCATCCTGTGCGCGGATCGCCAATGGGAACGCGGTTTTATCCATATCAAGCATTTGATTGACTCATCTTCCGTAGATGGCAGTGACGCTGACCTTGTCGATAAGGTGAGCATTGATCACGAATCCGGCCAAAGCAGCAGTCGCATGCTTGGGTAGTTCGATCTTTTCTGTATTCAGCGCATAGACGGTAAATATGTATTTATGCGGCTTGTCGCCAACCGGCGGGCAGGCGCCGCCAAAGCCGGGCTGGCCAAAGTCGGTTGGCACCTGCACGACATCACCGGGCAGGAGACGCAGGCTGGGATTCCCCGCCGCTTCGGGCAATCTGGTTATGGTTGGCGGGATATTGATCACCACCCAATGCCACCAGCCGGAACCCGTTGCTGCATCCGGGTCGTAAACGGTGAGGGCAAAACTTTTTGTGCCCGCCGGGGGATTGCGCCAGCCAAGTGCCGGTGAGTGATTCGCCCCCTCGCAGCCAAAGCCATTCAACACCTGCTCGGACGACAACCAGCCATTTGCCTTGATGGCCGGAATGCTTAGGGAAAATCCGTCAGCCATGGCTGACATCGAGGTGATCGCCAGGCAAGCGCTTAAAAACAGGGTGCGCGGTGACATGAGTTTGCTCCACGGGTTGGGATGGGACATTGTCACCAGCCAGCCGCCGGATCAGTAGCCCGAACCAATCACTTACTGTGCCAAACCATTCAAGCCTGTTCGGTCAATTTCGATGGCAGGAAGCCGTAGCGTGTGCGAAAGGCGGCCGAAAAACGGCCATGTGACTCGTAGCCGCAGCGTTGCGCCACCTCGCCAACGGGCAGACTGGTGCTTTGGAGCAGCATCAAGGCGGTTTCAAGCCTGACCTCCCGCACCAAACTGCCGACCGTCAAGCCCGCAGCCGAAAGTCGGCGGCACAACGTACTCGAGCTCACATGACAAGCACTGGCCAGGGCATCCACCGTCCACTCGGCGTGTGGGCGTTGCGTAATCAACCTGCGTATGCGATCAGGCCAGGTCAGTTTTTCCGGCGATTTGATGACACATCCCAATTCGGCCAGCATGAGTAACACCTCGATGACCCGGTGCTGCCTCAACACCCCGGCAGCAAGCGGCGAGGCAATAAAATCAGCCACTCGCAGGAGTAACTGCGCCAGATCCGGAGCCACAGTCAGGTTGAAGCAATCGGCAATCGGCGGCAACGGATAAGCAGCCCCGTACGCCTCATGAAACGCCTGTATGGCGCCTTCGCCAAACTGCAGCACAAGCGCCTCATAGCGGCCATGCGGGGCGGGATCGTTGATAACGTCCCACTGCGCCCCTTTGGCCATGACGACAACTTGCCCTGCCCTGATTTTGTGTTCTCCGGCTTGGTGCACCAGGGTCTTGACGCCCTTGCGCACCCAGATCAGCACATCGTCCCGCACCGTTACCGTAGCCACGCGGTGGAACTGACGGGTCGATATCATGCAGGTTGCAGCAGGCGAAAATTCATCCATGACAGAAGGCTGAAGACAAAACCCGATTGTGCCTTATCGGGCCGCCAACATCAGCCGGCCGTTTTCTTCAGTCGCCACGGCGAGAACTGCCCGCAGCGCATGCCGGCTGTCGTTTCTCCTTGGTCGCATTTCCCCGGCGCATGCCAAAGCCGAAAATTCTCAATTGAGAATCGGCAGCTGATGTCGTCCAATAAATATCCAGTCATCAACCCAATCAGGAGCGCTAACGATGGCACATCAGAGCATGAATGCGGCGGACTGCCTTGTGGACTTTCAGCCAAGGGAAATCTCGTTCGACGGTACGCCAAAGCGGGTTTACATCATGGGCAGCGGCCCCGCCGTCATCGTCATACCGGAAATGCCGGGCATCAGCCCGCAGATTGCGCGCTTTTGTCGCTGGGTCAGGGATGCCGGATTTACCGTCTATTTGCCATCCCTGTTTGGCAAGGACGGGGAAGTCCCGAGCGCGACAGAAGGCCTCACCGTGCTTAAAAAAGCCTGCGTCAGCGCTGAATTCAGGGCTTTGGCGGCCAACCAGACCAGCCCGGTGACGGTCTGGCTGCGCGCGCTGGCCAAGCTTGCGCATGCCGAATGCGGCGGGCCGGGAATTGGCGCAATTGGCATGTGTTTTACCGGCAACTTTGCCCTGAGCATGATGCTTGAGCCAGCAATGCTTGCCCCGGTTCTCGCCCAACCCTCCCTGCCGATGAATGATCCGGGCGGCCTGGAAATATCCCCTGCCGATCTGAGCGCCGTAAAGAGTCGCCTTGAACGCGAGGATCTGACAGTGCTGGCCTATCGCTTTCAAGGCGACCGCTTCTGCACCGCCCAGCGCTTCGCGGCCTACTCACATGCCCTGGGCGACCGGATCATCTGCAAAGCCCTGCCCGACAGCGCCGCCCATCCGGCTCCCCCACCCTTCTTTGCCGAGGTGGTTGGCTGCCCGCACAGCGTCGTTACCGCACACCTGATTGACGAAGCCGGCCAGCCCACCCTGCAGGCCCGTGACGAAATTCTGGCATTCTTTGCGCACCGGCTTTTACCAAATCGCGCGCAGTCTGGCTCCCTCCCCTGTCAAGGGGAGGGCTGGGGAGGGGTTTGATTGATAAACAATAGATCGTGAACAGCTTCCAAGCGCATTTGGTTTTTGTTAAACATAATATGGGTTATTCCCCATCAGGAAATCACATGTCGATTCCATTATCGCGCCTACCCTCGCTGGATCTTGTTCGCGGATTCGTTGCCGTCGGACGACGCATGAGCATTACCCTTGCTGCCGACGATCTTTGCCTGACCCAGTCGGCGGTAAGCCGGCAAATCCACGGTTTGGAGGAAATCCTCGGGGTCAAGCTATTGGTTCGCGGGCACCGGTCGATTGCCTTTACCGCTGAAGGCGAACGGCTCTTCCGTAGCGCGGATGGCGCCGTGCAACAACTGCAGGATGTCTTTGCCAGCCTGATCATTCCACGCGGGCGCAGACCGGTCACGGTGACAACAAGTACGGGCGTTGCAAGTTTGTGGCTGCTGCCTCAATTGGGCGTATTTCAAACACAATGGCCCGGCATTGATGTCCGTCTGGCGGCATCCAACCGGATCCTGGACATGAAAGCAGAAGGCGTCGATATCGCCCTGCGCTATTGCGCCACCGCCCAGGCACCGGCTGGCGCCATCCGACTCTTTGGAGAAAAAATTGTCCCCGTAGTCCACCCCTCGCTTGGGCTAAGCAAATTGACAAGCGCCGACACAATTGCAAAGTTGGTCCTGCTCGAATTCGATGACCCGAAGCGCCCCTGGCTGCAGTGGAGTGAATGGCTGGGCGCGGCAGGGCTTGAGAAGGCAAAGCCCAAGGGAATCCTGCGCTTTAACCAATACGACCTGGTAATCCACGCGGCGCTTGCCGGCCAGGGCGTGGCGCTTGGCCGCCAGAATCTCATCGAGCCGCTATTGGCCGATGGACGGCTGGTCTCGCTGGCCACGTCGCACAAGCATTCGGGCGACGATTACGCTTACTGGTTAGTGCTTGCAGCGCAGCAGCCCAGGGAAGAAGTCCGAATTGTCGCCGACTGGCTTCAGCAAATTGCACGCGAGCTTGCCGAGTAGCGGCAGCGCCACCCGGTACGCATTCCAGAAGCGCATGTCAGTCGGAATTTAAGTCGTTTGAAACGATGTGGCCTCAAGGCGCAAACTCCATTCAAGTAGTGATTCACCTTCGCCACACGTCGGGTTTGCAACTGAATCGGAGACCTTATGCCTGCCATAGCCCCATCCAACCCTGTACCGCACGTCCACCAAAATGACCGCTACTCGCCATGGAGCCGGCAAATACCAACGGTCGTCGCCGAAATGGGTTATCTGAAAGCAAGCGACGGCAATCCTTTTACCTATATGTACGAGCCGCCAGCGGGTATCGAAAGGCAGAACTGCGAGTTTGAGCTGGTGCGGATGCCGATTCGCGATGCTCGTCACTTGCCATCCCGGCCCAGCCTCGACGTTGAAGGATTTGCCCTCTGGGATGCACCAACACTGGTCACCGATTTCCGCAACGAGCAGGAGATCATTGCCAGATACCATGCCGAGACGTCAGAACTGGTCAGGGCCGCCACCGGCGCAACAACAGTGATTGTGTTTGACCACCAGGTGCGCAAGCGTGAGGCAGGACGCCCGCCCCTCGCGTTTGGCCGCAGCGGCGACGGAAGCAATCCGGGAGCCGTCGGACGGGTGCATGTCGACTATTCCGAGGAGACCGGCCAGAAACGCCTCAATCTGGTTTTGCAGGATACTGAGCGTTGCAAAGCCGTTGCCAGATTCGCCATCATCAATGTCTGGCGCTCAATCAAAGGGCCGGTGCTTGATACACCGTTGGCCGTTTGCGATGCGCGTTCGGTCGGCGCCGGCGATCTGGAGGCTTGCGAAATCAGGTATCAAGACCGCAGCGGCAAAATCTATCTGCTGCGCCACGCAAACCGGCACAGTTGGCACTACTACTCGGCCATGGAACGCCATGAGGCCCTGCTGTTCAAACAGTACGACTCATTAATCAACAGCGTGTCCCGCTTCACGCCGCACGCGGCATTCGATCACCCCGAGGCAACCGCAGCCACGCCGCTGCGCGAGAGTATTGAAGTCCGTTGCCTCGCACTATTCAACTGAAGCTTGCCAATTTCTGTTCATCGTCCCTGAATACCGGAGAAACCCATGCCTCACTCAAGCCCCAACAACCCGCGCCAGACTATCGAGTTCTGGTTTGATTTTGCCAGCAACTACAGTTACCTCACCGCCATGCGCATCGAAGAGCTTGCCGGCAGCCAGGGGGTTGATGTGGCATGGCAGCCATTTCTGCTGGGCCCCATCTTTCAATCCTTTGGCTGGGAGTCTTCCCCGTTCGTCCTGCAAAAACAGAAAGGCGAATACACCTGGAAGGACATGGCGCGCCAGGCACGCAAATATGGCGTCGACTGGGTCAAACCGACCGCATTCCCGCGCCGCGCCATTCTGCCGGCGCGGGTTGCCACGCTGGGAAAAAATGAGCCATGGATCGGCGACTATGTTCGCGCAACCATGGCGCGCAACTTTGCTGAAGACAAGGACCTCGATACGGAAGACGCCGTGCGCGAAGTCCTCGCCGAACTCAACGTGAACGCCGACCAAATCATTGCGCAAGCCCAGTCTGATGAAAACAAACTGCAATTGCGGCAGGCAACCGAGACTGCCGCCCGGCGGGGCATCTTTGGTGCGCCAATGTTTTTCGTTGGCGATGAAATGTTCTGGGGGAATGACCGCCTCGAGGATGCCCTGGATTTCGCAAAATCCCAGGCGCGATGAACGCCATATCACCCCGAGGACAGGCATGGCTGGATGCCGGGTTTTCCATCTGGCCTATGCCGTGTCCATTCACCACCTTGATCACACCTTTTTTCTTTCGTGAATCCGGTGCCGATCTGGTGTTTCGTGTCGAATTGGAGGCGCAACATTGCAATGGCGGCGGCACGGCACACGGCGGCTTTTTGGCAACCCTTGCCGATCTGGTCCTCGGCTACAACATCAACCAGCGCATTCCGAAGAACTGGCGAATCGCCACGGCAAACCTGTCCATCCAATACCTGGCTCCCGCCCAACCGGGACAGTGGATTGAAGGCAAGGCGGATCGGGTAAAGATCGGCAAAAGGCTTTGTCATGCCTCAGGCACCCTCGATGCAGAAGGGCTGCCGATTATTGCAATGCATGCCACCTTTGCGGTTATAAGCAGCACTTGATAGCGCAACGAACATCAACTAGCGAATCGTAAAAAACTAGTTGCTGGCACTATCCCGAAACAATTTTCCCGCGCGGTATTCACTGGATTGGAAGTATTTCTTGCTAAGTCTGTTGGCACACAGACCTGGCAACGAATTCGAACTACTTTTCATATCCAACAACCAAATCGGGAAAGCTCGCGCATCTCATGGCCAATGCAATCCAAGGCATACCCAGTGCCTACCTGGCGAACCAGATCATCAGCACATCGGTGGTTTTGCAACGGGCTATCCTCGCAAAGTCGTTACAGTCTCTCGCAAGTACCACGGTGAGCTTGGGGAGTACTTATGAGCCCCTTACTTACAACGCGACGGGATTGTTTGATGCGGCGAGCTCAAGCCTGAGCGCAGCCTTCAATCAATTAAGCTCAAGCTTGGTAAGCATTGCGAACTCGGGCAGCGCTTCTGAACAAGCCAACAATAATCTGGCCGCTGCGCTGGAAGCTACCACCCTCGCAGAAAACTCGAGCGCTCTCGACAAGGCGCTCGCCAAATCAGTGACCAATCAGCTTCTTATCAACGCCCTTGCCATTGCAGCCAATACCAGTTCAAGTGGTGCAGCAACCAACAGCGAAATCAGTAAGCTGACTGAAATTGGTAAACAGTCAATCACCTCCAACAGTACCGAAATGCTGGACGAACTTTTAACTGCCAGTATCAGACTGCCCGACACCGTGACAACAGTCATTACCAGCGAAGATGTCGTCAGCAAGACCGACAGCGTTACATCACCGCCATTACTTACGCCAACGGCCCAGTCCGTTACAGCAGAGCCCAGCACGGTAACGTCCAGCACGCCAGCGACGACGAGTAATGTTGTTGTGACAAGCGTTGCAACAACAAACAGCCCAAGCTCCATTTCTGTGGTCGTGAATCCGCCGGCCAGTAACACCATTCCTGATTCTGTGTTGCAGGCAGTGGTCACCGTCACTCAAAACCCGGCCTACCCAAATCTGGTCGCTGGTCAATACGTAGGCATGGCCGCTTCAATGGCACCCCCCCCCTCAGTTATTCCTCCAACGATCAGGCTAGAGGAAATAAAGCCTGTTATCGCAATTCCAGCGATCACCGCCCTGAGCAAGCCAGGCGCCCAGTCCGGCCGGGATGACAACCCGGCCTCGGGTTACCGGCAACGCAAGACAAATTCCGTGCGTACGTAGGTGTGCAATCAATTTTCAACGCCAAGTTGCGGAATTGTTCGATCGCCTAACTAAATTCAACTTACCCCAAACTCAGCACTTCGGCGGGAACGGCCAACGACGCTATGTGCGTCAGCGAACAGAGTTTGATTTCGAACCATATAGACTTCCGCAATAAGAGCTCTCAGCCCATATTGGCCATATGTTTGAAGCGGGCAGACCTCACCATGTGAAAAACATGCCAAGCATAGGATGCAGATGAATTCTCGAATTGCCGCTGTTACGGTATTTATATTATTCGGATCTGGCATAGGCTGCCTCAGCGTACTTGCGGCTGAAAAGCCACCCGAAGCACCGACAATTCTGGATGCGCATCAATATGTCGAGTCCGTAGTTTTAAACAACGGGGTTGCCGCGCTTTATACGTTATCCAGGGACGGAGAGATTCTTGGATACGTCAATTTCCCTGTTCGCAAATACAAAGGGGTGGCTTGTAATTCAGCAATCACCCTGAGTAGTGGGGCGAAAATAGAATTCAACTGGGCACTTGTCAGTGAGGCACAAGCCAATGATGGCCAACTTGGCATGTGGCGCAACCAGAATGTTATCTACGAATACTTTCACATGCTCACGATTGAAGGCGGGATTGTTGCCATCCCGTCTAACAACATTCCAAAACTGATCCTCGCTGTCAACAATGAAGTTTCCCGGAATAGATTATTGAAAGCCATTAACTTGTTGTCTTCAACTTGCCGAGGGAAATCAAAATTCGACTAGCTTCGTATCCAAGAATGGCCATTCTGTTAGGAATTTTCATTACAACTGGGCGCGAAGAATAAAGTCTGTCGGGTTGCCCGAAACATGAAAATCACATTCATTGCGTGGAAATGAAGTTGGTCGGGGCCTGATATAGCCCGCATTTTGAGCGCCGGCTCATCGGCCATAACAGCCGTTCGAGCCTCCACACTCTTCGGTCAGCATTACGTCGATTACCTGCCGTCCGGTTAGCGGAAAGCAGTCCTTCAAATTGCACCAAACAAAGTGTTTTTAGTTTGATGACCGCATAATGGATGCTAACGCCATGGTGTCATGGCGACTATCCGATCAGAAGACGGGCGGAGGAAAACGTGGAAGAAATTCGCAAAGAGATTTCAGATTGGCTGCTTGCGCAGCCCGATTGGTTGCAGGAAGCGGCTGAACGCCTGTTGCGGCAGGGCGACCTAGGGGCTTCCGATCTAATCGATCTGTGCTCGATGATCAAGACTCTCGAAGGCAGGAAGACGACAAATCACCGGACTTTTGGCGGGTTGCTAAATACCCCAAAAATCAAAGGCGAGATGCACATATCGTCTCTCGGAGAGATTGGCGGAATCGAAAACCTGGCCCCGAAAGAGCCATTGCTTCTCGGCAAGGGCAATCTTGTGGTCATCTACGGCCATAACGGGTCAGGAAAATCGGGTTACACCAGAATTCTCAAAAAGGCATCCGGGAAGCTCCGTGCCCTTCCTCTCAAACCAAACGTTTTTGCGGCTACCCCGGCCTCCCAAAAGTGCCGAATCGTCTATGAGTTATCAGGGGTAAAAAAGGATATTGAATGGGATGCCGCAGGTTCCGACATCGGCGATCTGCGCGCGATGGACGTATTCGACAGCGAAGAGGCTTCACACTATCTTCGAAACGAGAGCGCTGCCTCATACACTCCGCCCGTCGTCGGAATGTTCGAAGCGCTTGCTTGGACATGCGACCAAGTAAAAGCAATGCTTCAAAACGAGCAAGTCGCATTGGCGAGCGCTCTTCCTGCTCCTCCACCTGCATTTTCTCTGGCAGAGCCGATCCAACGTTATAGAACGCTGCGTCCGGAAACAACTGAGGCAGATGTTGAATCGCTTCTCAAATGGACGGAAGAGGATGCAAAAAAATTAGCGGACATAACAGAACGGCTGAAAGTTGCCGACCCTGCCGCGCTTGCAAAGCAGAAGCGAGCGACGAAGGGCCAGACCGATCAGCTTGTCGAAATGCTAAAAACAAGCGCAGAGGCATACGGAGAAAAAAATCTGGCGGTAGTCCGAAACCTTTGTACGATTTCGGCTAGCAAACGCCGGATCGCAACGGAGGCCGCGCAGGTGTCATCCTCAAAACTGGATGGCGTAGGTGGCGAAACATGGCATCGAATGTGGGAGGCGGCTAGGGAATATTCCAAGGTCGCATATCCGGCGGTTCCATTTCCCGTTACGGAAGGGGCAAGATGCGTTCTCTGCCACCAAGAGATCGGGCAGGAAGCCGGCAGCCGTTTGCGCGATTTCGAATCCTTCGTACAGGGCAAGCTGGAAGCAGAGGCAAGAGTCGCAGAAAGCCAATATGCCCAAGCGCTGAAATCGCTTCCCGATATTCCTTCGGCGGCGCAGATAGAGACTGTCTGCGAGGCAGCCGGCCTCGGAACGGACGAATGGAAGAACTATCTGTCGTCCGTGTGGACGAAGGCTGCGCATTCCCGGGCGGCAATAATGGCCGGAGAAACCCAAGGAGCGGTGCCACCTTTCCCTGACGTCTCGGAAACGCTTCAAAACCTTCTTGCCTACTCCGGACAGCTTGAATCGCAGGCAGTCCAGTCTGATAAGGATGCGGCCGGCTTCGACCGAGCGGCTGCTGCTAAACAGAAGACTTCGTTGGAGGCCAAGCAATGGATCTCGCTGCAAGCGATCGCTGTTCGAAACGAGGTGGTGCGGCTTCGGCGAATAAAAGAATTCGAAGAGTGGAAGTCCTTGGCGAATTCACGTCCTGTTTCAACCAAGGCGGGGGCTATTTCCGAGAAGGTGATTACCCAAGCCTATGTCCGGCGTTTTAACGATGAATTGAGACTCTTGGGTGCCGGCAGGATCAAGGTAGAACTCGTCAAGACCAAGACCGAAAAAGGAAAGGTTCTGCACAGGCTTCAGTTGAGAGCTGCGCAGCAACGCCAACCGATCGAACTTGTGTTGAGCGAAGGGGAGAGAAGGATTATTTCCCTTGCAGCATTTCTCGCCGATGTGACGGAAAAACCCTACTCTGCGCCATTCGTGTTCGACGACCCGATCTCATCGCTTGATCATGATTTCGAATGGAGCGTGGCGTGCAGATTGGCCGAACTTGCCAAGGAACGGCAGGTTCTCGTCTTCACCCACAGGCTCTCGCTATACGGAGCTATGGACGACGCCGCCAAAAAGCAGGGTGATGAATGGAAGAAAAAGCATCTGAGCCAGTTATGCATCGAGTCCTATTCAGGAACTTCCGGGCATCCGGTCGCGCAAGCGGCATGGAACAGCAAAACCACGACCGCCAACAACATTTTGCTTGACCGTCTCGTTGCGGCCAAAAAAGCAGGGGACGCAGGGGGAGGCGATACTTATAGGGCTCTAGCGCAAGGCATTTGCAGCGATTTTCGAAAGTTGCTGGAAAGAACCGTTGAAGACGATCTGCTCAACGAGGTGGTAAAGCGTCACCGAAGAAGCGTGACGACCGACAACCGAATTGGAGCGCTGCATTTGATTCGACCGGAAGACTGCCAGATGATCGACGATTTAATGACCAAATACTCTTGCTACGAGCACAGCCAGTCGTATGAATCCCCCGCCTTTATTCCGGAGGAACCAGA
>ERZ724524.1283-NODE-1283-length-16705-cov-8.663784_pt1 | contig 16705 bp, 22 predicted proteins | sample MGYA00376057_ERZ724524 | MGnify/ENA primary metagenome ERZ724524 (study PRJEB28724, sample SAMN07190888) | wastewater metagenome | isolation source: influent of sewage treatment plant in Hong Hong | place: USA: Christiansburg, Virginia | collected 2016-03-01 ...
GCATTATATATAACAATCAAACTCCGTCAACATCATTGCAAAAATAAATTGCGACGCGCGGCGAAAAGCATCAGCAACTGCCACCTCAGAACCGTCTGACCTCGATATCAAACTTCTGCAGCGCATAGCCCATCTGCCTGGGGGTGATGTTGAGCAGCCGTGCAGCCTTGGCCTGAACCCAGCCACTGCGCTCCATCGCCCAGATGAGACGTTCCCGCTCCCCTTCCGGCAGCACATCACCAAAGAGTCGCTCGGGAGCAGACGTGCGATGGGGGATTTCGGGGATGGGTAGAGATATCTCCACAGAGCCACCCGAAGAACGGACCGGGGCGACCGCGTCGTCCTTGTCCGCGTGATGAAGGGACTGGGTCAGGCAGCGGTTGGTGTGGCAGGGAAAGTGCAACTCGCTGATGGCATCTCCGCGCGCCATGGTGGCGGTACGCTCGATACAGTTTTCCAGCTCACGCACGTTACCCGGCCAGTAACAGTTGGTAAGGACATTGAGGGCTTCAGGCGTGACCCGCAAGTCGCGCTCATTGTCCTTGTTGAAGCGCTCGACGAAATAGGCGATCAGCGGCGGGATGTCCTCGCGGCGCTCGCGCAGGGGTGGCAGGAAGAGGCTCACCACGTTGATGCGGTAATAGAGATCGGCCCGAAACTCACCGGCGGCGACCATTTTTTCAAGATTGCGATTGGTAGCGCACACCAGGCGCACATCCACCTTGATCGAGCGGGTGCCGCCGACCCGTTCGAACTCCCGCTCTTGCAGCACGCGCAGCAGCTTGGCCTGGAAAGCGGGCGAGATGTCGCCGATCTCGTCGAGGAACAAGGTGCCTTTGTCGGCCATCTCGAAGCGCCCCTTGCGTTCGCCGACGGCGCCGGTGAAGCTGCCCTTCTCGTGGCCGAAGAGTTCGGACTCAAGCAGGCTTTCACTAAGGGCGGCGCAGTTCACCTTGATAAAAGGAGCATCCTTGCGCGGCGACAGAGTGTGCAGCGCGCGGGCAATGACTTCCTTGCCAGTGCCGCTCTCGCCGCGCAGGAGCACCGTCGAGCGGGACGGCCCGGCCTGGTGCACTTCCGCAAAGACATCCTGCATGCGCTTGGACACACCGATCACGTTGTCGAGTTTGTAGCGCCCCTTTAGCTCGTGACGCAAGCGGCGGGTTTCGCTGATCAGCTCGTTGCGCTCGGCAACCACCGTGCGCTGCAGGGCCAGGGCCTGACCAACGAGACTCGCAACCATGGTCAGAAGACGCACATCCTCATTGAAGCCGCCGACGTTGCGCCCGTTGACGCGATCGATGGTAATCACGCCGACCACCTGCTGCGCAACACGGATCGGCATACCGACCAGGGCAATGGGCTCGCCATCAACATGATCAAGGGCCCCGGTGCGATTCAGGAAGACAGGTTCCGCCGCCAAATCCTGCACGACCGCCGGCATGCCGCTGGTAAACACCTTGCCGATCACCCCCTCGCCCGGATGGTAATGGCCCGCGCCGTACTCTTCGGGGCTGAGGCCGACAGCAGCCAGCAAGTGCAGATCGCCGTCATCGTTTTCGGTGACGATCATGCAACGTCGATAACCCATGTTGTTGGCCAGCACGTTGAGCGCTTCGCGACAGGTCTTCGCCACATTCAGGCTGGAGGTGAGGATCTTGCTGATTTCGTAGATGGTGGCGAGCTCGGTCTGAGCCCGCACATGCAGAATCGCGTTCATAGCGAACCTCCTTCAGGCAGGAACGGACGGGCATGCCGGTATTGGCAATAGCATTCCTGACCCTAGCAAGCCTTATGCCTACAAAGCGTAGGGATATTAAGGGCGAGGTGTGTTGCGCAAGTCGTTGATTTATTGCGACGCGGTAAAAAGCCGCTGTGACGCAGGGCTGCCAGGCCTGCTCAAACTCGCCCTGTTACGGCGCATTGCGCCCCTCAACAGTGCTCTGCTGCGATGCCGCACGCGCCACAAGGAACGCAATCGCCTGCCGCCCTGTGTGGAATCCGACAAAGCCGACAAAGCCTTCTCACTGCATCACCACAAACCCACGTCAAAACAAAAATCTCCCTTTCCATTCAAGGAACTGACACCATCCCCAGACCTTGGCACCGAAGTTGCTGAAGGCCCTGTACCCCCCGCAGCGGAGAACAGGACCCCATGACTACCCAAGCGATCTACCTGGATTACGCCGCCACCACCCCGGTGGACTCACGGGTGGCGGCGAAGATGATCCCCTACCTGACCGAACGTTTCGGCAACCCGGCCAGCCGCTCCCACGCCTTTGGCTGGGCGGCAGAAGGCGCAGTCGAACTGGCCCGAGAACAGGTGGCCGCCCTGGTCAATGCGGACCCGAAGGAAATCGTGTGGACCTCCGGCGCCACCGAATCCAACAACCTGGCGATCAAGGGTGCCGCCCGCTTCCATGCGGCCCGCGGCAAGCACCTGATCACGATCCGGACCGAACACAAATCCGTGCTCGACACCTGCCGCGAACTGGAACGGGAAGGTTTCACCGTCACCTACCTGGACGTCGAAGCCAGCGGCCTGATCGACCTGGACAAGCTCGCCGCGGCCATCCGGACCGACACGGTGCTGCTCTCCGTGATGCTGGTAAACAACGAGATCGGAGTGATCCAGGACGTAGCCGCCATCGGTGCCCTGTGCCGCTCAAAGGGTGTGCTTTTTCACGTCGATGCAGCCCAGGCTGCCGGCAAGGTGGAGATCAACCTCGAAACCACCCCCATCGACCTGCTGTCCCTGTCGGCCCACAAAATCTACGGTCCCAAGGGCATCGGAGCCTTATATGTGAGACGCAAGCCCCGCGTGCGCCTCGAAGCCCTGATCCATGGCGGCGGCCACGAGCGCGGGATGCGCTCCGGCACCCTGCCGACCCACCAGATCGTCGGCATGGGCGAAGCCTATTCGATCGCCCGCGCCGGCATGGCCGCCGAAAACGAGCGCATCCGCTGGCTGCGCGACCGCCTGTGGGCCGGCCTCTCGGCGATGGACGAGGTGTACCTCAACGGCGACATGGACGCCCGCATTCCCCACAACCTCAACGTCAGCTTCAACTACGTGGAGGGCGAATCCCTGCTGATGGGCATCAAGCAACTGGCCGTCTCGTCCGGTTCGGCCTGCACCTCGGCCAGCCTTGAGCCCTCCTACGTGCTGCGTGCCCTGGGCCGCAGCGACGAACTGGCGCACAGCTCGATCCGCTTCTCCATCGGCCGCTTCACCACCGAAGCGGAGGTGGATACCACCATCGTCCTCGTCACCGAGGCCGTCGCCAAGCTGCGCGAACTGAGCCCCCTGTGGGAAATGGTGCGCGAAGGCATCGACATCGAAAGCATCCAGTGGGCATCCCACTGAGCCCCTCACCCGGAGAAACGTCATGGCCTATAGCGAAAAAGTCATCGAGCACTACGAAAACCCCCGCAATGTCGGCGCCTTCGGGAAGGAAGACGAAGACGTGGGCACCGGCATGGTCGGCGCCCCGGCGTGCGGCGACGTGATGCGCCTGCAGATCAAGGTATCCGCCGACGGCATCATCGAGGACGCCAAGTTCAAGACCTACGGCTGCGGCTCGGCGATTGCGTCCAGCTCGCTGGTCACCGAATGGGTCAAGGGCAAGACCCTCGCCCAGGCCCTCGAGATCAAAAACACCGAGATCGCCGAAGAGCTGGCCCTGCCCCCAGTCAAGATCCACTGCTCGATTCTCGCCGAGGACGCCATCAAGGCCGCCGTCGCCGACTACCGTTCCAAGCACGACAGCATCGAAACCGAGGCGCCGATCTGCGCGCCCGTAGCCTGAGGAGTCCCGTCATGAGCACAAACACCCCTGAAGCACCGTCGGTCATCTTCACCCCGGCGGCGGCCGGCAAGGTCGCCGAACTGATCGCCGAAGAAGGCAACACCGAACTCAAGCTGCGCGTCTATGTGACCGGCGGCGGCTGCTCGGGCTTTCAGTACGGCTTCTCCTTTGACGAAGTCGCCAACGAAGACGACTTTCGCATCGAGCAGTCCGGCGTCACCCTGCTGATCGACTTCATGAGCACCCAGTACCTGGTGGGCGCCGAGATCGACTACGAAGACAGCCTCGAAGGCTCGCGCTTCGTGATCCGCAACCCGAACGCCACCAGCACCTGCGGCTGTGGCAGTTCGTTCTCCATGTGAGGTGGGCGCCATGAGCATCACTGTCACCGACAACGCCGCCCGCCATATCCAGAAGACCCTCGACAAGCGCGGCAAGGGCTTCGGCCTGCGCCTCGCCGTCAAGACCAGCGGCTGCTCCGGCATGGCCTACGCCCTCGAATTCGCTGACGAAAGCCTGCCTGAAGACCTGATCTTCGAAAGCAGCGGCGTACGGCTGCTGGTAGACCCGCGCAGCCTGCCTTACCTCGACGGCACCGAGCTGGACTTCGTCCGCGAAGGACTCAACGAGGGCTTCAAGTTCAACAACCCCAACGCCAAGGCCGAATGCGGCTGTGGCGAGAGTTTCGCCGTCTGACCTTGTAACGGGAGAACCCATCATGGCGCTGCTGCAAATCGCCGAGCCGGGGCTGGCTGCAGCACCTCACCAGCACCGTCTGGCCGTCGGGATCGATCTCGGCACCACCAATTCCCTCGTCGCCACCGTGGCCAGCGGCATGGCCCGGGCCCTGCCGGATACCGAGGGGCACGTCCTGCTGCCCTCGGTGGTCCGCTACGGCGAAAGTGAAACCATCGTCGGTCGGACAGCCCGCGCCGAGCAGGCCGTCGACCCGCTCAACACCCTGGCCTCGGTGAAACGCCTGATGGGCCGCAGCCTTGCCGACGCCGACGCGGCCATGCGCAGCCACTACCGGCTCACCGACGCGCCAGGCATGGTCGGCATCGAGACCCGCGCCGGCGTGAAGAGCCCGGTGGAAGTCTCGGCCGACATCCTGCGCACCCTGCGCGAGCGGGCTGAGGCCAGCCTCGGCGGTGAACTCACCGGCGCCGTCATCACCGTGCCCGCCTATTTTGACGACGCCCAGCGCCAGGCCACCAAGGACGCCGCCCGGCTGGCCGGCCTCAACGTACTGCGCCTGCTCAACGAACCCACCGCTGCGGCCATTGCCTACGGCCTCGACAACGCCGCCGAAGGCATCTACGCCGTGTACGACCTGGGCGGCGGCACCTTCGACATCTCCATTCTCAAGCTCACCCGCGGGATCTTCGAAGTGCTCGCCACCAACGGTGATCCGGCGCTGGGCGGCGACGACTTCGACCAGCACCTGGCCGACTGGCTGAAGCGTCAGGCAGGCATCGACGACCAATTGCCGGTGGAAGACCAGCGCCGCCTGCTGGCCCTGGCGCGCGCCGTCAAGGAAACCCTGTCGGATATCGAACAGGCCGTGGCCACCTGCAACTTCAGCAACGGCCGCCTGCTCGACGTGATCGTCAGCCGCAGCACCTTCACCGAACTGACCGCCGATCTCGTCGCCCGCAGCCTGCGCCCGGTGCGCAAGGCCCTGCGCGACGCCGGCCTCGGCGCCGAGGAGATCAAGGGCGTCGTGATGGTTGGCGGCTCCACCCGCATGCCCCACGTGCAGACGGCAGTGGAGAGTTTGTTCGGCACCCCGCCGCTCAACAACCTCGACCCCGACCTGGTGGTCGCCCTGGGCGCCGCCATGCAGGCCGATGTACTGGCCGGCAACCGCAAGTCGGGCAGCGAAGCCGACTGGCTGCTGCTTGACGTGTGCCCCCTGTCCCTCGGCCTCGAAACCATGGGCGGGCTGGTCGAAAAGATCGTCCCGCGCAACAGCACCATCCCCACCGCCCGTGCCCAGGACTTCACCACCTACAAGGATGGCCAGACCGCCATGAGCGTGCATGTGGTGCAGGGCGAACGGGAAATCGTTTCCGAGTGCCGCTCGCTGGCCCGCTTCACCCTGCGCGGCATTCCGGCAATGGTGGCCGGCGCGGCCCGCATCCGCGTCACCTTCCAGATCGACGCCGACGGACTCCTGTCGGTCAGCGCCCGCGAGCAGACCAGCGGCGTCGAAGCCCATGTGGAGGTCAAGCCTTCTTACGGCCTCGGCGACGGGGAAGTGGCGCGGATGCTGCTGGATGCCTACGGCACCGCCGAGATCGACGCGGCCACCCGCATGCTGCGCGAGGCCCAGGTGGAAGCCCGCCGCCTCATCGACGCCACAGACGCAGCCCTCGCCGAAGACGGCGCAACACTGCTCGCCCCGCCCGAACGCATTGTGGTGCAGACCGCCCTCTACACCTTGGCCGAACTGCTCGAAACCGACGAAGGTGACACGCGCAAGATTCGCGCCGCCACCGACGCCCTCAACACTGTCAGCGGCGATTTTGCCGCCCGGCGCATGGACGCCAGCATCAAGCGCGCCCTGGCCGGCCGCAGCCTGGAGACCCTGTGATGACCACTGTCCGCGTGCTGCCCCATCCCCACCTGTGCCCCGACGGCGTTCACTTTGAATCGGCGCCCGGCGAATCCCTGTGCGACGCCCTCCTCGCCCATGGCGTGCACCTTGAACATGCCTGTGAAAAAGTGGCGGCCTGCGCCACCTGCCACGTGTATGTCCGCCAGGGCGGCGCCAGCCTTGCCCCCAGCGCCGACCTGGAAGAAGACCAGCTCGACGCGGCCTGGGCCCTGCAGGCCGACTCGCGACTGGCCTGCTGTGTCCGCCTGAGCGACACCGACCTGCTGATCGAGATTCCAAAACACTCCCGCAACCACGCCCGCGAGCACGGCTGAACGGTCTGCTTCTTGGAAAGCCGCGCCAGCCGCGCTTGGGTGCATCACATTGCCAATCTGGTCCATCACATTGCTTCCGTGGTGCGTCCGATTGGCAATTGGACAGGGCAACTTGCCAAGTTGACGGCGCGAAGTAGTCATTCTCCAAACAAAAAATAGTGATTTCTCGCGTCGGCGCAGTGAGTGCGCATGCCTGCATACCGACTATGCGCCCGGCGTACCGAGTGCGCATGCAGGACTTACGCCGGTGACACCTGTGGGGAATCCGACAAAGCCTACAGCCGGTCCCCTCCACTTCCCGGCCGCCCCCCGAAGCGGGCAATTAAAACCTTTTAAATCAGCGAACTAAAACAATCCCAGTAGATGGCACGGCCTTTGCTGAACAGGTGATGAAAGGAAACACCGACCATGAGCCTACTGCCTACCATCAACGACACCACCCTGCGCGACGGCGAACAGACCGCTGGCGTGGCCTTCACCCTCGAGGAAAAAAGCGCCATCGCCCAGGCCCTCGCGGCGGTCGGGGTCAGCGAGATGGAAATCGGCGTCCCGGCCATGGGGCCGGTGGAGATCGAGGCCATCCAGGAAATCGCCCACCTTGGCCTGCCGGCCAGCCTGATGGTGTGGTGCCGGATGACCGATGCCGACCTGGCCGCCGCCCAGGACTGCCCGGTGGAGATGCTGAACCTGTCGATCCCGGTATCGGACATCCACATCCTCGGCAAGCTCAAACGCAACCGCGACTGGGTGCTGGCGCAGATCCAGCACTACGTGCGCAAGGCCCTGGACAGCGGCTTCATGGTGTCGGTGGGCTGTGAGGATGCCTCCCGCGCCGATCCGGCCTTTCTCGGCGAAGTAGCCGAGACCGTCCAGCGCGCCGGTGCCACGCGCATCCGCTTTGCCGACACCCTCGGCATCCTCGATCCCTTCTCCACCTACGCCGCCATTGCCGAGCTGCGCCGGCGGGTGGACATCGGCATCGAAATGCACGCCCACGACGACCTCGGCCTGGCCACCGCCAACACCCTGGCCGCCTTCCGGGCCGGAGCCACCCATGCCAACACCACGGTAAACGGCCTCGGCGAGCGGGCCGGCAACGCCCCGCTGGAAGAGATCGTGATGGGCCTGCGCCACCTGCACGGCATCGATTGCGGCATCGACACCCATGCCCTGCCGGCCATTTCGGCGCTGGTCGCCAGCGCCTCCGGACGGGCCGTGGCGGCCAACAAGAGCATCGTCGGCGAAGCGGTGTTCACCCACGAGGCCGGCCTTCACGTCGATGGCCTGCTGAAAGACCCGCGCACTTATCAGGGCTTCGATCCGGCCGAACTCGGACGCGCCCACCGCACCGTGCTCGGCAAGCATTCCGGCTCACGGGCCGTGATCGCCGCCTACGCCCAGCTCGGCATGTTCGTCTCGGACAGCGAGGCCCACACCCTGCTGACGCGCATCCGCGAACACGCCACCAGCAACAAGCGCGCCCCCTCGGCGGGCGAACTGGCCCGCTTCCTCCTCGAAGTCACCCGCTGCGGGCAGAACGCATCATGAGCCCGCGGGAACCCGACATGACAACCCTCGCCGCCACCGCCCCGCCGCCGCCCGGCTTCTTCGCCACCCTGCGCGAAGATGTGGCCTGCGTCTTCGCCCGCGACCCGGCCGCCCGCAACACCCTGGAACTGCTCACCATCTACCCCGGCGTGCAGGCCCTGATGCTCCACCGCCTGGCCCACCGACTGTGGCAGGGCAACTGGCGCTACCCGGCGCGGGCCCTGTCCTTCCTGGCCCGGCTGGTGACCAACGTGGACATCCACCCGGGCGCCCGCATCGGCCGGCGCTTCTTCATCGACCACGGGGCCGGCGTGGTGATCGGCGAGACGGCGGTGATCGGCGACGACGTGACCCTCTACCACGGCGTCACCCTCGGCGGCACCACCTGGAACCCCGGCAAGCGCCACCCGACCCTCGGCAGCGGCGTGGTCGTTGGCGCCGGCGCCAAGATCCTCGGCCCCATCACGGTGGGCGACAACGCCCGCGTCGCCGCCAACTCGGTGGTCATCGACAACGTACGCCCCGGCATGACGGTGGTCGGCATTCCGGGGCGCATGGTGCTGCCCAAGGAAGGGCGGCGCTTCGCCCACGGCATAGACCTCGACCACCACCAGATACCCGATCCGGTCGGCAAGGCCATCGGCTGCCTGCTCGACCGCATCGCCCAGATGGAACGGGAAATCGCCACCCTGAAGGGCGAATCCGGCTCCGCCGAAGGCGCCTGTCACAGCTGTGACGACACCTGTTCCCAACCCACTTTCGACGGTAGCTGGAAGCTCGCCGCCACCACCCCACCAGGAGCCTGACGTCATGAACGAATTGATCGGCGAACTCGCCAAGCTCTCCTCTGCCGAGGAATTCCTCCAGTTCTTCGCCGTGCCCTTCGACCAGAAGGTGGTCAATGTGAGCCGGCTCCACATCCTCAAGCGCTTCTACCAGTACCTGCGCCGGGACACCGATCTGAGCGAAGTCGCGGGCAGCGAAATGTTCAGCCGCTACCGCAGCCACCTGGTCGCCGCCTACGACGACTTTGTGCAATCGACGCCGGCTCGGGAAAAGGTCTTCAAGGTCTTTCAGGACACCGACGGTCGCCAGCAGGTGAGCCTCGACAGCCTGCGCGCCACCCTTCCCTCCGCCAGCTAACCCGACAGGAGTGCCGCCATGCACATCGTCGTCTGTATCAAACAGGTTCCGGATTCGGCACAGATCCGTGTCCACCCGGTAACCAACACCATCATGCGCCAGGGCGTACCGGCCATCGTCAACCCTTACGACCTGTTCGCCCTTGAAGAAGCCCTGCGCCTCAAAGACCAGTTCGGCGGCAAGGTCACCATGCTGTGCATGGGTCCGCCGCAAGCCGAGGACGCGCTGAAGAAGTGCATCTCCTTCGGGGCCGATGACGCCGTACTGGTCACCGACCGGGCCTTCGCCGGTGCCGACACCTTGGCCACCTCCTACGCGCTGGCGGCGGCCGTCCGCCAGATCAGCCGCGAGCAGAAGGTGGACATCGTGTTCACCGGCAAGCAGACCATCGACGGCGACACCGCCCAGGTGGGGCCGGGCATCGCCAAGCGCCTCGGCCTGCAGCTGCTCACCTACGTGTCGCGAATCGCCGAGGTCGACATCGAAAACGACCGCATCACCGTCGAGCGCCGGGCCGAAGGCGGCGTGCAGGTGCTGCGCACCGCCATGCCGTGCCTGATCACCATGCTCGAAGGCACCAACGAAATGCGCTTCGCCCCGCTGGAAAACATGATCCACGCCGCCCGCTACCCGGTGCGCAAGTGGAGCAAGGAAGCCGCCGGCATCGAGGACATCACCAAGATCGGCCTGAAGGGCTCGCCCACCGTGGTGAGCAAGGTCTTCGGCCCGACCCCGCGCGCCGAAAAGGCCCTGATGCAGTCCGTCGAGGACGCCAGCCCGCGGGACGTGACCCTCAACGTGATCCAGAAGATCTTCACCCAGCACCCCACCCTTGAGCGCGACATCCTCGCCAAGGCCACAGTCTGACCCCACGACGACACGCGAAAGGATCCCTGCCATGAGCGAGGCCGAAGCCAAAAAGCCCGCCGCCCGAGGCGGCCGCAACCTGGAACTGCCCGAACACCTGAAAGCCTACAAGGGCGTCTGGGTGTTCATCGAACACGACCGCGGAGTGGTTCACCCGGTTTCCTGGGAACTGCTCGGCGAGGGACGCAAACTCGCCGACACCCTCGGCGTGTCCCTTGCCGGGGTGGTCATGGGCGGTGCCGACGAAGCCCTCGACGCCATTGCCAAGGAGGCCTATACCTTTGGCGCCGAAAGTTGCTACATCGTGCGTGACCCGGTGCTCAAGGGCTACCGCAACGAGCCCTTCACCAAGGGCATGACCGACCTGGTCAACAAGTACCAGCCGGAGATCGTGCTACTGGGCGCCACCACCATGGGCCGCGACCTGGCCGGCTCGGTGGCCACCACGCTGTCCACCGGCCTGACCGCCGACTGCACCGAGCTGCGCATCGACCCGGCCACCCGGGCACTGGCCGCCACCCGCCCGACCTTCGGCGGCTCGCTCCTGTGCACCATCATGACCCTCGCCTATCGCCCGCAAATGGCCACGGTACGGCCGCGGGTCATGCAGATGCCCGACGCCGACCCGGGTCGCAGCGGCGTCATCGTCGAAGACCGTCTGGCGATGATCGAAACCGACATCGTCACCAAGCTCCTCGACTTCATCGCCGACGAGAACAACAACAAGGTCAACCTGGCTTACGCCGACATCATCGTGTCGGGCGGCAAGGGCATGAAGTCGCCGGACAACTTCAAGCTGGTGTGGGAGCTGGCCCGCGTGCTGGGGGCCGAGGTCGGCGCAACCCGCCCGGTGGTCCAGTCCGGCTGGGTGGACGCCGAGCGCCAGGTCGGCCAGACCGGCAAGACCGTGCGCCCCAAGCTCTACATCGCCGCCGGCATCTCGGGGGCGATCCAGCACCGGGTCGGCATGGAGGGCGCCGACGTGATCGTCGCCATCAACACCGACGCCAATGCCCCGATCTTCGACTTCGCCCACCACGGCATCGTCGGCAACGCCATGCAGGTGCTGCCGATGCTCACCGAAACCTTCCGCGAACACATCGCGATGCGCAGCCGCAAGGCCGCCTGAACGCCCACCGGAGACCCACCATGAGCGAGAAATTCGACGTCATCGTCGTCGGCGCGGGGCCCTCGGGCAACGCCGCCGCCTACACCGCCGCCAAGGCCGGCCTGTCGGTGCTGCAGATCGAGCGCGGCGAATACCCCGGCTCGAAGAACGTGCAGGGGGCAATCCTCTACGCCAACGCGCTGGAGCAGATCATCCCCGACTTTCGCGAGGACGCCCCGCTGGAGCGCCACATCATCGAGCAGCGCATGTGGGTGCTGGACGAGCAGTCCTTCGTCGGCACCCACTTTCGCTCCGACGACTACAACAAGCCGCCCTACAACCGCTACACCATCATCCGCGCCCAGTTCGACAAGTGGTTCTCGTCCAAGGTCAAGGAAGCCGGCGCGCTGGTGATCTGCGAAACCACCGTCGACAGCCTGCTCATGGACGGTGACCAGGTGGTCGGCGTGCGCTGCGACCGCCAGGGCGGCGAAGTCTTCGCCGACGTGGTGATCCTGGCCGACGGGGTGAATTCGACACTCGCCCGCAAGGCCGGCTTCCACGGCGAAATCGAAGCCAAGAACGTGGCCCTGGCCGTGAAGGAAATCCTCTTCATGCCCCAGGAAACCATCGAGGCCCGCTTCAACGTGAAGGACGAGGAAGGCGTGGTGATCGAGATGTTCGGCAAGATCACCGACGGCCTGATGGGCACCGGCTTTCTCTATACCAACCGCGACTCGATCACCCTCGGCGTCGGCTGCATGCTCTCCGACTTCAAGGAAAACCCCAACCGCACCGCGCCCTACGCGATGCTCGAAAAGATGAAGGCTCATCCCTCCATCGCCCCGCTGATCGCCGGCGGCGAGATGAAGGAGTACTGCGCCCACCTGATCCCCGAAGGCGGCTTCTACGCGGTGCCAAAAGTCGTCGGCAACGGCTGGATGATCGTCGGCGACTCGGGCGGCTTCGTCAATGCCACCCACCGGGAAGGCTCCAACCTGGCCATGACCACCGGCCGCCTCGCCGCCGAAACGGCGATCGTCGCCAAGGCTGCCGGCAAGGGCTTCAACGCCAAGGCGCTGGCCAACTACAAGGCAGCGCTCGACGAATCCTTCGTGATGAAGGATCTGCACAAATACCGGGACATGCCCAACGTGTTCCACGACAACAGCCAGTTCTTCACCACCTACCCCGAACTGGTCAACCGCGCCGCCCAGACCATGCTGACGGTGGACGGCATCGACAAAAAAACCAAGGAGAAGGAAATCTTCTCGAGTTTCCGTAAATCACGCACCCTCGCCGGCCTCGCTGGCGATGCGTTCAAGCTATGGAGGGCCTTCAGATGAGCACCGTCGTCAATGTGGAAGAAAAACTCTTCCAGAACCGCTACAAGGTCGACCACGGCCGGCCGCACATCAAGATCCGCCAGCCCGATCTGTGCCGCAACGAGTGCAAGACCCAGGCCTGCACCTTCGTCTGCCCGGCCGCCTGCTACAAGTCCGAAGGCAACGGCGGGGTGACGCTGATCGCCGACGGCTGCCTGGAGTGCGGTAGCTGCCGGATCATCTGCACCGAGCTGTCCAACGTGGAATGGGAATATCCCCGCGGCGGACACGGCATTCTCTTCAAGTTCGGCTGAGGATCATCATGGACGACCTTCACCTGTTCCTCGCCCACGCCATCCAGCTCGAGCGGGAGGCGGCTCGCCACTACGAGGAGCTGACCGAACAAATGCAGACCGCCGGCAACGCCGAAGTCGCGGTCTTCTTCCGTCAGATGGCGGTGTTCTCGCGCAAGCACCTGGGCGAGGCCATGGAGCGCGGCGGCTTTCGCACGGTACCCCACCTGCGCCCCGACCAGCTGCGCTGGCCCGACGGCATCAGCCCCGAAAACGCCGGCTGGGAAGGCATCGACGGCTTCACCGACGTGCTCGGCGCACTGGAGCTGGCCCTGGAGGCCGAGCGCCGCGGCCACGCCTTCTACGCCGGCATCGCCGCCATCACCCACAACGTGCGACTCAAGCGGATGGCCGACGAATTTGCCTCCGAAGAGGCCGAACACGTCGCCGAACTGGAAAAGTGGATCGACCGCTGCGCCGCCGCATAACAACGTCCCTGCACCATCCCCAACCGGAGAAGCCCCATGTCCAAGCCGAAAAAACACGTGTTCATCTGCGCCCAGCAACGTCCGCCGGGCCACCCCCGCGGCTCCTGTGCCGCCAAGGGCTGCAACGATGTGCTCCAGACTTTCTGGGCCGAACTGCAGAAGCGCAACGCCTACGAGCACATCGGCGTCACCTACTCCGGCTGTCTCGGCCCCTGTGACAGCGGCCCCAATGTGCTCGTGTATCCCGAAGGCGTGATGTACTCCGGCGTCGGCAAGGACGATGTGGTCGAGATCTTCGACAAACACCTGGAAGGCGACGAGATCGTCACGCGCCTGCAGGCACCGGCGTCGGTGTGGTGAACCTCTTTACCGGCGAAAGCTCCCGGGCGCTCTTTGGCGGCGATGCGCCTTCGAGCGTCAACCACCTGCTCCACGAGGCCGCCGCCGCCCACGCCGATCCGACCCGGGCCGAAGCCCTGCTGTGGAGCGCCCGCCTGTCGGCACCCGAATGCCTGCCGGTGTACTTCGCCCAGTACAAGTTCTACTTCTACCGTCGCCGCCTCGACGACGCCGAGCGCTGCGCCCGCGACGGCCTGCGCATGGCCGCCGGGCTGGCGCACATCGGCCGCCACTGGCGTGACGTGCAGGGCGGCGATGCCGACTTCAGCGCCGTCGGTCCGGCGCGCTTCTGGCTGTTCACCCTCAAGGCCCTGGCCTTCATCCGCCTGCGCCGCGGTGACCGTGCCGAAGCCCAGGCCCTGCTCGACAAGGCCGCCCAACTCGACCCGGCCGACAACATGGGCAGCAGCGTGATCGCCAGCCTGAAGGACGGCTCCGCACCCGGCCCGACCGACACACCGCCCGATACGGAGCCCGGCTCATGATCCTCAGCGCCCTCCTCGCCAACATCGTCGATGCCGGCACCGGCGTACTGACGCTTGCCGAAGACATGGATCTGGCGGAATTTTTGCGCTCGCGTCTGGCCCGCGCCGAAATCGGCCACCTGGTGGCCGTGATGGCGGAAAACCTGGCCGATCTGCCCGATGCCCGGCGCCAGCAGTTCGCCGAGATCGACTGGGCGGCGTGGGCGGCCCTGCGCGGTCAACTCGGCGAAAGCGGTGCCCCCCGCGATGAAGCCCTGTGGTTCGCCATCCGCGCCCTCATTCCGGCAACGCTGATGTGGCTGCGGGTCTATCGGGAAAGCACCCCACACCTGTTCGACCCGGCAACGCCGTAGGGGCGAACGAATTCGCCCCTACGCGTTCAGGCCGTCGCGCTCTCGAAGCAGCTGGCGTACTCGGCGCATTCGGCACAGCTCGGTGCCCGGCAGGCCTGCACTTCAGCCCGCTCGCAAAGCTGCTTGTAGAAGAACTTCTTCCAGCGCAGGTTATGCACATTCTTCGCGTGCAGGGCCGGAAAACACCGGGCCATCAGCGCACCGAGAGCCGGCCGCTCCGGCAGCCCCAGGTCTTCCCACAGGTGATCCTTGCCGCAGCACGACAAGGCGATCCAGCGGGCGATGGAAATGCTGTGCGAATCGATACGCCCCACGTGCTCGAGCAGCAACTCCAGTAGTTCGGCGTATTCCTCGTGGCGCTCATCGATACCGGTGGTGCCGTCTTCACGAACCGCAGCCGGATGGCGAGCGCTCCACAAGGCCGCAATCGTCGGGGCCTGCGGGCCGAATTCCAGCTCCAGTGCGGTGGCCAGCCATGCCGGCACCAGGCGCGCCACCGGCATGGCCAGACGGGCCGCAAGATAAGCTTGGGAAAGGTCGTTCATGGCGCTCTCCTTGTCGACGGAGCCCGGTCCAGGGCCTAGAGTTCAGCGGCGGCGTGGGTGTAACACTTCTTGGGGCACACTTTGGAACAGGCTTCGCAACCCACGCAGTTCTCCTTGTGGGCGATGGTCATCACCTTCTTCTCGTATTCCTCGTCCTCGTCGCTGTCGGGGTCGATGGAAATGATGTCGCCATCCTCGGTGACGCCCACCAGTGCCAGCACCTCGCGGGCGCACACCCGCACGCAGCGGGCGCAGCCAATGCACTTTTCCTGGTTGAGCTCGGCGACAAAGCGCGGGGTCCAGATTTCCCCGCTCGGCAGGGTGACGGAAAATGAAGCCATGGCAGTTCTCCGGGGGGTGCGGCGCCGTTCAGGCGCTCGCCGCGGCCATGTCCTTACGGGCGGCCATCAGGTTCTGGTGGGTGTCGTAGGCGCGCTGCGCGACTTCGGGGATCTTCTCCCAGTTGGTCGGCAGGTCTTCGGACAGGTCGTGCAGGTCCATCTTGGCCTGGGTGGCCTGGGCGTTGAGCTTCTTCACCCGGGCCTTGAGGGTTTCAAGGTCATCCATGCTGGGGCTCCGATCAGGAATAGTTGGCCACTTCGGGAAACTTGCGGATCATCTCAACCGCTTCGCTCACCGCCTTGTTGCCCGCCGCAGCAAGCTTTTCCAGGGTGTTGAAGCCGAAGCGGTGAGCATCACGAACCTGCTTGTTGAAGACGATCAGGCGCCCGGCGATGAGCACCTGGCGGCCGAAACCCTCGTGGTGCATCTTGAGCATGGGGCTGACCATCACCTTGGTTTCGCGCTCGATGGCCAGGGCGATGGCGTTGTAGAACAGTTCCATGCGCCACAGGGTCTCGGGGTCCGGGTCGGCGATCATCGGCAGGTCCTTGCGCTTCTCGGGGGTCAGCACGTAGGGCTCGAGCAGGGTCGCGTCGGTCTTGCCCTCCCAGGTGCCGTGGGCATCCTGGGCGCGCCACTGCTTGACCAGCTCGCTGATGAAAGGGTCCTGCATCACGTCGACGGATGCTTCGGCTAATTCAGTCATTTTTCAGGCCTCTTCTTCAAAATCGAAATTGCGTTCCTCGCCCTTGATCAGGGCCTTGCGCAGCCACGGCGGCGGGGTGCCCTTGAGCACGTCCTGCAGCTTGTCGAGGATGTCGAGGATGGGTTCCGGCCCGGCAACCTTGACCGGGTGGATCTTGCTGGCCACCACCCTCGCCGCCGCCGAGCCGCCAATGGCCGCCACATAGACGATGGCCACGTCCTTGATGGCCTCCAGCTTGGGAGCCAGCTTGTCCTCGTTGCCGTCCTCGGCCATCTCGCCGCCGAAATCGTAGGTTTCGAGGAAGTGGTAGCCCTCGGCGTTGATCTCGTAGATGGCGATGTACTTGGCCCAGCCGAAGTG
>ERZ724524.1284-NODE-1284-length-16704-cov-16.555168_pt1 | contig 16704 bp, 16 predicted proteins | sample MGYA00376057_ERZ724524 | MGnify/ENA primary metagenome ERZ724524 (study PRJEB28724, sample SAMN07190888) | wastewater metagenome | isolation source: influent of sewage treatment plant in Hong Hong | place: USA: Christiansburg, Virginia | collected 2016-03-01 ...
TCGTAGCGTTCGGCAAAGTCTTTCAGCAGCAAAAAGCGCACTTCGTCGCGGCGGATGGACGAAAACCCATACAGGCCAAAGGCATCGCCACAGGCGGCCAGCGCTTCGGCAAACAGCAGCAGGCTGTCGCGGATCACCCCGATCACCGGCCCGGCCTCGCCCAGCCAGCTTTCGGTGGACAGCGACACATCAGCCAGCAGCAGGCAGGCCATGCTGCGCCCACCTGGTGGCCAGGCCTGGTACAGCGCTGGCTCGGCCACCGCCACGCCGCTGCGGCGTTCGGCCAAAAAGCGGATCAGCCGGTCCAGGTCGATGTCTGGGCCGCTGGTTTCGCCGCTTTTGCGCGTGCGTTCGGGCGACAGCGCCTGAAACTGGCGGCGCAGGCGTTTGGCCATTGGCAGCAGCCGTTCGGGCAGCGCCGCTGGGGCGGCGTCGCGCGGCAGCATGGGCTGGATGCGGGCGTGGTCGGCCACCAGGCGCTGGCGCTTGTAGTCCCATTCCGGCAACAGGATGCCGCTGCCCAGCGGGATGTCGTCGTAGGCAGCGGCGGGCAGGTCGAGGTCGAATTTCAGCCGGCTGGCGCGGCGGCGGCTGTCGCGGCTGACGGTGAGGGTGTTCATGTCCTCGGCGGCTGCGCCGTTGTCGTCCATGTCGTCATCGTCAGTATGGCGGTTGACCCGCACATACTCGTCCCAGGTAAAAATACTCTCGGCGCGAAACACCAGCAGCATGCCATTTTGCCGTTCGTCCGGGGTATCTTGCCGGGCGCGATAGCGTCGGCGTTTTTTGCCGTCGCGGCTGCGGCTGGCTTCTTCATCATCGGGATGGGCCACGTCGTGGCCGGCTGGAGCGCTGCCGTGGCCGGGCGGGTTAGGGTGCAGCCACAGCAGCACCGGCTGTGGTGGCTGGCGGCTGGCCGGCAGTGGCATGGCGTGTTCGGGGTGTTGCAGGGCGTGGCGGATGGCCAGCTCCTGCGCTCGGGCGTCGGCCTGGCGCGGCAGTTCGCGCAGCGGCAGCAGCGCATCAACCAGCCGCTGGTACAGCGCGGCCAGGCCGGGCATGGCACGCAGGCAGGCGGCGCTGGCGTGGGCGTTGCGGCTGAGCCAGTCGCCAGCGGCGTGCGCCGGTGGCTGCGGTTGGGCCGCCAGCGCCATCAGCCAGAAATACAGGTCGCGGTTGAGTGGGGCGCGTGGGTAGAGGTCCAGGCGCTCGGGCAGATAGAGTGACTGGCCGTCGCGCCAGGCCAGCTCAACCTGCTCGCCAGTGCCGGCAATGCGCTCCAGCAGCCGGCGCCGGGCACCGTGGGCGGCACCGACTGCGGTGCGCAGGGTCAGCGCCGGGTCGCCACCCATGGCCCGAAAAAACAGCGGAGCCTGTTTTTCCAGTTCGGCAAGCGTCACGGCGGCATCAGGATAGCCCCGATAGGCGCTGCGGCGAATCAGCCGGTCCCACCAGCGGCCCACAAGGTCTTCCATGTCAGGCTCCGAACTGGGTGTCTACCACGGCCATCAGCGCCGCCAGGGTGTCCGGTTCATCCGAGAGGGGTTCGACCAGTGCCACCCGGCAGGCGCGGCGCGCGTCCATGCCGCTGGCCATCAGCTTGGCGGCATACACCAGCAGCCGGGTGCTGGCCGCTTCGTCCAGGTCGTAGCCGGTCAGCCGGCGCAGTTGTCCGGCCAGCGCCACCAGCCGCTGGGCCAGCGCGGCGTCTACCCCGCCCTCGTGGCACACCACCGCGCATTCCACTTCAGGATGCGGAAAATCAAAGCTCAGCGCCACAAAGCGCTGACGGGTAGAGGGTTTCAGGGTTTTCAGCACATGCTGGTAGCCGGGGTTGTACGATACCAAAAGCATAAAGCCAGCGGGCGCTTGCAGCACCTCGCCGGTGCGCTCGATGGGCAACATCCGCCGGTCGTCGGTCAGCGGGTGCAGCACCACGGTGGTGTCCTTGCGCGCTTCGACCACTTCATCCAGATAGCAGATGCCGCCTTCGCGCACCGCGCGGGTGAGCGGGCCATCGCACCAGCGGGTGTCGCCGCCGGCAATCAGGTGGCGGCCCACCAGATCAGCCGCCGACAAGTCGTCATGGCAGGACACGGTGAACAGTGGCAAGCCCAGCCGTGCGGCCATATGCGCCACAAAGCGGGTTTTGCCGCAGCCGGTGGGGCCCTTGATCAGCATGGGCAGCTGGTGTTGCCAGGCACGCTCGAACACCTCGCACTCGTCCGCGCTGGCTTGGTAATACGGAATGGATGTTGCGGCCATGTTCAGCCTCCAGAGAGAAAACTGGCGGATAGCCCGCCGCACAGCAGCGTCAGCCAGCCGTGTACCGAGGCGCGCAGCCAGCCCGGTGCATCGCGCAAGGCCATGAAAGATTCGACGATGACCACGCCCTTAAGCCAGGCACCGCCCAGCGCCAGCACGGCCAGGGCGGCATGGCTGTGCCATTCGGCCAGGGCGGCCAGCGCCAGGGTGAGCACGCTCAGGTATAGCCAGACCGGCCACACTGGGCGCGGGGCAATTGCAGGAGAATGAGAAGAAGTCATGCGGTGATGATGCCGCAGTGGGGCTGATGTCGCCTTGATGGTGGATAAGATTCAAGGCACAGCCAAAGCGCCTGCCTCGGCCAAGATGCAATCTCCGCACGTACCCCATCGCCCTGCGCACTTACCGTGCCACATACACCAGCGCAAACAACACCACCCACACCAGGTCCACCATATGCCAGTAAGCCGCAGCGGTTTCCACGCCGGCCTGATTCGCTGCGCCATATGCGCCGCGTCGGGCGTGAAACCACACTGCGGCCACAATCACCATACCCAGCACCACATGTAAAAAATGGAAGAAGGTCAGTGACAGGTAAAACATCCAGAAGTCGCTGCTGGACAAGGTCAGGCCGGCGGCAAATTTGTCGGCAAATTCTGCGCCTTTGATGAGCACAAACAGCGCGCCACAGGCCAGGGTGGCCAGCAGGCAGTGTTCTCCCCGGCGAAGCTGGTCAGCGGCAAAGGCGCGCACTGCGGCGGCCATGCTGGCGCTGCCGCTGATCAACAGCAGGGTATTGACCAGCGCCGACAGCAGGGGCAACTGGGCCTGGCCAGTGACAAACAGCATTGGCTGGCGGTAGCGTGTGACGGCATACAGAGCAAAGAACAGCGCAAATACGCTGAGCTCGGCCAGAATGAATAGCCACATGGCCAGATCACCGGGCAGGTGGCGGCTGGGCGTAGGCAAGCGGGGCGCGCAGGACATGGTGGGCTCGATAAAAAAAGCGCCCTGGGGTGGGCGCGTCAGGGGGTGAAGCGGAGAACGGTTGGCTTATGCCGTGCGCTGCTCGCCTTTGACAAAGAAGCTGACGATGTACAGCACCAGGCCAATCAGGAACACCACGCCAGCGGCTTCGCGCAGCCAGTAGAAGAAGGCAATCTTGTCCTGCGCCACCATGAAGGGTAGCGGGTTATCACCCATGCGCTGCATCCACACCTGCAGGATGCCTGCGGCGGTGAGGAACAGGGTGATGAACACCATCGCCACCGTCATCAGCCAGAATGACCACATTTCCACCACTTGCGCGGCATTGCTGTTGGCTTCGCGGCCACGCATCAGCGGCATGCTGTAGGAGATCATCGTCATCACCACCATGGCGTATGCGCCGTAGAAGGCCATGTGACCGTGGCTGGCGGTAATTTGCGTGCCGTGGGTCAGGTAGTTGACCGGGGCCAGGGTGTGCAAAAAGCCCCACACGCCCGCCCCCAGAAAGGCCATCACGCCAGTGCCCAGCGCCCACAGTACGGCGGCTTTGTTCGGGTGTTCGCGACGGCGCTTGTTCACCACATTGAAGGCAAACAGGGTCATCATGAAAAACGGAATCGGTTCCAGCGCAGAGAACACCGAGCCCCACACCTGCCAGTATTCGGGCGTGCCAATCCAGAAATAATGGTGACCGGTGCCGATGATGCCGGAAATCAGCGTCATGGCGATGATCACGTACAGCCATTTTTCGATGATTTCGCGGTCAATTCCGGTCACCTTGACCAGCACAAAGGCCAGCATGGCACCCATGATCAGCTCCCACACGCCTTCCACCCACAGATGCACCACCCACCACCAGAAATACTTGTCCAGCACCAAGTTATGCGGGTTGTAAAACGAGAACAGGAAGAACAGCGCCAGCCCCCACAAGCCGAGCATCATTACCATGCTGATGCTGGTCTTGCGCCCCTTGAGCACGGTCATGCTCAGGTTGAACAGGAAGGACAGCGCTACCAGCACAATGCCAATCTTGGTAATGGTGGGTTGTTCGAGAAACTCGCGGCCCATGGTGGGCAATAGATCATTGCCGGTCAGTTTGGCCAGCGTGGCGTAAGGCACTGCCAGATAGCCAACAATGGTCAGCGCACCGGCAAGCAGGAACACCCAGAAGGTGATCATCGCCAGCTTTGGGCTGTGCAGTTCGCGTTCGGATTCTTCCGGAATCAGAAAGTAGCCTGCGCCCATAAAGCCAAACAGCAGCCAGACAATCAGCAGGTTGGTATGCACCATACGGGCTACATTGAACGGGATTTCTGGAAACAGGAAATCCCCGATCACATACTGCAGGCCCATGATCAGGCCAAAAATGATCTGGCCGACAAACAAGCCAATCGCAGCCATGAAATACGGCTTGGCGACCATCTGCGAGCGGTACTTGATTTGCATATTGGCTGCCGCCGTGCCCCTGCCGGGGTGGTGGATGGCCGTTGCGGAGGTGGACATCAAACGTCTCCTTGTAAAGGGTTACCTGAATAGCAGCCAGAATCAGCCTTCAATATTCGGTGGCCATTGGTTGGTGTTGATTTCAGAGGCGTATTTCAGGAACGCGGTCAGGTCGTCGAGCTCGGCGTCGCTCAGATGAAAGTTCGGCATTTGCCGTCGGCCCGGTGTGCCGGTGGGCTGCGACTTGATCCAGGCCTTGATGAACTCCGGCCCGCGCCGCTGGTAGACATTGCCCAGCTCGGGGGCAAAGTACGCGCCTTCACCCAGCAGGGTGTGGCAGCCGATGCAGTTGTTCACTTCCCACAGGTTTTTGCCGCGTGCCACCTGTTCCGTCAGATTGGCGCGGTTATCCCGTTTGGGCAGCGTTTGTACTGTGTCCAGGGTTAAAGCCAGAAACAGTAAAAAGAAAAACACCGCCCCACCATAAAAGATGTTGCGAGCGGTTGATTTGGTGAAGCTGGCGCTCATCACGACCTCCTGTTGTCTTCACCGGCATGGGCCGGTTTCAGCGTGGACTGTACGGATTTGGCCATCTGGATAGCATTGATTCGAATCAACGATTTTCAGCTCGGGGAATTCCTACACTGGGGGCCTGTTGACGGAGACCACCATGAACCTGCCTTTTCCTGCTGGATTTTTTCCTCTGCCGGGCCTGCCGGCAGGCCCGGCCACGGGCACGACACCCACACGGGTCAGCCTGGTGGGCGCCGGGCCGGGTGATCCGGAGTTACTCACCCTGCGCGCACTGGATCGCCTGCGCCGCGCCGAGGTGGTGTGCTACGACCATCTGGTCAGCACCGACATCCTGCAACTGGCGGCACAGGCGCAACAGGTGTGCGTGGGCAAGCGCGCCGGGCGGCACAGCTTGAGCCAGGAGGGCATTCATCAGTTATTGATTGGCTACGCTCGTGCCGGCCTGCGTGTGGTGCGGCTCAAGGGAGGGGATCCGCTGCTGTTTGGCCGGGGGGGGAGGAAATGCTGGCGCTGCACGCGGCTGGAATTGACTACGAGGTGGTGCCCGGCATCAGCGCCGCACTGGGCGCGGCGGCGATGGCTGATCTGCCGCTGACCCATCGCGACTATGCCCAGGGCTGTACTCTGGTTACCGGCCATCGCCGTGCCGACGCCAGCCATCTGGCCTGGATCCGGCACACCCATGCCGAATCCACCGTGGTGGTGTACATGGGGCTGAACGAAGCGAGTGCCATCAGCGCCGGGTTGATGGCCCATGGCCGCGCGGCGGATACCCCGGTGGCGGTGATTGAACACGCCACCACGCCACGCCAGCGGGTGACGCGAGCCCGGCTGGATCAACTGGCCCAGGTGATTGTCGAGCGCGAAATCAGTCCGCCGGCGCTGCTGGTCATTGGCGCGGTGGTGGCGGTGCATGATGTCTTGCAGGCTGCATGGGCTGGGCACGCTGGCTGCGCATCGGGTTGAGCTCGGTCATGCCCTTGCCGGGAAGACGCCGGGGCAGGACGCTGTCGGTCAGCCCTGATGCCCGGCCAGAATGGCTTCGTCCACTTTGTGCCGGGTCAGGTACGGGGCAAACAGTTCAATAAAGGTATAAGCAAAGCCGCGCAGGTAGGCATCCTTGCGGATGCCGATCTTGGTGATCGACGGTTCAAACAGATGGCTGGCGTCCAGCGCCACCAGTTCGCTGTCGCGTTCTGGTTCAAAGCCCATCGAGGCAATGATGCCCACGCCCAGACCAATGCTGACGTAGGTTTTGATCACGTCGGTATCAATGGCGGTCAGCACCAGATTGGGGGTGACCCCCGCCTGTTCAAAGGCATGGTTGATCCGGGTGCGCCCGGTAAATGCCGTGTCGTAAGTGACAATCGGATACTGGCCAATATCGCTCAGGCTGATGGGGCGGTCCAGCCGGGTGAGCGGATGGCCCTGGGGCACCACCACGCTGCGGTTCCAGCTGTGGCAAGGCAGCGCCGCCAGCTCCTTGTAAAGCAGGATGCCTTCGGTGGCGATGGCAAAGTCGGCTTCGCCGGCCACCACCATATCGCAGATCTGGGTGGGATTGCCCTGCTTGAGCTGCAGGCGCACATTCGGGTAATGTTCGCGAAACGCCTTCACCGTGCCCGGCAGCGCGTAGCGTGCCTGGGTGTGCGTGGTGGCGATGATCAGGCTGCCTTCAGCCTCGCTGGCAAATTCTTCCCCCACCCGCTTGAGGTTCTTGGCTTCGCGCAAAATCCGTTCGGCAATGCGCAGCACCTGCTTGCCTGGCTCGGATACCGCCACCACGCGCTTGCCGTTGCGAATGAACACCTGAATGCCCAGTTCGTCTTCCAGCAGGCGGATTTGCTTGCTGATGCCGGGTTGTGAGGTATGCAGGGTTTCAGCGGCTTCGGAAACATTCAAACCCTGTTTGGCTACTTCGACCAGATAGCGGAGCTGTTGCAGTTTCATGGTGGGCAGGCAGTCGTGATGGAAAGAAAAGCAGCGGGCACCTGTGAGACATCGTCGCCCCTTTTGCGCACGGGGTTTGCAAATAACCGGCTGCACTTAAATCCTAACACATTATTCTTTTGCGTACGCTTGTGCTTTGGGTAACATGCCGGTTCGGTCTAATCCCCTTCGTGTCTGCTGACCCGAACCGGGTGGGCCGTGATGGCTGAGCCCGCCCGGAGCCCCTCCGGCCAGCCCCCTTAGTTGACCCCTGTCTTCCGGAGCTTCCCGCATGGCGTATGCCGACAAACTTCCCGCGACCGAGCAGCTGCTTGAGCGCATTGCCCGTGACTACCGCCCGGCGGTGTTTGCCAACAGTCTGGGGGCGGAGGACATGGTCCTCACTGACCTGATTGCCAAGCTGGGCCTGGACATCGAAATTTTCAGCCTGGACACAGGCCGGCTGCCGGCAGAAACCTACACCCTGCTGCAACAAGTGGGCGAGCGCTACCCCAGCCATCCGGTCAGCGTGTATTTTCCGCAAACTGACGCCACCGAGCAGTATGTGCGTGCGCACGGCATCAATGGGTTTTATCAGTCGGTGGAGCAGCGCAAGGGCTGCTGTGCGGTGCGCAAGATCGAGCCACTCAAGCGTGCGCTGGCGGGCCGCCAGGCGTGGATTACCGGGCTGCGCCGCGAGCAATCGCCCACCCGCCAGGACCTGGGCGATGGCGAATTTGACGCCGATAACGGCCTGTGGAAATTCAATCCGCTGATTGAATGGACCGAAGCTGACGTGTGGGAATACCTGCGCGCCCACCACGTGCCGTACAACGCGCTGCACGATCAGCACTACCCGTCCATCGGCTGTGCCCCCTGCACCCGCGCCATTTCGGTGGGCGAGGATGTGCGCGCCGGGCGCTGGTGGTGGGAAAACCCCGATTCCAAAGAATGCGGGCTGCACATCAAGGCCTCGCCGCTGCGCCGCCCTGGCAGCTGACCCGACACGCTCCTTTACCCTTACCCGAGATACCCCATGTATCGTTACGACGAAGTTGACTTTCGCCTGGTCAACGAACGGGTCGCCCAGTTCCGCGACCAGACCCGCCGCTACCTGGCTGGCGAGCTGACCGAAGACGAATTCCGCCCGCTGCGGCTGATGAATGGCCTGTATGTGCAGCGCCATGCGCCGATGCTGCGCGTGGCGGTGCCCTACGGCATGCTGTCCTCGCGCCAGTTGCGCAAGCTTGCGCACATTGCCCGCACCTACGACCGTGGCTATGCCCATTTCACCACCCGGCAGAACCTGCAGTTCAACTGGCCGGCGCTGGAAACCGTGCCCGATATTCTGGCCGAACTGGCCGAAGTGGAAATGCACGCCATCCAGACCTCGGGCAACTGCATCCGCAACACCACCTCTGACCACTTTGCCGGGGTGGCGGGCGACGAGCTGATCGACCCGCGTCCGTATTGCGAAATCATTCGCCAGTGGAGCACCTTCCACCCGGAATTCACCTTCCTGCCGCGCAAGTTCAAAATTGCCGTGTCCGGTGCCCGTGAAGACCGCGCTGCCACGCTGGTGCACGATATCGGCCTGCATGCCGTGCGTGCTGCCGATGGCGAAATTGGCTTTCGGGTGATCGTGGGCGGCGGCCTGGGCCGCACGCCGATCATCGGCAGCGTGATTCGCGACTTCCTGCCGGCCAGACATCTGCTTACCTACCTGGACGCCATCCTGCGCGTGTACAACCGCTTTGGCCGCCGCGACAACAAGTACAAGGCGCGGATCAAGATTCTGGTCAAGGCGATGACTGCCGCCGGCTTTGCTGCCAAGGTGGAAGAGGAATGGTCGCACCTCAAGGATGGCCCGGCTACCGTGCCGGCGGCTGAGTTTGCCCATATGGCCCAATTCTTTACCGCGCCGGCCTACGAGCTTGGCCTTAACCGCAATGACCCGGTTTACACCGCCCAATTGGCCGCCGAGCCGGCGTTTGCCCGCTGGGTGGCGCGCAATACCCGCGAGCACAAGGTGGCCGGCTACCGGATTGTCACCCTGTCGCTGAAAGCCACCGGCGTACCGCCGGGCGATGCCACGGCAGACCAGCTGGACGCGGTGGCCGACTGGGCCGACGCCTACAGCTTTGGCGAGCTGCGCGTGTCGCATGAACAAAACCTGATTCTGGCTGACGTGCGCGAAACCGATCTGTTGGCGCTGTGGGAAAAAGCCCGCGCTGCCGGCTTTGCCACGCCCAATATCGGCCTGCTGTCCGACATCATCTGCTGCCCTGGCGGGGATTTCTGCTCGCTGGCCAACGCCAAATCCATCCCGATTGCCGCTGCCGTGCAAAAGCGTTTTGACGACCTGGACTACCAGCACGACATTGGCGAGCTGGATCTGAACATGTCGGGCTGCATGAACGCCTGTGGCCATCATCATATTGGCCATATCGGCATTCTTGGTGTGGACAAACAGGGCAGCGAGTGGTACCAGGTGTCGATTGGCGGCAGCCAGGGCGAGCACGCCAGTCTGGGCAAGGTGATTGGCCCGTCGTTTGCCCAGGATGCCATGCCGGATGTGATTGAAAAAATCATCTCGGTGTATCTTGCCCAGCGCCACGCCGACGAGCGCTTTATCGACACCGCCCGCCGTATCGGCATCGACCCGTTCAAGGAGAAGGTTTATGGCCAAGCTGCTCATTAAAAACCGTCAGCTGGAACAAGACCGCTGGACCCTGGTGCGCGATGTCGAGGCTGGTGTGCCCGATGGCCCGGTGATTGTGCCGCTGGCGTACTGGAAACAGCAGCGTGACAGTCGCGCTGCTGCCGATTTCGGCGTATGGTTGGCCCCGGCTGACGATCCGGCAGAGCTGGCCGACGCAATTGCCGACTTGCCGGTGATTGCGCTGGATTTCCCGCAATTTGTCGATGGTCGCAGCTACAGCAATGGCCGACTGTTGCGCGAACGCTACGGTTTTACCGGCGAGCTGCGTGCCGTGGGCGATGTGCTGCGTGACCAACTGTACGCGATGGAACAAGTGGGTTTTAACGCATTTTCGGTGCGCGAAGACCGCAATCCGGCCCAGGAACTTGCTGGATTGCAGGACTTCAGCACCGGTTATCAGGTCACTTTCCTTCGTGAGCAGGCGCTTTTCCGGCATGTCCGGTAACAGCACTGCTGCAACATGGCGGCGATAGCGTTATCTTTGTGGCAAGTCAGACACATGTTGCTTGCTTGCCACACTTGTGGATGCTGGCCGAATTGACAATATATAGTCAAAAACCTATATTCCCGGTAACTGCGAGCCACCGTTTCCTGTTGCTTGCGGCACGCACAACACATGCTATCTGCTTAATACACTCTCTAACGAAAGAGGCACACGGATGAATACCATGAACAAACTGAAACTCAGCGGTCTGGCTGGCGCGCTGCTCGTCGCTCTGTTCTCGGCTCAGGCTCACGCCACCAAGCCGGGCTATGTGGTTGACCAAACCACCGATGCAGTCACCCGTAACAACTACGGCGAATGCTGGAAAACCACCTACTTCGACAAGGCCAAAAATGGCCTGGCCGAATGCGGCGACGCTGTGGCTGCTGCTCCGGTGGCTGCCAAGCCGGCTGCTGCTCCGGTGACCACCAAGGAACGCATCTCGCTGTCCGCCAAGGTTCTGTTTGACTTCAACAAGGCCAACCTGCGTTCGGCTGCCAAGAACGAACTGGACCCGGTTGTTGCCAAGATCAAGCAACACGGCACCAACCTGCAAGGCGTCGTGGTTGAAGGCCACACCGACTACCTGGGTTCGGACAAGTACAACCAGAAGCTGTCCGAAAGCCGTGCCAACACCGTGAAGTCCTACTTCGTGGCTAACGGCGTGCCGGCTGACAAGGTGACCGCTGTGGGCAAGGGCGAAACCGAAACCAAGATGACCCAGACCTGCAAGGCCAAGAAGCTGTCCTACGCCAAGCTGAAGGATTGCCTGGAGCCGGATCGTCGCGTGGAAGTGGAAATCACGGGTCAAACCACCAAGTAATTTCTGTCCGCGTCAAAAAAACCCCGCGATTTCGCGGGGTTTTTTTCTGTCTGCCGGCATACAGCCGCTGGTGGTGCTCCCCGGCGATACCGGCTAGAATCCAAGGTTTTCCAGCGATTTCGAGCGATGCAGGTTCATTTTGGTGCCTCACCCGCCCGGCCTTCGGCCTGTGCGCTGACCATAGGCAATTTTGACGGCGTTCACCTCGGACATCAGGCCATGCTGCACTGTCTGCGTGAACGCGCCAACGCACGCGGTTTACCCACCGCCCTGCTCACCTTCGAGCCCCACCCGCGCGAAGTGTTTGCCCGCGACAATCCGCCGGCCCGGCTGGCCACCCTGCGCGACAAAGTGCTGTATTTGCAGGAAAGCGGCCTGGTGGACCAGCTCTACGTCTACCGCTTTACCCGTGGCTTTGCCGGTTTGTCGGCACAGGCATTCATCGATCAGGTGCTGGTGGCGGCGCTGGGTGCCCGCTACGTGCTGATTGGCGATGATTTCCAGTTTGGCGCGCGCCGCCAGGGCCATTTTTCCACTTTGCAAGCCTGCCCGGCGTTCGTTACCGAGGCGATGCCCACCATCAGCGTGCATGGCGAACGCGCGTCCAGCTCGCGCATCCGCACCGCGCTGGCAGCGGGAGATTTTACCCACGCCGAGGCCTTGCTGGGCCGACACTATCAGCTGACTGGCCGGGTGATGCACGGCAAGAAGCTGGGCCGCACCCTGGGCTACCCCACCGCCAATGTTCACCTGCCACACCGCAAGCCGGCGCTGGCGGGAATTTTTGTGGTGGAAGTGGACACCGCCCTGGGCCGCTTTGGCGGCGTGGCCAGCCTGGGCAAAAACCCCACCGTGGACACTACCGACAGCTACAAGCTGGAAGTGCATCTGTTTGATTTTGCCGGCGACTTGTACGGCCAATTGATCTCGGTGCGCTTTCTGGCCAAATTGCGCGATGAACAACGCTTTGACTCGCTGGCCGCGCTGACCGCGCAAATCGACGCCGACGCCGCCGCCGCCCGCCACCACCTATCGACCTTGCAGAGAGTTACCGCATGACCACCGACTCCAAGAAATACGCCGTTAACCTGCTCGACACCGCCTTTCCGATGCGCGGCGACCTGGCCAAGCGCGAACCCGGCTGGGTGGCGCAGTGGCAGCAGGGCCAACGTTACCAGGCGCTGCGCCAGCGTTGCGCTGGCCGGCCCAAGTTTGTGCTGCACGACGGCCCGCCCTACGCCAATGGCGATATTCATATCGGTCATGCGGTCAATAAAATCCTCAAGGACATCATTGTCCGCTCGAAAACCCTGGCCGGCTTTGATGCGCCCTATGTGCCGGGCTGGGATTGCCACGGCCTGCCAATCGAGCACCAGATCGAGAAACTGGTCAAGGGCGACAAAAAAGCCATTGAGGCCGCACCGGGCATTCACCAGCTGATCGTGGCCTATCGTCAGGAAAATGGCCTGGACCCGAAAGAAACCCGTCTGCCGGCGTCGGTGACCCGCAAGCTGTGCCGCTCCTACGCCAAAGTGCAGATCGAACGACAAAAAGCCGACTTTATCCGTCTGGGCGTGCTGGGTGACTGGGACAATCCCTACCTGACCATGAACTACCGCACCGAAGCGGACATCGTGCGCACGCTGGGCAAGATCCACCAGAACGGCTATCTGGTACAGGGCAAGAAGCCGGTGCACTGGTGTATCGACTGCGGCTCGGCGCTGGCCGAAGCCGAAGTGGAATACGAAGACAAAACCTCGCCGGCGATTGACGTGGGCTTTCTGGTGGCCGACACCGCCCGCCTGGCCGCAGCTTTTGGCCTGACCGCGCTGGAGGGCGACGCGCGCGCGGTGATCTGGACCACCACGCCATGGACGCTGCCGGCCAACCAGGCCGTGGCGGTACACCCGAATCTGGATTACCAGCTGTGGGCCACCGCCCGTGGCGCGCTGATTCTGGCTGCCGAGCTGGCGGAAGGTGCGCTCAAGCGCTACGAACTGGCCGATGGTGCCCAATTGCTGGGCCAGACCAAGGGCGAAGCGCTGGACTTGCTGGCGCTGCACCATCCCTTCCAGCCGCGCCAGGTGCCGGTGATTCTGGGCGACCACGTGGGTGCCGACGCCGGTACTGGCCTGGTGCATACCGCACCGGCGCATGGTCTGGAAGACTTTCACGCCGGGCTGAAGTACGGCCTGGCGGTGGACAACCCGGTGGGCGACGATGGCCGCTTTATCTCCGGCACGCCGCTGTTTGCCGGTTTGTCGGTGTGGGAAGCCAACCCGCAGGTGATCGACACCCTGAGCAGCCAGCACGCGCTGATGGCCAGCGAAAAGCTCAAGCACAGCTACCCGCACTGCTGGCGGCATAAAACCCCGATCATCTTCCGCGCCACCAGCCAGTGGTTCATCGGCATGGACAGCGTGGGCCAGGATGGCATCACCCTGCGCGCCAACGCCATGCGCGCGGTTGACCACACCCAGTTTTTCCCGACCTGGGGCCGCGCCCGGCTGGAAGCCATGATTGGCAACCGCCCAGACTGGTGCGTATCGCGCCAGCGCAACTGGGGCGTGCCGATGACCTTCTTTGTCCACAAGGAAACCGGTGCCATGCATCCGCGTTCGGCAGAACTGCTGGAGCAAGTGGCCTTGCGCATTGAGCAGGAAGGCATCGAAGCCTGGTTCCAGCTCGACGCCGCCGAACTGCTGGGCGACGAAGCCAGCCAGTACCGCAAGCTGACCGACACCCTGGACGTGTGGTTTGACTCCGGCTCCACCCATTACGCCGTGCTGCGTCAGCGCGACGAGCTGAAATGGCCGGCAGATTTGTACCTGGAAGGCTCGGATCAGCATCGCGGCTGGTTCCAGAGCTCGCTGCTCACCGGCTGCGCCACCACGGGTCGCGCGCCGTATGACCAGCTGCTGACCCACGGCTTTGTGGTGGATGGTCAGGGCCGCAAGATGTCCAAGTCGGTGGGCAATGTGATTGCCCCGCAAAAAATCAACGACACCCTGGGCGCGGATATCCTGCGCCTGTGGGTGGCGGCCACCGATTATTCTGGCGAGCTGGCGATTTCCGACACCATCCTCAAGGGGGTGACCGAAAGCTATCGCCGCCTGCGCAACACCTTGCGCTTCTTGCTGGCCAACCTGACCGACTTCGACCTGGCCCGCGACGGCGTGGTGGTCGAACAGATGGTGGACATCGACCGCTACGCACTGGCCCAGGCCCAGCAGCTGCAGCAGCGGCTGACGGGCGACCTCTACCCGCGCTACGCCTTTCACCACGCGGTGCAGGAAATCGTCACCTACTGCTCGGATGATCTGGGCGCGTTCTACCTGGATATCCTGAAAGATCGGCTGTACACCACGGCGGCTGATTCGCTGGCGCGCCGTTCGGCACAGACCGCGCTGTGGCATATCACCCGCGCCCTGCTGCTGTGGCTGCAGCCGATGCTGTGCTTCACCAGCGACGAAGCCTGGGCGGTGTTCACCGGCAACGCGGACGACAGCGCACTGTTCCATACCTGGCACACCCTGCCGGACGTGGCCGAGCCAGATGCCTTGCTGGCCCGCTGGGACACCCTGCGCACCCTGCGCGCCAACGTCAACAAGCTGATTGAAGACCAGCGGGTGGCCAATGCGCTGGGCTCGTCGCTGCAGGCGGAAGTCAGCATCGTTGCCGATGCCGCCCTGTATCCGCTGCTGACCGCGCTGGGGGATGACCTGAAATTTGTGCTGATTGTGTCCAAGGTCACGCTGAGCGCCGGCGAGCAGACCAGCATCACCGTCACCCCGGCCAGCGCACACAAGTGCGAGCGTTGCTGGCACTGGCGTGATGATGTGGGCAGCCACGCCGAGCATCCCACCCTGTGCGGGCGCTGCGTGAGCAATCTGTTTGGCGATGGTGAGGCGCGGGTTCATGCATAAAGTGGCGCGCTGGTTGGCCCTGTCGGCGCTGGTTATCGTGCTCGACCAATGGAGCAAAACCTACTTCAACAGCGCTTACCAGTACGGGGAAATCCGCGAGGTGATCCCCGGCCTGCTCAACTTTGTGCTGGCCTATAACCCCGGCGCGGCGTTCAGTTTTCTGGCTGACGCCGGCGGCTGGCAGAAGTTTTTCTTCACCGGCCTGGCATTTGCCGTATCGGGCTGGCTGGGCTGGCAGATGGTGCGTGGCGCACAAAGCGTGCTGATGAACCTGGCCAGCGCGCTGATCATCGGCGGCGCGCTGGGCAATGTCATCGACCGGCTGATCCACGGCCATGTGATCGACTTTATCCAGGTGTATTACCAGACGTACTACTGGCCGGCGTTCAATATTGCCGACAGCGCCATCTGTGCCGGCGCGGCGCTGATGGTGCTGGACAGCTTTCGTCAACCTGCCTCAAGGAAACCGGCATGAGCCAGCCCATTCAAGTATTGCTCGCCAACCCGCGCGGTTTTTGCGCTGGAGTGGATCGGGCAATTGCCATCGTCGAACGGGCGTTGGCCCAGTTTGGCGCACCGATTTATGTACGCCACGAAGTGGTACACAATAAATTTGTGGTGAACAATCTGCGTGAGCAGGGTGCAATCTTTATCGAGGAACTGAGCGACGTGCCGCCAGGCAGCACGCTGATTTACTCCGCCCACGGCGTGCCGCTGTCGGTACGTGCCGAGGCAGAAAGCCGTGGCCTGCGCGTGTTTGATGCCACCTGTCCGCTGGTCACCAAGGTGCATATGGAGGTGCGCAAGATGCGCGATGCCGGCCAGGAAATCGTCATGATTGGCCACGCCGGCCACCCCGAGGTGGAGGGCACCATGGGCCAGTCGCCCGATGGCATGCATCTGGTGGAAACCGTGGCCGACGTTGACCGCCTGAATGTGCGTAACCCCGACGCGCTGGCCTATGTGTCGCAAACCACCTTGTCGGTGGACGAAACCCGCGACATCATTGCCGCGCTGCGCGAACGCTTTCCGGCCATTCACGGTCCGAAAAAAGACGATATCTGTTACGCCACGCAAAATCGCCAGGACGCGGTCAAGGCGCTGACCGAACAATGCGATCTGGTCATCGTGGTGGGCTCGCCCAACAGCTCCAACTCCAATCGCCTGCGCGAAGTGGCGGCGCTGCGCGGGGTGACCGCCTACATGGTGGACAACGCCGCCGAACTGAACCCCGACTGGTTTGCCCACGCCCGCCAGGTGGGCGTCACCGCCGGTGCCTCCGCCCCCGATGTGCTGGTGCGCTCGGTGATTGCCCGCATTGGCGAACTTGGTGCCAGTAGTGTGCAGGAGCTGGACGGGGTGGAAGAGCATGTACGCTTTTCCCTGCCGCCGGGGCTGCGTGAGCGGGAAGAGGAGTAAGTTTTTCGTTTGCTGGCGTGTGTTGACGCATCCCATACTATATTGGCATGGGGTGCGTCGCGATGCATGGTTTTGGGAGAATGACAATGAAAGTGGTGTTCAGCGATAAATTACGCCGGGTGCTGCAAGACCCGCAAGCCAGTGAGCAACTGCGTCAGTTCATGGCCACCGC
>ERZ724524.1288-NODE-1288-length-16643-cov-4.689233_pt1 | contig 16643 bp, 8 predicted proteins | sample MGYA00376057_ERZ724524 | MGnify/ENA primary metagenome ERZ724524 (study PRJEB28724, sample SAMN07190888) | wastewater metagenome | isolation source: influent of sewage treatment plant in Hong Hong | place: USA: Christiansburg, Virginia | collected 2016-03-01 ...
CGGCGGGGCAGGGCTTTGGGGTGATCGTGTCGCTCGATGGACGGGGCAACGTCGAGCTGCATCATCCGGCGGCTGCGGACAGTGTTCCAGCGCTGGTGCGGGGCGGAGAGAAGCCGCTCCATCGGGGATACAAGCTGGATGACGCGCCTCGGTTTGAGCGGTTCTTTTTTGTGACGGCGAACGGGAAAGAGTCGCTCGATGTCGCCAAGGTGGTGGCAGCAGCGAAAGCGCTTGGGGAAAAGGCCGATGCCGATCGAGGGGCGCTGGGGCTGTCCGGGCCGGTCGAGGTGTACTCGCTGACGCTGCGCAAAGAGGCACCGTGAGGGGCCGGTGGCTTCGATATCTGCTGGTCGCCTGCGTGCTGTCGCTGACTGCGAGCGTGCGGGGCGAATCGGGTGGGCGGCGGTTTACGCTGCTGGTGGCCAGTACCGATGGCGGGCGGGAGCGGGCGCGGCTGCGTTATCCGGGCAAAGACACCGAGGCGCTCAAGCGCGTACTGACGGAGATCGGCGGGGTTGCGGACGGGGACATCGAGTCACTGGTAGACCCGGATGGGGCGACGGTGGAAAAGCGGCTGCTGGCGATCAAAGAGCGGGCCGCAGCGACGCCGGGGCGGAAGCAGTTTTTCTTTTATTACTCGGGGCACTCCGATGAGCGGGGGCTGCTTTTGTTTGGCAGCCATTTGGAATACAGCCGCTTGCGGGCGCTCATTACCGACATTCCGGTCGATGTCCACATCGGCATCCTCGACTCGTGTGCGGCGGGGGTATTTGCGCAGCGCAAGGGCGGGGTGAATGCCGATCCGTTCCTGCTACAGACGGCACCGAGCCTAAGCGGTCATGCCTTTCTGACCTCGACGTCAGAGCGAGAGGCGGCCCAAGAGTCCGGACGGCTGCGCGGGTCGTTCTTTACGCATGCACTGGTGACGGGCCTGCGCGGGGCGGCAGATAGCGATGGGGACCAGCGGGTGACGCTGCAAGAGGCGTATCGCTTTGCCTTCGATGAAACGCTGGCCCGGACCGAGGCGACACTCGGGGGCCCGCAGCATGCGACCTATGACATACAGCTTGCGGGACGGGGCGACTTGGTGCTGACCGACCTGCGCTCGGGCTCGGCGCGGCTGACGATTCCCGAGGGGATTGCCGGACGGATGATCGTCCGCGATGCGCGGGGAGCGCTGGCCGCCGAGGTGTCCAAGCCGACGGTGGGGGCGAAGCTGTCGCTGTCGCTTCAGCCGGGCAACTACCGGGTGACGTTTTTTGAGCCGCAGCGGGTGCGACGCGGGCTGGTGGTGCTACCGCCGCAAGGGGTCGAGCTGCTCCTTGCCGAGCTGCGCGATGTGCCGATCGAAATCGCGGTGGCCCGGGGTTCCAGCCTCGAAGCCGCCGAGCAGAGCGAAGCCGCGCCGCCCACCGAGGAAGATCCAATCTATCGGGTGCTGCCCGGAAGTGCCGGCATCGTCCCGCCGTGGTCGGTGAACGCCATCGAAAAGACTCGCCCGGTGATCAATTATTTTTCGCTCAACCTGGGCTGGGGCCGCGCCGCTCGGCTGTATGGGGCCGAGATCGGGGTGGTCGGTGCCTACATCACCGAGGAGGTCGCCGGCCTGCAAGCCGCCACCCTCTTTGCGGTAAGCGGTGGCAGGCTACGCGGGGCCCAGACCACCTTTGGCGTTAACCTCGTGCGCGGCGAGGCGTTCGGCGGACAGTTTGGCACCGTCAACGTGGCCCAGAGCGACCTGACCGGCCTGCAAGCGGCCTCGGTCAACTACGCAGGCGGCGACCTGCGCGGCCTACAGCTCGGGGCGTTTAACCTGGCCCGAGGCGGCGTCTACGGCCTGCAAGCGGCCTCTGTCACCTACGCGGCACGCATGTACGGACTACAGCTTGGCGGGATCGCCATCGCCGGGCAGGTCTCGGGCATGCAGGTGAGCGGCATCAACATCGCCAGCGGTCGGGTGCGCGGCGTACAGCTTGGCATCATCAACATCGCCGACGACGCCGACGTGGCGATTGGGATGTTTTCGATCTCGAAGAAGTACGGCACCTTCATCGACCTGTGGATGAGCGACAGCGCCGCCATCAACGTCAGCCTGCGATTTCCCGCCCGCTACAGCTACTCGCTGGTCTCGTTCGGCGTCCATCCCGCCGGAGCCGGAGCAGGCTGGCAGTACGGCCTGGGCTTTGGCTTCCACGCCCCGCTGAGCGACAAGCTCTACGGCGAAATCGACGACACCGTGTTCGGCGTCCAGCCCGGCTTTGCCAGCCTAGAGATGCCGTCCCTGCTCAACGTCACCCGACTCACCCTTGGCGTCCGCATCGCCCGTCGCTTCGCGGTGTTCGGCGGCCTGACCTTCAACATGCAGTGGGGCTTCAAAGAAGGCGAAGAACCCCTCCGACCCGGCTTCGACCTCGGCTCCGCCAGCTCCCCCCACCCCAGATGGCGCATGTGGCCAGGTTTCGCCTTGGGGATGACGATTTAAGGTTGGAACTTTTTGCAACGCTGCGGTGACGTCCTCGGCAACCTGGTCAGGGAGGCTTCCCGGCAGGGTTTGTTCAAGTTTCGCGACTCCGAGCCTTCCTCTCCCATTCCTCGCCGATATTTTGTGGAGAGAGTTCGCGGGGTTTGGGGACTGCCGGAGATCATCGGGATCTGAAGCCTGAACAGGTCGCTTCACAAATGATCGTCGAGTAATTGGCCCTTCAAGGATTGCTGGGAAGTACGCGGGATACTGTCAGATCAAAGTGTACCGTCGAGAAACTGCTCTTCATTCTGCCGTTGGGAAGTGAGTGGGAAGCGGCTGTTTCTGGTGGTTGTCTTCGAGCGGTTGCCGATGTGGGCGCTGTGCGCGGACGTGAGCGAGCAGATCGAGTGCAAGTGTCGCGTGCAGGCCGCGCAGACGCTGGGCACAGAGCTCTTCATCGGATCGCCATGGTGCCGGACGGCCAAATCCTCTATCGAGACACCCGGTTGTCGTCAGCTTCCCAAGAGAGCCCCTGCCATCGGCCTATCCCCCGGGCCCATCAGAGAAGAAATCACATGTTTCTTACAATGCAGATTGGAGACGGTCTCGAGTAAACTATCCGGTGCCGTCGGCGATCGGTCCCTGATGCACCACCTGACTTCCCGGTCCATGGCACCAGAACCGCGGTTGAACCTCTTATCCACCTTTGGCTATATAAGCCTTTTATAATCAAAAAACGGGGGTGTACACATGGCTTTAACGCTCAATACCAATATCGATGGAATGACCACACAGGCCGGGCTCTCAATATCAGGTCAAAGAAAGTCAATTGCGATTCAAAGATTGGGGACGGGGTTTAGAATCAATACTGCCAAAGATGACGCGGCGGGGTTGGCACTTACTGATAGTATAGTGTCGCAGGTGAGAGGGTTGGCACAGGCAAGGCGGAATGCGAATGACGGTATTAGTCTGGCACAAACCACCGATGGTGCCTTGCTTGGTATCACCGGGCAGTTGCAAAGAATGCGCGAGCTGATTGTCCAGGCGCAAAACGGTGAAAACAGCCCGGATCTGGCGGCAATTCAAGAAGGAATATCGCAATGTACGACGGAAATTACCCGCATTGCGACCGAGACATCGTTCAATGACATCCTTGTGTTGAACGGTACGCTGGATTCGGTCACCTTTCAGACCGGTGTAACCGATGAACAGCATATTGCGGTTGCCCTGCCTAACGTGGATGCGACGACGCTTGGGCTCGATAAGCTCGATGTCAGCAATCTCGCTGCGCAAACGGAGGGCTGCCAGGCGTGCATCGATTCAGCCATTGATCATGTCACATCGCTGCGCGCCACGTTGGGCGAGACGCAAAGCCGCCTGCTGGTTACCAACGCCAGTCTGGGGGGCGGGATTGCCGACATGGCCACCGCCCTTGCCTTGGTGAAAGATGCTGATTACGCCGCTGAAACGAGCAACTTTACTCAGGCATCCGCGATGCAGCAGGCCGGGCTGGCGGTTTTGGCCCAGGCGAATGTAATACCGGCCGAACTTCTCAGGCTGCTGCCCAGGGATAAGCCGGAAGTGTTCGTTATTGACACCACAGATGATCTCCAGGGCAGCATTAGCGCACAGGGGGAAAATGGCGATGAGTGCAAGGAAAATCTGTTTGACAATTTATCCGATTCCAAATGGCTGGATCTGTCGCCACAGGGAAGCTGGATTCAATACAATTACGCGCCAGGGATTTGTGGACAGATTTGTGCCTACACGCTGACTTCGGCCAATGACTGCCCCGAGCGCGACCCAAGCGATTGGCAATTGCTCGGTTCCAACGATGATGGCGCAAGCTGGGATACGGTCGACACGCAAGCAGGCGTGATCTTTGACAAGCGCTTCCAAAGACGCAGCTTTGTTCTGGGCAGCAAGCCCTGCTACAAAGCATACCGGCTGAATATCACACAAGTGGCTGACCCGTCCTGCGCCAACTCCGTGCAATTGGCGGATATGGAGTTGCTGGGGCAGCGGGTGCAGGCGTAAGCCCGGGGGCGCGGCTCTTCGCCCCAAACAGTGGGGAGAGCCTCAATAAGCTCGGGCGACGGCGCAGACCAAAAACTGGCTTTTCAGCCGACCGTTCGCTCACGATAAACATGCCCATAGATCGAGCTGTGCAGCTTTCCGAAGGAACCCTTGGGCTACACCAAGACCGACCCAGTTCGTAGTGGCTGGAGTGTTGCCCCCAAAGCTCGCCGATGGCGACTCTGTAGGGGTGATGGATGGCCATCGTTAGGGGGCGGTGCGGGAGGAGGGAGTCGGTGGTGAGGAAGTCGACGTCTCGGTTCGCTGTCAAGGCTGCTCTCTGTGCTGTGACCTGTGTCTGCTAGTCTTCAATCGCAGAGCGAACATCCTGTCGCTTCGTCGAGCGCGGAGCTTTTGCCGCTGCCGAGCTGGGCTTTTTGGCACGATTACGACTTGCTGAAACCGATGAGGACGGCTTGTTCGCCGTTCGTGAAACAAGCGCTGGCTCGGTCTTCGCAGAAAGAGAATCGGTGACTGGGTTCCCAGCCGCTTTCTCTGGTGTCGTGATTGCTGGTGCTGGCATGGACGGAGTCGCCGCTATCGGCTCTTTGGTCATCCCCGCAATGGGCGAGGCGGACCCAGCGGGCGGGGCCATCTTTGCAGAGTCCAGCCGTACATACGAAAGGGAGAGTCCGATTGCCAGTGCGAAGCTCGCCATCATTCCGAGCGCGGCGACCCGGAATCCACTTCGGGTATGGAACGGACGCTGCCGGGCGGCTCGACTCAGCGTGGAGGTCCGATGCGGTTCCTCATGGAGATTCGGACTGGCAACCACCGGCAGACTCTGGCTCATTCGGGTCCGTGCTCGAGGATACTTCTCTCCGAGCGCTTCCAGTTGCTCCACGATCTCGACCATCGTAGGTCGCTTGGTGCGATCCTTTTCGAGCAGCCGTGCCACCAACTGCTGAAGCTCCGGCGGACTGCTGGGCGCTTGTTCCGCAAGTAGCGGAGGTGGCTCGCTCATGTGCTTTACGATCAGCTCCCCAAGTCCGTCCCCCGTAAACGGCGGCTTTCCGGTGAGCATCTCGTAGACGATGACACCCACCGCATAGACGTCCGTCTTTGCATCGACCTTGCCAGAGCCCTGGGCCTGTTCGGGAGACATGTAGTAGGGAGTCCCGAGCATGGTGTTGGTCTGGGTCCGCAGGCTCGCATGATCCTGTTCTCGCGCCAGCTTGGCAATTCCGAAGTCGAGGATTTTCGTTCGTTCCCCCGTCGGCATCTGCCGGTCTGGCACCACCATGATGTTGTCCGGTTTGAGGTCTCTGTGAACTCAATCCCCGTCGAAAAGTAGAGAGTTAGCGTTCCCCGAAAAAGGTTCTCTCTCGGTAGCGTAGGGAACGGACTCAACGGACTGCGCAACGTACGGGTTCTCGGATTCGCTCTCAATGAGCGATCGTAGTTCGTGTCGCACGATTCCTACAGCTTCGATCTACGCCGATCGCTGGGTAGCCTAACCTCAACCTAAGACCACCAACCTTGATAGCCCAGCGCGGCGACCAGATTCACGGCTCAGTGCGCCCCCTATCACATCCTGAAAAATAGTCAAGAGGGTTGCCCGTTACAACTGAGCTCTAAGGGTACCGCTCGCTTCCCAGCACCCCGTTCAGGTGCGCTGCCATCGCACATAGTACGTCTGAGCGTGACCGGCCCCTCATTGGGCAGAATCCATCCGTCCGGCATCGGTAGGTGCGATTGCTTCTTGCCTGAGTTTCCCGGTCGAATCGCTGCCCTGATACCATTGCCCCCCTGTCATACGTTTGCTACCACGGAATGTTTGCTCCGCCGGGTCCGGGGTGCCTTCCCGTTCCCGGACATCACAAATCGTATCCAGCCCAGATGATCCCCCGTCCTCTTCCGCCTTAGCTGTGATCTTCTCTTGGTCTCGGCCTGCCTCGGTACGGCTGCTTGATCACTACCACCGGTGCCTGCATCCCTCGAACGCACCGAAGCCGGAGAGTGATAACCGAGTCTCCCGTGACACCCAATCGTTCCGAGGAGAAGCGCGGGCCTCCCAGGTCACGAGGTGGTCCTGCTGTCGCGCAGCCGTGGTCGTACACCCCGCATGGCTCGCTGCGGCCCACGCCCACTTCTTGCGGTCGGCGCGTCGTCGCCTTCCAGTGATTCAGTGCTCTCGGCACCCGGTATGTTCATAGACTTCGTGGCCGTATTCCCCACGGCCCGCGCGCTTGCGTGTACGCTTCGCCGGGTCGCGTTGCCACTTCTTGATTTCATCACCTGAGAAATGAAGCAGTCAGTTCGACAATGCTATCGATGCTCGGGTCTGCGTGGATTTCGGTTCGATCGGTGGGGGGTACCGCTAGGAGGAAGCATGGTGGTGGAATGTCAGCGCTTTTACCGCTACTTCAAGCCGTATGGAAACTGTGACATGATCACACGACCATGGGAAAGTCGACTGAAAGTGGATCTCCTCGGGGGGCACGGACGACTCCTGAGTCTGAAGATCTCGCACTGAGCAACACCGCGTCAGGAACGACACCAGCGGCTGTTCGAGCTCCCAGCGTAGACCCGATGAATGCGACGATGGACGCAGCCAAGGCTAAGCCCGGTCCACCGACCGCTTCTGGGGACCCAAATACGCCTACCTCAGGCAAGTTACAGAGCCCGGCCCAGCACAAGACAGCATCGCCAAGTCCCACACATGAAGTAAAGCTCAAGACCCTCGATCGTGAGGCTGCCGGTGTCGCGACAACGTCGCCGCTCAAAACGGCCGACTCCGATGAGGGTGACGACGGGGACGTAGGCTCTACCATGGACCTCGTCGGAGGAGCGAGCGTTGATGATCACAGTGGCGTCGGGATTCTGAGAAGCAGCCCGGGAATCAGCAGTGAGCCCTCTCCCAGTCAGTCCGGTGTGTTTCCTGTTGCAAGCTGGGACCGCTATGAGTTTCTTAAGCTCCTCGGGCGCGGTGGGATGGGGGCCGTCTACAAGGCCAGGGATCTCAAAATCGATCGCATCGTCGCTCTCAAGTTTGTGCGCGGCGATGACGAACATCTGCTAGCCCGATTCCTTCAGGAGGCCCGTGCGCAGGCTCGCATCAACCACCCCGGAGTCTGCAAGGTACTCGAGGTTGGTGAGGTAGAAGGAAAGCCCTACATCGCGATGCAGTTCGTTGACGGGATGTCCCTTGCCCAAGCCCGACAAGTCCTATCAATGGAAGAGAAGGCTGCGGTCATTCGTGCGGCTGCAGAAGCTCTGCATGCTGCCCACCAAGCAGGGATCATCCACCGCGACGTGAAGCCAGCAAATATTATGATCGAGCAGCGGGCAGATCAGGTTTGGCATCCGGTGGTGATGGACTTCGGAATCGCCCGGGAGGGGACTGATACCGGCATCACCGAGTCAGGAGCAGTCCTGGGAACCGCTGCCTATATGTCGCCAGAGCAGGCACGCGGCGATGTAAGGATCCTCGATCGCCGAACCGACGTGTACAGCCTGGGAGCGAGCCTCTTTGACCTGATTGCGGGCCGTCCGCCATTCGTGGCCGTGAACATGGCAGACACTCTGTTGCGGGTCATGTTAGAGGATGCGCCTTCTCTGCGGAGCCTTGTGCCATCGGTACCGACCGCGCTTGATACCATCGTAAGCAAGTGTCTGGCCAAGGAACGGACCGAGCGCTATTCGACAGCGCAGGACTTAGCGGATGACTTGGGCCGCTACTTGGCGCGTGAATCGATTGTTGGCAATCGGGTCAGCCTCATCTCTCGCGTCCGCTGGAAGGCCCGGCACAACCGGCAGCTTGTGGTGGTTGCGTTGGCGTTGATCGCAAGTGTGCTGTTTCTCTTCGGATACGGAATCCGCAATTGGGTCAAGACCAAGCGCACCGAAGAGCTGTTTAAGCAACGGACAGAGCAGCAGTCTCGCTTGGCGCAGAAGCTGGGACAGGAAATTACCAAGATGGAGTGGCTGCTCCGAGCTGCACGGGAGTTGCCGCTTCATGACCTGGAGCGTGAAAAGCAAATCGTGCGGCAGCGAATGACAAATCTGAAGTCTGATCTGCATCAGTACGGAGACTTGGCTGCTGGGCTTGCACATTATGCGCTGGGACGCGGACACCTAGCGATGCACGAATATCCAGAAGCACTGACGGAACTGCAGCTGGCTGTCCAGTCCGGCCAAGACACCGCAGAGATTCACTACGCACTCGGGTTGACGCTGGGAAAGCACTTTGAACGGGCGATGTATGAAGCGCGACTGAGCGGAGGCGGAGACTTCGCCCAAAGGCAACTGAAAGAGATCGCACCCAAGTTCCTCACACCGGCACTTCGCTCTCTGGAACGAGCACGTGCAATGCCACTCGATGCACCGCAATATCTGGAAGCGCTGATCGCGTTTTACCAGCGAGACTATGACGAGGCGCTGAAGCAGGCAGAGGTCGCGATGAAGACAGCGCCGTGGCTGTATGAAGCGAGGAAGCTTCAGGGGGATGTGCATTTGGAGAAGGCGCTGCACGAGCGGGACAGTGGCAAGTACGAAGCAGCAGAAAAGGAGTTTGCTGCAGCCGTGAGAATGTACACAGAAGCGGGAGCAGCAGGAGAGAGCGATGGCGAGGTATTTGAAGGTCTGGCAGAAGCTTGGGTGCGGCAGATTGAGATGGCTGCCAACCGAGGTCAGTCGACGGAAGTGGCATACCAATCTGCGGTCGCGGCCAGCGATAAGGTTACGATGGCCGAACCAAGCACCATCACGGGACATTTGAAGAAGGCCTTCGCAGCGATGCTGACCATGGCTCTGGTTGGCGGTGGAAAGAGTTCCGATGAGCGCGTGCAACACTGCTTGAGCGAAACATCCGCCGTGCTTGAGCGACAGCCAGATCATCCCTATGCACGCGACGTAGCCGCCGACTGCAACCTGTTTGCTTCCGACCTCGCTCAGGGGAAAGGCGAAGATCCCGAGCCGCTTCTGCGCAAGCCGATGGAGTTGCTGATTCCTGCGGTGAAACGGAATCCGCAGTTTCTGTGGGGACTCAACGATCTGTCCACCGCCTACGCTGCTCTCGGTGTGTATCTTCAGTCCAAAGGTAGCTCCCAGGCCCGGCAGACCTTCGAGAGTTCTCTGGAGTTCGCTGGAAAAGCCATGGCTCTCGATTCTACCTACCTGACCCCCGTCCAGAACTCCCTCTTCATCTGGGCTCGCCTCATCTCGACAGCTAGCTCGGAATCTGATCTGAACCAGATCCTCACGCGGGCGGACGAACTCTACTCAAAGTGCATGCTGATCAACGACAAGTACCAGCAGTGCAACGTCAACTATCTGCTCGTGTACTCTCGTGCCGCACAGCGGATGCTGGAGGGAGGGCTTGATCCTCAATCATCGCTCAATCGGGCCTTCCAGATGCAGGCGCAGATCAGCAAGCTTGGGGGCACCTTCCTTGATGCAGAGCAGTTCTCTGCCCTGGCGCACTTGGTCGATGCCAACGTGACACAGAAGCGGGGCCAAGATCCCAGTTCAGCGCTGCTGCAAGCAGAGGCAGCCCTGAAGCGCTGCGTTGTGCAAGCGGACAAGGATGTGCTCTGCCGGACGATCGCGGCTCAGACAGATTTGGTGAGAGCGGAGCTTCAAATCGGAGGGAAGAAGACAGCGGTACTGAAGGAAGCGCTGCGGAAAGCAGAGCTCGCTACACAGAGTCCGGAAAAGACGCCTGAGTCCTGGCAGGTGTTGGCAGAAACGCACTTACGGCTGGCTCAGGTGGCAGGAGTGCAAGCCAAGGAGCAAGCCGAGCACATCGCCCTTGGACTGGCCAGTGTCGACCACGCGCTGGGGCTCCATGCGAATCACGCAGCCAGCCGGTTGACACAGGGCGATCTGCGCTTGCTACGAGCCAACAGGCTGCGCGATCCCATGGCACGCAACGCTGCCGGTCTGTTGGCGCGGCAGTCCTTCCAGCAGGTCGTGCGGCTCGATCCTTATCGCGCCACAGCCCTGCGTCCTCGCCTGGCAGCTTCCCGTGAGTTCACCGGGACAGACTAACGGAGTAGGTGGATCTTGTGAGCAAACAAATATGAAAGGACAGCCCTGCTGCTTTGTCTAATTGGCCGGCTCCAGCCGGATCGAATCCAGGTCAGGGAACGTCGCTCCGGGCTGAAGCTCAACATCTAGGTAGACTGCCGAAGTCAAGTTCTTCCCTTTCCCATTTAGACCAATCTGCGAAGGGCAGGAAGCGGTCACAAGAGAAGACGGGGCTGCAACAAACGGAACACTCCACCAGATCGTATTGTAGGAGTCCCAATTCGTGCTACTCGTACTCGGAAACGTGACCGTTGTAAGAACACTGCCGTTGATGCCAATTCGAGCTTGGATTCCCGATCCGAGCGCAGCGTAGCGTACCTTGAGATAAAATGGCTGAGAGCCAACTGCTTGGCTCGTAAGGAACGAGTAACGCAGTCTCATACCACTAGGGAGTCCACGTAACTTTTGTCCATTCGGATGTTGGGTAGAATCACCGCCAGCACACACAGACGTGGAAGTGCAGTCACCAATTCCAAGTGAACCAGAGCCCGCAGCAATCGTCGATATCGCCACGGAAGGATTTCCATCGTTGTATACACTATCGCCGAAGCAGCCGTGAGGAAACGTGCCAAGCGCGCCATTCGTTCCTTCAAACTCAAGCGACACAGGACTCAGCGCTGTCACTGTTGGGAAATATCCATTGATATTCGGATTTGTACTACCTGATACATCTGGTTGATAGATGAGGCCATATCTACTGTATCCAACTTGATTGAATAAGTAATCGTAATTATACCAGTTATTGGTGCCACTTGGGCTATTACCAGTGGTCGGACAGAATCCGTTTGTTGTCATCACGCCACAGCCATCATCTGGGCATGAACGGCCCAAGACGAGATCAAGACTATGGGGTGAATCAGCTCCTTGACTTCTACCATTATTATAGCAGACGTTCTTCCACTGTTCTCTTCGAAAAAAGTTACCCCAATAACTCCCCTCTGAGGCGTACATCGTTGCGCGCTCTGCAGGAACTGAATTGAACGCAGCGTTGGCACCGTGTAGGGCAATTGCTTGCGCTGTTCCCTTTTGATTGACGTGGGCCAGAACGCAAGCAGTGATCCAGCGCTGATCCCAAATATCTGACATCGCCTGAGTTGGCCAGTTGGGAGCCAGACCGTACATTCCATAATAGGCAGGATAACCGACACACCCGCTGTGTGCAGCGTGTGCAGGGAGAAATTGAGTTGGGCCGAGCGCACACTTGGTGAGATACTTTAGAAGCTGAACACGATCAGCGTTGTAAGTAGTCGATTCGTGTAGCCAGCTGAGGCCGTTCACGCCAAGTGCGTTCACGCCGAGTGCGTTCACGCCAAGTGCGTTCACGCCAAGTGAGTTCACGCCAAGTGCGTTCACGCCGAGTGCGTTCACGCCAAGTGCGTTTACGCCGAGTGCATCCTGTTCCACGCTCTCCAGCGGAGTATCACCGACGGCTCCTTCGTTGCCACAACCAGCCAGTACTAGGCTTAGGGCCGTAATGGCGGTGAAGCTCCCATGACCCATGATTTTGTTACGTTCAAACCTGAATACTCTCTGCATGAAAGACCTCCGTTTCTGATCGTTGAAATTTGCCGGAAATCACGTCCTCTTGGGACGAGTGCTCAGCGGCGTGACGATCGCCGCATCGGAACGAGACACCGCATCCGCATGGACACCTGACATGAGCTAGGTGCTCTATGCGTCCTCTCTTGTAATCACTGCGAAGTTCGCTTCTTCCCCAATTATCGAACGTGCTATTGAAATCCAAATTTGTCAATGGGTCTCGCTTAGCAAGCGAAACGTCGACAGGAAATAGACTTTCTGAGGATGTCTGCGCCTAGCACTACAAAGTCACCTGTATGTAGCGTTCGCTAACTCTTCGACGGAGAGGTAGTTTCTTGGGTCCAGGCTGAGCTCGACATCGGGACGAGAAGTTAGCAGACACAAGCGATGGATGACTCTGCCGTGCTAGAGAGCAGGGCGACATCGCGCAGGTCGTGGGAAGCGCTCTATTGTAACGCAACCTTTCTGTTAAATTGTAGATAACAATATGGGACTGTTATTGTGTAATATCTCAGTATGAATTTCGCGAGGTAACCACAGGATTTGCTTCAGAATTTCTCCGGGTCGAGGTGTCTGCGTTGTCATGTAATGACCCTTGATGTGTGCTATTGGGAGCGCTCTCCCGTCGCGGCTGATTGGCGTGCACCTTTCGCTCGTGGGCTACCGAAAGCTAATAGCTAGTTCCCATCCAAAAAGTCCCCAGATTCGCTCCAGCTCGTCGGTGACGTCTACTCAGGTTCGCCTTTGAGTGTCCGCCAGTGAGCGCCTTCACGGATGAGTCCGTTGATCCGTTTTCTGGACTCCTTGGCACTACACTGGAAAGGAGTCCTGATGCGCACCTCTCACCGTCGGCAGTTATCTCTCCCTGTTCGGTCCGTTTCCCACAAGCATGCACGATTGCTCGCTTCAATGGCCGCGATTCTGGATGCCATGCCCGAACTTGAGGAGCAGGTCCTCTCCGACCTCACTTCCGACGGTGTCAGGTCCGACTTTGGTCGCGATGGACTGTCCGCTCAGCAGGTCTTACGCCTCATGGTTTTGTACACCATGCTGCGCACCACGTTCGAGCAGCTTGAGTTCCATTTGGCCGATTCTCCATCGTACCGTGCCTTCTGTCTGCTCGGCCTTACCGACCCTCCTCCCAAGCGTTCGTCGATTGCTGGTAACCTCGCCAAGCTGCGTCCGACGACGCTTCAGGCTCTTCACGTGCACGTCGTCCGCTATGCCGTCGAGCACAAACTGGAGACGGTGTCGGCAGTCCGCACAGACACCACTACGGTCGCGGCTCCTATTCGTGCTCCGCTCGATTCTGCGCTTCTGTCGGACTCGAATCGCGTGCTGACCCGACTCCTCCATCGCGCACAGAAGTGGATTCCCACTCAAATGCCAAATCACCGTCGGCGCGTCTCTCACCGAAGTACCTCTCTGCGGGCTCCCAAGATCTCGAAGGAGGAGCGCGAAACTCTGTACGCCGATCTCATCGATGACACCAAGCTCTACGTCGAAGCGGCGCTGTTTGGTCCACAACACACAGGGCACGCTCTGCTTGGAGCCACCGATGCGAGACACTACAAGCAAACAGAACCAAAAGGAAGCCGCACGAGAGCTGACGATTACGCTGCCGGCAGTGGTCGCCACGAGCCTACAGGAGCTCGTGCATACCGTTGGAATGCATGCGCCCTTTGCGCTGCTCAAGGCCGAGCAGACTGCGCTGTGTGGTCCGCGCTATCAGCATGATCCGCAGCGTGCCGCAAATCGCCACGGTTCGACTCCGGGCGAGCTGGTCTTGGGGGGGGGGCGGCGCGTTCGGGTGCGCAAGCCGCGCGTGCGTTCGGTGGAAGGCCAGGAGCTGAAGCTGCCGACGTGGGAGCAGTTCTCGAACGAGGATCCGATCGACCAGCGCGCCACCGAGCAGATGCTGGTGGGAGTCAGCACGCAAAAGTACGCTCGCTCGCCACTGCGCAGGTCGAGGAGTTCCTTGAGCGTCGGCTGGATTCCCTCAAGCTCTGTGTGCTGATGCTCGACGGAGTTCATGTGGCAGAGCATGTCCTTCTGGTCGCAGTAGGAATCGATGAGCAGGGCAATAAACACGTGTTGGGAATGCGCGAGGGAGCCTCCGAAAACGCCGTGTCCTGCCGTGAACTGCTGTGTGATCTGCGCGAACGCGGAATGCAGACAGAGCGCAGTCTGCTCGTGGTTCTCGACGGCAGCAAGGCACTCAGCAAGGCCCTGCGCGAGGTCTTTGGGGAGCGCGCACTGATTCAGCGCTGCCGCGTTCACAAAGAGAGAAACGTCACCGAGCAGATTCCCAAGGAGCTCGTACCGAGCGTCCGCCACACGATGCGGCAGGCCTACGCCAGTCGCGATGCGGTGCGTGCGACCAAGCAACTGGAGAATCTGGCACGCTCGCTGGAAGTCGAGCATCCCGGTGCCGCCGCGTCGCTGCGTGAAGGACTTTCGGAAACTCTGACCGTGATGCGACTCCGACTCCCAGACGAGCTCGTGCGCCATCTGTCCAGCGCCAACCTGATCGAGAATCAGATTGGGAGTGTCCGAAAACTCAGCGAACGGGTGCAGAACTGGAGAGACGGACAGATGGCGTTGCGCTGGACCTGTGCGACGGCGATGGATGCCGCCAAGCGGTTCCGGAGACTCAAAGGATACCGCAGTCTCCCCTTACTCATCAAAGCCCTACGTGACCACGACCATCACTTAGGACTTGCTCCCGAAACCCAAGCAGCCTAGGCATCAACGTGCGCGGCCTATCCTTTTTTCAACAGCCTGCGGGACAGCGCCGGTCTTGCCGCCCTTGGTGCGAAAGCAGACACCCTGCTCATCCATCGCAGAGCATTCGCTAGTTCGAGCGGCCGACGCGAGGCGGTAAATCCTTCAGAGAGCAACTGTTCCTGGTGCCGATCGATAATTATCTCGATGGATGTCGGAGCTCATACCAACTACATCGATTGATGTCTCAACAATCGCATTTACAGCACGGATTCCCTCTTACATTTCAAGCACTTATCCCAATCATGCCTTCGTGGCTCCGGAGCGACGAAAAAGGAAAGACGGTTGACAATGGGATTCGATCAAAAAAATAGAAACGATGCCAATGCTGTCGGCAGCAACAGGGACAGCTTGTGGCAAGGAAAACCCGGCGATCAAGCGCAAAACGTCGCGAATCGCCCCGGTCTCTCCTCGTTTTGGGGATCAGGGGACCGAGACGCTGCCTCAGCGGCTGGAGCCAACCAGTCTAAGAACGAATACTCCACGTCTGCTAGCGCATCGTCAAACTTTGCAGGCGACCTATTCGCCGGCTTTGTGGAATCGATCAAACGGATGGCCAGTGGCGGCAACCCCGACCCCCAAACACCGGTCGAAGCTCCGAAGGTCGACCCCCAGGTGAAGGCGGCAAACGACGAGAAGGCGAAAATCAGAAGAGCGAATGAGCAGAGGGACCAGAGAGATCAGCGCCGCAGTGTGCGAGGCATGGATTTGAGAGCTGATCCACAAATGAAGCAAAAGATCTCGACGGAAATGATTCAAAGCGAATATGTGAAAGATGCTGACTTGAAGGATCTTCCCAAAAAGGATCCGACATCCAAAGTCGGAAATATGGGAACCAAAGACGAAAAAATAGAGTACCTAAAAACACTTACGCAGCAAGATTCCAGCGATCCCGCGAAAGAAGCAAATAAAGACTATTGCGGTCCAACAACAATGATCGCTGCAGCAATGTATCTCGATGGACCAAAGGGATTAAGTCCACTTCTAAATAAAATGCAGAATGATGTTAAGAAATGGAAAGACCCTGAAGAACAAGCCAAATATACCATTAAAATGAAAGAAATACAAGAAAAAATTAATAGCAATGAATTAACAAATGGCGATGTTGACACAATGAAATCGCTCCTCTATGGGACCATGCACGCCAAGCAAGAGCTAGATCCAAAACTCACTGAAAAGCAACAAATGGCGACAGGCGTACATGAGAAAATAATGAGAGAATATTTAGTCGAAAGTGGCATGCTGGAAAGAATGAAAAAGGAGAAAATGTCAATCAGAAATATCGATAATGACGGTGATGGGGAGGTCAATCACTACTTTATGAGAATCGGCAATGAGAGTGCTGGCTTGAATCCCATAATCTACGACCCATATGCACGAAAAAATGGGCAAACGATTGATGGAAACTCACCCGAGAGCGATCAAGTGCAAGATTATCATGGTTTGCCATACCATGATTTGGGATTCGAAGAAGTTCCGCAGGCATCGACACCACGAAAGAAGTGAAGGTAGATATTGAATTAATGCATGCACTGTGTGGTAAAATGAATTATTCACAGCCAGCCGACGGATTAATATTATACTAGCTGTTTCATGACGCTGAAATGTTCCTGTGTGCCAAACATACAGAACCGGGCAGCGTGTAGTGTGTAGCTTCACCCAAACCTGGACTTTAGGAAGTCCCTAAGATTGTAAGGCGGGCTCATCTACAGAGCATCGTAGCGACGGCGATTGCTGGCGCGTAGGATGC
>ERZ724524.1291-NODE-1291-length-16616-cov-12.441519_pt1 | contig 16616 bp, 19 predicted proteins | sample MGYA00376057_ERZ724524 | MGnify/ENA primary metagenome ERZ724524 (study PRJEB28724, sample SAMN07190888) | wastewater metagenome | isolation source: influent of sewage treatment plant in Hong Hong | place: USA: Christiansburg, Virginia | collected 2016-03-01 ...
CATGTTCCTTTCGGGGAGCATGGTAGGCCTCAAACACAAAAATACGGACAGGCTCCCCCCAAGGAATGTTGTTCAGTGCCTGGGCGATTTTCGGATCAAGCAGATAGACCTCTGTTGTCCAAAACAGGGGAAGTTCTTGAGGAGGGCGTGGTTTTAGTGGGTAAGGGGTTTGTTTACTGTTTTTTGTTTATATATAAATACTGTTAACGTTTACGCTCGGATGTTTTCTGTGGATAAGTACTTAAAGTCCATGTTTTTCAAAAAGTTATCCGGTTTATAAAGCTGTCTGCAAGACCCTGTACGGTGTGTGGAGGGATTGTTGAGCAATTTTGACCTCGCTTCATCGAAGGGCTTTGTGCACAATCCATTCGCCTTCTTTTCCCGGTTTATCCCCAGCTTTGTCAGTTCTTTCGCAGATTCCAGACCCTTCCGTTCCGGCACTATCCCGTTGGGACCTTTTCTGCGTTGTTGTGGATAATTTTGGCGACATCGGTGTGTGCTGGCGGTTGGCGCGGCAACTGGCGGCCGAGCACGGGATTGCCGTCCGCTTGTGGGTGGATGACCTGAAAAGCACGCGTCGCCTGATTCCGGCTCTTGATCCGGCAGCCTCCAGGCAGTTCATTGATGGTGTCGAGATCCGCCAGTGGGGCGATCCACTGTCGTCGGTTGATCCTGGCGAAGTCGTGATTGCGGCTTTTGCCTGCTCTTTGCCGGAATCTTTCCTGGAGGCCATGGCCCGGCGCACGCCGAGACCGGAGTGGGTAAATCTCGAATACCTGAGTGCTGAAGAGTGGGTGAGTGGCTGCCATCGCATGCCCTCACCGCATCCGCGCCTGCCGCTGACTCAGCATTTTTTCTTTCCAGGCCTGGAAGCGAACACGGGTGGTTTGATCCGCGAGGCCGATTACGCGGCGCGCCGGGCCGTTTTTTCGCCGCAAGCCTTCTGGGATGCCCTCGATTTAGCCCCGCCCGAGCCCGAAGAATTGCGGGTTTCCCTGTTTTCCTATGAAAACGCCGGTTTGCCGGAGCTCTTCGATGCCTGGTCGCGCAGTGTTTCGCGGGTTACCTGCCTGGTTCCGGAGGGGCGGATACTGCCTGGGGTGGCAGCGGAATTCGGAGTCAGTGGTCTGCGTGCCGGTGACCGTCTGATCCGCGACAGCCTGACTGTGCGGATACTGCCCTTCGTCGAACAAGCCTGCTACGACGAGTTGCTGTGGTCCTGCGATCTCAATTTCGTGCGCGGGGAAGATTCTTTCGTGCGCGCCCAGTGGGCCGAAAAACCCTTCGTTTGGCACATCTACGCCCAGCAGGAGGACGCCCATCTGGAAAAACTGGAGGCTTTCCTTGCTCGCTACCGAGCCGGACTCGACCCGGAAGTGGCGCGGGCTCTGACGGATTTCTGGCTGGCTTGGAACCGCGGGGAAGGCATCGGCGAAGCCTGGCCAGCCTTTTTGGCAGCACTGCCCGCCCTGTTTAGCCATGCCAAGCGGTGGTCGGCAAAGCTGCAGGAGGTGGACGATCTGGCCAGCCAGTTAGTGCAATTCTGTAAAGTTGCGCTAGAATAATAAGTTACCTATTGTCCGTGGCACGTGCCGCGCAAACTTCAGCAAGCAGGAAACAGCATGAAAACCGCAATGGAACTCCGCTCCGGCAACGTGATCATGGTGGGCGCCGATGCCCTCGTGGTTCAAAAGGCCGAGTACAACAAGTCCGGCCGCAATGCCGCTGTCGTCAAAATGAAGCTCAAGAACCTGCTCACGGGCGCTCCGTCCGAGTCGGTTTACAAGGCTGACGACAAGTTCGAAGTCGTCGTTCTCGACAAGAAGGAAGTGACTTTCTCCTACTTTGCCGATCCGATGTACGTGTTCATGGACGCCGACTACGAGCAGTACGAAGTCGAAGCCGAAAACATGACCGACGCGCTCAAGTACCTGATCGACGGCATGCCCTGCGAAGTCGTGTTCTTCAACGGCAAGGCGATCTCCGTGGATCTGCCGACTGCCGTCGTGCGCGAAGTCGAATACACCGAACCGGCCGTCAAGGGCGACACTTCCGGCAAGGTTCTGAAGCCGGCCCGCATCCTTCCCAGCGGCTTCGAACTGTCCGTTCCGGCCTTTGTGGAAATCGGCGACAAGATCGAAATCGACACCCGTACCGACGAATACCGCGCCCGGGTCAAGTAATCCCGCTGCGTCAGGTTTCAAGGAAAGGCCCCATGGGGCCTTTTTCTTTTTGTGTGAAGGTCATCCTTCCTGCATCCTGGTGCGTTAGGATGGCGCGCGCATAGTGCATGCGGACGGATTTTCGTCCGGTTGAATTCCTTGTTGAACAAACCCCCGCTGGAGACTTTCCGATGAATACCCGTTCCCTTGCTGTTGCTGCCCTGATTGCCCTTGCCCTTGCTGCCTGCTCCAAGAAGGAAGAAGCACCCGTGCCGGCTCCGACCCCCGTTGTAGACGCTGCCAAGGAAGCTGCCGACAAGGCTGCAGAGGCCGCCAAGCTGGCTGCCGAAGCCACCAAGGATGCCGCCAAGGATGCCGCGACCGCGACCACCGACGCTGCAAAGAGCGCCGCTGACGCGACCAAGGAAGCTGCCAAGGACGCCGTTTCTGCTGCCAAGGATGCTGCCGCTGCGACCAAGGAAGCCGGCAAGGATGCGGCTGCCGCTACCGCCGATGCTGCCAAGGAAGCTGCCGAGAAGGCCAAGGCTGCTGTCGGCAAGTAATCCAGCCAGCCAGCTTTTCGAACCGGGCCTTGTGCCCGGTTTTTTGTTTTTTCAGCCCGACGATCGCCATGGCTCTCAAATCCACCATTTTTCGCGCCAATCTCACTGTTTCCGACCTGGATCGGGGGCATTTCGCCGAGCACATCCTGACCCTGGCCCGACATCCCTCCGAAACCGACGAGCGGATGATGGTGCGTGTGCTTGCCTTTGCGTTGAATGCCGACGAGCGCCTGCAGTTCGGTCGCGGCATTTCGACCGTGGACGAGCCCGCCCTGTGGGTGCGCGACGACACCGGTCGCGAAATCCAGTGGATTGAAGTTGGCCTGCCCGACGAACGCCTGTTGCGTCGTGCCTGCGGCCGCGCCGATGAGGTGATCGTTTTCGCCTATGGTGGCCGGGTGGTGGATCTCTGGTGGCAGAAGGACGCGGCCACCCTTGGCAAGTTGGGCAACCTGAAGGTGTTTTCCCTTGCACCGGAAGATTCCAGGGCACTCGCTGCGCTGGCCGAGCGCAACATGAACCTCAGCTGCACCATCCAGGACGGTCAGATCTGGTTTTCCAGCGGTGACACCACACTCACGCTGAGTTTGCGGACAGTCTATCCGCAGACGTAATTTCCGCTTGCACGGATCGATGACAAAAGCCTGCCGTACTGGCTAATAATGGCGGACCGGGTTCTCCTCACGAAATCCGGACTCATCGATTCCCAACCGGAGATATCGCATGCCTTCCTTGGTTTTTTCTGATTCGCCAGCCGGCTTTAGTCGTCGTCAGTTTCTGGGTGCTTCGCTGGGCGCGCTTGCCTTTGCCTCCCTCGGCGGCGTTCCTGCGATCGCCCGCGCCGCCAGTCCCATCGTGCTGCCGTCCCTGCCTTATGCAGACAGCGCCTTGAGTCCGGTTATTTCCGCCAACACCCTGGGCTTCCACTATGGAAAGCATCACAAGGGCTATGTGGATAACTTGAACAAGCTGATTGCCGGTTCGGATCTGGCTGACTTGTCCCTCGACAAGATCATCGCCGCGGTGGCCGGCAAGGCCGACAAAACCGCCATCTTCAACAACGCTGCCCAGACCTGGAACCACAGTTTCTACTGGAAGAGCCTGCGCCCGAATGGCGGTGGTGAACCGCCGGCGGCCCTCAAGCAGAAGATCGAAGCCTCTTTTGGCAGCGTCGATGCCCTCAAGAAGGAACTCGCCGCCGCCGCCATGAGCCAGTTCGGCAGTGGCTGGGCCTGGCTGGTGGCCGATGGCGACAAGCTCAAGGTAGTCAAGACCGCCAACGCCGAGCTGCCCCTCACGGCCGGCCTCAAGCCTTTGCTCACCATCGATGTGTGGGAGCACGCCTATTACCTGGACTACCAGAATCGTCGTGCCGACTACGTGAATGCGCTGATCGACAAGCTCATCAATTGGGAATTTGCGCTGCAGAACCTGGGCTGACGGCCCGTCGCCGGTCATGGGCAAGGCTGCCTGCGACCGGCTCTTGAAGGAGATTCAGCATGGATCGTCGCGTTACCTTTTTTCATTCCCCCAACACCCGCTCCTCGGGCATCCTCGCGCTATTGCGCGAACTGGACGCCGACTATGCACTGAAGGTGCTCAACATGAAGGCCGGCGAGCAGCGTGCGCCTGCCTATCTGGCCATCAACCCGATGGGCAAGGTGCCGGCCATTGTGCACGGGGAAACCCTGGTCACCGAGCAGCCGGCCATCGTCATCTATCTGGGCGATCTCTACCCGGAAAGCGGTCTGGCACCGCAAATGGGCGACCCGCTGCGCGGCGCCTACCTGCGCTGGCTGGTGTTCTACGGTTCCAGTTATGAGCCGGCAGTGGTCGACCGGGCCATGAAACATGAGGCGTCATCGAAGGGTTTGTCGCCTTATGGCGACTTCGACACCATGTTGGCGACGCTGGTGGCGCAGCTTGAAAAAGGCCCCTGGCTGCTCGGCGAGCGTTTCAGCGCGGCTGATGTGCTGTGGGGAACCGCTCTCGGCTGGACCCTGCAGTTTGGTCTGGTGCCCGACTTGCCGGTGCTGCGCGCCTACGCCGAGCGCGTCAACGCCCGGCCGGCACTGTTGTGGGCGCGCGAAAAGGACGCTGAGTTGGCAGCCGCCCAGGGCGCCTGAGTTATCCACAGTTTCAGCGGAGGTTTCTCATGTCGATACGCCCCTTGCTCGCCGCGTTGCCCTTTGCCCTTCTGGTTCAGGCCTGTAGCGGGATTTCCGCTACGTCGGCCGTGCCGCTGGAAGACACGCCCTGGAGGCTGGTCAGTCAGGATGGGGTTGCCGTACCACCCGGCAGTCGGGCCCGTCCAGCCGAAATCTTGCTCAAGGACAAGCGGCTTGGTGGCAGCGGGGGGTGTAACCGCCTGATGACGACTTACACGCTGGATGGTGACAAGCTCAAGTTCGGTCTGCTCGCCGCAAGCAGAATGGCCTGCGCAACTGGCATGAAGGAAGAAGCCGGATTCGTCAGCCTGTTGCAGAGGGTCGTGCGGTGGCAGATCGAGGGTCGCCATCTGGTGCTGTTTGACGGAGCGGACAAGGCCGTACTGCGTTTCGAGGTGCGGACAGGGTTGTAGTTTTTGTCCTATTTCCAGTCGCCACGCAGTTCTGCCACCTGCACCTGAAGGCCGGGGATGCTTACCGTTTCCGGCGCCAGTGGTGCGCCGGCGACCAGCTCGATCTTGTTGAACAGGCCGCGCCGCAAGGGCCGGCTGAGTGCCGGACCGTCCTTGCGCGAAAACATGCTGCCCCACAGTCCGCGCAGGGCCAGCGGCACGACCGGCACCGGATTGGCGTCGAGGATGCGGGCGATGCCCGGGCGGAAGGGGCACAGCTCCCCATCGGCAGTGATCTTGCCTTCCGGAAACAGCCCGATCAGCTCGCCGGCGGCCAGCGCCGCCGACACTTCGGCAAAGGCGGCATCCATCATCGCCGGGTCTTCCTTGGCCGGAGCGATGGGAATCGCCTGGCTATGGCGGAACACGAAGGACAGCACCGGCCAGCGGAAGATGCGGTGATCCATCACGAAGCGGATCGGGCGCCGGCATGCGGCGGCGATCACCAGCGCATCGACGAAGCTCACATGGTTGCACACGATGACCGCCGGGCCACTTTCCGGGATGTGCTCGAGGCCCTCGGTGCGCAGGCGGTACACGCTGTGGATAAGTAGCCAGACGATGAAGCGCAGCAGAAATTCCGGCACCAGCCGGAAAATGTACAGCGCCACCGCCGCGTTCATCAGGGCTGCCACGCCGAACAGCATCGGGATGCTCAGGCCGGCGCCAAGCAAGGCACCGGCAGCCAGCGCGCCGGTAACCATGAACAGCGCGTTGAGGATGTTGTTGGCGGCGATCACCCGGGCCCGGTGGCCGGCGGCGGAACGGCTTTGCATCATCGCGTAGAGCGGCACGATGAAGAATCCGCCGAAAACGCCGAGCATCAGCAGCGCCAGCAGCACCCGGAGCATGCCCGGTTGGGCCAGTACGGCGCCGATGGCCAGCGGCGCACCAGCGGGCAGCACGGCCGGCGAGGCGAAGGCCAGGTCGAGCCCGAAGAGGGTCAGGCCGATGGAGCCGAAGGGCACCAGGCCGATTTCCACGTGGCCGCCGGAAAGTTTTTCGCACAGCAGGGAACCGAGCCCGATGCCCACCGTGAAGGTGGCCAGCAGCAGGGTTACCGTGCCTTCGCTGCCCCCCAGCACGCCCTTGGCGTAGGCCGGAAACTGGGCCAGGAATAGTGCGCCGTACAGCCAGAACCACGAGATGCCCATGATTGCCAGGAAAACCGGCCGGTTTTCGCGGGCGAAGCCGATGTTGCGCCAGGTTTCGGTGAACGGATTCGGATTGACCTTCAGGCCGGGTTCGGGCGCGGGGGCCGGCGGTACGCCGCGGCTGGTGAAATAGCCGGTGATGGCGACCAGGATGCCGCCGCCGGCGATCCATAGATCGCCATATTCGGCAGCGGCGAGCAGCCCGCCGACCAGAGTGCCGATGAGAATGGCAACGAAGGTGCCGGCCTCTACCAGCGCGTTGCCGCCGACGAGTTCTTCCTCGTGCAGGTGCTGGGGCAGCAGGGCGTATTTCACCGGGCCGAAGAGGGTCGAGTGACAGCCGAGCAGGAACAGGGCGCCGAACAGCGTCGCCAGGTTGTGCAGCAGGAAGCCGGCGAGGGCGACGACCATGATGGCGATTTCGAGCACCTTCACAAGTCGCGTCAAATAGGCCTTGTCGTATTTGTCGGCGAGCTGGCCGGCGGTTGCCGAGAACAGGAAGAAGGGCAGGATGAAAATGCCGGCGGCGAGGTTGGCGAGGAGTTCCGGCTTGATCGTCGTCCAGCTGGCGGCCTGGAAGGTGAGCAGCACGACCAGCGCGTTCTTGAACAGATTGTCGTTGAAGGCGCCGAGGAACTGGGTCAGGAAGAAGGGCCGGAAACGTTGCTCGCGGAGGAGATGGAACTGGGAACTCATGCGGGTTTCCGATCGAAAAAGGGGCGTGTTTCGAAGACGTTGGCGGAAAAGTGATGTTTGCCTGAGCGCAGCTGGCGCTTGAGGACAAAGTCGAAAAGCAGCGGATTGTGCTCGCGGAGGGTTTCCAGCACCGGCACGGCGGCGGCGTCGAGGAGTTTTTCGGCGGCCAGCCGGCGGGGGGATACCAGCGGCAGGATGCCGGGCAGCGGGTAGTCGGTGCCGAAGAGCAGGCGCGGTTGCCAGTCGTCCCGCTCGAGGAGGGTCCGGATGACGCCCAGCTGGCGGTTGCGCAGGGTGATCGCCGAGATGTCCCCGAAGAGCCTGCCTTCGTAACGGGCTTCGCGCATCAGGCGGGCGAACAGGCTGAAGCTGGAAACTTTCGGCCCGTGAGTGCCCTGATCTTCGTCGTGGTCCTCGCCAAGGCTGGCGCAATGGGCGACGACTACGCGCACGCCGTGATCCAGGGCCCGGCGCAGGCGCAGCGGGTTGCCCCAAGCGGCTTGGCCGGCGCCATGGACGGCTTTTTCTTCGCCGGCGTGGCTGATCAGCGGCAGGTCGAGGCGGGCGAGGGCGGCGTAGAAACGGTCACAGGCGGGGGAGGCGGGATCGATTCCCATCGCCGGCGGCAGCCATTTCACGGCGCGCGCGCCATCGCGGGTGGCGGCTTCGAGGGCCTCGACGCAATCCGGCCGGTAGGGGTGGATCGAGCAGGCCCATTCAAAGTACGCCGGATGCGCGCGTGCCACGTCGCGGGCGTAGGCGTTGGGGACGTGAAAGGTGGTGAGTTCGGGGCGAGGCTGGCCGCTGCTGTTGTGGGTGCGCTCGAAGGCAAAGAGCAGCAGCTTGAAGCCGGGTGCCATGCCATCGCTCAGGTTGTGCAGGCGTTCCACGTAGCTCTGGTCTACCCGGCCGGGGGCCTCGTGGGCGCAGCCGGCGTTGAGGTAGAAGAGGCGCTGCAGATATTCGGCGGGGTGGAGCGGGCTGAGCATCCGTGGATTCATCTCGATGCCGGAGGCGCCGTCGCCAATGCCGGCCAGGTGGGCGTGGCAGTCCCACACCTTGGTGGGGTCGAGGCCCTGCCAGGCCGAGCGGACGATATCGTGGTTTGCGATGTCGGGCGGCAGGTTGGCGCGGCACGGGTTCCAGACGGTATGGCGGGCCAGTGCTGTCCCGCCGGAACCGAACAGTGCCGCAGCGCTCAGCGTGCCGAACAGGAAATGACGTCGATTCATGGGCGGGAAGGCTTCCGGGTGTCGCGCAGCCGGAAGCCGGCAGCGGCGAGGAGGCCAAGCAGCAGGCCGCCTACATGGGACTGCCAGCTGGTGACGATACCGTCGGGCAGTAGTGGTGATGGTGTGCCGCTGAAAATATCGAAGGTGAGCTTGCCGATCCACGCGATGGCAAGGATCCACCCGATCGTGCCGCCTTCGACCGCAGCGCCGACCACCAGCATCGCCACCAGTCCGGACAGGCCCCGGTAATGTTCCATTTCCGGCGTGGTGGCCAGCAGAAACAGCGACAGCAGCGGGGCCGCGACGGGCAACAGAACCAGCCAGCGGCAGATCGGCTTGCCAGCCACCAGGGCCAGCCCGGCGATGGCGGCGAGGTTGCCGGCCAGGTGCAGCGTGGACCAGTGGCAGAACTGGCCGGTCCACAGACGCCACAACTGGCCGCCGAGGATGGCCGGCCTGTTGAACTCCATCAGGTCTGCGGGCAGCAGATTGGCCACGACGATAAACCCGAGGGCGACCAGAAGCAGGCGGTTTTCAGCCACCACGACGCTGGCGGGCCAGGGCGAGCAAGGCGGCGACGCCGATCAGCCCGAGGCCGGCAAGACCGCTGTCGCCACCTCTGCGGCTGCCGCTGTAACCCGGTTTTTCGACGATACGGGCGACTTTCTCTTCTTTTACGCGGACTTTGAAGGTTTCCAGTTGCTTGTCGAGTTGGGGAATCAGGCTGTCGATGGCCTGGCTGAAGCCTTCGCTGCGCGCGGCACGGGATGCTTCCGAAAACTTGACCATTGGCGAACTGCCCTTGATCTGGCTGGTGCCGGGGGCGCGGAAGAGCAGATTGCGGCTTTTCACGTCGAATACCGAGGCATCGACGAGGGTGTTTACGTCGTACTGGTCGCCATTGATCAGGTAGGCACCGACGATGGTCCAGTAAAGCAGGGACAGGCGGTTGCTGTCGTTGAACTGGACCTGATCGTAGGACAAGAGGGTGACGACATCCACGTTGAACATGCGGGCGGCCTGTTCCAGGTTGTCGAAACCGCCGCCGGCCCGCAGGTAGGCGCTGGGGATGACCTCGATGGCGGAAATGTAGGGCCGATTGGCGAAGGCCGATTTGATCCGGTTGAGGAGCTGGTCGCGCTCGGCTTCGCTCAGGTCGCCGAAGCGCTCGCCGGGGACGAAGGCGATGCCGACCCGCAGGGGCAGGCGGAGCTCGGGTACGGTGGGGGCGAGGATGGGCTTGTCGCCCTTCGGGTAAAGGTATTCGACCACTGTGCCGCGTTGGGTGCGGGAATTGTGATCGAACCAGGTGGCGCAGCCGGACAGGGTGCCCAGAGCCAGGGTTGCACACAGAAGCACGGCGGATTTGCGGATCATGACGGATTCCTTTGCTTAAGCGTGCTCAGGCTTTTTCGGCCCATTGCTTGAGGGTGACGTAGTCGATCTTGCCGGTGCCGAGCAGGGGCAGGGCTTCCACCGGGATGATCCGGCGAGGCACGGCGATTTCCGGCCAGCCGCCGTCGCGGGCAGCGCTCTGGAGCTGCTCGCGGGCCAGTTGGCGGTCGGTGGTGAACAGCAGGATGGTTTCACCGCGGGCCGGGTCGGGCTGCGTCGACGCGGCGTGGGCGCCGCCGGGTGAGGCGACGGCGGCCAGCTTTTCGACGGCTTCGAGGGACACCATCTCGCCGGCTACCTTGGCGAAGCGCTTGACCCGGCCGACGATTTTGACAAAGCCGTCCTCGTCGATCTCGACCACATCGCCGGTTTCGTACCAGCCTTCGCCGGCCGACGAAACCGGTGCCTGCAGCCTGCCGGGCTGCTCGAAACGCAGGTAGCCGGACATCAGGTTGGGGCCCTTCACGTGGAGCATGCCACCCTTCGGAATGCCGGGAACCGGCACCAATTGGTGTTGCAGGCCGGGCAAAAACTGACCGACGGTGCCGCTGCGGAAGGCCATCGGGGTATTCACAGCCAGTACCGGCGCGGTTTCGGTGGCACCGTAGCCTTCAAAAATGCGGATGCCGAATTTCTCGAACCACAGGTCGCGGACCGGCGTGGCCAGCTTCTCGGCACCGGCGATCACGTAGCGTAGACGGTAGAAATCGTAGGGATGGGCGAACTTGGCGTAGTTACCGAGAAAGGTACTGGTGCCGAGCAAGACCGTGCAGTTGCGGTCGTAGGCCAGTTCGGGGATGACCCGGTAATGGAGTGGGGACGGGTAAAGAAAGACCTTGGCGCCGGTGAGTACCGGCAGCAGCCCGCCGGCGGTGAGACCGAAGGAATGGAACAGCGGCAGGGCGTTGAGGATCTTGTCATCCGTTGAAAAGTCGACCACCGCACGGATCTGCGCGATGTTGGCGAGCAGGGCCCGGTGGGATAGCACCACGCCTTTCGGCTTGCCTTCGGAGCCAGAGGTGAACATCACTACCGCCGCGTCTTCGGGCGATCCGGCCGGCAGCGCGGTGCGTGGGAAGGGTAGTGCCCACAGCATCAGCCACAGCTTGTCGCCCAGGCTAATGGCTTCGCGCAGGTCTTCGAGGTAGAGCAGGCGCACGCCCTGCAGGGCAGCCAGCTTGTCGCCGAGCTTGGCCTGCTCGACAAAAGTGCGCGAGGTGATGATCGTGCGCACCTGGGCGGCGGTACAGGCGGCCTGCATGCCATCGACGCCGGCGGTGTAGTTGAGCATCGCGGCGGTGCGCCGATGTGCCGCCAGGCCGAAGATCAGGCCGAGGGTCGGCGCCAGGTTGGGCAGCAGCAGGCCGACCCGTTCGCCGGGCTGGCTTTCTTTCGCCACCAGGCGCCCAAGGGCGAGGGCCATCTTGATGAGGTCGCGGTAGCTGTATTCGATCTGCTTGAGATCCTCGATCTGGCGCCGATTGACCCCGTGGATGTCGGCTGCGTCGAGCAGGGCGCCGAAGAGGGTCTGCTCGGGGCGGGTTGCGAAAATCATTTCCTGCATCAGGCGGCGCATCGCTTCACCCGCCTTGCGACGGCGCAGGCGGGCGGTGGCGGCTTCCGGCATCGGGATGCGGGTGGTCGGCAGAATCGACAGGCTGATGCGCGGGAAGAGCTTGCGTGGCACGTGGGCGGCCAGCCGCGAGAAATAGGTGCGGGCGGCGCCATCGATGCGCACCGGCAGGATGGTCGCGCCGGTCTTGGCGGCGACGAAGGCCGGGCCGTCGTAGGTCTTCATCAGGCTGCCGGTGGTGGTGATGCGGCCTTCCGGGAAGATCACCACCGGGCGTCCGCCCTCGATAAGGCGGATCACTTTCTTCATCGCCATCGGACTCGTCGGATCGACAGCGAGGTAATCCACCAGCGCGAGGAGAAGCCGGAAGGCCGGGTTGCGCACTACGCCGGTATGCACGACGAAGACCGGATCGAGGGGCAGAAAGAGGCCGAGCAGCAGGCCGTCGAGAAAGGATTCGTGGTTGGCGACGATCAGCAGCCGGGATTTTTCCTCCGGCAGCGATCCGTTGATTCGAACGCGGAACAGGATGGAGGCGATGCTGCGCAGCAGGGCTTTGATGAGGTTTCGCATGATTGAGGGAGAGCGGGTCGGAGCCTGGAGTCTAGAGACAGGTATCGAGATACACGGCGACCTTGCCAAAGGCCTCCTGCAGAAATGCTTTGTTTACGTGGAAATAAATTTCCTTCCCCTCACGCTCAGCCTGCAGCACCCCAGCTTCCCGAAGTACCTTCAAATGATGGGATACGGTTGACCGGGCGAGAGTGGACACCTCCGCAATCTGACCGACGTTAAGGCGTTCGCCAGGTTCGAAGGTGAGCAGGATGCGTTGTCGGTGCTCGTCGCCGAGAGCCGCAAAGACTGCTGCGATGTCACACCAGGTTTCCGGAATGGCCCGGGAGTAGTCTTTATTCATATCGATAATGATCGATATGTTTGTCAGGCATGTCAACTCCTTGTGCTGCATTCGATTAGCGGCAGCCGGCGGCCATCTGATTGCCGCAGTGCAGCAAGCATTGACTTGGCTACGGTTAACCCTTACCATCCGCACGTTTTTCGTACGGCGGATGGCGCAACACCCGACGTGCCACGCAGAGAACCAATGTTAAAAGCGGTATACCTGCAGATAGGCGCGACAATACTGGCATCATTGATTGCCGGATTAGTAATGGGGTTGCCAGGTGCGCTGTCGGCGGCGTTGGGAGGCGCAGCCTGTGTTCTTCCCAATTTGTTGTTCGCCCTGCGTCTGAGCGCAGTTGCCAAGCGTCCCGATGCGTCGTATCCGCTTGAGTTTTTCGTTGGCGAGTTCGTAAAGATCGCGTCAACCGTAGGATTGTTGGCGACCGTTCAGCTCGTGTATGCAGACGTCCATTGGTTGGCGCTGTTTATCGGGTTTGTTGTGGCGCTGAAGGCGAATTTATTTGCATTTTTGGTGAAGAACTAACCATGAGCACTGGCCACGAAGCGCACGCCCCTACCGCGGGTGAATACATTGTCCACCACTTGACCCACCTGAATTCGACTGGTCACGCCCAAACCGCGATCATCGACTGGAGCGTCTGGAACCTGGATACCATCTTTTTCTCTATTGCCATGGGTGTCGTCACCCTGTTCATCCTGATTACAGCCGCCAATAAAGCGACTTCAGGTGTTCCGGGACGCTTCCAGGCAGCCATCGAAATTCTCTTCGAAATGGTGGCCGATCAGGCCAAGGGCATCGTGCATAGCGCCGAGTCCCGCAAGTTTGTTGCGCCGGTTGCCCTGACGGTGTTCTTCTGGATCTTCCTGATGAACTCCATGGACTTCCTGCCGGTCGATCTGCTGCCGAAGATCTGGGCACTGATCACCGGTGACGAACATGCCTACCTCCGCGTCGTGCCCACGGCCGACCTGAACGGCACTCTTGGCATGTCCATCGGCGTGCTGTTGATCTGTGTTTACTACAACATCAAGATCAAGGGTTTCGGCGGCTGGGTTCACGAACTCTTCACCGCCCCCTTCGGTTCGCATCCGCTGCTGTACCCGATCAACTTCCTGATGCAGATGATCGAATTCCTCGCCAAGACCGTTTCCCACGGCATGCGGTTGTTCGGCAACATGTACGCTGGCGAGCTGGTGTTCATGCTGATCGCGCTGATGGGTGGTACCGCTACCGTGTTTGGTTTCCTCGGTCACGTTGTTGCCGGTTCCATCTGGGCCGTCTTCCACATCCTGATCGTTGCGCTTCAAGCATTCATCTTTATGATGCTGACCCTGGTGTACATCGGTCAGGCGCACGAAAGTCACTAAGTTTCAAAGTTTAAGCAGTCGTTTCGGTTTCAATTTAAATCATCTCAACTAAAGGAGTCGTCATGGAACACGTTCTTGGTTTTGTTGCTCTGGCCGCCGGTTTGATCATTGGTCTGGGCGCTATCGGTGCCTGTATCGGTATTGGCATCATGGGTAGCAAGTACCTGGAAGCATCCGCTCGCCAGCCCGAACTGATGAATGCCCTGCAGACCAAGATGTTCCTGCTGGCTGGTCTGATCGACGCTGCGTTCCTGATCGGCGTTGGTATCGCCATGATGTTCGCGTTCGCCAACCCGTTCAAGCTCTGAGTTTCGCGGTTCAACCTGACTAAAGGAAGATTACCGTGAATCTGAACGCAACCCTGGTAGCCCAGCTCGTTGTGTTCTTCATTCTGGCGTGGGTCACGATGAAGTTCGTGTGGCCCCCCATTGTGAAGGCACTCGATGAGCGTGCGAAGAAGATCGCTGACGGGCTGACGGCTGCGGACAAGGCGAAGAGCGATCTCGCTCATGCCGAGAAGAAAGTCGTCGAAGAACTGCGCAAGGCGCGTGAGTCCGCTACGGACGTTCGTGCCTCTGCTGAAAAGCAGGCTGCAGTTTTCGTCGATGAAGCTCGCGCCGAAGCCGCCCGTATCATTGCCCAGGCCCGTGAAGCCGCTGAAGCCGAAGCTGGCGTCGCTGCTCAACGTGCCAAGGAAGCCCTGCGTGATCAGGTCGCCCAACTCGCTGTTGCCGGCGCCGAGAAGATTCTCCGCAAGGAAATCAACGCTCAGGCGCATGCCGACCTGCTGGCCAACCTGAAACAGGAACTTCAATAAGCCATGGCCGAGAACGTCACCATCGCACGCCCCTATGCTGAAGCGGCATTTCAGCTCGCTTCTGCGGGCAATGCGCTGGGGCCTTGGTCGGAAGTACTAGATCGGCTGGCCGCAGTGGCCTCCGATCCGCAAATGCGGGATTGCATTACCGATCCCAAGCTCCTGCCGGAACAACTGGCAGGGCTTTTTCTTGATGTATCCGGTACCGGACTATCTGCCGAACAGCAGAACTATGTTCGTGTCCTGGTCGAGAATGAGCGTTTGCAAGTGCTTCCCGAGATCCGTGACCTGTTCGTTATCCTCAAGAACGAACAAGAAGGCGTCAAGGAGGCGAACATTACCTCCGCGTTCCCGATGGACGATGCCACGCTGAAAGCGCTCGTTGCTGACTTGGAAGCCCGTTTCAAGGCCAAGCTCAACGTAATCGTCAGCGTAGACCCCGAATTGATTGGTGGGGTCAAGATCGCCGTTGGGGATGAAGTCATCGATGCCTCGGTCCGCGGCAAGCTCGCGAACATGGCCGCCGCGCTAAAGAACTAGGAGCATAAGCTATGCAACTCAACCCCTCTGAAATCAGTGACCTGATCAAGAGTCGGATTCAGAACCTGCAGCTGTCCGCGAATGCCCGCACTGAGGGTACCGTGGTTTCAGTGACCGACGGTATCTGCCGTGTCCACGGCCTTTCGGATGCCATGCAGGGCGAAATGCTGGAATTCCCCGGCAACGTTTTTGGCCTCGCCATGAACCTCGAACGCGACTCCGTCGGCGCCGTGGTTCTGGGTGAATACGAAGGCATTTCCGAAGGCGACACCGTGAAGTGCACGGGCCGCATTCTGGAAGTTCCGGTTGGTCCCGAACTGCTGGGCCGTGTCGTGAACTCCCTCGGTCAGCCGATCGACGGCAAGGGTCCGATCAACGCCAAGCTGTCCGAGCCGATCGAAAAGGTCGCTCCGGGCGTTATCTGGCGCAAGTCGGTTTCCCAGCCGGTGCAAACCGGTCTGAAGTCGGTCGACGCAATGGTTCCGGTTGGTCGTGGTCAGCGCGAACTGATCATTGGCGACCGCCAGACCGGCAAGACCGCCGTCGCCGTTGATGCCATCATCAACCAGAAGGGCGAAGGCGTTTTCTGTATCTACGTTGCAATCGGCCAGAAGGCTTCGACGGTTGCCAACGTGGTGCGCAAGCTTGAAGAGCACGGCGCGATGGAATACACCATCGTTGTTGCTGCTACCGCTTCCGAGTCCGCTGCGATGCAGTACATCGCTCCGTACTCCGGTTGCACCATGGGCGAGTACTTCCGCGATCGCGGTCAAGACGCCCTGATCGTTTATGACGATCTGACCAAGCAAGCCTGGGCCTACCGTCAGGTTTCCCTGCTGCTGCGTCGTCCCCCGGGCCGTGAAGCCTACCCCGGCGACGTGTTCTACCTGCACTCCCGTCTGCTCGAGCGCGCTGCCCGCGTGTCCGAGGATTATGTCGAGAAGTACACCAACGGTGAAGTCAAGGGCAAGACCGGTTCGCTGACCGCTCTCCCCGTGATCGAAACCCAGGCTGGTGACGTTTCCGCGTTCGTTCCGACCAACGTGATCTCGATCACCGACGGTCAGATCTTCCTGGAAACCGACCTCTTCAACGCAGGTATCCGTCCCGCTATCAACGCGGGTATCTCGGTGTCCCGCGTGGGTGGTGCAGCTCAGACCAAGGTGATCAAGAACCTCGGCGGCGGTGTGCGTCTGGCACTCGCCCAGTACCGTGAGCTGGCTGCGTTCGCGCAGTTCGCTTCCGACCTGGACGAAGCTACCCGCAAGCAGCTCGAGCGCGGCCGTCTCGTTACGGAACTGATGAAGCAGCCGCAATACGCGCCGCTCAAGGTTTCGGAAATGGCGATCACGCTGTTCGCAGTCAATAAGGGCGCTTTCGACGATGTCGATGTCAAGCGTGCCCTGGCTTGCGAAACTGCGATGCACCAGTTCGTGAAGACCAAGGCTGCCGATCTTGTTGCCAAGATCGAGTCGACCAAGGTTCTCGATGCGGAAGGCGAAAAGCAACTCGGCGCCGCAATCGAAGAGTTCAAGAAGAGCTGGGCGTAACGCAGGCATACGGAGAGCGAAATGG
>ERZ724524.1295-NODE-1295-length-16604-cov-9.008581_pt1 | contig 16604 bp, 14 predicted proteins | sample MGYA00376057_ERZ724524 | MGnify/ENA primary metagenome ERZ724524 (study PRJEB28724, sample SAMN07190888) | wastewater metagenome | isolation source: influent of sewage treatment plant in Hong Hong | place: USA: Christiansburg, Virginia | collected 2016-03-01 ...
GCGTGTCGTTTTTCACGCCGTTCGATGCGGTAAAGCCACACCGCGCGATCGCCTGCGAGTTTTAAGGTGGCATCGGGCGGCACCTCGGGCACTGCAAACTCCAGGCTGACGAGCCAGGAGCCGGCTTCCATCTCGGCCTGGGCTTTGGCCAGCGCGCGCGCCATGCTCTCTGGGCGCTGGAACAGGTAGACCAGCGCATAGCTGGCCCAGTCGGCCGCCCAGATATCGCCCCGGCGCACATACGCCCAGGGGCAGCGCCAGGCGCACAGCCACTGCAGCAAGCGACTGCGCTCGATTCCTTCAAAGTGCGCCTCCGGATACGCCAGGCGCAGGGCAATCAACCCATCGCCCAGGCCACAACCGGCGTCCAGCAAGCGCGCTCCGACGGGCAAGGGCACAGCCGTTTTCAGTTCCGACAGAGCGCCATGCGGCGTAGGGAACAAAGGTGCGTCGCGCCAGGCCCCCAGGGGATAGACCAGCAGCAAAAGCGCCAGCGGTGCCAGCCAGATCCAGCCGGCCACAGGGGCGGCGCCCGATAGCAACAGCGCCAGCGGAAAGCCTGCCGCGAGCAGCGTGCGGCGCCACCAGCCCGCCGCCCAAGGGCTTGCCGCAACGGGCAAGGCGCAGGCCAGCAGCAGCGCCCAGAGCGCAGGAAGATGGCGCCCCAACATCAGGTACAGCACCCACGCCGCGCCCCAGGCCAGCAAGGCCGGCAGCGGCCAGGCAAATCGCTTCATGGCGGCGGGCGACGAAGGCTCAAGGACCGCTGAATCAGCGCCCGCGCAAGCGGTCGATCAGTCCGTTGAGCGCTTCCAGTGAGCCAAAGGAGATCGCCAGTTCGCCCATTTCTTCCATCCGGCCGCCGCGCTTGACGCGCTTTTTCACGCGCACCTCGACTTCGGCCATCAGCAGGTCGGAGAGCTCTTCTTCGACGCGCTTCAGGTCCCGCGACTTTTCCTTTTTGGGCTTTTGCGGCACCAGGTTGAAATCGGCGCCTATGCGCCGCACCAGCGACTCGGCCTCGCGCACCGAGAGCTTCTTGGCTGCAATCTGGTTGCCGGCCGTGATCTGCGCGGCGCGGTCCAGCGCAAGCAGTGCGCGGGCATGGCCCATGTCGATGTCGCCGGCCATCAGCATGGTCTGCACCGGCTCGGCCAGATTCAAAAGGCGCAGCAGGTTGCTGGCCGCGCTGCGCGAACGCCCCACTGCCTGCGCCGCTTGCTCGTGCGTCAGGCCAAATTCGCGCACCAGGCGCGACAGGCCTTGCGCTTCTTCCAGCGGGTTGAGGTCTTCGCGCTGGATGTTCTCAATGAGCGCCATGGCAGCGGCGGCCTCGTCGGGAACGTCCCGCACCAGCACGGGAATGCTGTCGAGCCCGGCCAGGCGGGCGGCACGAAAGCGCCGCTCGCCGGCAATGATTTCGTATTGGCCGGCGTTTTCGCCGCTGGTCAGGCGCCGCACCAGCACCGGTTGCATGATGCCCTGCGCCTTGATGGATTCGGCCAGCTCGTACAGCGCGCCTTCGTCCATGCGCGTGCGCGGCTGGTACACGCCCGGCACCAGGGCCGACAAGGGCAGACTGCTGGGCGCGCCGTCGGTCGGCTCGGTGTTGACGCGTTCTGCCACTTTCGGTCCGAGCAGGGCTTCCAGGCCGCGGCCCAGGCCCTTGGGTTTCTTGGTGACCATGGTCTCTCAGTCCTTCATAAGTGTGTGCAGCAGGGCCTGGCCTTCGGGCCACTCCCCCAGGCCCGATTCGGCATTGATGTGGCCGCACTCGCCACAGTCGACCATGCGCGCACCCCAGGCCTGCGCCATCTGCGCGGCACGGCCAAAGCGGCAATGGGGGTCGTTGCGGCTGGCCACCAGCACGGCAGGAAACGGCAGGGCCTGGCTGGCAATGGGCGCCCAGCCCGGCAGCTGCGCCGCCAGCTCGGCCCGCTCCACGTCGCCCGGTGCCACCAGCAGCGCACCGCGCACCTTGCCCGTGTGCTGCGAATGCGCGGCCCACCAGGCCGTCAGGATGCAACCCAGGCTGTGTGCCACCAGCACGACCGGCCCGTGGGCATCCACCACCACCTCATCGAGTCGTGCGCTCCAGTCGCCGCGCAGCGGGCGCATCCAATCGTGCTGCTCCACCCGCCGGTAGCCGTGCTCCGCCTCCCACAGGGTCTGCCAATGCCCTGCATCAGAGCTTTGCCAGCCGGGCAGGATCAGGACGTTGTCGGGCGACATTTTGCTCGCTTTTAGATAGCTACTTGCGCTGATGTATCAAGCGCTAGAGGCCGATTTTGCTTGTATTTTTGACTTGTCGGCCGGCGCCATGCGCTGCACACGCTCAACCATCTCGCGGGCGAAGTCGACAAAGGCGATGCTGCCCTTGGCATTCGGATCAAACACGACGCCGGGCAGGCCGTAACTGGGCGCTTCGGCCAGGCGGACGTTGCGCGGGATCACGGTGTCGAACACCTTGTCGCCAAAGTGGCCGCGCAATTGCTCGCTGACCTGGCTTTGCAGCGTAATGCGCGGGTCAAACATCACGCGCAGCAGGCCGATGATTTGCAGGTCCGGATTGAGGTTGGCGTGCACCTGCTTGATGGTGTTGACCAGATCGGTCAGACCCTCCAGCGCAAAGTATTCGCACTGCATGGGAACGATGACACCGTGTGCGCTGCACAAGCCATTGAGCGTGAGCATCGAAAGCGAAGGCGGGCAGTCGATGAGCACGAAGTCGTAGTCGGCCTCCACCTCGGCCAATGCCGCCTTGAGGCGCTTCTCGCGCCGCTCGACGTCTACCAGCTCCACCTCGGCGCCGGCCAGCTCGCGGTTGGCTCCCAGCAATTGGTAGCCGCACTTTTCTGCCGACACCGCCGCCTCGCGCACCGAGGCCGATTCGAGCAGCACGTCGTACACCGTGAGTTCGAGTTTGCGTTTGTCCACGCCCGAACCCATGGTGGCATTGCCCTGCGGGTCCAGATCGACCAGCAGCACGCGTTGGCCTATGCGCGCCAGGCCGGCGGCCAGGTTCACCGAGGTGGTGGTCTTGCCAACACCGCCCTTCTGGTTGGCGATGCAAAAAATACGCGCCATCAGAGAACCAGCCCCGTGCGGATTGCGCGGACCGCACCATGCAGTGGGGCCAACAGGGTGGCAACCGAGCAGAATTTTGCAATGCCGAACATGGCTTCCCCGCAAGTGGCTAAGGGCATGAGTTTACGTGAGGGCAACGGTCGCTCCGGCAGGGTTAGCGCCATGGCGCATCCAGACGATGCAGCGCTCGGCATCCAGGCCCGGCACGCTCAGTGGTTCCACGTGAAACACTTCCACGTCCGTTGGCAGCGCGGCCAATTCCTCGGTTGGGTGCTTGCCCTTCATGGCCAGCCAGACACCGCCGGGCGCCAACGCGCCCCGGGACCAGGTGCTGAAGTCTGCGAGCGAAGCAAAGGCCCGGCTGCTGACGACGTCGAACGGTCCGGCGAGCGATTCAACGCGTGCGTGCACCCCGCGCAAATTCGGCAGACGCAAGCTGACCGCCACCTGCTGGACAAAGGCCGCTTTCTTGGCCACCGTGTCGACACACTGCACGGCGAGTGCAGGAATGCAGATGGCAAACACCACTCCCGGCAAGCCGCCGCCCGAACCCACATCCAGCAAGGCGGAAGCACCCAGGCCTGCTTGCGCCTGCTCCGCCAACTGGCGCTGCAGTGCGGGCACCGCCGCCAGACTGTCGAGCAAATGGTGCGTCAGCATGTCACCGGGCTCCCGCACCGAGGTCAGGTTGTAGACCCGGTTCCACTTTTGCAGCAGCGCCAGAAAATCCAGCAACTGGCCGATCTGCGCTTCACCCAGGTTCAGACCCAGAGAGCGAACACCCGCAGTCAAAGCAGCGTGCAGCGACTGCATTACGCCTTTGCCTCCGCCTCGCTCACGGCCGCGCTCTTGAGCCCGCCCTTCTTCAAGTGCACCAGCAGCAGCGAAATGCTGGCCGGCGTGATGCCGGCAATGCGCGACGCCTGCCCCAGCGTCTCGGGCCGGTGGCGCGCCAGCTTCTGCCGCGCTTCGATGCTCAGCGCCGTGACTTGCAGGTAGTCAATGGAGTCGGGCAAACGCAGGTGCTCGAAGTGCGCGGCGCGCTGCACCTCACCCTGCTGGCGCTCGATGTAGCCAGAATATTTGGCGGCAATCTCCACCTGCTCCACCACCGCCTCGCTCAGATCGCCCAGTGTTTCACGTGAAACGTCGGCCGCGGCAAAGCGCCCGCCATCCATGTCAACCAAGCTTGCATAGCCCACATTGGGCCGGCGCAGCAGCTCGAACAGGTTGTGTTCGTGCTCGATGCTCTTGCCCAGCACGCGCTCCGATTCACTCGCCAGCAGGTTGCGCGGATTGACCCAGGTGTCCTTGAGTCGCTGCGTCTCGCGCACCACGGCTTCGCGTTTTCGGCTGAAGGACTCCCAACGCGCATCGTCGACCAGACCCATCTGGCGCCCGGCTTCCGTCAATCGCATGTCGGCGTTGTCTTCGCGCAGTTGCAGGCGGAACTCAGCCCGGCTGGTAAACATGCGGTAGGGCTCGGTGACGCCTTGGGTAATCAGGTCGTCCACCAGCACACCCAGGTAGGCCTGGTCGCGCGCAGGCAGCCAGGGCGCGTCGCCCCGGCAGGCCAGCGCAGCGTTGACCCCGACAAACAAGCCCTGCGCGGCAGCTTCTTCGTAGCCCGTGGTGCCGTTGATCTGGCCGGCAAAATACAGGCCCGCGATCTGCTGCGTTTCAAAGCTGCTCTTGAGCGAGCGCGGGTCAAAGTAGTCGTATTCGATGGCGTAGCCGGGGCGCAGAATGTGCGCGTTCTCCAGCCCCTCCATGCTGCGCACCAAGGCCAGCTGGATGTCAAACGGCAGGCTGGTGCTGATGCCGTTGGGGTAAAACTCGTTCGTGGTCAGCCCCTCGGGTTCCAGAAAAATCTGGTGGCTGTCCTTGCCGGCAAAGCGATTGATCTTGTCTTCCACACTCGGGCAATAACGCGGCCCCACGCCTTCGATCTTGCCGGTGAACATGGGGCTGCGGTCAAAGCCGCTGCGGATGATTTCGTGCGTGCGCAAATTGGTATGGGTGATCCAGCAAGGCAATTGGCGCGGGTGCATGGCTGCGCCGCCATGGGCGTACGCCATGAAACTGAAGACAGGCACTCGGCCTTCGTTCACACCGCCCGGCATGCCGTCGCCGGGCTGTTGCTGGCATTTCGAAAAATCGATGCTGCGCCCATCAATGCGCGGCGGCGTGCCGGTCTTGAGCCGCGCCTGCGGCAATTGCAACTCCTTGAGCCGGCCCGAGAGGCTCACGGCCGGCGGATCGCCCGCGCGGCCTGCAGCGTAGTTGGAAAGCCCCACATGGATCTTTCCGTCAAGGAACGTCCCCGCCGTCAGCACCACCGTGCGGCTGCGAAAGCGCAGACCGATCTGCGTGACGGCCCCCACCACGCGGTCGCCCTCCACCATCAAATCGTCCACCGCCTGCTGGAACAACCAGAGGTTCGGCTGGTTCTCGATCATCCGGCGGATGGCCGCCTTGTAGAGCACGCGGTCCGCCTGAGCGCGGGTGGCGCGCACGGCAGGGCCTTTGCTGGAATTGAGAATGCGGAACTGGATGCCGGCCTCGTCCGTGGCCAGCGCCATGGCGCCGCCCAGCGCATCCACCTCTTTCACCAGGTGCCCCTTGCCGATGCCGCCAATCGAGGGGTTGCAGCTCATCTGCCCCAGCGTTTCGATGTTGTGCGTGAGCAGCAGCGTGCGCGCGCCCATGCGCGCCGCAGCCAGCGCGGCCTCGGTGCCGGCGTGGCCACCGCCCACCACGATCACATCAAATTCCTGGGGATACAACATAAAGCGCCACAGCCGCAGGGCCGCAGTCCAAGCAAGACAAAGGGGGCGATTTTCCCACCTTTGGCGCAAAGGCACTTAGCGCAGTGTCTCTGGCGGTTTCTTGTTCCACGTGAAACACCGCCGCATTTCAGGGCCATGCCGACTTCAGAGGATTCGTGTCGAAGGCCTGTGCTTCAATGGCTCGCATGAAAATTCTCGTCTTCGCGGGCAGCACCCGCCAACAATCGTTCAACCGGCGCCTGGCGCAGGAAGCTGCGGGCATGGCCCGTAGTGCCGGCGCCAAAGTCACTCTGCTGGAACTGGGCGATCTCGACATTCCCATGTACAACGCCGACCTCGAAGCCCGCGGCACACCCCCCGACGTGCTGCGCCTCAAACGCCTGATGTGGGAGCACCCCGGGTGGATCATCTGCTCGCCCGAATACAACGGCAGCTACACCGCGCTGCTCAAGAACACCATCGACTGGGCGTCGAGCCCCGTGGCGGCCGACCCCGAATGGAAGGACGGCGTCAAGCCCTTTCGCGGCAAGGTGGTGGGCGTGCTCAGCGCGTCCAATGGGCGCCTGGGCGGCCTGCGCTCCCAAAGCCATTTGGCCCCCTTGCTGCTCAACCTCGAATGCTGGCTGGCGCCGCGCGCCTACGCGCTCTCGGGTGCCGCCAGCGCGTTCGATGCGGATGGCGTCCTGACGCAAGCGGAGCACCGGGCGGGGGTACAAGGCGTGGTCGAACAGGTGCTGTGGGCCACCGAACGGCTGCGCCCCGAGCCGCGCTGAGAAATTCAAGCAAAATGGGCCTCTGGCGCTTATGGGGTAAGCGCCAACAGCTATCAAATTACTAGTTCAACAGATTCATGGATTGCCGCCCCGGCTGCGGCGCCTGCTGCACCGCCCCCTCCATTTCCAGCGCCATCCCCGGCATGCCGCAGGGGAAACCTGCCGGCGTACCCTGCGTGCAACTGGACGCCGACCAGCGCTGCCTGATTTTCGGCCACCCTGAGCGCCCCGCCGTCTGCGCCGGCCTGCAACCCGAGCCTGAGATGTGCGGAAGCCACCGCACACACGCGATGGCGTTTCTCCTGCGGCTGGAAGTGCTGACCTGTCCTTAAGCCAACACCACCGGCACCCAGTGGTTGATCAATGCGCCGCCCGCCAGCAGCCAGGCAAACAAAATCAGCGCCAGCAGCAGCGGCTTGGCGCCGGCTTTGCGAATGGCGCCAAAGTGCGTGGACAGGCCCAGTGCGGCCATGGCCATCGCCAGCAGGCCCGTGTCGATCTCAATGGCCACCTGCACCGCGCGCGCCGGCAGCCACTGCTGCGAATGGAGCAGTACCACCGCCAGAAAACCAAAGGCAAACCACGGCACCGTGATCTTGCTTTTCCTCTTTCTGCCCGCTGCGCCTGCGGCCTTCGCAGCGCGCGCCCCCTCGCTGCGGGCCATCCAGCCCGAGAGCAGCAACAGGAACGGCGCCAGCATCATCACCCGCACCATCTTGGCAATCACTGCCGCATCAGCCGCCTCGGGGCCAATGGAGCGCGCCGCAGCCACCACCTGCGCCACCTCGTGGATGGTGGACCCCGCATACTGGCCAAAGCCCTTGGCACCGCCGGGAATCACGCCCCATGCCTGGTTCCACTGGAACAGCACGGGGTAGAGAAAGATCGACAATGTGCCAAACACCACCACCGTCGCCACGGCCACGGTCACCTGTTCGGCCCGCGCCTTCACCACCGGCTCGGTCGCCAGCACGGCAGCGGCGCCGCAGATGGAGCTGCCGGCGCCAATCAGCAGTGCGGTCTCGCGCTCCAGCCCGAGCCAGCGCATGCCGATCCAGCAGGCCAGGCCAAAGGTCGAGCACAGCACCAACGCGTCCACCACCACGCCCGCCCACCCCATCTGGCCAATGTCCTGCGTGGTCAGCCGCAAGCCATAGAGCACGATGCCCACGCGCAGCAGTTGCTGTTTGGACACCTGCACCCCCGGGCCGGTGGCAGCGGCAACGCGGGGATAAACCGTATTGCCCACCAGCATGCCCAGGACAATGGCCAGCGTCAGCGCACTCAGGCCATGGTCCGCAAGCCAGTCGATGCGGCCGAGCGCCATGGCGGCGGCGGCGAGGGCTGCGCTCAGGCACAGTCCGGGCAGCAGCCGCCGTGCGGCGCCAAGGCGCCCGGGGCGAACCAGGGAGCGGACCGAGGCGCTCCATAGTGCGCCCGGAAGCAATCGAGATTCGGTGAGATGGACCATAGGCGCAGTCTGATCTTCAAGCTCTGACCCGTCCAACAGCTTGTTTATGTATGATTTACCTGATAACCAGGTAATACGCCCCCATGGACCTCCTGCGCCTGAGCCTGCGCCAGCTGCAAATCTTTGTCGCCGTTGCGCAGAGCGGCAGCACCAGCGCCGCCAGCGAAGCCATTGCGCTCTCGCAATCCGCCACCAGTGCGGCGGTCAACGAACTCGAACGCATGCTCTCGCTGCAGCTCTTTGACCGCGCCGGCCGGCGCCTGCTGCTCAACGACAACGGCCGCGCGCTGCTGCCGCGCGCGCTGCGCATGCTCGAAGACGCGTCCGAGATCGAGCGCATGGCGCGCGATGCGGACCAGCAGTTGCAGTCGCTGCGCATCGGTGCCAGCACCACCTTGGGCAACCACGTGCTGCCCGCCCTGCTGGCCCGGTTCTTCGGCAGCAGCCCGGCAGCGGCGCCGCACTGGCAATCCAGCGTGGCCATTGGCAACACCGAAGACATCTGCGCGCAAGTAGCCGCCTTTGCCCTGGACATCGGCCTCGTCGAAGGCCATTGCCACCACCCGCAGCTTGCCGCGCAGCCTTGGCTGCACGACGAACTGGTGCTCGTCGCCTCGCCCGGCGGTGCCCAAGGGCTCGACCCGCGCGAACCCACCAGCCTGGAGCAGTTGCGCGCAGCGGTATGGCTGCTGCGCGAGAGTGGCTCGGGCACGCGCGAAACCGGCGACCTCGCCATCCTGCCCCAACTGCACGCCTACCGCCGCGTGATCGAGCTGGGCAGCTCGGAGGCCATCCAGCAGGCCGCCGCCGCCGGCCTGGGCATTGCCTGCCTCTCGCGCTGGGTGGTGCAGGACTTTCTGCGCGAGGGGCGTTTGGTGGAGCTGATCACCCCCCTGCCGCCCATTCAGCGCCAGTGCTTTTGTGTACTGCGGCGGGGCAAGCAACTCACGCCGGCATTGGCGCAGTTTCTGATGCTGCTGGGATTGGAGGACGACCGTGCGGCTCAGCCACCGGCGCCTTCGACTCCCTCCAGCACCCGCGCCAATGCTGCGCCACCCGCCCCGTGAATGCATCGATACAGAACAGGTGCAACCACCCGTTCTCCACCAGGTCGCGCACGGTGACGTGCTCAGACAGCACCGACTCAACGGCCGCGCGCGGCGCTTCGATGTACACGCTCAGCCGAAGCGGAGTGTGGCGAAGCTGCTCGCCGTCGTGCAGAGACTGCAGCGGCAGGCCAATGCGCAGATCGCCGCCGTTGCCTTCAAATACCCCAATATGGCCCCCCACCACGTTGTGCAGCAGCTTGTTCCCGCTGCCGTAGCGCCGGTTGTCCACCGTTGAGGCGTGGTATTGCAGGTTGATCCAGTTCGTGACCACCATGGGCGCGGTCATGATGAGCGTGAGCACCTTGTTCTCGGGATCCAGCGCATGGTCGTAGTCGTGCAAAAAACTCCTGCCGGCCAGATTCATGTTCCGGCTGCGCGCGCGCGGTGCCACGATAAATGAGGCGTTGTTGGCCAGGCCCCATTCCGGGCGCACCTGAGACCAGTCGTTGGCGCGCTCACGCACCGCCTGGTGCAGCGCTGCTGGTCTTGTGACCAGTTCGCCCAGACCCAGGCTCTCTGCACGCTCGGCCCGAGCGCTCACGCCAGCCCGGCCCAAGGCCGACTTCAGCGCTGCGAGCGAGCCCGCCAACTGCGCCGGGACGTCGTGCGTGTCGAATAGCACCAGGTCGTCGGTCGTCGTGTTGTGGACTCCCGGCACAAAGTGGGTGTCTGCCGGTATCGCAATACCGCGCACCGCAAGCTCGGCGCGCAGCGCGGGCCGGTTGAGCAAGTCGGCCAGTACACGGGCGTTCACTTCGCCGCTCTGCCCGCCGCAGGCACCGCAATCGAGCCCCGAGGCGTGGGCATTGTTGGCGCTCTGGCTGCCGTGGCCGGCGATCAGTACCAGTGGGGCAAAGTTTCGCACCAGCCCCATGGCGCTCAGAATGCCGTGTGCGAGCGCTCCAGCCGCCTGCACTCCATCCTCTGCGTCGGGCAAGCTAGGCCGCAACTGCTGCGCCGCACCAGCGGACAAGCCGGTGTCTTCCCAGCGCGTCGCAGGGGCCTCCGACGCCAGACTGCTGCTAAGCAACTTGCCGCCGTACAGCAAGCCCAGACTTTCGACAAAACTAAATGCCGACGACGGTGCCGCGCGGAAGGCGGCCCAGCGCGCACGCCAGTTCAGCGCATTCTTGCGCTTGGCTGCCAGCACTTGGGCCAAGTGTGGACCTTGCGTCGTGCCATTCGATGCGGACAAGCTACTTGCTTTGACCGACTCCGTGACTTGCAACGTAGGTGAAAGCAGCCCTGGAAGCTGTGGCCGTGAGAGCGCGCTGCCCAGTGGGTGGTAGGCCATCGGCAAGCCAAAGAACCCTGCGAACCCCAGCGTCTGCGCGCCAGGTTCGGCCGCCTCCAGAGCGCGCCGAAACACTTCCGAACGCACGTCGATGCAAAACACGGCCTGAAACTTCGGCGTGCTGGCTCCGTCAAATGCGCCCACAGGCGCTGGCCGAGTCAAGCCTGCGATGGTCTCCTGCTGCTGGGCAATTTCAAGCGCGTGCTGCAGCAACCAGTCGGTGCGCTGGGCGGCAGCAAGCGCCTCGGCAGCGGCGTCGGCTTGTGCCCATGCAGCCGCCCAGGGCGCTGAGCCTGCCTCAAGCTCTGCATCGCCGTGCAGCAGCCATTCCCATGCAAGACGAATCGCCAACAGGTGCTCAATCTGCTCGTCGTCGCCCCCAGCCAGGCGCGCCTGCCAGCGCTGGTACGCGCACCATGCCGCCCAGCCACCCATCGACAGCAGCACCGCGCTGAGATAAGCCTGCTGGCCCTGCGGCGCGATACCCAGCGCCACCAGCGAAGTGGCGATGCTGGCGCGCGGCTCGGCAGGCAACTGTGCAAGGCGCGCGTGCAGGGCTTTGCGCCCTTGCTGCCAAGGCAGGCCATGGTCGTGTGCCAGCTGCTCGCGCCAGCTGCCGTACAGCCCCTGGCTCCGCTCCAAGCCCCAGGCAGAACCCTGGTCGTCAAAGTAAGCCGCGCAGTGCTGGCTGACCTGATGGGTCACCAGCGCATTCCACGAAAGGCCGGGCCTCGGTGCGCCGGCTGCGTCGCGCAGGTCGGTGATCAACGGCAAGCGAGCTGGATTTGTCGGATTCGGCTCGGCCCGCTCCAAGGCTTGCACCAAGTCGTCCACCAGCGCACCTACCTGTAGGGTCCGCTTGACGTCTGATTCCCCGTCGTCCGCGCTTTCGCTGCCCTGCCCAGACACAGCGCAATCCGCTGCTTGCTTCAAATGCCGATGCGTCAGCCGGCCCGCGGCCCACTCGGCCTGAAACCAGCTCCGGGGCATCGTCAATCGCGTTCCCGCCAGTGCGCCAAGGGTGCTGGCAGCCACTTCAATGGGCTGCCCGACCCAGCCCCAGTAGGGATTGACGGCGATGAACTGGTCGAGCGGCCAGGTGGGCGCCACCCGTGCGCAAGCCGCAGCGATGTGCTGTTCCAGTGCTTCGGAAATGGGGTGGGAAAGCTTAGCGGCGGTCATGTCGGCACTCCGGAAATAGTGGAAAGAGCAGCGGTAACGGGGGCGCCTTGCGCGCTGGGGGGCATCGGCCTTTTTGCCGGTGGCCACACACGAAAAGCCAGGGCATTGAACTTCTCGTCAAGAAACAAGCCGCCGTACAACCACGGATACATCCGCTGTGCCCAGGCCGAATGCGGTGCAACCCGAATCAGCGACTGCAGCCAGAAGAGCGCGGCGAAGGCCAAGGCGGCAAATACGCACAGCCCCACCAGCGGCATCTGCACCGGTAAGCGCAGCCATGCGCTGGACACCAAGTGCAAGCCGAAATATCCCAGCGCCACAGCAAACGCCGCGAGCGCCAGCAAGGGCCACCGCCCGCCTTTGAGCGCAAGTGCGCTGCCATTGGTGAGCGGCACCAGCGCCAGCGCCACGACGCCCGCCAGCACCCAAAGCGCAGGCGAGGCCAGCGCACCCGGAACCCATGTGGCGACGAGCGCGCCTGCCAGCAGCACCGTGGCGCCACCCAAAGCCACACCCAGCAAAGAGCTTCCCCACGTTTCGCGCTGCGCAGGTGCCATCTTGGTCACCATCGTCCGCTGCACCACCCCATTGGCCGACAGGAAGGCATGCGCCTTGTAGAGTGAATGCGCGAGCAAATGCACCAGCGCCACATCCCAGGCGCCCAGGCCACATTGCATCAACATGAAGCCCATTTGTGCGCAGGTGGACCATGCCAGCATCACTTTGACACTGATACGCGTCGTCATCACCAGCGCCGCCAGCACCGCTGTTGTCGCACCCACCAACACCAGCAGCCCTTGCGCCAGCGGAACCTGCTCCACCAGCGGAGCGAATCGAATCAGCACGAAGCCGCCCAGATTGACGATGCCCGCGTGCAGCAGGGCCGAGACCGGCGTGGGCGCTTCCATGACTTGAATGAGCCAACCGTGAAATGGCAGTTGCGCACATTTCATCAGTGCGGCCAGCGCCAGCAACAGCATTGCTGCATGCGCCGCCAAAGGCCACTGGGGCTGCGTTACGGCCAGCTTCAGCAACTCGTCGATGTGCAGCGTGCCAAAGGCTGCGTACAGCAGGACTACCACGCCCGCCATGCACACATCGGCCAGCCGCGCGACGATGAACTTCTTGTGCGCGGCCACCAACGCTGCTGGCCGTTCATGGAAGAACACCAGCAAATGGTGCAGCGCCAGACTGGTGGCCATCCACGCAAGCGCCAGCACCAGCACATGGTTGGTGGCGATGACCACGCACACAGTGGCCAGCGTGGCCAGCAACCAGCGCAGGTAGTGCAGCTCCCGAGGCTCGCCTTCCAAGTAGCGCCGCGAATAGCGCACGATGACCCAACCCACAAAGGCCACCAACAGCAGCACCACCGCGCCCAACGGGTCCGCGCGCTGGCCAAAGCCAGCGCCCTGGTAGCCCAAGGCAACCATCACCAAAGCTGCGAACGCCAATGCCACCGCAGCGGTCGCGCTGGCCCCAGCCATGCGCCAAGCAGCGGCGGTGCGGCGGCCCACCAGCGCGGCGGCCAAGCCCAGCACCAGCGCCGGCGCCAGCACCAGGGTGGCCTGCCACAAAGGCAAGGCGTGGGACGGCAAAACAACGGGCTCCATAGCAATCTCCAGTCGAAGGCAGAAATCAGATACGTGGACTTTGCCGCTTGGAGAGCATTCTGTAAAATTCATTTTTCGCTTGTTTTTGTTCTTTTAAACAGAACGTTCTGTTTTCGCTATTTGCTGGACTGCTGCCATGTCTCGCCTCAACTTTCACCATCTGCATTACTTCTGGGCCGTCGCACGCGAGGGCAACCTCACGCGCGCGGCGACGCGTCTGCATGTGTCGCAATCGGCCTTGTCAGCGCAAATTCGCCAACTCGAAGACCAGCTCGGCCAGACATTGTTTGCCCGCGTGGGGCGCGGCTTGCAGCTGACTGAGGCCGGCCAGATGGCGCTGGGCTATGCCGACTCCATCTTTGCCGCCGGCAGCGAGCTGATGGCGGTGATGCGCGAAGGCCACCGGGAGGAACGCCAAGTGCTGCGCATCGGCGCCGTGGCCACGCTGTCACGCAACTTTCAAGAGAACTTCCTGCGCCCGCTGCTGGCACGCGACGACGTGGAGCTGGTGCTGCAATCGGGCAACTTGCTTGAACTGCTGGGGCGCCTGCGGGTGCATACGCTGGACCTCATCCTGTCGAACCAGCGCGTGCACGCCAGCAGCGACAACCCCTGGCGCTGCCAGCGCGTGGCGCGCCAGCCCGTCAGCCTGGTGGGCCGCGCGCGGCCGGCCGACAAGCCCTTTCGGTTTCCGCAAGACCTGGCCGAAGCACCCATGCTCCTGCCCGGCCGCGACAACGACATCCGCGCAGCCTTTGACCTGCTGTGCGAGCAGCGCGGCATCCGCTACAAACTGCGCGCCGAGGTCGACGACATGGCCTTGATGCGGCTGCTGGCGCGCGACTCCGACAGCGTGGCGCTGCTGCCCAGCGTGGTGGTGCAGGACGAGCTGCGCAACGGCAGCCTGGTCGAATACGCCGTGCTGCCCGACCTGCACGAAAACTTCTACGCCATCACGGTACGGCGCCAGTTTGAGCCGCCGCTTCTCAAAGCGCTGCGCAAACAGCCCGAAGCGACGGTGCTGGGTGCTTTACCGCCGTCCACGCAAGCGCATTGAGCGTTCGTCAGCAAGAAATCCGCGCGACGCATAGCATTGCAGACGTCACACCCAAGGAATTTTTGATGAAGCTCTACTACTCCCCCGGCGCATGCTCCCTGTCCCCACACATCGTGCTGCACGAAGCCGGCCTAGCGCACGAGGCCATTGCCGCGCCCACCAAAACGCACAAGCTGGCCGACGGCACCGATTACTACACCGTCAACCCCCTGGGCTACGTGCCGTTTTTGGTGCTGGACGATGGCCGCACGTTGCGCGAAGGCCCGGCCATCGTGCAGTACCTGGCCGACCAGGTGCCGGACAAACACTTGGCGCCCCCCGCCGGCAGCTTTGAGCGTTACCAATTGCAGGAATGGCTGACTTTCATCGGCACCGAGCTGCACAAAACTTTCAGCCCCCTGTTTGGCGGCCCGGCCAACGACGAATTCAAGGCCTTTACCAAGGACCGCCTGCTCTCGCGCCTGGCTTTTGTCGACCAGCAGCTCGCCGGCAAGGACTATCTGATGGGCGCGCAGTTCACCGTGGCCGACGCCTACCTGTTCACCGTGACCAACTGGCCGGCGTACGTGGGCATCGACCTCTCGCACCTGCAGAACCTGGTGGCCTACCGCGCACGCGTGGGCGCGCGACCCGCCGTCATCGCCACGATGAAGGCCGAAGGCTTGATCAAGTAAACCCGCGCTTCTGCCAGGGCATGCCAGCGGCGCTCAGAGCGGCCGCTGGCGCCAGGCCAGCACCGCGCCGATCCACAGCGCCACCGCCGAGAACACCAGGCCGCGCGCCAGACCCCCTGCCGCATCGGCAATGGCGCCCACCACGGTGGGCCCCACGATCTGACCCACCGCAAACACGATGGTGAAGGCGCTGATGCCGGCCGCCCATTGCGTCGGCGGCAGGTTGTGGCGCACCAGCGCCGTGGTGGAGGCCACCAGCGACAGGAACACCCCGCCAAACAGCAGGCCCGAGGCCAGCACCACCGGCCACGCCGAGGTGAGCGCCGGCAGCACCGTGGCCACGCCCAGCAGCGCGTTCAGCAGTGCCAACGCGCCACCGCCCTTGCTGCGCTCTAAAAGGCCCGCCCAGACGCGCGCCGACGCCACCACCGCCAAACCCAGCAGTGTGTAGAACCAGGTGATGCCAGCGGTGCCCAGGCCCTGCTCCTTCAAGAGCGCAATGACAAACGTCATGTAGCCGATGTAGCCCACGCCAAACAAGGTGTAGCCCGCCAGAGCGGGCGCCAGCGCGCGCAGCGGCACCCGCGCGTGCTTTGGCGCTGCGCCGGCTGTCGTGGTGGCCGTGCCCACCGCTCCCTGCGCATCCAAATGGCGCAGCACCCGCGCCGGCCAGGCCAGCGCAGCCGTGCAGGCGGCGCACAGCAGGGCCAGCAACCACCAGGCCCAGACCCAGGTGTGCGGCTCGGGCGCGTGCGCCAGCACCACCGGCACCAACAGAGCCGAGGCCGCAATGCCCCAGCCCACGCCGCCGTAGTACACGCCCAGGAGCAATCCGCTGCGGCGGGCGTCCAGTGCGCCCAGGCGGGCCGCCATCAATCCGCCCGCCACAAACACGGCCGCGCTGGCCACCCCCGCCAGCAAGCGCTGAATCAGCAAAGCGGGCGAGCCCAGCAGAAAACCGCACACCGCCATCAGCACCGTGCCTACCACCGCGCCGCCCAGCAAGATGCTGCCCGGCGCGTGGCGGCGCAGCAGCAGCGGCGTGACCAGTGCGCCCACCAGGTAGCCGATGGCGTTGGCCGTATTCATGCCTCCGGCCAGCAGATAGCTCCAGCCCAGGTCGCCCCGCATGGGCGGCAGCAGCAGTGCGTAGGAGAAACGGGTCAGGCCCAGCGAGATGGCTGCGCCCAGTGAGAGCGAGAAGGCCAGCGCCAGGGCAGGCAGCGGCTGGGGCGCTGCGGCGGCGGAAGAAGAGGTCATGAGGGCCTCATTGTGCCGCGCAGCGGAATCAGCGCCTGCCATTGGCCGTGTCCGGCGTCACCCAGGTTACTCCTGCTTTCATAGCATTCATCGCTTGCCCAACAAGCGCTAGAGGCCATTTTTTCCACAATTTTCAGCTTCCTAGCACGGCCAACGTGGCCAATTCCTTCAGCACCGGCCGCGCCAGCGCGCTACGCTGTGCTGCACAGGCCAAACGCGACACACTTTTGCCAGCCATATTTGCCACCCATTTTCGGAAAACCCCGCCATGACCACTTTGTTTGACCCCCTCACC
>ERZ724524.1296-NODE-1296-length-16598-cov-6.207641_pt1 | contig 16598 bp, 12 predicted proteins | sample MGYA00376057_ERZ724524 | MGnify/ENA primary metagenome ERZ724524 (study PRJEB28724, sample SAMN07190888) | wastewater metagenome | isolation source: influent of sewage treatment plant in Hong Hong | place: USA: Christiansburg, Virginia | collected 2016-03-01 ...
TGGCAAAAAACGCCGTGGACGCTGGCGCTGGATATTCAATAAAGATAGCTGCCAGCGCACACCCCGTGGGCGCTGGAGCCACTTTTCATCATAAAAACTCTGGTGACTGCACCGTGAGCAAGACGGTTTCGGTGGCGTCCAGGCGCTGGCGCTGGCGCAACCACCAGACCGACCCTTTGCGGATCGCGCACTCAGAGGCCTGCATGCCCAGCAGCTGCGCTGCCACCTGGCCCAGCATGGGCTGGTGGCCCACCACCAGCACGGTGCCTTGGGCGCTGGGCCACTGGGCCAGCTCCAGCAGGTCTTGCGGCAGGCCGTCGGGCAGCAGCTCGGCGCGCAGCTTGTATTTCCGGTTCAGCGCCTTGACCGTCTGCTCAGTGCGCACTGCCGGGCTGGCCAGTACGCGCAAACCATCGGGCAAGTGCTTGCGCAGCCATGCGGCCATGTGGGCGGCCTGCTTCTCGCCGCGCGGGGTCAGGGGGCGCTGAATGTCCTCCTCGCCCTCGACGAGGTCACGGGCATGGGCATGGCGCCACAAAATCAAGTCCATCATTTCACTCCTCCCGCTGCGGTGCTGCGTGCATAGCGGTGCATCAGCGCGTTCTGCACCCCTGTGCCGCTGCCATCGGGGCTGGAGCGGGCATACACGCCATCGGGTTGCAGGTTCCAGGCATCACGGTCGTCGCACAGGTAGGCCACCAGGCATTCATCCACGATGCGCTGGCGCAGCACCGGATCGGTCACGGGCCAGGACACCTCTACGCGGCGCAGCATGTTGCGGTTCATCCAGTCGGCGCTGGAGAGGTAAAGCTCCTCTTGCTCGCCAGCACGGAAGTAGAACACCCGGCTGTGCTCCAGAAAGCGCCCGATGATGGAGCGCACCCGGATGTTGTCGCTCACGCCGGGCACCTGCGCGGGCAAGATACAGGCCCCACGCACGATCAGATCGATGCGCGCGCCGCGCTGGCCCGCCAGCAACAAAGCACGCACCAGGGCCTCGTCGGTCAAGGCGTTCATTTTGGCAACGATGCGGGCATCTTTGCCTTGCGCTGCGGCCAGCCCCACCTGTTCGATTTTTTCCAGCGTGCGCCGGTGCAGGTGAAACGGCGCCACCAGCAAGCGGCGCATGCGCGGCAGGCGGTTCTGGCTGGCCAGGTGGTTGAACACGTTGTCCATGTCCGCCGTGGTGTCTTCGTCGGCAGTCAGGTAGCTCAGGTCGGTGTACAGGCGCGCCGTGCGCGGGTTGTAGTTGCCAGTGGACAAATGGCCGTAGCGGCGCAGCACACGGCCTTCGCGGCGGGTGACCAGCAGCATCTTGGCGTGCGTCTTGAGACCCACCACGCCGTACACCACCTGCGCGCCCACCGATTCGAGCGCTTCAGCCCAGTTGATGTTGGCCTCTTCGTCAAAGCGCGCCTTGAGCTCGACCACCGCCAGCACCTCTTTGCCCCGGCGCACGGCCTCGCGCAGCAAATCCAGCATTTGGGGATCGGCGCCGGTGCGGTAGATGGTTTGCTTGATGGCCAGCACATGCGGGTCGTTGACGGCCTCGCGCAGAAAAGCCAGGACGCCATCAAAGCTCTCAAACGGCTGGTGGATGAGCACGTCGCCCTTGCGCAGCTGCGCCAGGATAGAGCCGCCTTGCTGCATTTGCTGCGGCCAGCACGGAGGTGATGGCTTGAACAGCAGGTTGGGCGCATCGGCCAGGTCGATCAACTGCCCCAGCCGCACCAGGTTCACCGGGCCATGCACACGGTACAACGCAGGCGCAGGCAGATTGAACTGTGCGCGCAAAAAGTCAGACAGAAAATCCGAGCAGCCCGCCGACACCTCCAGCCGCACGGCCTCACCGTAGTGGCGCTGTTGCAGCCCCTGGCGCAGCGCGGTACGCAGGTTGCGCACGTCCTCTTCATCCACCGCCAGATCCGAGTGGCGGGTGACACGAAACTGCGAAAACTCGGTGACCTGGCGCTCCGGGAACAAATCTTCCAGGTGTGCCCGCACCACGCTGGACAGGCTGACGCACTGCGCCCCTTTGGCTGCAACGGCAGCGGGCATGCGTATCAGCCGTGGCAGCGCACGGGGAATTTTGACAATGGCGATCTCGTTCTCACGGCCAAAAGCATCGCCGCCCTTGAGGCGCACGATGAAGTTCAAGGACTTGTTGGCCACCTGCGGAAAAGGGTGCGCCGGGTCCAGGCCCACCGGAATCAGCAGGGGGCGCACCTCGCGCCGGAAATACTCCCGCACCCAGCGCCGCTGCGCAGGTGTGCGCCGCCCGTGCGAAATGATGCGAATGCCATGGGCATCCAGCGCTGGCACCAAATCATCGTTGTAGAGCGCATATTGGCGCGCCACCAGGTCATGCGCCTTGGCCGACAGGGCCTCAAAAGAGGCCTGGGTGCAGGGCCCTTTGGTTTCCCCGCTGCGGGCTGCTGCCAGATGGGGGGCTGCGCGAACCTCGAAAAACTCGTCGAGATTGGAAGAAACAATGGTCAGAAAACGCACCCGCTCCAGCAGTGGCACATCGGCGCGAACCGCCCAGTCAAATACGCGCTCATTGAAGGCCAGAATGCTGTGGTCCCGGTCCAGCAAAGTAGCTTGCAGGACATCGGATGCCTCTGGGATCAGCGCAGTACAGGCTTGCTCTGGCACTGCATGCAGCGCTTTGGACTGGGACGGCGTGGGCGAAAAGGTCTGGTGCGACGAAGTCACAATGCGATCCTCTGAAGAAGGTGACATGGCGCGCTCAAAATCGATGGTAAATATGACAGTATCAAGCAACGCTGTGTCAATTTCGTGACATTAACCGCAACCAAGATACACCGGTCACAGTCTGACGCACCGCTGCACCGGACACCCGGAAAACCGTTTCCAACGCCGCTGGCGGGCACATTTTTCTGGCGCTTCTGCGGATTTTCAACAGCCCAGAAAATGCTGACGGTAGCGCAATGGCAGATCGGCAATGCGCATCATCATCGGCAGATCGGCAGTGTTGAAGTCCGGGTCCCATGCGGGCGGCCCCAGCACCCGCGCTCCCATGCGCAAATAGCCTTTGATCAGAGCGGGCGGCTCTACCACCAGCGAGTCATCCAGCCGCTCTACCGGCAATGGCAGACGCGGCAGCACCTGGTGCTCAATGGGTGCCAGGTGGGTCTGGCGCAGTTGCTGCCAGATACTGGCGGCCACATGGGCACTGGGCACGCCGTGGTGAACCATGGGAATGCTGGCGCAGCCGATCATGGTGTGCAGCCGGTTGCGCACCATGAAATCGGCCAGCGCCCCCCACAGCGCCAAAATCACCCCACCATGGCGGTGCTCCGGGTGAACGCAGCTGCGGCCCAGTTCTACGGTGTGCGCGCGCAAGGCCCGCAGACGGGTCAGGTCAAACTCGGTGTCGCTGTAGGTGCAGCCCACGCGCTGGGCCTGCGCAGGCGTCAGAACACGGTAGGTGCCCACCACCTGGCGCGTTGGCACATCGCGCACCAACAGGTGTTCGCAGTAGTCATCGAAAAAGTCGATGTCATATCCGGGCTCTGGCGTATGGAGACGGGCACCCATTTCTGTGGCAAAAACATCAAATCGCAGGCGCTGGGCTTGTCGCACTTCGTCTTGGTGGCGTGCCCAGGCCACTTCAATACGGCTGCCGCCAGGGCGTATCCCCTGCCCTGGGCGTGCATCGTCTGTGCGCTGAGGCGAACCGCAGGGCAAAGAAAGCGCCGACAGGGGCAGCGCGGGGCCATGTGAATCGTTCATCAGACACTCCAGGGTTTACGGGGTCACGGAGTACCACAGCAGCAACCAAACGATTTTTTTGGCACGAACGCTGCGGCACCTGGGCAATAGTGTGGGCACCACGGATGACAACGCGGTGTAGCTTGCATGGTGTTTTCATGACAACGCCTGGCTGGTGTTCAACACCATAAGCAGGCCCTAGCGCCTGCATAATTCAGCGAGGAAAACACACAGTGCCACCACGCTTTCACCCCACCGCTGCTTCGCCCCTGTACGCTGCGCTCGTAGCGTTTGTGCTCACGGCACTGTGTGCGGGCGCCATCATTGCCAGTCTGGAACGCAGGGAAGACGCGCAAGAGCGCACCCAGGTAGCCGACTTGGCCAGCGACCATGCACGGGCACTGCAACGCAGTATTGAACTGGCACTGTCAGCCAACAACGCATTGGCGGCGCTGGTGCGCCAAGGCAATGGCAACGTGCCAGATTTCGAGGCCATAGGCACACAAATGCTGCCTTTCTATCCAGGCATCGCAGCGCTGGGACTGGCACCGCAAGGGGTGGTGCAGCATGTGGTGCCCCTGCGGGGCAACGAGTCCCTGATTGGCTTCAACCAACTTCAGAGTCCACAACAAAGTGCAGAGTCCGCCTTGGCGCGCGACACCAGAAGAATGACCCTGGCTGGTCCATTGCAACTGGTGCAAGGTGGCTTGGGTGTGGTGGGTCGCCAGCCGGTGTACCTGGACACAGGCTCTGGAGAGGAACGCTTCTGGGGCTTTACGAGCGTGACCATTCGCATCTCAGAGGTGCTGTCGGCAGCCAATCTGCCGCAATTGAGCGCACGGGGCTACCAGTACCGACTCTGGCGCACGGTTCTACACACTGGGGAAGAACAGGAAATCAGCGCATCCGTACCCCCGCCCGGCCCCCACGCTGCCGTGCGCACACTGTCTTTGCCCAACGGCCAGTGGCTGCTGGCCGTGGCGCCCAGCCAGGGCTGGGGCTCACCGGTGAAGCTGGCGGTACGCTGCGCACTGGGCTTGCTGGTGAGTTTGCTGATGGCCTACCTGGCCCGCCTGCTGCTGCAACTCAAAGCCCACGAAAAAGACCTCGAATCCATGGTGGCCAAGCGCACGAGAGAAATCGAAGCCACGCAACAACAACTCAAGGCCACCATCGAGGCAATTCCTGATTTGCTGTTTGAACTCGACAGTGAAGGCCGGTTTATCAACATCCACCACCAGCGCCCCGATATGCTGGTGGCACCAGCTGCCAGCATGCTGGGCAACAGCATTTACCAGCACTTGCCAACAGCTGCGGCGCAATCGTTTGCGGCGGCACTGCGTGAAGCCGATGAGGCCACCTGGTCTACGGGGCACGAACTCATGCTTGATCTGCCCATGCGGGGGGCGACTTGGTTTGAACTGTCGGTATCACGCAAAGCTACCACCCCGGGTGGCGAAGCGCCAGGCTACGTGGTCTTGTCGCGTGACATCACCGAACGCAAAATCGCGCAGAAAGCACTGGTCTTGACATCGCAAGCGTTTGACCAAAGCAGCGAAGCCATCGTGCTGTGTGATGCACAAGGCAGTGCCGTGCGGGTGAACCGCGCCTTCAGCCGCATTACCGGATTTTCTGCTGCCGAGGCACTGGGCAGGCCCGTTAGCCTGTTCACCGCCAATGCCGATGCAACCACCAGCTTTGACCAGCTGTGCGAGCAGCTCAACCCGCAAGGTTTCTGGGAAGGCGAAGTTTGCAGTCGGCGCAAAGACGGCTCCATCTACCCGCAGTGGCTCTCTTTGAGCAACGTGCGCGACGAACAAGATCGGGTGACGCACCACATCGCGCTCTTTCGCGACACCACCCAACAACGCGAAACGCAAGACCGCATACGGCACCTGGCCCATTTTGACCACCTCACCGGGCTGCCCAACCGCGCCCTGCTGGCCGAACGTGCCCAGCGCGACATCGAACAAGAGCGGCGCAACGGCGGCTCTTTGGCCATGGTGTTCATTGACCTGGACCACTTCAAGAACGTCAACGACTCGCTGGGCCACCGCATCGGTGACACCCTGTTGGTGGCCATGTCCAAACGCTTGCAAGCACTGGTACGCGCCCAAGATACCGTCTCCAGGCTGGGCGGTGATGAGTTCTTGCTGCTGCTGCCAGGCACCACGGCAGAGGCCGCTGCGCTCATGGCCACCGATCTTTTGCACGCCCTGGCACAACCCTTTCAAATCGACCAATACGAGCTCACCACCACGTTGTCTATCGGCATTGCGGTGTTTCCCACCGACGGCGGCAACTTTGACACGCTCTACCAGCGTGCCGATGCGGCCATGTACCGCGCTAAACGCAGTGGCCGCAACCGCCACAGCTTTTTTACCGCCGATCTGGAGGCACGCTCAGCCCGCACCCTGGCACTGGAAAATGCCTTGCACCGGGCGCTGGAACGCCAGCAGTTCGAACTGCACTACCAGCCCCAGGTGTCGCTGCACACACGCCAGATCGTGGGGGCAGAAGCACTTTTGCGCTGGCGCCACCCGGAACTGGGCATGGTCTCGCCCGCCGAGTTCATTCCGGTGGCAGAAAACAGCGGAATGATCGTCGCCATCGGCGAGTGGGTGCTGCGCACTGCGGCCCGAGATGCCAAGCATTGGCTGGACCAGCAATTGCCATTGCGCACCGTGTCCGTCAATCTCTCGGCCATACAGTTCAGGCATCCCCAACTGCCTGACATGGTGTCGCGCTGCCTTCACGAAGCCAACCTCTGCGCCAGCCACCTGGAGCTGGAACTGACCGAGGGCGCTGCCGTGGACGACCCCGATGCCGCGCTGACCGTGATGCAACAACTGCACGAGCGCGGCGCCCGCCTGTCCATGGACGACTTCGGCACCGGCTATTCATCGTTGAACCAGCTCAAGCGCTTTCCGCTGGGAAAGCTCAAGATTGACCAGTCTTTTGTGCGTGACGTCAGCGTCGATGCCAGCGACCGCGCCATCATCAGCGCCATCATCCGCATGGCCCAGGCCATGGACATGACTACCACCGCAGAAGGCGTAGAGACCGAAGAGCAACTGGCCTTCTTGCTGGAGCAAGGCTGCGATGAAGGCCAAGGTTACCTCTTCAGCCGCCCGGTACCGGCATTGGCCTTCGAAGCCCTCTTGCGCGCTAAAAATGCCTGAATGTAGCCCCAGCAAGCACCTGCTGATACACTTTGGCACATATTTTTGTGCAGGCCGCATCTTGCTGCCATCATTGGCGACATGTCTTTCTTGTACGACCCACCCATTTTGCAACCCTCTGCTACCTCCTCGGGTGCTGCATTAGAGCGCGCCTTGCGTGAACAGCAAACTCTGCTGGACAGCGCGGGGGCGGGCATTGTTTTCATACGCCAGCGCCTGGTGGTGCGTGCCAACCCGCGCTATGCCGAAATCTTCGGCTACGCCTCCCACCACGATCTGGTGGGGCAAACCAGCGAGAGCTTCTACCCCAACCGCAATGCTTTTCGCGCACTGGGGCGTGCCGCCTATCCGGTGGTGTCCCAAGGCAAAACCTACCGCACCGAGCAGCTCATGCGCCGGCGCGACGGTTCGCTCTTTTGGGGCTGCCTGACTGGCACGCTCATCAACCCGCAGGACACTTCCGAGGGCTCCATCTGGATCATCGACGACATCGACAAGCAAAAGAACGCACAGGTTCAGCTCGATGCCGCGCTGCGGGAAAAACAGGCGCTGCTGGAAAACGCGATGGTCGGCATTGTGTTCCTGCACCAACGCCGCCTGACACACTGCAACCGCCATTTCGAGCAAATGCTGGGCTATGGGCCTGGCGAACTCGCTGGCAGCCTGTCACAGCGCTGGTACTACCACGACACGGACTGGGAAGCGGTCGGTCGCGAGAGCAACGCAGCACTGGCACAAGGACGCAGCTTTGAGGGCGAACTCACGCTGCGCAAAAAAGACGGCACACCCGTGGCCTGCGAAGTGCGCTGCAAAGCCATCCACCCGACCAAGCCCGAAGACGGCACCGTCTGGATCACCCTCGACATCACCGAGCGGCGCCAGGCGCAGGCGGAGCTGGCACGCATACACGGCGAACTCGAACGCCTGGTACAGGAGCGCACCGGCCAGCTGCGCGACACCGTGAACAACCTGCACCGCGAAATCAACGACCGGCGCCAAGACCAGGAACGCATCTACTGGCTGGCGCACTACGACCCGCTCACAGGTTTGCCCAACCGCACGCTGCTGGCCGAACGCAGCCAGAAAGCCATTGAGATGGCCCGCCAAGAGCAGTCGCCATTGGCCGTCATCTTTCTGGACCTGGACCATTTCAAACACGTCAACGACTCCCTGGGCCACCGGGTGGGCGATGCGTTGCTGGTGGCCATTGCCAAACGCCTGCGCGCGGTGGTGCGCGAAAAAGACACGGTTTGCCGCGTCGGTGGTGACGAGTTCATTTTGCTGCTGCCTGGTGCCAATGCCAGAGGCGCCCAACGGGTGGCCACCAAGCTGCTGGAGGCCTCACGCCAGCCCTACCAGATAGACCACCACGAGCTGACCATGGCCCCCTCCATGGGCATTGCGCTGTACCCCGAGGATGGCACCGACTTCGACACCCTGAACCAGGCCGCCGACGTGGCCATGTACCGCGCCAAACTGGTGGGGCGCAACACGTACAGCTTTTTCACCCCCGAAATGCGGGCCCAGTCGGTGCGCGCGCTGCAACTGGAAAACGCCCTGCGCCGCGCTCTGGAGCGCGACCAGTTCACGCTGCACTACCAGCCCCAGGTCTGCATCACCACCGGCCAGCTCACCGGGGTCGAGGCACTGCTGCGCTGGCAGCACCCGGAGCTGGGCCAGGTATCGCCCGCAGAGTTCATTCCGGTGGCCGAAGACTGCGGACAAATCTTGCCGATTGGCGAATGGGTGTTGCGCCAGGCACTGGTACAGCTGCGGGTGTGGCGCAACCAGGGCTTTGCCCTGAAAACCATGGCAGTCAACCTGTCGGCCGTGCAGTTTCGCCAGCCGCAACTGCCCGAAATCATCAAACGCACACTGGCAGAAACCGGCCTGGAACCCGGCTGCCTGGAACTGGAGCTGACCGAAGGGGTGGCCATGGACGACCCACGCGCTGCCATCGCCACCATGGACCAGCTGCACGCTTGCGGCATTCGGCTGTCCATGGACGACTTTGGCACGGGCTACTCATCGCTCAGCCAGCTCAAGCGCTTTCCGATTTACAAGCTCAAGATCGACCAGTCGTTTGTGCGCGATCTGGACGACGATGCCAACGACCGCGCCATCGTCAGCGCCATCATCCGCATGGCACAGGCCCTGGGCATGCAAACCATCGCCGAAGGGGTGGAAACCATAGGGCAATTGGCCTTTTTGCGTGAACAAGGCTGCACCGAGGCCCAAGGCTATCACTGCGGCAGGCCACAGCCCGCAGCGCAATTGCAGGCGCTGCTGGCAGCCCAGTTGCTGTGCTGAACCAGAGGGCCTCCACAGGCCCTTGATTACATATAAAAATAGCTTCTAACGCCCGCCCAGTGGGCGCTATCAACTATTAAATAAATAGCAAAATCAATCAGCCCGTGCCGCTTCGGCCAGGCGCTCGGCGCAGTCGCTGGCCACGGCGGCGTCGCGCGCTTCCACCATGATGCGCAGCAGCGGCTCGGTGCCACTGGGGCGGATCAGCACCCGCCCAGCCTGCCCCAGATCGGCCTCGATCTTCTGGATGGTTTGCGCCAGCCGGGCATTGCCCTTCCAATCCTGGCCGGGGCGCAAGCGCACGTTCAGCAGCACCTGCGGAAACAGGGTCAAGTCGGCCAGCAAATGCGCCAGGCTCTGGCCGCTGCGCACGCAGTATTGCAGCACCTGCAACGCACTGACCAGGCCATCGCCGGTGGTGTGCTTGTCCAGCACCAGCAGGTGGCCCGAGCCCTCGCCGCCCAGCACCCAACGGTGGCGCGCCAGCGCTTCGAGCACATGGCGGTCGCCCACCTTGGCGCGCTCCAACTTGACACCGCGTGCGTGCAAAGCCAGTTCCACGGCCATGTTGGTCATCAGCGTGCCCACTACACCGGGCACGTGCTCATCGCGGCCCATGCGGTCGCAGACCATCAGGTAGAGCAGTTCGTCACCGTTATAGAGGCGCCCAGCAGCATCCACCATTTGCAGGCGATCGGCATCGCCATCGAGGGCAATACCGTAATCGGCATGGTTGGCGCGCACAGCGCGCACCAGCGCATCCGGGTGCGTGGCGCCGACCTCATGGTTGATGTTGAGGCCATCGGGCGCACAGCCAATGGCAATTACCTCGGCACCCAGCTCATGGAACACCTTGGGCGCGATGTGGTAGGCCGCACCGTGGGCTGCATCGACCACGATTTTCAGACCCTTGAGCGTGAGGTCGTGGGGAAAGGTGCTTTTGCAGAACTCGATGTAGCGCCCGGCCGCGTCATCGAGGCGGCGTGTCTTGCCCAGCGAGGCCGAATCCACCCAGACTGGCGCCTCATCGAGCGCTGCCTCTACGGCCAGCTCCCAGGCATCGGGCAGCTTGGAGCCCTGGGCATTGAAAAACTTGATGCCGTTGTCCGGGTAGGCGTTGTGGCTGGCGCTGATGACCACACCCAGGCTGGCACGCTGCGCCCGCGTGAGGTAGGCCACGCCAGGCGTGGGCAAGGGGCCCAGCAACAGCACATCGACACCCGCCGAGTTGAAGCCCGACTCCAGCGCGCTCTCCAGCATGTAGCCCGAAATGCGCGTGTCCTTGCCGATCAGCACCATGGGACGCTCTTCGGTGCGCTTCAACACGCGGCCTACGGCGTGCGCCAGGCGCAGGACAAAGTCAGGGGTGATGGGTGCCTGGCCGACGGTGCCGCGAATGCCGTCGGTGCCAAAGTATTTTTGCGTCATGGGATCGGTGGTGGTGCTTCAAAAAGGTGCCAATGCAGTCTAGCGCAGGCGATGGCAGGCGTCAGGGCGCAGGCGTCTGGGCCGATGCCATGGCGCGCCACACGGCCAGGGCCTGGGCGGTTTCGCGCACGTCATGCACACGCACCACACGGGCACCGTGCTCCACGGCCAGCAGTGCGGCCGCTACGCTGGGCTGCAAGCGCTGGCCCACGTCCAGCCCGGTGACGGCGCCCAGCGATGATTTGCGCGACCACCCCGCCAGCACCGGGTAGCCCAGCGCCAGCAACTCGCTTTGGCGGGCCAGCAGGGCAAAGTTCTGCTCCACGGTTTTGCCAAAGCCAATGCCCGGGTCGAGAACAATTCGAGCCTTTTCGACCCCCAAGGCTTGCAGGGCCTGCGCTGAGCGCTCTAAAAATGAGAGCACCTGTGGCAACACACCGCCCGCCATGGGTTGCACCTGCATGGTTTGCGGATCGCCGTGCATGTGCATCAGGCAAACGCCACAGCGCGGGTGTTGCGCCACGACCTGCGCGGCACCAGGCTGGCGCAGCGCCCAGATGTCGTTGACGATGTCCGCGCCCAAATCCAGCACCGCCTGCATCACTTCGGGTTTGTAGGTGTCCACCGACACCGGCACGCCCAGGCTGACGGCGCCGCGCACCACGGGCAGCACCCGGGCCAGCTCTTCTTCCAGACCCACGGCGGGGCTGCCCGGGCGGGTGGATTCGCCACCAATATCCAGAATATCGGCACCGTCTTGCAGCAGCTGCTCACACTGGCGCAGCGCGGCGGCGGTGGAAAGATAACGCCCTCCATCGGAGAACGAATCCGGCGTGGCGTTGACGATGCCCATGATCTGCGGACGCGCCAAATCCAGAGTGAAGCGGGAGGTGTGCCAAAGCATGGGCAAGCTTTCAAAAGACAATGGAAAACGGGGCACAAGGCCCCGTCGTGGTGGTGGTCAGTCAGTGGGCGTTAGGCCACCGTGGGGGCGGGCTCCGAAGCCACCGCAGGCGTACCGCCGCCAGAACCATCGCCACCAGAGGATGGGGTGCGCGGCGTCCAGTCTTTGGGGGGGCGCGGCGCCTTGCCAGCCATGATGTCGTCGAGCTGGTCGGTGTCTATGGTTTCCCACTCCAACAGCGCCTTGGCCATGGCGTGCATCTTGTCGCTGTTTTCTTCGATCAGGCGGCGCGCCAGGGCGTACTGCTCATCGATGATCTTGCGCACCTCGTCATCCACCTTCTTCATGGTGGACTCGCTCATGGTGGTGGTCTTGGTGACCGAGCGGCCCAGGAACACTTCGCCCTCGTTCTCGGCATACACCATGGGGCCCAGGGCATCGGTCATGCCATAGCGCGTCACCATGTCGCGGGCGATGTGCGTGGCACGCTCGAAGTCGTTGCTGGCGCCGGTGGTCATCTGGTGCATGAACACTTCTTCGGCGATGCGACCACCAAACAGCATGCTGATCTGGTTCAGCATGAACTCCTTGTCATAGCTGTAGCGGTCTTGTGAGGGCAGGCTCATGGTCACACCCAACGCACGGCCCCGCGGGATGATGGTGACCTTGTGCACTGGATCGCACTTGGGCAGCAGCTTGCCGATCAATGCGTGGCCGGACTCGTGGTAGGCGGTGTTGCGGCGCTCTTCCTCGGGCATGACCATGCTCTTGCGCTCAGGGCCCATGAGGATTTTGTCCTTGGCCTTTTCAAAGTCCTGCATCTCCACAGTGCGGGCGTTGCGGCGCGCGGCCATCAAGGCGGCTTCGTTGCACAGGTTGGCCAGGTCGGCACCCGACATGCCGGGCGTACCACGGGCAATGATGCCGGGATTCACGTCCTGACTGACCGGAATTTTGCGCATGTGGACGTTGAGGATCTGCTCACGACCCCGGATGTCGGGAAGCGTGACATACACCTGGCGGTCAAAACGGCCCGGACGCAGCAGCGCGGCGTCCAGAATGTCAGGGCGGTTGGTGGCGGCCACCACGATCACACCCAGGTTGGTTTCGAAGCCGTCCATCTCGACCAGCATCTGGTTCAGCGTTTGCTCACGCTCATCGTTGCCACCGCCCAGACCAGCACCGCGCTGACGGCCCACCGCGTCAATTTCGTCGATGAAGATGATGCAGGGGGCATTTTTTTTGGCGTTCTCGAACATGTCGCGCACGCGGGCTGCACCCACGCCAACGAACATTTCGACAAAATCAGAGCCCGAGATGCTGAAGAACGGCACCTTGGCTTCACCTGCGATGGACTTGGCCAGCAAGGTCTTGCCCGTGCCAGGAGGGCCTACCAGCAGCAAACCGCGCGGAATGCGACCACCGAGCTTTTGGAACTTCTGCGGATCTTTCAGAAAATCGACAACTTCCTTGACTTCTTCCTTGGCCTCATCGCAGCCAGCCACATCGGCAAAGGTGACTGTGTTGTTGTTTTCATCAAGCATGCGCGCTTTGCTCTTGCCAAAGCTGAAGGCACCGCCTTTGCCACCGCCCTGCATCTGGCGCATGAAGTACACCCACACGCCAATCAGCAGCAGCATGGGGCCCCAGCTGACCAGCAAGGTCATGAGCAACGAGCCCTCTTCGCGCGGCTTGACGTCAAACTTGACGTTGTTGTTGATCAGGTCGCCCACCAAGCCCCGATCAAGGTAGGTGGCCGTGGTGCGGATTCTGCGGTCATCGTTGGTAACGGCCACGATCTCGGTGCCGCCCTGACCTTCCTGGATGGTGGCACTGCGGATGCGGTTGTTGCGCACCTCGTCCAGAAACTCCGAATAACCGATATGACCCGCAGCAGCGCCAGCACGCGTATCAAACTGCTTGAACACGGTGAAGAGCACCATGGCGATAACGAGCCATACGGCGACTTTTGAAAACCACTGATTATTCAAGCGGGACTCCAGAGAGAGTGCGAAAAGAAGATGACTTAGATATGACCGATTTTAGGCGTTTCAAGCCAAGCGACTGCCGCAATATCCCTTGGCAGCCATGGAAAGAACGCGGTTTTTGTCCGGCAATACGCCAGAAAATCAATCCATCAACAGCATCAAACCGTCTTTTTCAGACCGATACCGACCAAAAAGGTTTCAGAGGATTTGTCACGCGACGCCTTGGGCTTGACGGGCTTGACCAGACGGAAAGTGTCTTTGAACAGCTGCACCAAAGGCGCGTAGGCGCCGCCATGGAACAGCTTCACCACCAGCGCTCCCTCGGGTTTGAGATGCTGGCTGGCAAAATCCACGGCCAGTTCCACCAGGTGCTCAATGCGCGCTGCATCCGTGGCGCCAATTCCTGACAGGTTGGGCGCCATGTCTGACACCACCACATCAGCCTGGCGCCCTTGCATGGCCTCTTCGAGCTGCGCCAGCACATCCGGCTCACGAAAATCGCCCTGAATGAACAGCACGCCCTCCACCGGCTCCATGGGCAAAATATCCAGCGAAATAATGGTGCCATTGAGCGTACCGGAAGCTGCCCCCTGGGGCGACAGGCGGCGGCGTACATACTGGCTCCAGGCACCGGGCGTACTACCCAAATCCACCACGATCTGTCCAGGCCGGATCAATCCGAACTGTTCATCAATCTCTTTGAGCTTGTAGGCAGCACGGGCGCGAAACCCTTCCAGTTTGGCCAATTTGACGTAGGTGTCGTTGACATGGTCGTTCAACCAGGCCTTGTTGACCTTCTTGCTTTGGGTTTTGACTTTCATACACGTCCATTGTCTCTCGACAATCGGCCTGACCGATTGCATCGAAGGTTCATTTCGCAAAGCGAAATGAAAGTGCCTTGCTCCGGGCCGCAGACATAATACGGCCCATGCCTCAAATTGAACTGACTCCGGCCGAGCGCCGGGAACAACGCGCTGCCGCCCACCACCTTGCCCCCGTCGTGCTGATTGGCGGCGATGGCCTGACCCCTGGCGTGCGCAAGGAAGTGGACGCTGCCCTCAACGCCCACGGTCTCATCAAGGTGCGCGTCTTCAACGACGACCGCGCCGCCCGCGAACTGATGTACCAGGAACTGGCTGCCGAATTGAACGCTGCCCCTGTACAGCACATTGGCAAGCTGCTGGTACTGTGGCGCCCACAGCCCGACAAGGAACGTGCCGTCGATGAAGACCGCATGCCAGGCCCCAAGGACGTCAAGGTGCTGAAATACAGCAAACGCGGCGGCCAGCGTCCCGAAATCAAAACCCTGCGTGTGCTGGGCAACCAGCGCCTGACACCGGGTGGACAGATCAAACGCGCCAAGAAACGCAAGCCCACTTCCGTCAAGAAACGCCAAGCCGACTGACCCCATGGCCCAGACAGCTACCGTGGCGCAGCAGCGCCATGTGATCTGCATGAAATGGGGCCGCAAATACGGCCCCGAGTACGTCAACCGCCTCTATGCCATGGTACGCCGCCACCTCAGTGGCGACTTTCATTTCGTCTGCCTGACTGACGACAGCACCGGCATCCGCCCAGAGGTGCAGTGCCTGCCTATCCCTCCCCTGGACTTGCCTGCGGGCATTCCCGAGCGCGGCTGGAACAAGCTGGCCACCTTCAGCGCCGACCTGCACGGGCTGCGCGGCACTGCGCTGTTTCTGGACGTGGACGTGGTGATCACCGGCAGCCTGGATGATTTTTTCACCCAGCCTGGTGCATTTCTCATCATCCACGACTACAAACGGCCTTGGCGCATCACCGGAAACTCTTCGGTGTACCGCTTCGAACTGGGCGCGCACCCGGACGTGCTGGAATACTTTCGCGGCCACTTTGACACCATCCGCCGACAGTTTCGCAACGAGCAGGCCTATTTGTCGGATTTTCTCCACCGGCAAGGCAAGCTGGCGTACTGGCCCACAGCCTGGTGCCCCAGTTTCAAATACCACGGCATACCGCCTTGGCCCAGCAACTACTGGAAGGCCCCTTTTGTGCCGCCCGGCGCCCGGATTGTGATTTTTCACGGCGAATGCAACCCGCCCGATGCCTTGGCTGGACGGCGCAACCGGCGTTTTCGCTTTATCCAGCCCGCCACCTGGGTGGCAGAGCACTGGCACGAGTAACGCCCGCGCCTGCATCTAGCCCCCCGCTATCTCCCACACGGCGGCGCTACGGTGCAGTGCCCCCGGTGGGCGCGGCAGGCGCCTCAGGTCGGGGCAGCGTGCGCCACAGCACTACCAGCGCGCAGCACCACTGAACCAGGTAGAGCACCGTGCCCAGGGTATGCCACAGGCGCAGATCCTGCCGGGCCACGATGCGTGGCGCCACGCCAAACTGTGACACCAGCGCCAGCAGCAATCCACCCACTATAAAAACAATAGCTGCTCGCGCCCATGGATAGGGCGTTACAGACCCCTTTGGCCTTGAAATCATGAGCAGCACCATGCAGCAGGCCACCGACACCCAGGTTTGCGCGGCAAACAGCCGGGCGGCCATCCCGCCCGCCAGCGCAGGGCTGGGCAAATGTGCAAACAACAAGGGCACGACCAGAAACCCGATCGTCGTCAAGCTACCCCACCACAGGGCAGCCACCAGCACAGGCAAGCGCAGCGTCATGGTATTCAAGGCGTGCGCAGCGCTCAGACGTAGCTGACGCCCACGATTTCATAGCGGCGGATGCCACCGGGCGCCTGCACCTCGGCGGTATCGCCCTCTTCCTTGCCGATGAGCGCGCGGGCGATCGGGCTGCTGATGTTGATCAACCCCAGCTTGAGGTCAGCCTCGTCTTCGCCCACGATCTGGTAGGTGACGGCATCGCCAGACTCTTCATCTTCCAGCGCCACAGTGGCGCCAAACACCACACGGCCTTCGGCATCGATGCTGCTGGGGTCAATGATCTGCGCAGCCGACAGTTTGCCCTCGACCTCTTGGATACGGCCTTCGATAAAGCCTTGGCGGTCTTTGGCAGCTTCGTACTCGGCGTTTTCGCTCAGGTCGCCCTGGGCACGGGCCTCG
>ERZ724524.1306-NODE-1306-length-16549-cov-20.614102_pt1 | contig 16549 bp, 15 predicted proteins | sample MGYA00376057_ERZ724524 | MGnify/ENA primary metagenome ERZ724524 (study PRJEB28724, sample SAMN07190888) | wastewater metagenome | isolation source: influent of sewage treatment plant in Hong Hong | place: USA: Christiansburg, Virginia | collected 2016-03-01 ...
GGGGGATGGTGGGGGGGCAGGAGGATATGATTGAGGATACGGCGATGACGATGGCGCGCCAGCGCGGGCAGATGGGGTAAGGGTTGAGCGGCGGACGCAGCGAGGCCCCTAGCGCACCCCACTCGCCAACCCCAGCAGCGTCAGCGGCAGGGCAATGCTGGCCAGCAGGGTCTGGGTGGCGATAATCCCGGCCATCAGCGGAGCATCGCCCCCCAGCTGCCGGGCCATGATGTACGACGACGAGGCGGTGGGCAGGGTCTGGAACAGCAGCGCGGCCACCGCCGCCGGGCCATGCAGTCCAAAGGCGTGACAGGCCAGCAGGGTGGCCAGCGGCATCAGGGCAAACTTGCTCAGCGTGGCCAGCCCCAGCGGATGCAACCAGCGGCGCGCACCAGAAAAATCCAGCGCCGCCCCCACACACAGCAAGCCCAGCGCCAGCGAGGCCTGGCCCAGCGTTTTCAGTGTCTGGTCAAGCCCGGTCGGCAAGCTCAGGCCGCTGGCTTGCAGAGCAATACCCACCAAGCAGGCCAGCACCAGCGGATTGCGCAGCAATTGCCGGACAATGCCGCGCAGCGAAGCATCGCCGCCGCGCCCATAGCGGGCAAACACCAGCACACACAGGATATTCACCGTGGGCACAATCGCCGCATTGGCCACTGCGGCCAATGCCACCCCCTGCGCGCCCAGCAGCCCGGCGGCGGCAGAAATACCCACATAGTTATTGAAGCGCACCCCACCCTGAAACACCGAGGTAAACGCCGGATCGGCCAGCGACAGAAAACGCCGCGCCGCCAGCAGGCACAATGCCACCGCCACAGTGGATGCCACCAGCGCAGCAACCATTGGCCCGACCGGCAGACCCTCCAGCCGGGCGCTGGCCAGACTCTGGATAAACAGCGCTGGCAACAGGATGTAATAACTCAGCCGCTCGGCCTGCGGCCAGAATGCGTCGCTCAGCACCGCATGGCGGCGCAAGCCAGCCCCCAGGGCAATCAATAGCACAATCGGCAACAGGGCCAGCAGCAGGGCAGTCATCATGGCGCAACATCGTGAGGAAATTCAGTCAGGCGCTACGATAACCGGATTTTGCTTGAGAAAAAATCGAGTTTATCTTGAGCTAATCGTGATTATTTTTCATGGATTGCCTCATCGCCGGCTTGCCGGCGGATGGCAGCGGCCAGGGCGGCGGCCAAGCGTCCTGCCGGGCGTTCCTCGCGCTCCAGCAACACCACCCGGCGCAGGCGCTGTGGCTCGGCAAACGGCAGGCAGGTCAGACCGGGCAGTCGCGCGCGCACCTGCACGGACAAGGGCGCAATCGCCACGCCCAGTCCGCAGGCCACCATCTGGATAATCGCTTCCTGGCTGTCCAGCTCCATATCGGTGTGCACACGCAGGCGCTGACGGCGCAGTTCGCTGTCGATGGTGCGCCCAGCCCAGGAGCGCCGGTCAAAGCGGATAAACGGAAAATCCTGCAATAGCGTGCGGGCATCGTGGCCGTGCAGGCCGGGCGGCGCAATGATCCAGAAGCCGTCCTGGTACAGCGCGGTGCTGACCAGGCCTGGCGGGTGCGGCCTGACCGGTTCAGTGGTGATGGCGGCATCCAGTTCGCCCGCGTCGATGCGCACCGCCAGTTCGGCCGACATCCCGGCATACACCTGCACGCCAAGGCGCGGGTGTTGCTGGCGCAAGGCGGCCAGCGCCGCCGGCAGCACACCGGCCAGCGCAGTCTGGATGGCGCCAATTCGCAAGCGCCCGGCCAGTTCGTCGCTATCGCCCAGCTCGCTGGCCATGTTGTCGTACAAGGCCAGAATCTCGCGGGCGCGCTCCACGGCTCGCCGCCCGGCCTCGGTCAGCGTTGGCGTGCGGCGCGAGCGGTCAAACAACGTGGCATTGAAATCCTCTTCCAGGCTGCGCACCTGCAGACTGACTGCCGATTGCGTCAGGCAGACAGCATCAGCAGCACGGGCAAAAGAACCCTGCTGGGCAATCGCCAGCAGGGTGCGCAGGGCGCGTAAGGACATGGGGGGAGTTCCTGGGCAAGGGGCGCAGGCATCTTGCCCGGTTTTTGTCCTGGCGCGCAATGCGCTGGCCGGTAATTTCAGTGATACTGGCGGCTCGCGTTGTCATTGCGCATGGCGCACACCATACTGACATTTTGCCGAGACTCCCCATGCTATCCCGTTTCTCTGCCTGGTTAAACCGGTCGATTCATCGCCGGCTGCTGGTGCTGTTGGTCATCGGCCTGCCCCTGCTGTGGCTGGGCAGCGCCGGCCTGTCGTTTTTTACCGCCCGCTACGAAGTGAACGAACTGTTCGACACCGAGCAGGTGCTGTTTGCCCAATTGCTGGCGTCGGTGGACTTGCGCGCCCGTCAGGCCGGGGCGGAAATTCATCCAAACCACAGCGACAATTTTAAAGAGCTGTTTGACGACGATGTCGCTGGCGGCGAAGTAGATGTCGACGACTTTGCCTTTCAGTTACGCGATGCCCACGGCGTGCTGCGCCTGGCCGACGTCAAAATGACGCCCTTGCCAGTGCGCACCGGTTACACCGGCTTTGCCGATGTGCAGATTGGCAAATATCTCTGGCGGGTGTACTACCTGAACGACCCGGCCCGCGACCTCTACGTGGCGGTCGGGCAAAAGGCCAAGGAACGCACCAGCCTGGCCAGGGTGCTGATGCTGGCCCAGCTCACCCCCTGGCTGGTGTCACTGCCGCTGGTGCTGCTGTGGATCTGGTGGGGGATTCGCCAGGGGCTGCAACCGCTCAATAGCCTGACTCACGAAATTGCCCGGCAGGAGCCATCACGACTCACCCCCTTGCACCATGCGCATTTGCCCCAGGAGATCGCCCCGCTGGTGACCGCGCTGAACACCCTGCTGGCCCGACTGGATCAGGCGCTGGACAGCGAGCGCCGGTTTACCGCCGACGCTGCCCACGAACTGCGCACGCCGCTGGCGGCGCTACGGGTGCAAGTCGAAGTCGCCCAACTGGCCGACGACCCAACCGCCCGACGCAAGGCGCTGGGCCAGGTGGTGCAGGGCATCGACCGCGCCACCCGTCTGGTGGCGCAGCTGCTCACCCTGGCGCGGCTGGACCACAACCAGCGCGAGGTGCTGGCCGGCGATGCCGAACTGATTGAACAGGCGCGCCAGCATTTGCTGGACGCCAGCGACGCCGCCACCGCCCGCAATGTGCGCTGCGACTGGCCAGACAGCCTGCCGCGCTGGCCGCACCCGGTCGATCCGGCCTTGCTGGATATTCTGCTGCGCAATCTGGTGGACAACGCTGTGCGCTATACCCCCAGCGGTGGGCGGGTGTGGCTGGAGGACGCGGGCGAAGGCTGGCTGGTCTTGGCCAACAACGCCCCGGATGGCCTGGATGCCGATGCGCTGGCCCGGCTGGGCGAACGCTTTTTTCGGCCTGCCGGCCAGCAAGCCAGCGGCAGTGGCCTGGGCCTGTCGATTGCCCGGCGCGCCGCCAGCCTGTGTGGCTTGCAGCTGACGCTGAGCCTGAAAGATGGCGTATTCCGCGCCAGGTTAAGTGCTTGAAGCTGCCGGGTGCCGCACGGAAACAAGACCCCCCTCTACAGGGTGCGGCCCATGCCCCACCAAAGTCGTATGTTGCAATGCAACCTGCTGACCTATAGTGAACTCACTTCCGGTTGCCGGAAGGCTTGTGTTTGTTCCTCCTCTTTTTGATCGATCCTGAAACGCCCGCTGCTGCGGGCGTTTTTTTGTCTGCTGCCCCCCACTAAAGTCGCATTCTCCTGACTGGCGCGCCTCCTTATAGTGACTTCGCCGCCCCGTTGTTTTTGCTCTGGCGGGTGCGGTGCGCAGCCATCCTGGCCGGCGCTTCCTGTTCATGTTCTGGAGGACTTCACCATGCGTCAATGGCATACCCCGCAAGTGGTCGAAATTGCACTCGGCCTGGAAATCAACTGCTACATGTGCGCCGAACTGTAAGGTGCCCACCATGCTGCGCGCCATCGTTCTAGGCGCCGCCGCCGGCGGCGGCCTGCCGCAGTGGAACTGTGCCTGCCCGGTATGCGCGGCGGTGCGCAGTGGGCAGGCCGGCGCGCCGCAGACCCAATCGTCGATTGTGGTCAGCGCCGACGGCGAGCGCTGGGTGTTGATCAACGCCTCACCCGACATCCGCCAACAATTTGCCGCCACCCCGGCACTGCATCCGCGTGCCGTGCGGCACAGCCCGCTGTCAGCGGTGCTGGTCACCAATGCCGACGTCGATCACGTCGCCGGTCTGCTGTCACTGCGTGAAGTGCAGCCGTTTGCCCTGTACGCCACCCGCCGGGTGCACAGCGTGCTGGACGCCAACGCCATCTTCAATGTGGTGAACCGCGAGCATGTGCCGCGCCGTCCGGTGCAACTGGACGAAAGCATGCCGATTCTGGACGCCGCCGGCGTGCCCACCGGCATCTGGATCGAAACCTTCACCGTGCCCGGCAAGGTGGCACTGTGGCTGGAAGACCCCAATGCCGAGCGCTTTGGCAGCGTGGCCGAAGACACCATCGGCGTGGCCATCCGCGCCGAAGGCAGCGAGGCCCGGCTGTTTTACCTGCCCGGCTGTGCCGACGTGCCCGACAGCCTGAAAGCGCGCTTCAAGCCCACCGACACCGTGCTGTTTGACGGGACCACCTACACCGAACACGAAATGGCCGAAGCTGGCGTTGGACAAAAATCTGCCTCGCGCATGGGCCATCTGGTGATGAGCGGCCCACAGGGCACCATTGCCCGGCTGGCCGACGTGCCGCTGGCGCGCCGGCTGTTCATTCATATCAATAACACCAACCCGGTATGGCTGCCCGATAGCGATGCGCGTCGGGACATTGTCCGCCAGGGCTGGGATCTCGCCTTCGATGGCATGGAGTTGACCCTGTGATGACCCGACTCACTGCGCCGCTGTCTCCCCAGGAACTGGAAGACACCCTGCGTGCCATCGGCCGCGAGCGCTACCATAATCTGCACCCCTTTCATCACCTGCTGCACGGCGGCAAGCTGTCGCTGGATCAGGTGCGCGCCTGGGCGCTGAACCGCTACTGTTATCAGGCGGCCATTCCGCGCAAGGACGCCGCGCTGATCAGCAAAATCCACGACCGCGAACTGCGCCGGGTGTGGGCGCAGCGCATCATCGACCACGATGGCCGCGAGCAGGAAGAAGGCGGCATTGAGCGCTGGCTGGTGCTGACTGATGGCCTGGGCCTGCCGCGCGACTATGTGATTTCCCGCCAGGGCGCGCTGCCGGCCACGGTGTTTGCGGTGGAAGCCTATGTGCATTTTGTCGCCGAGCATTCGCCAGTGGTGGCGGTGTCGTCGTGCCTGACCGAGCTGTTTGCCCCGGCCATTCACAAAGAACGCATCGTCGGCATGCTGGAAAACTATGATTTCATCGACGACCGCGTGCTGGCCTACTTCCGCCGCCGGCTGGACCAGGCCCCGCGCGATGCCGAATTTGCCCTGGACTACGTCAAGCGCCACGCACTGACCGTGGCCGACCAGCAAGGCGTGATCGACGCACTGGTGTTCAAGTGCAATGTGCTGTGGGCGCAGCTGGACGCGCTGTACGCCGCCTATGTGGCACCGGGGATGATTCCGCCCGGAGCCTTCCGGCCCGGAGAATGGGCATGATCAGCGCCGACAGCATCGTGCGTCTGGCACCGGGCACCCGCCTGCAGCAAGACACGGTGCGCGGCGGCTGGGTGCTGCTGGGCCCGGAGCGCATGCTGGTGCTGGACGACATTGCCCAACTGGTGGTGTCGCGACTGGCCGGCCAGCCGGTGGGCGAGCTGATTGCCGCGCTGGCTGCCGAATTTGACGCGCCAGTGGAGGTCATCGGCCAGGATGTGCTGGGCCTGCTGACCACGCTGGCGGATAAAGGATTCCTGCGTTATGGCTAGCCTGAAACCTGCCGCCCCCCTGGCCATGCTGATGGAACTGACCCATCGCTGCCCGCTGCGCTGCGCCTACTGTTCCAACCCGCTGGCGCTGACGCCAACCAGCGCCGAACTGCCCACCGCTGCCTGGAAAGCCGCGCTGGATGAGGCCGCCCAGCTGGGCATGCTGCAGGTGCATTTCTCTGGCGGCGAGCCAATGGCGCGCGCCGATCTGATAGAACTGGTGCGCCACGCCACTGCGCGCGGCCTGTACAGCAATCTGATTACGTCTGGCCTGCTGCTGGATGCACACAAGCTGGCCGAGCTGGTGGACGCCGGGCTGTCGCATGTGCAGCTGAGTTTTCAGGATCTGGACGAAGACGGCGCGCAGTGGGTGAGCGGCTACGCTGGCGGCGTGGCAAAAAAACGTGAAGTCGCCGAGCGGGTGCTGGCCAACGGCCTGGCGCTGACGCTGAACTTTGTCATGACCCGGCACAATGTGTCGCGGCTGTCGGCCATGCTGGACTATGCCGAAAGCCTGGGCGTGGGCCGGGTGGAAGTGGCCAATACCCAGTATTACGGCTGGGGCCTGAAAAACCGCGCCGCGCTGATTCCCACCCGCGAACAGCTGGACGAGATGAACAGCCTGGTGGCCGAACGCCGCGCGCGCTGCAAGGGGCGCATGGTGATCGACTATGTGATTCCCGACTACTACGCCCGCCGGCCCAAGGCCTGTATGGGCGGCTGGGGACAGCGCTTTATCAATGTGATGCCGGATGGAAGCATCCTGCCCTGTCATGCCGCACAGACCATTGGCCATTTGCAGTTTCCACGCTTTCCGGACAGCAGCCTGAGCGCGGCCTGGTACGAGCACCCCGGCTTTGCCGCCTATCGCGGCACAGACTGGATGCCTGATCCGTGCGGCAGCTGTGACCACAAAGAGCAGGACTGGGGAGGTTGCCGCTGCCAGGCGCTGGCGCTGGCCGGTGACGCCGGCACGCTGGATCCGGTGTGCGAGCTGTCGCCACAGCATGTGCAGGTGGTGAATATGGCCATGCGCGAATCGCACCAGCCAACGGGCGAACTGATGCTGCGCCAGCGCCACAGCGGCTGAAGCGGCCAGACAGGGTTCTGGGTGTTGTCGAAGCTTTGCGAGATCAACCCGGTGTTGCGGGAACTCGCGCCACGTGTGTCTCGTGGGTGTTTGGCCAGCCGGCGTCCCCGGCTGGCTTTTTTCTGGCTTGCGCTGTGTTGCCGGTGACCGGCAGGCATAAGGCGCACATGCCCGACGACTTGCAGTGTTAATATAGTGTGACTGGCTTGTGGTCTGCCCATGGCAAGCTTTGATCCGTTACATCACTCCGCCCCAGCTTATGCATTCATTCCTGCGCACTGTGCATTGTTATCTTCCGGCGATCCAGCCGCGCTGCCTCGATGCTTCGCCCATCCCATGAACACGGCCGCGTCTCCTTCTGCCCGATTGACCGACGCCATTGCCGCCCATCGCGCCGGGCAGCTGGATCAGGCGGTGGCAGGCTATCGGGCGGTGCTGGCCATTGCGCCAGACACCCTGCCCGCGCTGACCAATCTGGGCAGCATTTTGCGTCAGCACGGCCAGCTGGAAGAAGCCATCGGGCTGCTGCAGCGTGCGGTGGCGCTGCCGGGGTCGAATCAACATGCTGCGTATAATTTAGGCAATGCCCTGCGTGCCGCCCATCGCCCTGCCGAGGCGGTGGCGGCGTTTCGCCTGGCCACCGAACGGCAGCCGGGCTGGGCGCTGGCGCAGTGCAATCTGGGCGTGGCGCTGGCGGATATGGCGGAATGGGATGCCGCCGAGCAGGCGTTGCGCCAGGCGCTGCAGCTGGAGCCAAACCTGGCGCTGGCCCAAGACAATCTGGCTGCGCTGCTGTCCACCCGGCTGATGGCGATGCAGTACCAGCCAATGGAGACAGCGCTGCTGTATCGCCAGGCGCAGGCATTTGCCGCGCTGTGCCCGCCAGCTGACCCCATGCCGGGCCGGCCACCCCAGGCGGGGCAGCCATTGCGGGTAGGGTTTCTGTCGCCGGATTTGTGCGACCACCCGGTGGGGATGTTTCTGTTGCCGGTGCTGGCGGCGCTGGACCGTCAGCGCATCCAGCCGGTGTTGTATAGCAGTGGTGGACGCGACGATGACACGCGCCAGGCGCTGAAGCAGCAGGCGGCCTGGCTGGATGTGTCGGCGCTGGATCCGGCTTCGCTGCTGGCCACTTTGCGCAGCCATCAGCTGGACGTGCTGGTGGATCTGTCCGGACACACCGCTGGCCACCGGCTGGCCGTGCTGGCCCGACGGGCCGCGCCGTTGCAGGTATCGTGGCTGGGCTACTTTGCCACCACCGGGGTGCCGGCGATGGATTATGTGCTGATGGACCGCTGGCATGTGCCAGCAGGTGCAGAAACGCAGTTTACCGAACAGGTGGCATATTTGCCCGGTGGGCGGTTTTGCTATCAGGCACCCGGCTTTGCCCCGGCGGTTGCCCCGCCGCCGGGAATGCACCGTGGCCATATCACCTTTGGCAGTTTCAATAATCCGGCCAAATACCATGATGGCGTGTTTGACTGCTGGGCGCAGATTCTGGCGGCAACGCCCAATTCACGCTTGCTGCTGAAATGGCGGGATTACAGCGAAGCCAGCGCCCGGCAGCAGGTATGGGACGCGTTTGCCCAACGCGGGATTGACCCGGCACGGATTACATTGCGTCCGTTTTCCTGTCACGCCGAGCTGCTGGGCGAATATGCCGATATGGATATCGCGCTCGACCCGTTTCCGTTTACTGGCGGACACACCAGCTGCGAGGCCTTGTGGATGGGCGTGCCGGTGGTCAGCTGGCCGCAGGCGCGGCCAGTCAGCCGGCAAACCTGGGCATTTTTGTCAGCGCTGGGCCTGACCGAACTGGCCGGACACACCGGCGAAGACTATGTGCAGATAGCCGTGGACCTGGCCGCCAGGCTGCCCTATCTGGCCACCCTGCGCCAGACGCTGCGCGCCCGCATGCTGGCGTCACCGTTATGTAATGCAGCAGGCTTTGCCCGTGGATTTGAAACGCTGCTGGCCCAGTTGTACCACACCAGGGTCAATCGGACAGCAAACTGAGATGTTTCACTGGCTTATCGAAGAATTTAAATAAAAAACACCCGTCAACGTCATAGCGATACCAAGTTATTGCGGGCAAACTAAACACATATCATATGTTTTAGGCATAAAACAGCATGCTCCCGCACGGTGCTTGCCAAAGCCAATCACACTATATATGCTCCCCATATGATTTTGTTTGTCATGGCAGCGCTGTGGTCACCGCCAGCGGTTCAGTACGGCCAGACGGCTGTCTCACCCGGCGACCTCAGCCCCAGAATAACGATGTCACCCCCAAGTGACACAGCAGCTGTTTCTTGTTGAACCACCCTGGAGAATCCCTTGAAAAAAATGACCCGTTCGCTGTTTGCCGCCCTGCTGCTGGCCCTGCCGATGTCCGCTTTTGCCGTAGGCGCAATTGCCGTGGATGATGAAGTGGGCGAACTCGAACCTGGCTACGGCTACGTAACCGGGATGAGCTCGGAAAAAGAAGCCAAAGCAGGTGCCCTGAAAGAATGCCGCAACAGCGGCAACAAAAACTGTACCGTGGCGGTGTGGTTCAACAAATGTGGCGCTTACGCCAACTCGCGCAAGTATTCCGGCGTGGGCTACGGTGCCACCAAGAAAATTGCTGAAGCGCGCGCGCTGGATGAATGCGGCGATGCAGCCTGCAAAATCCTGATTTCTGACTGCGAATAAGGCCCGGTCAGGTCTTTGTGGCTGATTCAGTCAGGCAACAAAAACCGACGACGCACCGCAGTAGATAAAAAAACGCCCGCCTGCGATGGATTGCAGGCGGGCGTTTTTGCGTATTGTCTTGGCTTTGCGCCGCTTCAGGCGCTCAGGCTGGCACCGGTGCGCAGATACACCAACCGCTCCTGGTACAGCACTTCTCCCTCGCCCAGCCGGGTGCGCGGGCCGTCCGGGGTGGCACGCTGAAACACATAGCGCTGACCCTGGCTTTCAATCCAGGCCGGGATTGGCGCGCCCTGATACTGGCCGATGGATTCTTCAGCGGCAACGGAATCGCCCAAACTCAGGCTGGGAGCGGGCGATGAGGGGGTGGGTGCAGCGGCAGGGGTGGCCGCGGCAGCCGCAGGCGGGGTGTCTTCGTATTCCCATTCGCGGCTGTCGCGGTCGCGCAGGCGCGGTTCGCCTGCAGACTGGCGGCCCAGCCACCAGCGCAACACCCAGCCCGGCACCAGCACGCGGTGCACCTGCTTGTCGTCAGTCACCACGCAGGTGACGGCAAAGGCGTGGCCGCAGGCGGGGCATTTGGCCTGGGCGGCAATCACCACGCGCTCCTGAACCAGCTGGGCAATGCCGTGCATGTATTGGCTGTCCACCACCTGTTTGCAGGCGGGGCAGTGTTTGGCAAAACGGCGGATGGTTTGCCCGTTGGCAAAGCGCAAGGGCAGCTGCTTGGAAATGGGGTCGTTGGGGTGCATGGCTGACAATGAGGGAACGTGTTGAAATAGTAACAAAATTCCGCCCATCGTGCAGGGTTCGGCAGGACAATTGCACGAATAAACGGCGCATCAGACCACAAACTGCCTGCTGTGCCGGATTTGGGCCTGGCCGGTGCCATACCTGCCCGGCCAATGCAAAAACCCCCACCGGGCCAGAAACGGGCCGGGTGGGGGTGCAGAAGGGCTGGCAGGGGCTTAATGCACCACCGACTTCACCAGATCTTCCACCACTTTCTTGGCATCGCCAAACACCATCATGGTTTTATCCATGTAGAACAGTTCGTTGTCCAGGCCGGCGTAGCCCACGCTCATCGAACGCTTGACCACAATAATGGTCCGCGCCTTGTGCGCTTCCAGAATCGGCATGCCGTAGATCGAGCTGCTCTTGTCCTTCAGTGCCGCCGGGTTGACCACGTCGTTGGCACCAATCACCAGCACCACGTCAGTGTCGGCAAAATCCGAGTTGATTTCTTCCATTTCCAGCACCTGGTCATACGGCACTTCGGCTTCGGCCAGCAGCACGTTCATATGTCCCGGCATCCGGCCCGCCACCGGGTGAATGGCGTAGCGAACCTTGACGCCCTTTTCGTGCAGCAGCTCGGCAAACTCCTGCAGCGCATGCTGGGCGCGCGACACGGCCAGGCCGTAACCCGGCACAATCACCACGCTGTCGGCGTTGGCCATCAGGAAGCCGGCGTCTTCTGCCGAACCCGACTTGTAGTTCTTCGGGCCGCTGTCGCCGCCGCCACCTGCTGCCACTTCGGCACCAAAGCCACCCAGCAGCACGCTGACGATCGAGCGGTTCATGGCTTTACACATGATGTAAGACAGAATCGCGCCGGAAGCCCCCACGCACGCACCGGCAATGATCAGCACCGGGTTGTTCAGGGTAAAGCCAATACCGGCTGCCGCCCAGCCCGAGTAGCTGTTGAGCATCGACACCACCACCGGCATGTCGGCACCGCCAATCGGCACAATCAGGGTCACGCCCAGCACCAGGGCAATCGCCACCATCACCAGGAAAGCCGCGTGGCTGTCGGTGAAGAAATACACCGCACCAAAGCCCACCATCGCCAGCGCCATCACCAGGTTAAGCAGATGCTGGCCGCTGAAGTTCAGCGCTTTTGCGCCAAACTTGCCCGACAGCTTGCCGTAGGCAATCACCGAGGCGGTGAAGGTAATCGCGCCAATGAACGCGCCGATGAACAGCTCGATCTTTTGCACCGGGCTATGCTCCACCCCGGTGTGGAAGATGGCTGCCACGGCAATCAGCACTGCCGACAGGCCCACCAGCGAGTGCATGGCGGCAACCAGCTCTGGCATGTGGGTCATTTCCACGGTTTTGGCCTTGAAGGCACCAATCGCAGCGCCAGCGGCAATGGCCCCCACAATCAGCAGCAGCACCGGCTTGTCCAGCACCATGAAGGTGGTGACCACGGCGATCAGCATGCCGATCATGCCGTAGGTATTGCCCTTGCGCGAGCTGGCCGGAGAAGACAGGCCCTTGAGCGACAGGATGAACAGCACCGCCGAAATCAGATACAACACAGCAGACAGATTTTGCATGGCGGGCTCCTTATTTCTTCTTCTTGAACATATCGAGCATGCGCTGGGTGACCAGGAAGCCGCCGAAGATGTTGATGCTGGCCAGGAAAATCCCCACCGCGCCCAGAATCGAGGTGATGGTCAGGGTTTCGCCGTTGATATCCACCACTTGCAGCATGGCACCGACGATGATGATGCCAGAAATGGCATTGGTCACCGCCATCAGCGGGGTATGCAGGGCCGGGGTAACGTTCCACACCACGTGGTAGCCCACAAAAACGGCCAGCACGAAAATGGTCAGGCTGATGATGAACGGATCAGTCATGATTGAGCTCCTTGTCGCTTACGCCGGCTGGCCAAAGCGTTGCACGCCCTGATGGGTAATCAGGGTGGCCGCCAGCAGGTCGTCTTCCAGGTTCAGCGAGAAACCTTCCTTGGTGAGCATCAGGCTCAGGAAAGTCAGCAGATTTTTGGCGTACAGGCTGGAGGCGTCAGCCGCCACCAGGCCCGGCAGGTTGGTAAAGCCCACCACCGTCACGCCCTGGTCAGTGGTAATCACCTGACCGGCCTGGGTCAGCGGACAGTTGCCGCCCGATTCGGCGGCGATATCCACAATCACTGCGCCCGGCTTCATGCCAGCAACAATGTCGGCTTCCAGCAGGATCGGGGCTTTTTTGCCCGGAATCAGCGCGGTGGTGATGACAATGTCGGCTGCCTTGGCGTGCTTGGCCATCAGTTCGCCCTGACGACGCTTGTAGTCGTCGGACATCTCTTTGGCGTACACCCCGTCGTTGGCTTTTTTCTCTTCGTCGGTCATCGGCACTTCAACAAACTTGGCACCGAGCGACTCCACCTGTTCCTTGGTGGCCGGACGCACGTCGAACGCCTCCACCACCGCACCCAGACGCTTGGCGGTGGCAATCGCCTGCAAGCCGGCCACGCCAGCGCCCAGCACCAGCACCTTGGCGGCTTTCACCGTGCCGGCAGCGGTCATCAGCATGGGCATGAAACGCGGGTAGAACTGGGTGGCCAGCAACACCGCACGGTAGCCGGCGATGTTGTTCTGGCTGGACAGCACGTCCATGCTCTGCGCGCGCGTGGTGCGCGGCAGCAGTTCCATGGCAAACGCGCTGACCTGACGGCTGGCCAGCTCGGCCAGGGTGGGGTTGTTGTGCGGATCGAGCATGCCGATCAGCACGGCACCGGATTTGAGCGACGCAATATCGGCAGCCGGCAGGGTGCGCACGGTCAGCACAATGTCGGCAGCTGCCAACAAGGCCGAGCGGTCGCCCACCACGGTAGCGCCAGCGGCGATATAAGCTTCGTCAAGCACGGCGGATGCCCGCCCTGCTCCGGTTTCGACGGCCACAGAATGACCCAGGGCGACGTACTTCTTCACCGTGTCCGGTGTCGCCGCCACCCGGCTTTCGCCGGCCGCCTGTTCGGCGGGAATGGCAATATGCATGTGGATGAACCTCGCGGAGTTGAAAAATGGATTGCCTATGACATGCCAGCGAAGGGCGAAGGCGGTACAGGGGCTTACCCTGCCCGGACAAAGAGCCGGCCGCAATCGTCAGAAAGTACTGGCGTGTTCCGGTCGGAAAGGCGTCGTCAATCGACGGGCAGGCAAGGCCAGTCGGCTCACGGCGCATTTCAAACGCTTGTTTTACCATTATGCGTATTTAAGCCATACAACGTCCTTTTTGTGAAGTGTTTTTACGAATAAGCGACGTTATAAACCAACAACTTGATGCAATGCAATATTTTTATCCTCCGCTTATCCCACCCCCTTGTCTTTGGTCAGACCTTATGACCAAAGGCGCTATCTGCATGAATCCATAGCGACTATTGCAAAAGTCACTGTTACATCACGCGTTACACCAAAAAATTAACCGGCCCGGAGTCGGGCCGGCCTATGCTGCACTGCAAAATACTGCCGTCACACTCAGGCCACAATTTCGTAAGCAAACCGACCAATCAGCACCACCAGCAGCAGCAAAAACACCCCGCGCACCAGCTGGCTGCCACCGCGCAAGGCCAGCCACGAGCCGCTGAGCGCCCCCAGCACATTGCACACCGCCATGGGCAGCGCATAATGCCAAAGCACTTGATCTTGCGGCAAAAAATACGCCAGCGCCGCCAGATTGGTGGCGATATTGACAAACTTGGCCGCCGCCGACGCATGCAAAAAATCAAAGGCAAAGCAGCGGATAAACAAAAAAATCAGGAAGCTGCCCGTGCCCGGACCAAACAGGCCATCATAAAAACCAATGGCCCCACCTAGCAGCATGGCCTGGATGCGCTGGCGTCGCCCTACCGTCACCGGCGTGTGCAGTGCACCAAAATCCTTCTTCCACAGCGTATAGACCGCCATCACCACCAAGAGCGCCAGCACCAGCGGACGCATCACCGCCTTGGGAATCAAACTGACCGCGCTGGCCCCGACAAACGACAGCGCAAACGCCGCCAGCGCCGCCGGCAGCACCAGCCGCCACGGCAAGCGCACCCGGCGCACATAGCTGCGCGCGGCAAACAGCGTGCCCGACACCGCCGCCACCTTATTGGTGCCAAATACCACCGCCGGTGCCGCGCCAGGCAGCGCGTTGAACAAGGCCGGAATCTGGATCAGCCCGCCACCGCCCACGGCAGCGTCAATCAGGCCAGCCATAAACGCCATCGCGCCCAAAAACATCAGCGACTCAGTCATGTCCACCATGCCCCGCCATGAAAAACACAGCCTACCACAGCGATTTACCCGGTCAAAACATCACAAAAGCAAGTGTAATGGCATGTAGCATCGACATAAACTAGTCTTTGGCATCGTTATTGTGGCCAGAGCAGCACAGGGCCAGCCAATAAACACAATTTATCGATAACATATCGATAAATTTTCGTTATCATCCCTTCTGGCTGGCCTTGATCGCCGGCCTCTTCTCATTCCGCCCCGACGCGGCCCCCAAGCGGCCCATGGGCATAGCGAAAGACACCCGATGGACATTCACGCCTATATGCAGACGCTGGGCCGCGCTGCCCGCACCGCCAGCCGCGAACTGGCCAAAGCCGACACTCAGCAAAAAAACCGCGCCCTGCACGCCATCGCCGACGCCCTGACGCGCGAGGCCGACGCGCTGGTGGCCGCCAACCAGGCCGACCTGGCCGCCGCCCGTGACGCCGGGCTGGAGCCGGCCATGCTCGACCGGCTGACACTGTCGGCGGCGGGTGTGGCGCAAATGGCCGAAGGCCTGCGCCAGATTGCCGCGCTACCCGACCCGGTGGGCGAAATGGGCGAATTTGCTTACCGCCCGTCCGGCATCCAGCTGGGCAAGATGCGCGTGCCGCTGGGCGTGATCGGCATCATTTACGAAGCCCGCCCCAATGTGACGGCCGACGCCGCCGGCCTGTGCCTGAAATCCGGCAACGCCTGCATCCTGCGCGGCGGCTCGGAAGCCATTCGCAGCAACCAGGCCATTGCCGCCTGCGTGCATGAAGGCCTGCGTGAGGCCGGCCTGCCAGAAGGTGCCGTGCAGGTGATTAACACCACCGACCGCGCCACCGTGGGCGAGCTGGTCACCATGACAGAATATGTGGACGTGATTGTGCCGCGTGGTGGCAAGGGCCTGATTGCCCGCGTGTCCGCCGAGGCGCGCGTGCCGGTGATCAAGCACCTGGACGGCAACTGTCATGTGTATGTGGACGTGGACGCCGACCTGGTGAAGGCCGGGCGGATTGCCGACAACGCCAAAACCCAGCGCTATGGCACCTGCAACACCATGGAAACCCTGCTGGTGCACCACACCGTGGCAGCCGAGTTCCTGCCGGTAATCAGCGCCATCTACCTGAGCAAGGGCGTGGAGCTGCGCGGCTGCCCGCGCGCGCAAGAGATCATCGGCGCTCAGGTCAAACCGGCCAGCGAAGACGACTGGTTTACCGAATACGCCGCGCCGATTGTGGCGCTGAAAGTGGTGGACAGCCTGGACGACGCCATCGACCACATCAACCACTACGGCAGCCACCACACCGATGCCATCGTCACCGAAAACTACACCACCGCGCGGCGCTTCTTGCGCGAGGTGGATTCGTCCAGCGTGATGGTCAACGCCAGCACCCGCTTTGCCGATGGCTTTGAATACGGCCTGGGTGCCGAAATCGGCATTTCCACCGACAAAATCCACGCCCGTGGCCCGGTGGGCCTGCATGGACTGACCAGCCAGAAGTGGATTGTGCTGGGGGATGGCCAGGTCAGGGGATAAGCAGTGTGATGTTTCGCCACTCAGAACCAGGCCGGTTGTGGCCCTGTTCTGAGTGGCGATAGCGGGCCAAGGTAGCCAGTGCCGTCAGCCGAGGCGCGCCTGGCAGAGGATCAGACCACAGCATCAACGCACACAGCGACCTGATTGCCAGACAGGTTCAGGCCTGCCAGCCCGACGCGAAGCAGGGTGACGGCATGCCGTCGCATTTCTGCTGCGCGCCGGGCAAGCTGGTTTATTTGACGATCTGCGCCAGCTCGCCCTTCAGGTATTTATTGGCCATGGCATCC
>ERZ724524.1309-NODE-1309-length-16539-cov-7.745329_pt1 | contig 16539 bp, 18 predicted proteins | sample MGYA00376057_ERZ724524 | MGnify/ENA primary metagenome ERZ724524 (study PRJEB28724, sample SAMN07190888) | wastewater metagenome | isolation source: influent of sewage treatment plant in Hong Hong | place: USA: Christiansburg, Virginia | collected 2016-03-01 ...
CATGACCTGGGTGACGTGGGCGTAGCCGGCCACGGTCATCTGCATGCGCAGGCCGTCCACATCGAGCTTGGCGCCTTGCTTGAGAAAGAAGGTGTAGCCCGCCAGAAAAGCCGGCGGCGCAAGGCGGTAGAGCGCGGTGGAAGCCGGCACGAGGGCGATGTCGGCCTCGCCACGGCTGATGGCATAGAGAGTGGAGAGCCGCTCGGAGATCAGGTCCTGGTGCGGCGAGAAGCTGTCGTAGGGCAGGGTTTCCCAGTCGGGCAGCAGGTGGGTCCGCAGGCCGGGCGCCAGCCACGCGATCTCGTCCGACAGGCGCTGGGCGTCGAGCGGGTTGGCGGTGATCACCACCAGCATTCGTCCACCGCCGGCCAACCGGGCAATGGCGAGGGCATCGGCCGAGCCGGCGAGCGCCGGCAAGTCGAGGCGCTGGCCGGGCTTGGCACGGGCAAAGGCGTCGAGAGTGGGGAGGAGGGCGCTGAGAGGGCTGGAGGCGGTCATGCGGAGGCGTGCTGCGGGGGAAAATCAAGAGGCGGATTATAGGCGCCAGGGCTTAGCCCCGGGCGACCTGGAATGTTTCGGCGACCCTGCCGGTTTCAACGCCAACAGCATTCCAGGTGGATTCGATGACGTGGGTCCAGCCATGGCGGTTGCGGCGGATGACTGTTGAGCAGCGTGTGCCGTAGCCGGGTGCGCGAATGAACGCGCTGGAGAGCATGCGCTCCCAGGCGAGGCTGACGCCGGTTCGCGGCAGGTGGGCATCCGCAGCCGGACGGTCGTCGCGCAGGAGTTCGCACAGCGGTGTGTCGTCGGGCAGGGCGCGCAAGGCGTTGGCGAGCCGGGATTTACCGGCCACCACCTTGGGCCAGGGCGTGTCGAGGAGGTGATTGGAAAGCGCGTAGAGGCCAGGCTCAAGAACACGGGCCGCGCCGCTTTCGCTTTCGTAGATGCCGAGGGTTTCGCCGTCTGAAACAAAGAGGTTGAAAGCGTTATAGCGTGGACCTTCGAGCGTGAGGCGGGCTAAAGATTCGGCCGTGCTTTCGTGGCTCGCCAGAAAGTCTGCCACCAAGGCCCCTCGTGACGGCGTGCCGCTGCGGTTGCGCTTCGGGTCGCGGAAGTTGGTCAAGCCTGCGAAACGGCCGTTACGACTCAGGCCGAGCCATGTGCCGCCGGCTTCCAGATCACGTCCGGCAAACACGGCGGGCACATCCTGCCACCAGCCCGCCTCGGCCGCCGGCCGGGCAAAAAACTCGTCCCGATTGGCGGCCACAACCAGCGGGTAATCCGGGTCAGCCCGCCAGGCGAGGAGAATCAGGCACATGAGATAAAGCGTTCCGTATGTCGACGTCCTCCATCCTCGACAAAACGATCAAGACCGTGACGTTCAACAGCCTGCTTCAGCATGGCATCAAAAGCGGTCACATCCATCACGTTTTCGTAGATTTCCATCCAGGTCCACGGGTCGTCAGCCTTGCGCAGAAAGCGTCCGGCGATGCCCGTTTTTTCGGCGATTTCACCTTGAAGGTTGTAAAGTGCCCGGCTCAGATCGTTTTCCATGCCGATCCGCACCGGGTAATAGATGTAATAGCTGGACGGTAACAAAAGCTGTACTCAGGGCAGAGCGTAAGGAAGGGGCAGGAAGCGCACACCGGGACCGGCAGTCGAACCCAGGTGCACGTCAGTGGACTCCGCGCTGGACGTCTGCAGCACGACCAGTGCGTCATAGCCGCTGGTCGGTGCCGGGGTCGCAAGTACCACCTTGCCGGCCGACTGCTCGCCGAACTCGGGGGAGTACACATCCGTGCCCGGCGTCGGCAGAACATCGGTTTCAATGTGCACGCGGAACATGCGCTTCTTGAGCTTGCCCAGGTAATGGGTGCGGGCCACGATTTCCTGACCAGGGTAGCATCCCTTGTTGAAGCTCACGCCACCGATAAGATCGAAGTTGAGCATCTGGGCGACGAACTCTTCCTGAATCGGCAGGGTGACTGTCGGCAGACCTTCGGAGATATCCAGCCAGCGCCAGGCTGCGGTGCCGGCCGGTGCGGCGCCGGCAGCGACGAACTTGTCCCACAAAGCCAGCGCTTCGGAGAGCGGCGCCGATACGATGAAACGCGCCCCATCCAGGCGCACCACCGTGGCTAGGCCGGATGCCGTGGCACGCGGTGCGCCGGGAATGTGCAGGCCCGCGGCTTCGAGCACAGCGCCGGCTTGTGGGCCGGCCAAGCCGATCAGTACGCTGTCGGTGCTGTCATCCATCAGTCGCACCTTGGAGCGCAGGATGTACATGGACAGTTTCTTGAGCATGGCCGCGTGGATGTCGGCCGACAGGGCCAGCAGATAGTCGCCGCCTTCCCGCCACAACAGGATATTGGCCAGCATGCGGCCCTTGGGGCTGTTGAAGCTGGTGAACTGGGCCTCGTTGGGGCCGAGCTTCTTCACATCGTTGGAGAAGAGGTTGTGGAGCAGCAGGCTCGCATCTTCCCCGGTGCCGCGAATGGCGCCGAGATGCTGCAGCGGCACGACGACGGTGCCCTGCGTGGCGAGGGCAACATCTTGCCGTTCGTCGTCATTGAACTTGACGGAGTAGTCCGAAAACTGTGCGCCGTTAGCGCCGAGATGGGATTGCCAAGTTGCATTCATCTGTCTGGTCCTGTCGCAAAAACGAGTCTTAAAGCGGTTTGCGCTATTATAGGGGCGTCGCCGCACGGGGGTTGCCAAGCGCACTCGAAGCAATAATCAAGCCCTCGTAATTTGCCGGCTCCCTCTTCTTTATTCACCCCATTCGTTCGTTCCGGAAGCGCCAAGTTCCCTGATGAAGCGCCTGTTTTTTCGTTTATTTGTCACTGCGCTCATCAGCGTTGCCTGCCTGGCCGGACTTTTGGCGTGGTTCGCACACACGCCAGTCGGTTTGCGCCAAAGCCCCCTCGACGTAACCATCGAGCCCGGGTCGTCGATGAAGCAGGTCGCCCGTCAACTGGTGGAGGCGGGCGTCGATGTACAGCTCTTTGCGCTGGTCTTCCTTTCCAGAGTGACCCGTCAGGCCAACGGAATCAAGGCGGGCAGCTATGAGTTCGAGGCAGGCATCACGCCGCGGGCACTGCTGAACAAACTGACGCGCGGCGATGTCACCCAGGCTGATCTGGCACTGATAGAAGGCTGGAATTTCCGCCAGTTCCGCGCCGCTCTGGATCGTCACCCAGACCTCATCCACGACAGCCTCGGCCTGACCGACGCGCAGATTCTCGAGCGCATCGGTGCCGCGGCCCGTCATCCGGAAGGCCTGTTCTTCCCCGACACCTACCTGTTTGCCCGCAAGACCAGCGACCTGGACGTGCTCCGGCGCGCCTACCGCAACCAGCAAAAAATGCTGTTGCGTGAATGGGCGTTGCGCGCGGAAGGCTTGCCTTATAAGGATCCTTACCAGGCCCTGATCATGGCCTCCATCGTCGAAAAGGAAACCGGGCAGGCTGCCGATCGACCGATGGTGGCCTCGGTCTTCATCAATCGCCTGCGGGCCGGCATGCTGCTGCAAACCGACCCAACGGTAATCTACGGCCTGGGTAGCACGTTTGACGGCAATCTTCGCAAACGCGACCTGCAAACCGACACACCCTACAACACCTACACCCGGCCGGGGCTGCCGCCAACGCCCATCTCCATGCCCGGCATACCGGCCCTGCGCGCAGCGCTCAACCCGCCTGCGAGTAATTACCTGTATTTTGTCGCGCGCGGTGACGGCTCCAGCGCTTTCTCCCGCAACCTGGACGAACACAACCGGGCTGTTGCCCGGTACATCCGGAAAAGTACCCCGTGAAATCCCGTTTCATCACCTTTGAAGGCATCGACGGCGCCGGCAAGAGCAGCCAGATCGCCGCTGCCGTGGCCCTCATCGAGTCCCGTGGCATCCCCGTCGTGCAGACCCGCGAACCCGGTGGCACGCCACTCGGCGAAAAACTGCGCGAACTCCTGCTCCACGAATCCATGCACCTTGAAACCGAGGCCATGCTGATGTTCGCCGCCCGTCGTGAGCATCTGGCTGCATTGATAGAACCCTCGCTTGCTGCCGGAAAATGGGTGGTGTCCGACCGTTTCACCGACGCCACTTACGCTTATCAGGTGGGTGGCCGCGGCCTCGATGAAGTGCGTTTCTCTGCGCTGGAGAACTGGGTGCATCCCCATCTGCAGCCCGACCTGACGCTGATCTTCGACCTCGACCCGGCAGTCGCCGCTCGTCGTCTGGCCGGCACTGGCAACGCCCCTGATCGTTTCGAGCGCGAAAAAGCCGATTTTTTCGAGCGGGTTCGCAATGCCTATCTGCGTCGGGCGGCCGCCGACCCATGCCGGGTCAAGGTTATCGACGCCAGCCAGACTCCGGACGAGATTCGCAAAGAACTTCAAGAAATCTTGCTAGAAAGCTGTTTCCAATGATTTTCGAGTGGCACAGCGGGCTTTGGCAGCGAGTCCTGGAGAGCGCCGAGCGAATGCCCCACGCACTGCTCTTTTCCGGTCCGGCCGGTGGTGGCAAGCGCATTTTTGCCGAAGCCGTGGCGGCCCGCATCCTGTGCCTCCAACCCGGCCCCGACGGCCACGCCTGCGGCGTTTGTGAGGATTGCCTGTGGCGCCTGGCAGGCAACCACCCGGACCTGCTGCGCATCGTCCCGGAAGCCGACCAGGAAGAGCGCACCGACGCTCCAGTCGAAAAGGCCGAGGGCGGCAAGGCAGCCAGTCGCCAGATCGTTATCGAACAAATCCGCATTTTGCAGCAGGCTCTAACCACCGGCGGTCACCGGGGTAGCCGTCGGGTGGCAATTGTTGATCCGGCTGAGGCGATGAACCTGTTCACCGCCAACGCACTGCTCAAGCTGCTAGAAGAGCCGACCACCAACGTTCAGTTCCTGCTGATTTCATCCGCACCCAAACGCCTGTTGCCAACGATTCGCAGCCGTTGCCAGACCTGGTCCTTCCCGCGTCCTCCGGCCGAAACAGCGGCGCGCTGGCTGGCCGAACGCAAGGTGCCGGACGCCGCATCGCTGCTGGCTTTTTCGGGTGGCATGCCCCTTGCCGCGGCAGAACTGGCCGAAGGCGGCGGCGCAGCAGCACGTCGTCGTTTCGTGGACGATGTAGCCAGCCTGCCAGCCAAGACCCCGCTTAAGCTGGCCGGAGAATGGGAAAGCTGGCTGAAAAACAAGGATTCCCTGGCCGGTGGCTTCGACATGCCGACCCTGGTGGGCTGGATGCAGCGCTGGGTAACCGATCTGGTCAGCCTGCGCCTCGGTGGTCCGGTGCGCTTCTTTCCCGATCGTCAGGACGTACTGAGAGGACTGGCGAGTCGGCTGCCCGTCGATTCGGCCCTTGGCTGCTACAATGAAATCACCCAGTCGCGACGAGTTGCCCAGCATCCGCTCAATGCGCGACTCTTCCTTGAAGACATGCTTTTGCGGTATGCCCGGAACCTCCAGGCCGCCGCTCCGGCGGTGCGCAAATGAACGAACCCATCAGACGGACGACCCAGGCGCGCCCCAGCGTCCTGTCCCTGAACATCAGTTCCAAATCGGCCCTCTACGCGGCCTACATGCCCTTCATCAAGAATGGCGGAATCTTTGTGCCGACGGCCCGCGAATACAATCAGGGCGATGAAATTTTCATGCTGTTGCAGATCATGGACGACGTAACCAAGCATCCGGTTGCCGGAAACGTTGTGTGGATCACGCCCGCAGGTGCCCAGGGGAACAAGACCCAGGGCATCGGTGTCCAGTTCAGTGGAGATGAAGCTGGACTCGTGCTGCGCAACCGTATCGAGCAAATACTCGCAGGCCACCTGGGCTCGTCCCGCCCGACCCACACCATCTGACGCTTACACACTGCATGCTTGTCGACTCCCACTGCCATCTCGACTTTCCCGACCTGATTGAAAACGAAGCGGACGTTCTGGCCAGAATGGCCGAAAACGGCGTCACGCACGCCTTGTGCGTCAGCGTCAAATTGGAAACCCTGCCTGCAGTGATCGGTCTTGCCGAACGTCATCCCCACCTGTTCGCCTCTGTCGGTGTTCACCCGGACAACGCTGACTGCGAAGAGCCGGATGAAGCCCGCCTTCTTGACCTCGCCAACCACCCGAAGGTCGTCGCCATTGGTGAAACCGGACTCGACTACTACTGGCACAAGGATGCCCCCGAATGGCAGCGGGAGCGTTTTCGCACCCATATTCGCGCCGCCAGACGCTGCGCCAAGCCGCTGATCATCCACACCCGCAGTTCGGCCGAAGACACCATTCGTTTGATGCAGGAGGAGGGCGCCGAGCAGGCGGGGGGCGTGATGCACTGTTTCACTGAAACCCGTGACGTCGCGGAGCAGGCACTGAACCTCGGTTTCTACATTTCCTTTTCCGGTATCGTCAGTTTCAAGAATGCCGAATCCCTGCGCGACGTGGCTCGTTTTGTGCCAGCCGACCGTCTGCTGGTGGAAACCGACTCTCCGTATCTGGCACCAATGCCCTACCGCGGAAAAACCAATCAGCCTGCTTATGTCCGGCATGTGGCTGAAGCAGTGGCCGCTGCTCGGGGTGAAACGCTGGAAACCATCGCCGACGTCACCACCCGCAATTTCTTTCGTCTTTTCAAGGACGCCAAACTATCATGAAGCCCGTCGCTCGATCTTTTTTCCTTCGACTCCGCACCGTTGCCGCGCTGCTCTTCAGTTTGCAGCTTTCGCTGCCGGTTGCCGCGGCTTCCCTGGATGATCTGCTCAATGCCGCCAAGCTCGGCGATACCGGTGAAGTTGCCCAGTTGATCGCCCGCGGCATGGACACCAACTCGACCGACCAGTCCGGCAATACCTTACTGATTCTGGCCGCCCGTGAAGAACAGCCCAAGGTGGTTGCCGAATTGATCAAGCAGCGGGGCGTGAAGCTGGATGCACGCAACGCAGCCGGTGACAGCGCCTTGATGCTCGCCAGCCTGCGGGGCTATACCGGCATCGTTGAACAACTGCTTGCTGCAGGCGCGGCTTTCGAACACGAAGGCTGGAATCCACTGCTCTATGCAGCTTTCGAAGGTCGTCTGGCAATCGTCGAAAAATTGCTCGCCAAGGGCGCCAATCCGAACGCGCTTGCTCCTAACCGAACGACAGCGCTGATGTTTGCCGCCCGCAACGGTCACGAGGATGTTGTCATTCTTCTGCTCAAGGCTGGAGCCGATCTCGACTGGAAGAATGACCAGAACGAAACCGCTGACACCTGGGCCGCCAAGAACCGCAACACTGACATTGCCGAGTTGATTCAGGCGGAACGCAAGACCCGTGCAGCCCACGGCAAGCAGCTTCGTATCGAGATCAATTAGTAGTAGCGCCGGCCGTGCCCCAGACGCCAGGGCAGCGACGGTGCTATCCGCCGCAGCAGGGCCACACCAAGCAGCACCAGGAGAACAGGCGCTAGGGCTTGTTCTCCCTGCCCTCCAGCCAGCAGAACGCCAACAACCAAGCCACTCGCCAGTAAAATCCGGCAAATCAGGACTTCCATCATCGACTCCTTAGTAAAGAGATTGACGCCCCGCAGGGCTCAAGGATGAACGCGCCGTGATTCGGGATGCTTGCCCGGTGTTGTTGTTACGCGCTCGGTAACTGTAATTATATACAGCACTTCACTGTATGCAAGTCTGTCGAGGGAAGTCGTGCGCCTGTCGTTCTGCGCGATACACTCTCACGCATGGAAACGACGACTCCCGCCGCCACGATCATCCCCGTTCGCCCCCTTGACGAGGTGAGTATTCCCCCCGCACTGGATGGTCGCCACGGCGACAACCGGGCCGACCCGGCACGCTTGCAAATCAGTGCCAACTGCGACGCCGACGCAATCCGCTGCTTTCTGGTCGAATACGACCGCTCTCCGGGCACCTACCGGATTTACCAGCGGGAATGCGAGCGTCTGCTGCTGTGGTCACTGATCGATTGCGGCAAGCCCCTGTCGAGCCTCAACCGGCAGGATTTCGAAGGCTATCTCAACTTTCTCGCTGACCCCCAACCGTCAGCAGTATGGTGCGGACCAAAAGCAGAGCGCATCTCCGAGCGGTGGCGCCCTTTCGTCGGCCCCCTCAGCGAGAGCGCCACGCTCACCGCCATGGCTGCCATCAATTCCCTGATGCGCTACCTGGTCGATGCGGGCTACCTGCTGGGGAATCCCCTTGGCCTAATTCGCCAGCGCCGCCGCAAGATGTCGGCTGAAGCCACTGGCCCGTTGCGTGCGGTGGCCAGCACCGAGGAAGTCGAAAAGATCGAGCGTTTCCTCGATCGGCAGATGTGGGAAGCCGTCACCGCCGCCATCGAAGCCATGCCCCGAGACACCGAACGGGGGCGTGACGAGTACGAGCGGGCGCGTTTTCTCGCCGCCACGCTCTACATGCTCGCGCCCCGGGCTGGCGAACTCGAAAGCCACCGCATGAACAGTTTCCGCGAAGAACGTGGCCTGTGGTGGTGGCACGTGGTCGGAAAGGGGGGCAAGAAAGCCAAGGTGCCGGTAGCCGAAGACATGCTTCAAGCGCTGATCCGTTACCGCAAATATCTTGGCCTCACCGCTATCCCGCGGCGCGACGACACCACCCCGATTCTCGTCTCGGTGAAGGATGGAAGCCCCATTACCGCCCGACGCCTCAACCAGATTCTGAAGAAGATTTTTAACGCAGCGGCCGACTTGCTGCCGCCGGAGGTCGAATACAAAAAGGAAAAGTTGCGCGCCGCCTCGGCCCACTGGGGCCGCCACACAGGCATCACCGCCAAGCTCGACAGTGGAATCGACGAGCGCTTTGTGCAAAAAGACGCCCGCCACTCGGATGCCCGTACCACCCAGCGCTACATCCACGAAGAGGAAGAACGCTGGCACGACGAAGCCCAGAAGCAACGTCTGCCTTGGGCAGGAGAAAAATAAAGCTCGCCCAAAACAAGAAGCGTCTCTTTGGTAACGTTATAAATGTAACGTTTTATGGGGCTGGACGTATGCTATCGTTCCCTTGAAGCACTTTTTTGCAATGTAAGTGAACGAGGGAGTCTGTTTCATGGCACGTAGCAGCAGCGTCAACTTTGAGTCAGTTGAACAGATCTGCTTCCAGTTACTCTCCCAGGGAGAGAACCCGTCTTTCAATCTGGTCTACGCGGAACTCGGCAACAAGGGCTCCAGCGAAATCGTCCAGCGCTACATGGACCAGTGGCGACGGGAAACCGGTGCGGCCTTCTTTCGTCAACGCAGCATACCCGGCATGCCCGACGAGCTGGTGCCCTCCGTGGATGCCTTCATGGCCCGCATCTGGTCGCTGGCATTGCAGAGCGCCGACCTGGTTTTTGCCACTCAGCGCGAGGAACTGGAAAAAGAGCAGGAAAGTGTCCGCGCCAGACTGCAAGCTGCTGATGAGCGCATTCTGCAAATGGAAGCCGAAGCCGCCCAGGCAACAGCGCACATCGGAGCCCTCAATCAGGGCGTCCAGGCCTGCGAAAGCACGATTTCCGAGTTGCGTAGCCAGGCTCTGGAATTGCACCGTCAACGCGAGGCGTTGGAGATCCGGATTAAACAGCTTGAAGAGGCGGTGGACGTTCGTGATCAGAAATTCGTTACCGAATCCGAGCGCCTGACCCGTCTTTTGCAGAACGACCGGGACCGCTACGCCGCGTCCCTGAAAGAGGAGCAGGATCGCAGCGCGGTAGACCGTGAGCTGCTGATGCGCCAAATTGACCAGGCCCGCCAGGAAAAGCTGGCCGAAATCACCTCCATGCGTCAGCAAATTGCTAACCGCGAAGAGCGTGAAACCAAGCAGCGCGAACAGACCGAGGAAGCGAAGGCCGCCCTGCGTGAAGCGGTGTCCCGCACTCGTCAGAGCGAAACATCGCTGGCTGCAGCCGAAGGCCGTATCGAACGCTTGCAGGCTCAGCTCAAGGTGGCCAGCGAAGCAGCCCACGGCAAGGAATCGGCTGTCGCAGCGGCTGAAGCGCGGGCCCGGGCCGTGGAGGATGTGCGTCTGGCCGAAACTGCCCGCGCCCACCGGGCCGAAGCGGCACTCGCCGAAGCTCTGGTCGAGCTCGGCATATTGAAAAAACAGGGCGCCTGAACGGAGGAGGGCAGGGCTTCAGTCGGCAGGTACTCGCACCCAGCCTTCCATCAGAATCCGCGCGGAGCGGCTCATGATGACTTTGCTCACCTTCCACCCATCGGCTGTCTCGTAGGCCTCGGCCCCTACCCTGAAAGTGCCGGACGGGTGACCAAAGCAGGTCTGTCCGGCTGGGGCCGGGGTCGCCACCTGTTGAACCATCGTCCCTGGAATTGCCATTGCCGCCGCGATGGCGACCGCGCCGGTCCCTGTCATGGCGTGATGTAGCTGGCCCATCGAGAAAATCCGCACCAGCAACTGGATATCTGCGGCCATTACCTGCTTACCGTCTGAGGCCCGATAGGTGTCGGGCGGCGCCACCAGCACAAGCTTGGGCGTGTGCGGACGCGTTTTCGTTGCTTCAGCAGCGGTGCTCACCAGGCCCATCGCAACGGCACCGGCAGCACGAATCGTTTCGGCATGGGCAAGCAGACCCGGATTGCCATTTACCGCAGCTGGCAGCTCCGTGCCACTCAAACCAAGGTACCCGGCTTCAATGAAAATCGTCGGATTGCCGGCGTTGATCAGCGTTGCCGGAATCCCTCCCAGCCCAGGCACCATCAGGGTGTCGACCAGCGAGCCGGTTGGAAAGAGATTGCAACCATTGGCGTCATCGCAGGCGCCAGGGTCCAGAAATTCGAGCCGGATTTCCGCAGCCGGAAACGTAACGCCATCCAGTTCAAAGTCACCGTTTTCCTGCACCTTGCCATCAAGCATCGGGACATGTGCCAGGATTTTTCTGCCAATGTTGGCCTGCCAGATTCTCACCGTTGCCACACCATCCGCCGGCGCATTCAGCAAACCGGCGTGAATCGCAAAAGGTCCGACGGCAGCACTCAGGTTGCCGCAGTTGCCCGACCAGTCGATGACCGGCTTGTTCACGGCGACTGCACCGAACAGGTAGTCCACATCACAATCCGGCCGCTGCGAGCGGGACACCAGCACAACCTTGCTGGTACTCGACGACGCACCGCCCATCCCGTCGATATGCTTGCCGTAGCGGTCGGGACTGCCGATGACCCGAAGCAGAATGCGGTCACGAGCAGCGAGGTCTACAGGAAGATCGTTTGCCAGGAAGAAGACACCTTTACTAGTGCCCCCACGCATATAAACAGCAGGGATGCGGAGCTGGGTCATGGGTTTGAAGGAGAGCTGCAAAAAGCAAACATTATGAAACAGAGTACAAGAGGGCTTATCTAAAGCTTCATTTAACTTTAACTTCTGAAAACAGTAATTTTCAGAAGTTAATAGAATGCATGAAATTTAGCCTTGCTGACGGCAGAAGCGCGGTAGTCCGACGTTTGGTGGCTCTGTAGCCTTTATGAGTTGTCCTCCACCTGGTCTCTGAGCAAGCTGGCTTTCACACGTCAGCAGTATCGGGGAGGATGCTCAGGATCCCGGTTAGATTGGCGCACGCTGCCAGATCGACGACAAACCGTACTCGGCGAAGAGGCGACATGTCTTCCCGGCCTTGATAAGGCCGCTGTTTGACCCGTTCCACGTTCCCCAAGCGGGGTACGGTCAAGGTCGATACGGGAGAGAGTCTTGATGCTGACTCCTTCTTTCATGACCAATTGGGCTGATACTTCTCTCCCCGTCTGGCGCATCAAAGCCTTCGGAGGAGCCAATCTCAGCAACCCTGCAAAGTGTTTGCGTCAGGGCAAATCAGGGTTGATTGAGCCGGGCACGCACACGGTCGATTCACTTGCTTATGTACGGGTATTTCTGAAAATGGTGGCGCAAACAACGGGTTGCGGCTAAAAACCAAGGAATCGGGCGCTCCGCGTTCATCCAGGCTCACAGGTGCGCATGCCCCGCTTCAGAAATCTGCATAACTTTCGACATTATCCTTATACTGTCGAAACATACAGTCATCTTGATGGACAAGCTTGTCCGCAAACCCGGTAGACGCAACCTTGAGCAAGCTCACACGACTTATGGCGCCGGTGCCCATCGAATCCCTTGATTTGTCCGAGGATCTTGATGGCCGCAACGGCAGTAATCGCGGCACAGGTACCCACCCGCAAATCGCTGCACAGCATGACGTGGACGCCCTTCGCGCCTGGCTGGCACGCTTTGCCGACAAGAAGACCACCTTCGACAGCTACCGGAAGGAAGCCGAACGGCTCCTGCTGTGGTCGGTGATTGAACTCGGCAAACCTCTCTCCTCGCTTACCCACGAAGATCTGCTCGTGTATCAGCGCTTTCTCGCCGACCCTCAACCCGCCGAGCACTGGGTCATGAAAACCGGCCGAAAATGGGCGCGCTCCGAACCCGAATGGCGCCCCTTCGCCGGCCCTCTGGCCCCTACCAGCCAGCGTCAGGCCATCATTATCCTGAATTCGCTGTTCGGCTGGCTGGTTCATGCGGGTTATCTGGCCGGCAATCCCTTGTCCCTGTCCCGACAGCGCCAGCGCAAGGCCCAGCCACGCATCACCCGCTACCTCGATCAGGACTTGTGGCAGGCGGTCAAAACCAGCATTGACAGCATGCCCCGGGAAACAGACCGGGAGCGCCAGCACTATTTTCGCGTGCGCTGGCTGTTTTCACTGCTCTATCTCACCGGGATGCGCATTTCGGAGGTCATCGGCAACACCATGGGCGGCTTTTTTGGCCGCACGGACACGGACGGCGAACAGCGCTGGTGGCTGGAGATCGTCGGCAAGGGCGACAAGACGCGAATTCTTCCGGCCACCGCCGAGCTCATGATTGAGTTGGCCCGCTTTCGCCGCGAAAACGGCCTGACACCCTATCCACTGGCCGGCGAATCGACGCCGCTTCTTTTGCCGATTGGCAGCAAACAGCGCGCCATGACCCGTAGCGCGGTGCATCTGATCGTCAAGCAGGTCTTTGAAAGCGCGGCGCGGCGCATCGAAGACGACGGCAGGATTGAATCCACCGAGCGCGCCCAACGGCTGCGCGCCGCGTCGGCGCACTGGCTGCGCCACACGGCGGGATCGAACATGCTGAGCGCAGCAATGGATCTGCGGCATGTGCGCGACAACCTCGGGCACGAGTCGATCTCCACGACCAGCAAATACCTGCATTCCGAAGATGACCGCCGCCACAAGGATACCGAGGAGAAACACCGCCTCGCGTGGTGAAGGACTGAACTACACGTCCGGTGTCGAATCCTGTGCTTGAATCCGCTGCAGGGTGACTTGCTGCAAGCGCTCTTCGGCACGGTTGGCACGCTCGGTTTCGCGGGATAACGCCTTCTCCTGCAAAACCAGCTGCATTTCCAGCGCGTACAACCTGGCGGTATCGGCCGTCCGTGTCTGTGCCAGGGTGCCGGCTTCGGCCTGAAGCTTCTCGACGCTTGCGCTCAATTCGGCGACCCGGGTTTCAAACTGACGAATCGTGGCCAGGCGTTCACGGTTGAGTCCGCTGGCCTCAGCGAGTTGCTCCCGCGTTTTGATTTCCTTTGTCTCAATGGCCAGCAGCTTTCCGCGAAACTCCTGAACCTGGGTTGCGTAGTCCTGGCGCAGCCGGTCGGTCTGACGCATCAGGTGCTCCCGCTCTCCGGCAGCGCGCTCCTGCTCCTTGCGGACTTCGTCGATCAGGCGCTCCCGCTCAACACGGGTTTGCTCGCCAAGTTCGCGGATGTGCCCTTCATGTTCCCGCTGAACGCTTTCCAGATGCTCCTTCAGCGCACGCTCGTTGGCCACCATGCGTTCCCGCTGACCAAGCAGGTCATCAATAGTGGCGCGCTGCACATCCAGCGTTTCCCTGACCGACTCCAGCTCTGCCTGCAGCCGGCTGGAATTGGCCTGCTCTGACCGCAACTGGTCCAGCGCTTGCTCGCGCTGGACCTCTGCGTCCACGACACACGTGCGCAACTCAGCCTCCTTCAACGCCATCTGGGCCTGTGCCGTCTCTATGCAGGCCGTTGCGGCATCGGCCGACACCTCCCGCAAAGCATCGAAGAGGCTTTTCGCACGCAGCTTGAGCGCCTCGGGCCACTCCTGGAAAAGCAGGTCCTCGCCGGCACGCGCTGCAGTCATGTGTGCCTCGCGCCAGCGCCGCATATGCGCCGTCACGATTCGGGTCGAACCTTGCCCGAGGTGTTCATGAATTTTCAGGTAGGTCACTTTTTCACCGGCCGCCTGAAGATCGTTGCAGGCCTTTTCGACCATTTCGTAAGTGATTGCGCTTGCCATCGTTTTCCAGCCGCCTTGGTTCATTAATTTAATTTTGCATGGATTGTCCATAAATTTGCGCCATTGCGCAATTTAATTGCGCTTATGTAACAAATAATCGTGAGTATCGTAATTATCAGAATTTTTATCCATATCCGAGCTGCACCTGTAAAATAGAAGAATGCACACATCAAGCCTCATATGCCCTCCTGCGCCCTGACTGTTGATCCAGACCAAACCGGACATTGGTTTGCCGGCTTGCCTGAAGCCCTCATCGGTGCAAACGGGACCCAGCGCGGTCTGCCGACGACGAACTCCCTGGGGGCTGACAACGATGTGCAGGCCATCCTGATATGGTTGAGTACCAAAGCCAAAAACAACCACACCCGACGGGCTTATCTACTTGAAATAAGACGCTTTCTGGCATTCATGGTGTGGATTCGCGGGCGGGCGATTTCGAGTGCCACCGACGGTGATCTCGAAGCTTTCCGGGTCTGGCTCACGAACCCGGAATTACCCACGCAAGGCTGGCCTGCCGATTACCTTCCGTTCAAGCTGATGGAAACCCCACCGGGTTCCAGCTTGCGGGTGCTGCAGGGGCTGGCCATCGGCAGTCGCCAACGGGCCGACAGCACTATCAAGGGCTTTTTCAAGTACCTCCATGAAGGTGGCTACCTGGCCATGAATCCTTACCTGCGCCTGGGTAAGCTGACCGGAGAGGAAATCAGCCAGGAGGCCTTGCAGAGCCTGGCGTTGACGCCCGAGGCTTACACCCGTCAGCAACGACAGGAGGCCATCGCCCGGGATAACAGCAAGGCAGACAAAGCGTTCTCGCCAGATATGTGGCGGTGGCTGACAGGTTTTCTCGATGCACCCGAAAACGACTGGCGGATTCCTGATCTGAGCGAGACTGGCAAACGAGATGACATGCCTCCCCTGCCCCGCTGGCCCATTGAGCGCCGGGAAAGACTCCGTTGCATGCTGCTTTTTGGTTACGCCTCAGCCGGGCGCCGCGCCGAACTTGCCGAGACAACGATGAACGCAGTTGTTCAAAGCGGTCAGCGCTGGGTCTGGAAGGTCGTTGGCAAGGGAAGAAAAGCCGTCGACGCGCCCGATCGCGTGACACTGAATGAAGCGGCGATGAATGCCTTGATGCGTTACCGGATCACCCGAGGATTACCTGCCTACCCGGACAGCACAGAGAAGAACGTGCCGCTGATTGCCAAGCTGACACCTTTGCGTATCCGTAAAAATCGCCAGTTAGCGACCGGACCCGGCGTCAGCGCCGACCATCTGAACAAGGAACTGCAACGCTATTTTCACTACGCCGCGCCATTTGCTGGCCAGGTCGACCCGGAATGGGAAGCGCACTTGCGCCGCGCAGCCTCCCACGCCTTGAGGCACACCCGCGGCACGCATTTTGCGCTTGCCAACATTCCCATCGCCACCACGGCGGATCAACTGCGCCACAAGGATCCCAGGACCACGGCCAACTACTATGTACATATCCAGGACGAAGAGCGCGCGCAAAGCGTCGATGCTGTGGATGAGCACATAAACCGCTGATGTGGAAATGCTCTGCAAGTTGGTCCTCATCACTTAAATAGGGACTTTGAGCCCTTGAGAGAACGACCATAGTCCGGCACAAGCCGTAGTCAGTGCTAAGATCATCGCCTTCTCAAAAAAAGCATCGGTATTTTCAATGGTTGAATCAGACAAGAGCGTAGCTCCCGCACAGACCGCAAAGGGTTTGCTCTCGGAGCTTCAAGGCGCCTTCCCGGTTTTTCATGATTTCCTGCCGTTGGCTATCGGCATCGACAAGCAACTCTTGCTGCTGCGGCCTGATATCAGCAAGAAAGTGCTGAGATCCACCCTCGGTATGCACACTCGCTCAGTGCCCTACCTCAAGGTGCTGCAAAACGCGGCGACACGCTTTAACCTGGATGGCAGCCCGGCCGATGCAGTGAGTGCAGAACACAAGGCTCTGGCGGCACAGACACTACGCGAGCATTTCAAGCAACTGGCAGCCAAGCGCAAGGAAAAAGAAGCCGAGAAACAAGCCGCCGCCGCTGCCGAGGCAGCAGAGCGCGAACGCGCAGAAAAACTGACCAAGCTTTCCGAGAAATTCTCCCGCCGGTAAATTCCGGCCAGGGCCAGCTCGTTTGGGGGCTATCGGCTCCCCTCAATGCAAAAAGCCGGCTCTTGCAGCCGGCTTTTTGTAAGCGTCCAGCCAAGTCATCTTCTCAGTCGCTCGTAATCCCCTGACGATCATG
>ERZ724524.1313-NODE-1313-length-16526-cov-5.025621_pt1 | contig 16526 bp, 19 predicted proteins | sample MGYA00376057_ERZ724524 | MGnify/ENA primary metagenome ERZ724524 (study PRJEB28724, sample SAMN07190888) | wastewater metagenome | isolation source: influent of sewage treatment plant in Hong Hong | place: USA: Christiansburg, Virginia | collected 2016-03-01 ...
TATGGTTCACCACGCCAAGTAGTCTAGCCGACGGTAGCCGTACCTATCCACGAGCGATCCCTTCCACCTCTCGTGAGGCAACTATGTCTGATACCCCGTTCAACCTTCTGAGACTGCCCGGCGTTTTCGAGCCCGGCGTCTATGCGTCCGTGGTTTACGATTCCGACCCCGGCCTCGCTGCGCCGAATAATCGCTGTCTGCTCACCGGCTACTTTACCGCTGGATACCAAGCCGTCAGCGACGTGCCGGTGCGTGTGCTCTCGCAAGCCGACGCCGACGTGCTGTTTGGCCCGAAGTCGATGCTATCTCACGCCTACGCCGCCGCCAAGAAGCAGATCCCCGTCGGTGCTGAAGTGTGGGCGCTGCCGCTAACGGCCCCATCGTCGGGTACGGCGCAAGTGCTGAACGTCGAGATCGTCGCCGAGCCGTCGCTGGGCGTCCTCGGTGCGGGTACGGCTGCACTGTCCGCTGACACCATCACCCTGCGTCTGCGCGGTCGTGGCGTGACCGTCGGATTCAAGCAATCCGACGATTTCGCGACGATCGCAACCGCCATCGAGACGGCGTGGAATCTGCTCAGTGATGCCCCGGCAACCATCGGGCGCAGCTCGGCGGCGCTGACGCTGACCGCCCCCCACAAGGGCGACTTTGACAACGGCGCTGTCGAGGTGACTTTCGGCTCGCGTGGCCTCAGTGGCGTTGCCGCGAAGATGGGGACTATGTCCGTCGCCAATGCGGCGGGGGCCTCTGGAACTTGCGTGATCAGCGACGGTAGCAAGTCTGTCACTGTGGCCGTCACTAACGGCGATGCGGCGACGGCTACTGGAACGGGGATCGTGACCAAGATCAACGGCACCTCGCTCAAGATTCGGGCCGCGCAGCCGGGAACCCCGTCCGGTGTCGTGACCCTGTACTATGTCAACGGTCGACCCTGTCGCCCGCTGCAAGTCTCGTCGACGGAGACGGGGCTTTCCGGCCAGACCGTCACCGACGCTGTCGGCACTGCTGGTGTCGGCGTCCCGACGCTGACGACTGCGCTCGCCAACATCGCCGCGATGGATGATAGCTTCAAGGCTTGGAGCCTCTTCTTCCGCTCCGCGACTGAGCTGGGATCGATCGCTTCGCACCTCGTCGCCCAAGCCGTCCCGCCGATCAGCAAGGGTCAGGTCGCCATCTTCGCCCAGGCCGTGAGCTACGCGGCGATGGTGACTTCCAACCTGCCCGCGTCCACGTCACCTCGTCTCGACGCCTACACGCGCTTTGTGACGCTGCTCGCGCAGTGTGCGCCGTCGGCTGAGTGGGAGCTTTCGGCCCGCTATTGTGCCGCCGTCGCTGCCGAGACGTACGTGAGCCGCAACTGGAACGGGCTGGAGCTGATTGGCGACGACATCGCGCCATGCCCGGCAACTCATCCGGCGGATCGTCTCTCGCTCGACGAGCGCAATGCTGCAATCGGGACGTATCACACCGCCCCGGTCGTCGTGAACAGCGCCGGACGGCTGGCCGTGAGCTGGGGCGGTAACACCTATGCCCCACGCGGCGCGAAGGACGGCAAGCTCGTCAAGCTGTCGACGACGCTGACCCTCGACTACTTCGGCTATGACTTGAGCCGCTACTTGTCGTCGCTGTTCAGCGGCAAGAAGATCAAGGTGTCCGGTCAGCCCCGCACCAGCAACGCAGTGACGCCGAACGGTGTCAAGGCGGCTGTCTATCGGTGGTGCGTGCGAATGGACGACGCGGACCTCTTCGACGGTGCTGAGAAAGCCCGCGACGCCATCATGGCAGCGATCGTGTTTGGGCCGGAAGCAATGTATGTAAACGTCCCGTGGACCACGTTGGCGGATTTGGACATCCTCGCCGTCTCCGGCCTCGCTGGCTAGTCGATAGCACCGTCGACAACCCGACGGGCTGAATGCTCGCCCCTTCCTGCCGCACCCCGACGGCAACCTGTACCTTTCTCCGAGAGAACCATAACCAACCTCTCGGGGGGTAATTCATGTCACGTCTTGGTCGTATTCCCGTCACCGTCAACGGCATCAGCGTCGGCGGCATGGGTGTCAAAAGCGTCAACGTCTCGCGGAAGCAGACTCAAAAGATCCACAAGCTAGCTGACGGCAGCCGCGACCGCAGCGAAGGACAGCCAGAGTTCACCTTTAGCTTTCAGTGTGCTCTCGACGCTGACAAGCAAATCCTGCTTGCCGCCATCGAGGATGCCAAGGCGACCGGCGAGGTCAATATCGGCTACACCCTCGGAAACGACGAGTATCTGCTTGTCAACTGCGGCTTTGACACCGAGGACGTATCGTCAGACAGCGACGGCACTGCCGATCTGACGATCAGCGGCGTCGCTCCCGACAGGCTGAAGGTGCGATAATGGCGACGCTCGGCAACCTCCTCCAGCGACGCGGCGGGTCGGCGATGACGCCGCGCAGCGTCAAGCTGACGCTCGCCTTGCCCGATCCGCAAGGCGGTGCGCCGACGCCGACCGAGGCTGACATCGCGCTACTGCCGCTGTCCCTGACGGCAGAGGGGAAGGCCCGTCGAGCTGCGGAAGCCTACTTTGTGAGTCGGCGAGACTTCGGCGACGCCCCAGACCTCCACGTCGAGTACCTGTTTCAGTTTGCCGTGGCAGCTATGCGCGACCCTGAAGACCTGCGACGGGCCTTCGTTGACGCCAAGAGTCTCGACACGTTCCGTTGCTGTCTCGTCGGCGAACAGCTCGACGTGCTGATCAAAGAATATCGCGAGCTGATCCGCTCCGAGTACAGCGAGGTCATCGCCGACGCTGACGGCGTCAAGGACGAAGCGACAGCGCTTTTTCCCAAAGCCCCGGCACGGCCTTAAAGCTCACCGGGGCGACGATGGCCGAGTGGTTTCGCGTCAGGTCGGTGCATAGCGTTCACGACGAGGACGCGGTGCGGTTTCGTCTGGCTCAGATTGCAGCGACGGAGTTTCTGACCCCGAAGAAGAAGAAAGGCCGCGACAATGGCTAGCGAGAAAGCATCAGTACAAATAAGCCTAGATGGGGCCGACGCCGTTGTCAGCGACGCCAAGAAGGCGGAGCAGGCCATCAATAGCATCGGCAGCGGCGCGGTTAGAGCGGGCAAGGCCGTCGCTGGCTCTATGCTAGGCGCTGTCGGCTCGGCGATGCAGCTTGCGGCGGCGGCGACGGCGATCAATTTCGGTCGGGGCATGCAGGATGCAAAAACCCTCGACTTGACGGTGGCACGTCTAACACGTACCGCTGGCACATCGGGCGACGCACTCAAGAATAGCTTCGAGAAGGCCGAGAGATCAACGCTCACCTCGTCGCTGGCTCTGGCTGACTTTAGCAAGGCGCTCGGTAGGACCACGTATGACGGCAAGTATGCCGCCGGATCAGTCGCAGCACTCGGCGATCATGCGTTGGCGCTGGGGCGAGAGCTTGGCGACGAGCTGCCGCTTGCTGTGGCCTTACACGGCATCGGCGTCGAGGCCGAGAAGCTGCCCGCAGAGCTGGGGCGCATCCGTGACATGGCCGACCGTCTAGGCACCGTCGGTGGTGCGGCGGCTCTCGGCGACACTCTGGCGGCGCTTGGGCCGCAGCTCGCGACGGTGGCGACGCAGTCGGACGCATCGCGGGCAAAGCTGGAATCGCTGATCGCCACGATGACTAAAGGGCTACGTCCCGAGCAAGCCAAGCAAGTCGGCGGCGAGGCGTTGGCGATGGTCAAGTCGCGGGCTCTCGACATCGAAAGGCTCACCGGGAAAAAGGTCATCTCAGACGACGGACAGCTTACCGACCCAACTGAGGCGCTGGCGTCGGTGAAGAAGATCGCGCAGAAGAAGTTCGGCGGCAATCAAGAGGCAATGCGACGGGCGCTGATGTCAGAGTTCGGCTCTGACTTGGGCCTGTCCATCATGCGGACGGACTTTAACAGCGTCGGCAAGACAGCAGCGATGGCGAAGGACAGCGGCAAGACGGCGCAAGAGGCGGCGGCTTTCCGAGAGAGCACCGAGGGCAAGCGCATCGACGCCGAGCTTCAGCGGCAAGCTGCGGGTCGCGCCGTCGGTGGCAAGCTTCAAGGCGCTCTGGATTCGGCGACGGACACACTTGGACCTGTCGGCACGACAGCGGCGCTGTACGGCGGCGGCAAAGCCCTCGGCTATGTAGGCGGCAAGCTGCTTGCAGGCGGTGGCACATCGGGCGGCGGCATCGGCACGGGCGCGGGGACAGGTGTGGGCTCGTCACTCGCTGCTGGGGCCGGGACGTTGGTGACTTCGGGGCTTGGCCTTAGCGCTGGCCTCGCCGTCGGGTCGCTGGCACTACAAGGCGGCGTACTCAACGAGATCGGCCAAGACCGTGACGAGATGGGAGCGGACTGGCGCAAGAAGCACGCGCAGACGCTTGGCGGCGAGCTGGCGCAGCAAGCTATCCAGCGAGGCGACCTGATGCCGGTCATCGGCAAGGCTGGCGGCGACAAAGAAGTGATCGCGGCGATGCTGACGACGTTAGAGGGCAGCCTCGACAAGTTGCCGTCGGCGATGGCGCAGCAAGTCGCGGCGGGCATCGCTGCCGAGCTGAAGAGAGCGCCGTTGAAAGCCATCATTCCTCAAGATCCCAACGCACCGAAGGGAAACTAGATGCCGACGCCAATCCTAAGAAACGCTGAAGCTTTCGACTTTACGACGCTCGACGGCGAGCGGCTGGAGCTGTTCGGCGAGATGTTGAGCTGGTCAGACGAGGTCAAGACCGGCGTAGTCGAGAAGCAGGTAGTCCGCCGAGCTGGTGCCCTGCATCAGAAGATGGGCTCACCGCCGCGAAAGTTCTCGGCGAAATGTGTACTCATCGGCGGCGATGTGACGGCACGGTATCGACGACTATGCGACGCTGTGCAGGCGCAGCCCGAGGGCCGCGTCACACATCCTCGCTGGGGTAACTTCCGCGCCGTCGTCGAGGGCATCCAGGCCAGTGAGTCGCCGTCGGAAAATACGAACCTCATCGAGTACAGCATCAGCTTTAGTGAAACGGGTCTACACGACCCTCCCAAGCCCGCACCTAGCGCCAAAGCTCAGACCGCAGCCGCCCACGCGCAAACCAGCGCCTCTACAAGCGCGGCAAGCGGTGGCGGGGTAGCGGTGGCAGGGGCAGCCCTGCAAAACGCCGCTGGGGGCTTCCTGGTTGCGATTTCGGCAGCCGAAAGAGGTCTGGGTATGATTGGCGATGTCACCGCCAGCTACGCGGCGATGTCCGCGCAAGCTGTGGAGCTGGATGCTCTCGCGGCCCCGAAGGATGTCCGCCGCGCCGCCGCCCTCGCGTTGTCGTCAGCTCTACAAGCACAGCAACGCTACAGCGCCGGTCGTCCACCCCTCGTCACCTACACCGTCCCATCGTCCACGTCGCTGTCTGCGCTTTGTCAGTCGCTTTACGGCAGCCGTGCCAACGACGCTAGGGCGGAGATCCAGCGGAACAATCGCATCCTTCGCCCATTCCGCATCCCCGCCGGGACGGCGCTTCTGATTTCCGACCCTTCCGTGATCGTCACCGCCGTCGAGTAGGCTCGGGGGCGCGGCGCTCCATGTCCGTACCTTTAGTTCGTGCAGCAAACTCAGTGCCGTGTCATCGTCGGTGGCGAGACGATTGAAGAGATCGAAAGCTTTGAAATCACCGACGACGTAATGGCCGTCGGCGAGGAGCAACGCTTTACCGTCGTCACGCCTCGAAAATACCGCGACAAGCTCCGACTCGGCGACAGCGTCGAGCTGATCATGCAGCACCCAGCCGTCAATGGTGGGGCACCGACGACAAAGCATCGAGGCAAGGTGATCCGCCGTGAGGCGTCGGTGTCGCCGACTGGCGGCTGCGTGCTGAATATCACCACAGCCGATCCCGGCTGGCACTTGCAGAACAGCGACGCGCCTGTCCACATCCGTATTCAGGGCAAGACGTACGCCCAGCTCGTCGACCCCGCGTCGTCGCCGCTGTTTGAAAAGACCTGGGGCTTCAAGGGGCTGCGCTTCGGCGCGAATGCCGCCCTTCTCCGTCGAAGCCTAAAGCTCGGCGTCGCCGCTGCCGCCATCGCCGCGCAGCAAGTGCTTGACCCGGTGCATGTGATCCAGGTCGAGCCGGGGCAGAAGCCTTGGGATCTCATCGTCGAGTATTGCCGACGGTTGAACTTGCTCGTCAATGTCAGCCCCGACGGCTACCTAAATGTCTACCGTCCCGTCATCGGCGGCAAGGCGGCGTATAGCCTGCGCTGCGTCGACGGCGATGCTGGAAACAATGTGCTGTCCGCGTCGGTGACTGAGGACGCGAGGACGCGATACACCGAGGTCACTGTCGTCGGTGAGCAGTTTGGATATGAAGGCAGCCAAGATCCTGCCGACCCCAACGCCTCGAAGAAGGTTGGTCGCGTCCGCCACCATGACGCGCAATCGTTTGTCCATCGTCTTTGCGCCTCCGACGGCGAAATGACCAGCAACGGCCTCGCTCAGAAGCAAGCCGAGTGGCTGTACCGTCGCAACCTCTACGACAGCCTAGCCATCACCGTCGAGGTCGCCGAGCATCATCAGGGCGGTCTTTGGTGGGCCGCTGACAGCCTCGTCAACATCGCGATCGATGACCTGGGGCTTTACGGCAACTTCTACCTACAAGCGTGCCGCTGTACGTCGTCGAAGACCGACGGCGACAAGACGACGCTGACGCTGCGTATGCCCGATCTGCTTTCGGCAGCCTTCGGCGAGCTGCCAAACCCGCCCATTTACCGAGCGTACAGCGTCGGGGGAGGACCGTCGACATGATAGCGCCTGCCATCAGTGAGTGGGTACGAAACAAGCTTGCCTCAGTGGTCCGCCTGACGACGATTCGAGGACGCGACAGCAAGGGCATTTATAGCTGTGACGGCTATCGCCACCCCGACGACCCCGAGTCGGTTGTCGTCGCGAAGCGGGGGCAACACTACGGCTTTTGCTCCGAGCCCCCGAATGACGGGACGTGTGTTGCCGTGGCTGTGGGGGTGGGTGGTGGCGCAAGCAATCGCGTCGCCGTCGCCGAATACAGCACGAACACGCCAGAGATCGAAGAGGGCGAGGTAGTGATCTGGGGCAAGGCGGGGCAGCGTGTGTTGCTCAACAAAGACGGCGACATCGTCGTCTACCCAGCGACGGGACGTTCCGTCATCCTCGGCAGCGCCAGCGGCGGCGACTGCGACCCCGTCGTGACTCGGGGTGAGCTAAACACTCTCTTGTCGTCGCTGCGGTCGGCTTATAACAGCCACATCCACCCGACACCAAGCGGCAACTCGTCAGCGCCGACGGCAACGATCACGTCATTGAGTGTGGACGCAAGCCCCAACGTCTACGCCAAGAAGCCGTAGCACCGTCGCCTGCCTGTACCTTTCTTGTCGTGGATGTATCATTCAGCCTCGACAAAGCCGGGCGGTTGACGCTTTCGCGTAATGCCAACGGCAGCCCCTTTCTCGACGAGCGAGCCGTGTTCGCGGTGTTCGCGACGTTGGCCGCTCACAAGGGCGGCTACGGCTGGGACGGTAGCGTCGGCACTGACCTGCACACCATTCGCAAGGACGGGCGGCTGACGGGGACGCGACTGCGAGGCATCGCCGTCGACTTGTTTGGTCAGCTCAAGTCCGACGAGCTTGTGCGCAGTGGCGACGGTAGCGCCGAGCGACTGCGCACCGGGGCTTGGGTGCTGTCGCTGGCGTGGACGACGAAGGGTGGCATACCTGCCGCCCAGAAGGTGAGCCTGTAATGGCTTCGTTTCTGACGGAGACTGAAGTTCTCGACGCTGCCATCGCGTATTTCTCGACCGCGTTTGCCGACTCGACGGGGAAAGCCCCGCCGATGGGGCCGCGCTCGTTTTTCGGCCAACTCGCTCGGGCGCTAGCGTCGCTGATCGGCGAAGTCCTCGCAACGGCGAAGACCATCGACGATGACGCGCTGCCCTACGTCTACACCGACAGCGCTGGCGTCACGAAAACACGCAACACGTCGCAGCGCCTCGACGACTTCGCGTACATCTTTGGCCTCCCCAGCGACGTGAGCGGCAAGTATGGCCGACGCGGCGCGACTGCGGCTCGCGGTGGCGGTGCTACGGCGACGGGAAGTGCTGGCACCATCGTCGCAACGGCAGCGCTATTGTCGGACCCGTCCACGACGGTATCACTGAAACTACGTTCAGGCTTCACCATGGGCGTCAGTGGTAGCCAGGCGGTGACGCTTGATGCTGTGACGAAGGGTGAAGCGGGCAATCTGGCTGTCGGTACGGTGCTCCGGTGGGTCAGCCCTCCGCCCGGCCTCGCGTCGACGCTGACGCTGACGACGGCGCTGTCTGGTGGCTACGCCAGCGAGAGCGACGTTGATCTCGCCCTGCGCATCGTGCGCCGCTTGCAGAATCGCCCCAAAGGCGGCAGCTCTAACGACTATCGCGAGTGGGCCGAGGCTGCCGAGGACGGCAGCGGGGCTCTCGTCGGTGTTCTACGCGCCTACGTCTATCCGATGCGCGACGGCGCGGGTTCGGTGACGGTGGTGCCGACGCTGGGTGGTAGCGGTCAAGCCCGCATCCCGTCGACGACTCAAATCACGCAGATCCAAGCGTGGGTTGATAGCCTCCGCATCGCGACCGATTCCTGTTTTGTGACCAAGCCTCGCGTCGTCGCTGGCGAGGAGCTGTCGATTGTGGCCTACGTCCAGACGCAGCCCACGGCGCGTATGGAGTGGTCCGACACCTCGACGGTAACGGCGGTAAGCGGCACCGGCACGTCTTTGGTCGTCGACGCGCTACCGGCATCACTGTCCGACGCTGTCGACAACAGCAACAAGCCACGCCTCGCCATCGTCCTCACCTCGCCGATCCCGTTCGTATCGAGAGTGACGGCATACGTGGTCGATACCCCGATGGCCGGTCAGCACACGCTGACCCTCGAAACCTCCTTGCCTTCCTCGCCCGCTTCCAAGAGGGTACACCCCGCAGGATCGGTAACCGTCCCGGTAGCAGCGGCGATCCTGTCGACGATCGATAGCCTTGGCCCGTCGCGTAGCAGCGGCATGGCCGACGCAAATGACCGCTGGGAAGACCGCGTCACCGTCGCCGCGCTAGCTGCCGCTGTCGTCAGTGCAGTCGATAGCAACGGCGAGCGGGTGGTGGTGACGAGCCCTGGTGTTGGTGTCGGTACAGGCATCACCATCGCCGTCGGCGTCGCATCACCGACGGCTGACGACTACCCGACCTACGACAACTCCACGACGCTTGGGCCACCGATCGCCGAGTGCGTTTCTATTGTCGTCCGTGAGGTGGCGTGATGTCGACGGAGACTCGCGAAGCACTGCTCGCGTCGCTGCCGCCTGGTGTGCGCGACATGCTGGCTGACGACGTGATCGCGCTGTTTGACGCGACGGCGTCGACGATTGATGATAGCGCCATCGCCGCTGTCGATGCCCTCGACGCCGACTCGTCGCCGCTGACTTGCGGTAGCGAGAGGCTACGACGGTGGGAAAGCGACCTCGGCATCGCCTCGACACGTACCGCTCTGTTCGGCACGTTGTCAGCTCGTCGCGCTGCCGTCATTTCGCGGCTGCGAGAATACGGCCCCCCGACGGTGGCGATGCTGCGAAGTGTTCTCGCCCCTCTGCTTGACTACGCGGACCCGACGACGTTGACCATTCTTGAGACGGACAGAACCGCGCTACGCGCTGCGCATGTCTACTCTGGCGTCGCTGTCGCCACCTATCTCGACATGGTGACGACGGGGATCTGGGAATTTTACGTCGACGACGACGGCAGAGTAGCACCGGGCGGTGTGGTCATCGACATCACCTTGTCGACGCTGCTCGATGTAAGTGGACAGACGGTGACGGTGCAGACGCCGGGTGGTGCTTATTTTGCCCACGTCGGCACGATTGGTCGCGGTGTCGCCGCCTCGACAACGTACCGGCTCTACTTCCCGGCAGTCTCGGCGTCGTCGGTGCTTGGCCTGTGGAGGATCTACGTCTACACCAACGGCGCGTCGACGGGCACCTTGGAGGACTGCAAGCTTTTCGTCGAGGGCATGGGGCCAAGCGGCCTCTGTGGCGCGGCGTTTGAATGGGCTGCCGTCTATGAGCCCACTAAGAGCAACGGCAGCCCCGACTTCGACGCCGCCGTCGCAGCGTCTCAACGAGTCGGCCTCGCTACCCGCATCGGCGGCGTCGTGATGATTGCCGATGCTGCCGTGGGCCTTGCCGACGGCGACTACGCGGGCATCCCCAATGACAACACCAAGCCGTCGGGCTTTGTCCCCGGCGCTTAACGAGGTTTTACGATGACTTGGCCATTCGACCCACACGCCACCTTCGGTGACAACTCGACGCCGAAGGTGACTGCGACCCACATCAACGAGTGGGAAAAGAACCACAACGCCCTGTCGTTTCACGCCTATCTGCAAAGACCGCAGATGCGCGTTTATTCCACCGACGGGGCCAACGTCGTCGGCTATGTCTCGCCGATGCTGATCAAGGACACGGCGACGGCGAAGTATCGCTACGTCGGCGCGGGGGCGCTGTTTATCACCCCCTCCGAGCTAGAGACGCCCGCCGTGTCGTGGCCGGTGTCGACGTGGTTGTATTTGTACGCTACCTGCACCAACGGCGTTATCGGCTGGAAAGTCTCGACGACTGGCCCCACGGTGATCAGCCCCGATGGTACGAGCTTTTCAGCTCAGCCGCTTTTCCAGACCGGGTCGGAAGACAAACGATACATCTGTTCGTTCTACAGCGACGGCTCGTCGGTGTTGAAGCGCTTCCACCGGGTCGACAACGTCACCACGTTCATCGACGAGGAGCAGTGTGTCCCCGCGTCGTCGGGAATCACAACTTGGCAGACGGCGAGCTTGGCGACCTACGTTCCGGCGCACGCTGTCGAGGCGGAGCTAGATGGCACCCTCGACAATTTCGCAGCGGCTTATCGCTACCTATATATCACCTACGTCGGCGACGCACCGACAGCGCCGCGATCAGTCTGCACCAGCGCGGGCAGCTACAACGCCTCGACGATGAGCGTCTACCTGAACGGGGCAAGCTTCCGCTGGAAGACCGACAGCAACGCCCTCGATCACACCGTTCGGATCTCGATCCGAAGCTGGAAGGATTAAGCCCATGCTAGACCCCACCACCGTCGAGACGGTACGAAGTGCTCTGGAAAATAAGCCAAATCTGTGGCTTGCCTTCGCCGTCGCTGTCACTCCGATCGCAACGGCGGCGCTGATAGGCTGGGTTGCCATACGCCACGCCCTTCCCGCCATCAGAGAGGAGCTGGCGGCGTCGCGACTGCATATGTCCGAGGCGCTAGCCAAGCGCGGCGTTGAAGCTGCTGACGATATCAAGGCGTCGAGGGAGCTGGCCCGAGTCCAGCATGAAGCGCTCGTCGACAAGATCGAAGGCAAGCTTGATCGTCTCGGCGAGCGGGTGCAGGACAGCCACACGCTGCTGCGCTCCATCGCCGCCAAGGTCGGCGTCGTCGCGTTGGTGCTGCTGTTGTCGTTTGGCATCGGCTTCGGCGGCGGCGCGGTGGTAGCGCGACTTCAACGTCCCGCTATCCCGTCGACGGGCAAGGGCGAATGCAGCGAAGTGAATTGCACCGAGGACGAGTATTGCTGCGGGCTTAACAAGTGCTGCATGCGTTCTCGTCGCGCTGTCGACGAGACAGAGATTGCCCGTAAGCCGCTGTCGTCGCTGCCTCAAGGCTTGGCCTCGGTAGCGACGAAGCCCTGCGACAGTCCACGCCTTGATCTTTGTGAGGTGCTGTGATGCTGCGTCGAAGTCTATGCCTCCTTCTCGTCGTCGCCTTGACGGCGTGTGGTCCCGGCCTGTCTGAGATCGTACGGCTTCGCGGCCTCGCTGACCGCGCCAAGGTCGCCTGCGTCAGCGCCCCAGCCAAGAACAAGGCTGAGAGGTGCGAGCTGGCGCTGGCTTGTGCGTCCTCAGCCGAGGACGCTGCGAAGGCTATCCAATCGCTGCAAGAGGCTCGGAAGGCTGGGACGGCTACCGCAGCCGCCCCGGCGCTGTCGGCGGGGCTTCTAGCCGGTTCTGTTGCGACCTGTGGCGTCGCGGGGGTGAAGTGATGTCGACCCTGCTTGCCTTCATTGTCGAGTTTCTAGCCAGCGTCGCTGCCGCCGCGAAGGCGAGGCAGCAAAGCAAGGCTGCCGAGGAGCTGCCGCGAGGCGAGGCTGAGATCAAGGCCATCGGCGAAGATGTGGCGGCGATTCGTGCCGAGATGGCGAAGCTGACCGAGCCGCCGATGCCGCCGAAGCCTGAGCCGAAGCCTTCCGAGCCGAAGCTGGTGAACTAGGGGGGCGACGATGGAAGCTGAATACCCTGGCGCGGTCTGGTCCCCGTCGCCAAACCACAGCAGCCGTCGAGGCGCTGTCGTCGATAAAATCGTCATCCACATCACCGACGGATCGCCGAACTTGCGCAATTGCGTCGAGCGGTTCCAACGTGCCGAGACTAGGGCATGCCCGCACTTTGTTGTGGGGCGCGGTGGCGAGGTTGTCCAGCTCGTCGAGCTGTCGCGGGCCGCTTGGCACTCAAGTGGTTGGAACGCAGGGTCGATCGGCATCGAGCACATAGCGAGGACGCCGGGTGAGTTGAAGCAGTGGGCGAAGCTGTCGAGGGAGACGCGGCGGAAGCTCGTCGAAGATGTATCGGACGCCGACGCGGAGACTGATCCGGGGCTGGCGGTGACGGAGGCGCAGATCGCGGCTAGTGCGGCGCTGGTGCGGTGGCTGTGCGAGCGGTTGGGGCTGCCGATGGATCGTCGACACGTTGTCGGGCACTACGAGTCGCCGACGACGACGCACGAAGATTGCGGCTTGGGGATTGAGGACGGGGGGATCTGGCCGTGGGACGGCTACTTGGTTGTGTCCGTCTGATCCGGGGGTAGGGATTCGCTGAGGCGATTTCCTAACTCGGTAAGAACAGCCTGGACGATCTCCGGTAGTTTCTTTTGGAGTTCCTCGTGTATCTGCTCACGGATAATTGCTTTAAAAGCCTCTACTTCTGCCTCTTTGCTGCCCATAGTATCTAAAACTCCATCGTCACTGTCGCCGTCGCGACGACATCGCTGACCGACACATTGCCAGCCAGCATCAATCGTACCACATTCTGCGCCTTGGCGTCGACGACACCGACCTGACCCTGCGGTCTGGTCGCCTTGATCTGCGTTGGCGCATCGCCGAGAGGTCGTCCTGACTCGACGAAGAACTCGCCTGGGGACAGTGACAGCGACGAGAGCCCCGCCCTGTAGCCGTAGGTGAGACAATACGTCGTGCTGCCCGGCGTTCCCGGCCCGAGCTGGTGACGATTCGTGAGCCCCTGAGACGAGCACCAAGTCGAGGCTGCCGCCCATACAGCCTTGGCCGACAGCGAATAGTCGACGCTGACTTGACGTGCCGTCGTCGCCTCGGTCGGGAGGATGATGAGGTAGTCGAGATACTGCGGCGACGTTGAGACGCTAAAGTCGTACCCTGTCGCCGTTTGGATGCCGCCCTTTGCCATAGGCACAAGCTGGGCGGCGACGTGCCGTGGCATCGGGCAGCCAGGCCGGGACGTGTTGGCTTGAGAACCGGCAAGCAGGGGGCAGAGGTCTTGTGCGTCGGCGATGCCATCCTTGTCGCTGTCGACGGGCGGCTGAGGCAGCGGCATCGGCTGAGGCAGCGGCATCGGCTGGGGTTGCGGCTGCGGCGCAATCGGCTGCGTCACCGGCTCAACCGGCGTCGGCGTCTTGTCGCAGTCGACGCTGTGAAGGTCAATCCTCACCTCAGCCTCACCCTTGAAGTCAGTCGACCCGACAGCGACGGTGCAGCCATCTTTACGACGTGCTGTTGCGGTGTAGCTCGGAGCGGGGAGGAGGCCAAGCACGCGGGCGACACCGATTCCTTTGTACCTATAGACCTTCGACGGCGACGAGGCGATCTCTTGGCTCAACGAGTCGACGCTGACGGTGACTTGAGTGTCGGCGGGTATGCCGACGACAGCCACGTCGACACCGGGATGGCAGCCAGTCAGGGCGGCGACGACGAGGGCGAACAAGGCGACGACCAAGGCGGGGCGGCGATGGGTGGCGATGATTGCGGCGTCCATAGTTTGATCCTCCATGCGTCAACACTACCAACGATCACTTTTCTGATCAATGCGCATCGTGTTATAGAGATCGGTTTATTGTGCAACCTCGCGAAATTGTGCAGCTTTGCTAGCCTCGCGGCATGCCGAGCCCCGCCAACCCCGATCGCCAGCACAGCTATCACGTCGAGATTTCTGCGGGGCTGGCTCGACGGCTGCGCGAGACGCGCTTGGCGAAGGGAATGAGCACGGCTGCCTTGGCGAAGGCCGCAGGCGTCGGGCGGACGACGATTTTGAATGCTGAAGCCGCCGAGCGTGGTGGGGCGGGGATGTCTCTGACGGCGTTGGCGGCGCTGGCTGATGCGCTCGGCGTTAGCCGTGGGTGGTTGGCTTTCGGCTAGAGCTTGAGCCGCTTCATTTCTGATGCGACGTGGTCGTCGGAAAGATGACTGTATATCTGGGTGATCGCGATGGTGGTGTGGCCCAAGATGCGCTGAAGCGTCAGCAGGCTGCCGCCACTCATCATAAAGTGCGACGCGAACGTGTGGCGCAGGATATGCCACGGCGACGACGGGACCGGGAGTTTGGCTCGGCGGTAGAAGCGGCGAATATCCGGGTTGATGCGAGCTGCAAACCACTGTCCCGTCGTCGATGAGTAGGTCGGACAGACCATGTCGGTCGATGGGCAGCGTTGCCGCCACGCAAAAAGGTGATCGCGTAGCTGGTCGGCGATCGGGATTACCCGTTCGCGTCGAGACTTGGTCGGGCTGTCGCGGTAGCCGGAACGTATGGCGATGACGTTCCGGTCAAAATCGACGCTGCGCCAGCGCAAACCAAAGACCTCAGACACGCGCAAACCTGCATAGATGGCCAGGCGCACCGCGATGGCAAGTACAGGGCCGCGTTTCTTGCGGTCAGCCTCGACTGTCTCAAGCAGCCGTGCAACTTCGTCGCGGGATAGATAGTCCACCCGGCGCTCAGCCTGTGGCAATCGCATGTCCCACGGATTTACTTCGACGATGCCCACAGATTGCGCCCAGCGCCAAGCCGACTTGAGAGCACCCACGGCGACACGGACGGTATTGGGCATCAGCATGCTGCCGAGCTTGCGAACGATTCTGACGGTATCAGGCCGTTGGACGACGAGATTTAGCAGGGGGATTGTACGAGCAAGGCTGTATCGCTGTTTGATTACCCACTGTTCCCGATCCCGCGAACGGGGCTGGAACTCTTCAAGCCAGCGACGGACTAGCTCAGCGCCCGTGATCGCTGCTGGCCGATCGGGCACGCCAAGTTGTCTGCGTCCGGCTGCCGCTTCCAGCTCGACGAGTATTCGTCTCGCTTCTGCCGCGTTCGTCGCTTTGGTAGCTTTCGCTTTCCGTTTCCCGTCGCTGTCGACGTAGCGGACGTACCACCCAATGAAGCGGCCCTCCCTGTTGACCTTGCGAATCACTTCTCCCATCTCGCGTGCCTCCTGTGTGCCTCCGATCGCCTTTTGGGGCGCGTCGAGAATGCTAGAGGCCGCTATGTGTGCAGACGCGCACAGCGACGGAAGGCATGATAATTACAACATATTTTTGTAACTCCGAACACATGAACAAAAAGACCTCTGGCAACGGCACGGTCTTTACTGACCTCGACAACGTCTGGGGAAGCGGTCTGGCGAGTGATTTGGCCAGCGCGGCGGTCGATGCCCACACTGGCGTAGCCTACACCTGGGACTACTTCAAAAACGTCCACGGTCGCAACGGCATCGCCAACGATGGCAAGGGCTCGTATAACCGCATCCACTACGGTCGCGCCTACAACAACGCCTTCTGGTCAGACTCTTGCTTTTGCATGACCTACGGCGATGGCGACGGCAGGAGCTTCAGCACCCTCGTCTCTTTGGACGTCGCAGGCCACGAGATGACCCACGGCATTACCGCCCGCAGCGCCGCCCTTGTCTACTCGGGTGAGTCGGGCGGCCTCAACGAGGCGACCAGCGACATCTTTGGTACCATGGTTGAGTACTATGCAGCCAATACCGCCGACGCGGGCGACTACCTGATCGGCGAAAAGATCACGCTCTACGGAAACCGCTACCTGCGCAACATGAGCGACCCCCGCGCCGACGGCTACTCCATCGATCACGCCTCGCAGATGACGGCGACGCTCGATGTCCACTACAGCTCCGGTCTGGCCAACAAATTCTTCCACATGCTGGCTGAGGGAGGCCTGAACAAGACCTCCGGCCAATCGGTGACCGGCATCGGACGTGGCAAGGCCGAGAAGATTTGGTATCGCGCTCTCACCGTCTACATGACGTCGAACACCAACTTCAAAGGGGCTCGGACTGCGACGCTGAACGCTGCCAATGATCTCTACGGGGCTTCTGGCGTCGAGGCGACCACGGTCGCTGCCGCTTGGACTGCCTGCGGCGTCAACTAGTCAGA
>ERZ724524.1325-NODE-1325-length-16451-cov-10.440961_pt1 | contig 16451 bp, 15 predicted proteins | sample MGYA00376057_ERZ724524 | MGnify/ENA primary metagenome ERZ724524 (study PRJEB28724, sample SAMN07190888) | wastewater metagenome | isolation source: influent of sewage treatment plant in Hong Hong | place: USA: Christiansburg, Virginia | collected 2016-03-01 ...
AGCTTTGCCGCGCCACCAGGGGCGAGGTGGTCTGAATCACCGCGTAGCCGCTGGCTGCCAGGTGTTTCTCCAGCAGCGCGTAAAAGCTGTTGGTGTAGAGCTTGCCAATGGCGAAATTGGTGGGGTCGGGGAAGTCCACCACCATCACATCAAAAAACCCCACATCCTGCTGCAGCCACTGGAACGCATCGGTATTGACGATGTGCACGCGCGGGTCCGACAGCGCATGCTGGTTGAGCTTTGCGAGCGTGGGGTTGTCGGTGAAAAGCTTCGTCATCGCCGGGTCGAGTTCCACCAGCGTGACCGATTCCACGGATGGATATTTGAGAATTTCGCGCACCGCCATGCCGTCCCCGCCGCCCAGCACCACCACGCGTTTGGGCGCGCCTTGCGCCGCCATGGCCGGATGCACCAGGGCCTCGTGGTAGCGGTATTCGTCATGCTCGGCAAACTGCAGGTTGCCGTTGAGGAACAGGCGGTGGCCCAATTTTCCGTTGGTCACCACGATGCGCTGGTATGGCGACGCTGCGGTGTACACGATGCGGTCCTGGTAGAAGCGGTCTTCGGCAAACTTGGTGATGTGCTCGGCCCCCCACAGGCCGGCAGCCAGCAGGGCAATCACCGCAGCACAGGCGAACGCGTGCGCGCCCAGGCGCCGCAGCTCCCAGCGAAACAGCCACAGCGCCCACACGGCCACCAGCGCGTTGAGCAGGCCAAACAGCAAGCCGGTGCGGATCAGCCCCAAATGCGGCACCAGCAGAATCGGGAACGCCAGCGACACCGCCAGCGCGCCCAGGTAGTCGAAGGTGAGCACCTGCGAGACCAAATCCTTTAGCGCCACGTTGCGCTTCATGATGCGCATCACCAGCGGGATTTCCAGGCCGACCAGCGTTCCCACCAGCAGCACCATGCCGTAGAGCAAAAAGCGAAATGCGCTCGGCGTATAGGCATTGGCGACAAACAACGCCGCCGGCAACGCGCCGCCAATCAGCGCCACCATCAGCTCGATGCGCAAAAAATGCGCCGGCAACTGCCGCTCGAAATAGCGCGACAGCCACGAACCCACGCCCATCGCAAACAGATACGTGCCGATGATGGTCGAGAACTGCAGCACCGAGTCGCCCAGCAGGTACGACGCCAGCGCCCCCGCTGCCAGTTCGTACAGCAGCCCGCAAGCGGCAACGACGAAGACGCTGGCGAGCAGGGCGATGTCGATGGGGCGGGGGCTCCGCGCAGTGGGCATGGCTACCATGGTGTCAGAAGCTTCGGTCATGCCAACACCGCATCGAGTCGCTGCGCCTCCTCGTCGAGTGTGCACACCCGGAGCTGCTGGCCATAGGCTTCGGTCAGCGCCGTGCGGTACGGGTGGTCAGGCGTTTGCAGCACCTTCAAGGTTTGCTGGCGAATCGCGTCGCTGGGCACCAGCCGCACCGCCACCGGTGCGTCCACTTGGTACCACTCGCGCGCCAGCAGGGGCACGGCGTGCGCTGCCAGCACGGTTTTGCCGGCGCCCGTGGGAATGCGCAGGCACACGCAGGGCAGTTGCGGGCCAAAGGCGTCTGCGTTGTAGGGGCGGCCCGCCTGCTCGGCAAACGCCGGTGCCGGGCCTTTGAGCTGGGCGGCACGGGCGAAAGCGGTCAGCGCGTCCAGGGCGGTTTGCTGGTAGGACTTCAGGGTGAGAATGGTCATCAGGCGGCGTCGTCAATTAACACAGGAAATCAACACACTTACCCACAGCTGGTTTAACATCGGCGGGTGGGAACAAAATTCGGCTCCATGCCGTGTGAAAGCTGGAACCACGGGGCAACCCAGTCAGGCGATCCTATATTCCCATCTTGTTTTTCAAAGCCGCTCCTACGAGCGGCTTTGTTTTTGAGTAGTACACGCCATATGGCGCCGTGTCGGTTTCGTCTACCGCGTGGATGAGGACTCACCTTGCTCCAGATCATCTCCAGAAAGCGGCTCTCCTGCCGCGCATAGTGCCGCTGCAGCGCCCAAAGTATGTAGTCCAGCGCTTGCAGGCCGGCCTGCTGGAACGGCTGCGCTGCGGTGACCTCAATGCTGGTGGCCACTTGCTTGTCCCATTGCTTCGCAAACCGATCACGCGCCAGTACCAGCGAGTCGGCAAATGATTTGGTGCGATCTGAACTGCCCCGCACGGCATAGCAGACACGGCAACTTTCGTACTGGTGCAATCGGTTCTTGAACAGCCGCGCCACGCTGCTGTCGTAAAGCTCATTCGGGTGGTAGCGATAGGCACCATTGCGGCCATTGCGTTCGCGCACATACGACAGCACCGCCCGCATGTCGCGCACCTCGACATAAAACTTGACGGAATGCCGCAACAGCAACTTGAACACCTCGCGGCGCACTTCTGGCAGGTCGTCCTTGGCGTGAAATGCCACGGCCGTTTTGCTCCGTTCTGGCTGAAACGAAGGCACATCCTTGAAGTAGGGGTCGGCTCTCAGATCGGCACGCAGCTGCTCCAGCTCCAAAGACAATGCCGTCGGATCATCTGCCTCCAGCAAACCCATGATGAAGTGTCCCATGGCGCCACCCGGCTGACCCACCAGCACGTGGCCCTTGGCATTGAAAAGCACGCCATCGCCCGATTCATCGACAAAGTAGTGGGCAGTGCCGGAAGGCTGCGCAGCGGTGGCTTTGGTCATGGCATGTGTAACGGAGGTTCCAGTCAGGGCTGCGCGATCGGCCCCCTCACCGCGCCTTCACGTCGTACGGAATGTGCTTGAACACCACCCGCGCCTGCGCCAGCCGAGCGGGGCCCAGGCGGCAGGCTTCGCCATAGACTACCTGCGGCGCTTCGGGGTGCGCTGTGCTGGCGTGCAGGGCCAGCAGCGATTCGAGCACGGCGGAGGTCAGCACATTGCCGCTGGTCGGGCGCTTGTCGCTCAGGATGCCGTTGAACAGCAGGTAGTAGGCGGTGCGGCTTTGCAGCACCGGAACGGGTGGCGCTTCAGGCGTGTCTGAAATTTTCGAAAAAATTGGCCGCTCACGCCCGTCTGGTAATCGCAAGCAGCCATCAAAAACAGTGTAAGTGCCCAGATAAGGCGTGCCGCCCTGGCCCTGGGCGGCGTAGAGGGCGGTGCCGGTTCCCTGCTGCCAGATGAAGGCGGCCAGCGTGGCAAAGCGCACGCCGGGGTGGATGCAGCCATCGGCGTCAAAAATGGGCGCCCCCAGACGCGCAAACGACAAGCCGCCTTGCCAGCCCACCGCTTGGCTGATGCCGCCCTGCTCGCCGTCGACCACTTTTTGCAGGCGCGGCAGCATCATCGACAGCCACTGGCTGTGCTCCAGGTTGTCGTCGTAGTGCTCGAACGCGCTTTTGGTGTTGTAGGGCGGGTCGATGAAGATGCATTTCACCTGCCCTCGGTAAAACGGCAGCAGCGCCTTGAGCGCTTCGAGGTTGTCGCCCTGAATCAGCAGGTTGCCAGCGGCGCTGTGCGCATCGCCATGGGTGCTGACGGGTTCCAGCAGGCGGTAGGGCACCTGCGCGGCGGTGGTGAAGGCGGCGGCGCGGTTGAGCCAGTCGAGCGTGGGCATGGAGGCAGTCGGGGTGGTGGGCGTTGCCGGCTCAGGCGACGCAGCATTTCTTGTATTTCTTGCCACTACCGCAGGGGCAGGGGTCGTTGCGGCCCACTTTGGGGGCGCCGCGCTGGAACGGGATCGCCGCTGCGTCCAGACGGCGGTGGTGGTCGCGCCACCAACTGCGCATCGCGCACACGCTGACAGACAGCAGCGGCAAGAGTTCGTGGTCTTCGTCGATCTGCAAGTCTAGGCAGTCGGGGTTGTAGCCCATGGAGTACAGCACCACTGGGGAGACAAGGCCACCCACTTCTGGATCGCTTAGTAGGGGCTCCCATGCATCGTCTTCGGCGATGGCTCGGCGAAAGCCTTCGCCCCAGTCTTGCAGCTCCCACCGACCGATGCGCTCGTGCTTCTCGTCGAGGCGGTAGGGCGTGATGCACTCCTCGGCGGGCACCTGGCCCATCAAAGGCATAAAAACATTGTCAAGCGTGACGTCGTCGGAGCGCAACGCTGTGCTGGCTTGGATATCTGCATGGCGCCGCAGCAGGAGCTGCAGCAGGCGGAGCTGGCGTTCGCTGTCGTGCGGCAAAGGCAAGGTGGGCTGGTCAAAAATCGCCTCCAACAACCAAGGAGTGGGGAGGGGATCAGGGCCTACGACGCTGGCTGTCATGTAGCCATCGGCCATCTCCATGCCCATGGCGCTCTTGGACAGCTCCTCGTTGTCTGACATCAGCTCAAACAACTCTTCAAGCTCCGCATCGCTGAGTTGGGGCTGTGAGTCCCAGGGTTTGCTGTGCTTGAGGATCCACTGGAAAAATTCGTTCATCAAGGTTCCTGTTGTCGCGCCCTACTTGCGCCACCGGTTGCTGCGGAAATACCCCAGCCGGCGCAGCAAACTGTAGGAGATATGGATTTTGCCGGGCTCCAGCGGCGCGTCTGGCACCGCGCGCACCCAGAGCGATTTGGAGTAACCCAGCAGCTGGCCCGAGTACACGCTGCGGTGGCCGACGACGATGTAGGCGGTGATGCAGGCGGTGGCAAAGTACGGACCGGCGGCGTTACCAAACAGCTCGAAGCCCATTAGCACGGCAGCGATTGGTGTGTTGGAGGCGGCGGCTACGACCGAGACCATTCCTACGGCTGCGCCCAGCGCCGGGCTGACGCCCATCAGGTGGGCAAAAGCACTGCCCGCCATGGCGCCGATGACGAACTGCGGCGTGACGATGCCACCGTAAAAGCCAGATCCCAGCGTGACGGCGACCAGCAGCGACTTCCACAAGAACCCCCAGAAGGCGACGTCTTTGCCCGCCAGCGCGTCATTCATCAGCGGCAGGCTCAGGCCCAGGTAGTCGGTCGGGATGACGAGGATGAGCGCGGCCAGCACCAGCCCGCCGATGAAGGGCATGAGCGGCTGCCAAATCTGAAAGCGCCGCTGCAGGGCGCCAAAAGCGTAGCGGGTGCGGGTGATGAGTTCGATAAACAGCCACGACACCAGCCCGCAGACGATGCCGATGAGGGTGATGCGGATCGCCAAAAAGGAAGAAAAATCTGATGACAGGAGCACGGGGAAATAGTCGTACGCCATGCCCCAATACTTGCCCACCTCGAACGCGGTGATGGCGGCAATCACGGCCGGGAAGATGAAGTCGTGGCGCACGCGCCCGATGACCAGCATTTCAATGCCGTAGATGGCGCCGGCCAGCGGCGTGCCGAACACGGCGGCAAAGCCGGCGCTCACGCCGCAGGCGACAAGGCGTTTTTGCATTTCGGGGTCGAGCCGCATCCGCTTGCCAAACCACGAGGCCAGGGTGCCGCCAATGTGCGAGCAAGGCCCCTCTTTGCCGGCCGAGCCGCCAAGCGCCAGCGTGATCAGCGCGGCCAGGGGCTTGATGAGAATCGTCTTGTGTGACATGGCACCCGAGCGCAGGTGGATGGCGCTGATAACCGAATCGCGTGCGTAGCTGCCAGGCTCACGGTAGCCGTAGTGCAGGAGCAGCCCGTTCAGGATGCCCGCCAGCGGCAGCAGCGCCATTTGCGTCCACAGCGAGACGTGGGCGGTGTGCTCCGACAGGAAAAAAAGCGCTTGCAAAAAGAAACTCACCCCGGTGCCGACGATCGCCCCGGTGATGCTGGCCAGCAAAAGCCACCGCAAGATGGTGGCCAGCATGATGACCGGTTCGATGTAGTTGACGCGCATGGAGAGGGAGGCCGATCTGTCTTTCGGCAAGAGGCCGTATTTTCTCCCGCGCAGGCGCCGACGCCGTCCAATCGCTCGGGTTCGGCTCAGGCCAGGCCGCAACGGGCCTGCGGGCGGCGCAGGCGCTCAGTGAATCGCAGCGGCCACGATGATACTGATGCCCAGACACATGGCCGCCACCACCATGCCGAGCGCGCGGTTCTGTTTTTCGACGATTTCGCGCCACAGGTCTACGGGCGTGATTTTGTCGATGATGAAAAAGCACAGCCAGAAGACGAAAACGCCGATGAGCGCGTAGAGGATGGAGCCGAGAAAGGCTGCTGGCCGAAGCCATTCGATTCCGAGCATGGTGGGAGTCTCCTTGAAAAGCGGGTCTATTTGTGGCTGCCGCCGGTGGAAAAACCGCCGTACGAGCCACCGCTGCTGCGGGTGCCGCCGCCCAAGGGGCCAGAGCAATTGGACAGCAGCACAAGCAGGATGATGATCACGATGGCGATGATGAACAGCGTGGCGCAGCCGATGCTTTTGGCCGCCACAAACGGGCCGGGGTCGTCCCGCTTGAGCAGGTCGGCCTTGTCTTTGAGGCCAAAGGCTTCGGCCACGGTGTCGCTTGCCAGCTTGTCGCCGGCCGACCAGGTCACTTCGCTGGGCGTTTTTTCCAGCGACAACAGGCCTTTGCTGCTGGCGAAATCGCGGTTGCTGGTGCGCTGGCCGCGCTCGACTTTCCAGTAGAACTCGCCCAGCACGTAGGTGGTTTCGGCCTCATACGCCGACTGCAACTGGTAGGTGGTTCCCAGGTAGCTGGCGCTGCGGCCGTTTTGCACCATCTGCGGTGCGCCGGTGGTGGGGCGCACCAGGCTCCAGCCGTCGCTGCTGTCGACCAGGAACGAGAAACCGCGCTTCTGGTTGTAGAGCAGGTACTCGCTCCAGCCGAATTGCTCATCGTCGCCCGGCTCCTGCCCCATGCGGTGCTGAAAGCCGACCACCTGCCAGTGCACGCCCTGCAACTGGCCCTTGGCGCCCAGCGGGAGGATGGGGCGCACGGGTTCGTCCTGCTCGGCAAAGCTGAGCTCGGCGCCGACGCCGCTCTCCAGCGAAATGATGCTTTTGCAGGAAGGGCAGGTAATGCTCTTGGAGCCCGCCAGCATCACCTGCACCGGCGCGCCGCAGTTCGGGCAGCTGAACTGGCGACCTTTTTCGTCTTTGACCGATTCGTCCTTGAGGCCGCGCAGCTTCAAGTCGTCGAGCAGCACGGCGCGACCGCGGTCTACCGCGGGCGGCTGGCGGCTGGTGTCGATGGAGAGCACCTCGCCGTCGCTGCTGCGCAGTTCGATCAGGTCGAACGCCTGGCCGAGCGGTGGCAGTTTCGGCAGCTCGCCCTCGGCCGAAATGAGCTGCGCCTGGCCCGTGTAGGCGACGCTGTAGGGCTTGCCATCGAGTGTGAGGCTGGCGCCGGGGCGCAGCGCTGCCACATCGGGCAAGGCTTGCTGCACGCTGGCGGCGCGGGTGAAGACGTAGGCGCCGTTGTCTTCCGATAGGGTGGCAAGCTCGCCGTCTTGCAGGAAGGCGGTCCACTCGGTCCAGACGCCGGCGTCGCTTTTGTACTGCAGCCGCCCAATCAGGGTGAAGGGGTGCTCTTTGCCGTCCAGCGTGATGCGCCCACTCGCCATGAGCTGCAGCGGGCTGTGGTCGTCGAACAGCTCGGCCATCTTGCCGATGCGCGACAGCACCTCGCCATTGCGCACCACCGTGCTTTGGCAATAGGGGCAGACGGCGTAGGCCGACTGCGCGCTCTTGAACTCCACCGGCGCGCCGCAGCCAGGACAGGGGGCGCGGTAGGCGCGCTGGGTGGGTTCGGTGGCCATCGGCAGGCGGTTTTTAAGCTTTTTTGGCCTCTAGCGCTTATCTGTAAAGCGCATGCAGCTATCTATTCGATAGCAATCAGACGAGTTTCTTCAGCAACTCGGCCTTCTTGCCGTCGAATTCCTCTTGCGTCAGGATGCCCTTGGCCTTGAGTTCACCCAGCTTTTCCAGCGTCGCCATCACGTCTTCGGCCTTGACGCCCACTGCCGGGGCTTCCGCCGCAGCGGCTGCGTGCGGCTGGGGCGCATTGCCGCTGCCCTGCAGGCCAGATGCGAGGTTTTGCGCCATCACCTGGCCCAGCGCCATGCCCGCGCCCAAGCCCATGGCGTCGCCGGCGATGCCGCCGCCACCGCTGCCCGCGCCTTCGGCAAACTTCGGAATCGCTTGCGCGGTCTGGTACTGCATGAACTTGCCCATGTCGTTGCCGACCATGCCCATACCGATTTTCTGGTCCAGGATTTTCTGCAGCTCTTCGGGGAGCGACAGGTTCTGCACCGTCATGCTCTCGACCTTGAGGCCGAGCTTTTCAAACGCCGGCGTCAGCTCTTTGGTCAGCGCGTCGGCAAACATCACCTGGTTGGCGGCCAAATCCAGGAACGGCACGCCGCTGCCGGCAATGGCGTTGCTGATGTTCTGCAGCACCAGACCGCGCAGTTGCCCTTCGAGGTCGCCCACGGGGTAGCTGGCGCGGGTGCCCGAAATTTCGGTATAGAACGCCTTGGGGTCGACGATGCGATAGGCGTAGTTACCAAACGCGCGCAACCGCACCGCGCCAAAGTCCTTGTCGCGAATGGTGATCGGCTGGGGCGTGCCCCATTTTTGGTCGATCTGCTGGCGCGTGCTGAAGAAGTACACATCGCTCTTGAAGGGCGACTGGAACAATTTGTCCCAGTTCTTCAGGTTGGTCAGCAGCGGCAGCGTCTGCGTGGTCAGCTTGTGCGTGCCAGCGCCAAACACGTCGGCCACCTGGCCTTCGTTGACGAAAACCGCCATTTGCGATTCGCGCACCACCAGTACGCCGCCGTTCTGGATTTCCATGTCCGCCATGGGAAAGCGCCAGGCCAGGGTGCCGTCGCCGTCCTCCGTCCATTCAATGACGTCAATGAACTGTTTCTTGATGAAATCCATGAGGGCCATGCGGTGCTCCCGTTGGTGGGCAAAAAGGGTGGCGGCCATGATAGCAACGGGGGTGGGGTTTTGGCGCTTTTTCGCTCACCCGCTCCAAGACAGCGTGATGGAAAGCGCAAAACCGCAGCGAGCCAGAGGCAGTGGGTCCTGACGGCAAAGAATTATTTGCTTTTTTAAATGAGAATGATTATCATTTTAGTCATCTACTCTCAGGAGTCCGCCATGACCCGCATTCGCCAACTCGCCAGCACCCACCGCGCCACGCTCGCCAAGACCGGCAGCTACTACCTCATCCACATCAGCGTCGCTGCCATGGTGGCTTATGCCGTGACCGGCAACTTGATGGCATCCATCACGCTCAGCCTGCTGGAACCTACGGTGCAGGCGTTTGCATTCTTCTTTCACGAAAAATCCTGGGAGCGGCGCGCCGCGCGGCGCCAAGCGCAACCAGTCAGCGCAGCGGCTGCGAACTTGCTGCCAGCCTGAAGGGCTGGGTCAGGCGCGAACGTCGAGCAGCGCGCCCAGCACCGCGTCGCCGGTGCGCAGGGACTGCACGTTGGCCATGAAAGCCTGCTTGGCGGCGAGTTGGTCCACCACTTCTTGCTCCAGCGAGACACCTTCCGTGTTGGCGCGCTGAACGCTGGCATCCACGCCGCCCTCGGGAGCGGCTTGTTGCACGACACGCTGGGCACGGTAGCCCGGGGTGTTCATGTTGGCGACGTTGCCGGCCGAGGCGTCCAGCCGCATCCGCGCGGCGGAAAGACCGGAGGAAGCAATGGCGTTGAGGCTGGACATGGGGAAACTCCTTGAACCGTGGCGTGCCCAACCATTGTCCGCCGCCGACGCGAAGTCGGCAAGCGTTCAGAAACCGCGCCTACGACGGCGCTTCGTGGGCTTCGCGCAGGCATTGGGCAAATGCCTGTGCGGCCCGTGCGGGCTGGGGCGAGCGGCGCAGCACGCTGACGAACTCGCAGCGGTAGAAAAACAGCTCGGGCCGAATCGGGCGCATCTGCCCACGCCGCTCAAAGGCTTCCGCGTAGTGGTCTGGCAGAAAACCCAGATAGCGGCCTGAGAGGATCAGCGTGGCAATCGATTCCTGGTCGAAGCCCGTGGCCTTGCGGGGCAGTCGCTCGCGGTGGCCGAGTTCCATATTGGGCGAGTGGTAGCCCAAACCGGCAAAGGGCCAGGCGCGCAGCGCGTCCCAATCGAGCGCTGCATGCTCGGCGGCAAATAGCGGGTGGCTCGCGCCTGCGTAAAGCCGCATGTCTTCGCCAAACAGCGTCTCATACACCAGGCTTTGCGAGCTGCGGTGCGTGGGGAGGATGCCCACCTGAAAGCGCCCATCCATCAGCCCGCGCTCAATGGCCGGCATGCCGCCCACATGCAGATTCAGCGCCACCTCGGGCGCGCGGTCCACAAACAAGGCGATTGCGATATCGATGTGCGCTTGCGGGTTGCTGGCGGTTTTGTCAAACACCGCCACATCAAGCTGCCCACCCATGCGGTGGTGGATATCGTCAATGCTGCTGCGAAACGCGTCCACGCCGGCCAGCAGGCGCAGCGTTTCGTCGTACACCCGCTGGCCTTCAAGCGTCAGTGCAAAGCCGGCCCGGCCACGTCGGCACAGCGTCAAACCGAGGCGGGTTTCCAGATCCTTCAGGTGGCGGCTGACCGTGCTGGTGCCGATGTTGAGTTCCAGCTCGGCGGCAGACAGGCCGCCGCACTCGACCACGCTCTTGAAGACCTGCAGCAAGCGCAGGTCCATATCGGCCAACTGCCCCAGCAGGGCGCGGGGTCGGGGCAGGCCCGAAGAGGTGGGCGGCTTTACTTGCATATATCCTCAAGTAAACAGTGATATTTGTTGATTTAAGAGCTTAACACCCAGGGGAACAATCACCCACCGTTCCGTCCCACAGGAGACCGCCATGAGTTTTGTGCCTATCGACCAAGCCCTTGAAGCCGCACCGCGCATGGACGCCGCCTGGCTCGACGCGCACTGGATGCCGTTTACCGCCAACCGCAACTTCAAGGCCGCCCCGCGCATGGTCGCAAGCGCCAGCGGGGCCTACTACACCGACACCGACGGCCGCAAGATTTTTGACGGGCTCTCGGGCCTGTGGTGCACCGGCCTGGGCCATGGCCGGCGTGAAATTGCCGAAGCCGTCGGCAAGGCCGCGCTGAACCTGGACTACGCCCCGGCCTTCCAGTTCGGCCACCCGGCGTCGTTCGCGCTGGCCAACAAGATCAAGGAACTCACGCCTGACGGGCTGGACTACGTCTTCTTCACCGGCTCGGGCTCGGAATCTGCCGACACCTCGCTCAAGATGGCGCGCGCTTACTGGCGTGCCAAGGGGCAAGCGAGCAAGACGCGCCTGATCGGCCGTGAAAAGGGCTACCACGGCGTGAACTTCGGTGGCATCTCGGTGGGGGGCATTGGCGGCAACCGCAAGACCTTTGGCCAGGGCATCGAGGCGGACCATTTGCCCCACACCCAGCCGCCCGCCGGCACCTTTCAAAAAGGCATGGCCGAAGAAGGTGGGCGCGCGCTGGCGGACAAGCTGCTCGATGTGATCGCCCTGCACGACGCCAGCAACATCGCCGCCGTCATCGTCGAGCCCTTCTCGGGTTCGGCCGGCGTCGTCATCCCACCCAAAGGCTACCTCGAGCGCATTCGCGAGATCTGCACGCAGAACAACATCCTGCTGATTTTTGACGAAGTCATCACCGCGTTCGGCCGCTGCGGCACCTGGACGGGCTCGGAGGCCTTCGGTGTCACACCGGACATTCTGAACTTCGCCAAACAGGTGACCAATGGTGCCCAGCCGCTCGGCGGCGTGGTGGCCAGCAAAGACATTTACGACACCTTCATGGCGCAGGGCGGTGCTGAATATTTGGTGGAATTCCCCCACGGTTACACCTATTCGGCGCACCCGGTGGCCTGCGCTGCCGGCCTCGCCGCCCTCGAAATCTTGCAAAAAGAAGACATGCCCGGCCGCGTGAAGGCGCTGCTGCCGCACTTCGAGCAGGCGGTGCACAGCCTCAAGGGCGCCAAGCATGTCGCCGACATTCGCAACTACGGCCTGGCCGCAGGCTTCACCATTGCCGCGCTGCCGGGCGAGCCCGCACGCCGCCCGTATGAGATTGCCATGGCGTGCTGGAAGAAAGGCTTCTACGTGCGCTACGGCGGCGACACCATCCAGTTGGCACCGCCGTTCATTAGCGAGAAAGCCGAGATCGAGCGTCTGGTGAATGCGCTGGGGGATGCGCTGGCGGAGACGGCGTAAGGCTTGTCTCGCACGACGGTTTGCTATTTTATAAATAGCTGATAGCGTTTATGTAGTAAGCGCTAGAGGCCAATTTGGCTTGAAATTTTGGCCATGGTGCCGCAGTCTTTCCGCACTTGCGGCTTAGGCTGAAGCTGCGTCCCCGAAGTTTGCGCGCCAATGTGTTCCGCTTCACGACAACGATCGGGGCAGGCGGGCGCGCAAAACGCTCAGCCTACAATCGCTTGGCGCTCATGCGAGCGGCTGCGTCAAGCCAGTGACGGAACCCGGCGCGCTGCTGCTCGCCACCGCCGGAGTTCCCATGTCTGAAGCCCCCAAAATTCCCCCTGTCGACAAGCGCGCCCTGTTGCGCAAGGCTGCCCTCGAATACCACGAGTTTCCCAAGCCCGGCAAGATCGCCATCGCTTCCACCAAGCAGATGGTCAACCAGCTTGATTTGTCGCTGGCCTATTCGCCAGGCGTGGCCGCGCCCTGCGAAGAAATCGTCAAAGACCCGAACGCGGCCTTTCGCTACACCAGCCGGGGCAACCTGGTTGGCGTGATCACTAACGGCACGGCCGTGCTGGGCCTGGGCGATATCGGCGCGCTGGCCAGCAAACCCGTGATGGAAGGCAAGGCGGTCCTGTTCAAGAAGTTCTCGGGCATCGACGTGTTCGACATCGAGATCAACGAAAAAGACCCCGAAAAATTGGTCGAGATCATCGCCGCGCTGGAGCCTACGTTCGGCGGCATCAACCTCGAAGACATCAAGGCGCCTGATTGCTTTTATGTGGAGCGCAAGCTCCGCGAGCGCATGAACATTCCGGTGTTCCACGACGACCAGCACGGCACGGCCATTGTGGTCGGCGCGGCCATCCTCGGTGGCCTCAAAGTTGCGGGCAAACGCCCGGAAGACGTCAAGCTGGTGACGTCCGGCGCCGGCGCTGCGGCTCTGGCCTGTCTGGGTCTGCTGGTCAAGCTGGGCGTGCGCCGCGAGAACATCTGGGTCACTGACCTTGCCGGTGTGGTGTACGAAGGACGCACAGAGCTGATGGACGAGGACAAGGCGCACTACGCGCAGCCCACCGACCAGCGCACGTTGGCGCAGGTCATCGTGGGCGCCGACGTGCTGCTAGGTCTTTCGGCCGGCGGCGTGGTCAAGCAGGACATGGTGCGCAGCATGGCGCCGCGCCCGCTGATCTTCGCCCTGGCCAACCCCAACCCCGAGATTTCACCCGAGGACGTCAAAGCCGTGCGCGACGACGCCATCATCGCCACCGGCCGCACGGACTACCCGAACCAGGTCAACAACGTCCTGTGCTTCCCCTACATCTTCCGTGGGGCGCTTGATTCGGGCGCCACCACGATCACGATGGAGATGGAAATCGCTGCCGTGCACGCCATCGTCGAGCTGGCGCAGGCCGAGCAAAGCGAAGTGGTGGCCGCGGCCTATGTGGGCGAGCCACTTGCGTTCGGGCCGGAATACCTGATTCCCAAGCCTTTTGACCCGCGTCTCATGATGAAGATCGCGCCGGCCGTGGCCCAGGCCGCAGCCGACAGCGGCGTGGCACTGCGCCCCATTGCCGACATGGACGCCTACCGCGACCATTTGCAGACCTTTGTGTACGCATCGGGCACGACGATGAAGCCGATCTTCGCGTCTGCCAAGGCGGCCATTGCCAAACGGGTGGCCTATTCCGAGGGCGAGGAGGAGCGCGTGCTGCGCGCGGCACAGATCGTCGTGGACGAGCATATTGCGCGCCCCACGCTCATCGGCCGCCCGAAAGTCATTGCTCAGCGCATCGAAACCTTCGGCCTGCGCCTCGCGGAAGGGCGCGACTACGACGTCGTCAACGTCGAGCAGGACCACCGTTACCACGACTTCTGGCAGACCTACCACCGCATGACCGAGCGCAAGGGCGTCACGGTGCCGATTGCCAAGATTGAACTGCGCCGGCGCCTGACCTTGATCGGCAGCATGCTGTTGCACAAGGGCGAGGTGGATGGCCTCATCTGCGGAACCTGGGGCAACACCACGCACCACCTGAGTTACATCGACCAGGTCATCGGCAAGCGTGCCGGTGTGACCACCTATGCCTGCATGAATGGATTGCTGCTGCCCGATCGCCAGGTCTTTCTCGTTGACACCCACGTCAACTACGACCCGACGGCGGCGCAACTGGCCGAAATAACGGTCATGGCCGCCGAGGAAATGCTGCGCTTTGGCATCAAGCCCAAGGCGGCGCTGTTGTCGCACTCGAACTTTGGCAGCAGCAACCAACCCAGCGCCGTGAAGATGCGTGACACGCTGGAGTTGCTGCGCGTACAGGCGCCTTGGCTGGAAGTCGATGGCGAGATGCATGGCGATGTTGCGCTCAGTGGCAGCGCGCGCGCTGCACTCATGCCGCACAGCAGCCTCATCGGCGACGCGAACCTGCTGGTTCTGCCCAACATCGATGCGGCCAACATCTCGTACAACCTGCTGAAGACCGCTGCCGGCGGCAACATCGCCATTGGGCCGGTGCTGCTCGGCGCGGCCCAACCAGTCTGTGTGCTCACGGCCAGCGCGACTGTGCGCCGCATCGTCAACATGACGGCACTGACCGTGGTTGACGCCAACGTGCAACGCTGAAATCGCCGGGGGTCGACCCGACGAAGTGAGCGTCCGCTAACAAAAGGTATTCCCTTGAATTTGCCCATATTTTGGGCAAATGCTTGCATTCGTGTGGGGATTCCGTCACACTAGCGCCTTGAAATTTCGGGTTAACCCGTAGTTTCCGAAAGGTGTAGTCGTGATGTTTGCTGACGCTGCGGCCTGGACGCGCAAAGCCGGTTTTTCCTTCGTTCTGGGCGCGACGCTCGTACTGTCGTCGCTGGGTTTGCAGGCGCGGCAAAGTGCCACCGACGCAGGGTCCGCTGTGATTGCACGGGCCGACTTGCCCTTGCAGGGGCAGCGAACCCATGCGTTGATTTTTGCCGGCGGCCCGTTTCCTTATGAGAAGGACGGCGTCGTTTTTGGTAACCGTGAACGCTTGCTTCCGCCGTCAAAACGCGGCTACTACCGCGAATACACCGTCAGAACCCCAGGGGTGCGCCACCGCGGCCCCAAACGCATTGTCTGTGGCGGCCCGCCGCAACAGCCCGAGGCTTGCTATTACACGGCGGACCATTACGCCAGTTTTCGCAGGATCGTTGATTGAGCCTGCAGACAACCGATTTTTAGACTTGAATAGAAAGAGACGCGGAGATGGACACGCCACTTCGTAAAGACCAGGATGTTCCCTTGCGCGGCATACGCGCCAATATCGTGCAATCCATCCGCGCATTTCGCGTGCAGGATTTGCAGGATGCGGCCACTGCGCTGGGACACCACTTCCTTTACGCCAACCTCGCCCACGCACAGACCAAACAGGATGTGCTGGATCTGATTGCACAGCAGTTCACCTTTCCGGCGCACTTCGGAAAGAACTTTGACGCGCTGTCGGACTGCCTGACGGACCCGCTGCACAAGTCGGGTCCGCAACCCGGCTTTATCCTCGTGCTTGAGCAGATTCCCGCTACGGCCAAGTTCGATAAGGAAGCGCGCGAGCAGCTGATCGACGTATTCCGTGACGCTGCGGATTTCTGGGGAGAGCGAAAGATTCCGTTCCGCTGTTTCTATTCTTTTCTGTAGCCCGTTCTGCAACCAACAGCCAGGCAGAACGGGCGAACGGGGCTAGCGAAGCACCGCATGCGGTGCTGGGAATCGAGGTCGGTGCGGAGCCGCCAGAGAAAATGCTTACCGACAAACTGGTAGATATCTCACCCTTGGCGCTGCGCATGAGCAGCCCCTTCAATTCGGGTTACTGGCTCAACGCCGCCTGAATCTAGGAGGCTGTCGGACTTGGAGCGTCGAAAGCGAAAATTGGCCCCGGCGAGGACAGTTTTTGCCGGATTTGCAGCCCCATAGCCCGGCTATGGGGCAAAAAGACGGTAAAAAATGGACCGCTGCGGCCGATTTGCAGCCGACGATTTCCAAGTCCGACAGCCTCCTCTAGCAAGCACGCATCCCGCCGGTCCGCCGCACAGCGCCGGCGGTTTTCTTTGGGTGGTTCACGGGTCCAAGATGTCCAAAGACAAAACGGTTTTCGTATGTTCGGACTGCGGTGGAACGAGTCCACGGTGGTTGGGAAAATGTCCGCAATGCGGCGCCTGGAATACGCTTAGCGAGACCGTGGTCGAGCCCCAGGGTGTGCGCAACCGCTATGCAAGCACGTCGCGCCCGGCTTTGAATCCGGCGCAGGCCGTAGCGCCGCTATCGTCGATCGAGGCCAGTGACTTCGAGCGCACTCCAACGGGACTGGACGAACTTGACCGCGTCCTTGGGGGCGGCATGGTCGAGGGGGCCGTGGTCCTGATCGGCGGCGACCCCGGCATCGGCAAGTCGACGCTGCTCTTGCAGGCGCTGGACGCCT
>ERZ724524.1326-NODE-1326-length-16450-cov-12.291979_pt1 | contig 16450 bp, 15 predicted proteins | sample MGYA00376057_ERZ724524 | MGnify/ENA primary metagenome ERZ724524 (study PRJEB28724, sample SAMN07190888) | wastewater metagenome | isolation source: influent of sewage treatment plant in Hong Hong | place: USA: Christiansburg, Virginia | collected 2016-03-01 ...
TAACCCAGTTGCAAGCCTTGTTCCAGCCGCGCCCAGCCCACGGCATCTGCCGGCAGGCCAAAGCGCACGCCGGGGCGTTCTCCGTCCAGCAGGCGGGTCCAGATGCGCTGTTCGGCCAGCCGCTGATGCAGCTGGGCGGCGGGGAGGGCACCCGCGTCTGGCCAGACGCTGCGAAACAGTGCCGTGCCGGATTCCGCCAGCCCATGCCGGGTGAGCAGGGCGGCCAGTTGGGCGCTGGCGTGATGCAGGCGCTGGCGGGCCTGGGCGGGCCAGTGGGGGTCGGCCAGCGCCAGACGGCCAATCTGCTGGGCGGCGGCGCTGACCGTCCAGGGGCCCAGCGCACAGTCCAGCGCGGCCAGCAGCTGCGGATGGCCGAGCACAAAGCCCAGACGCAGGCCGGCCAGGCCAAAAAACTTGCCCACCGAACGCAGCACCACCAGGCCAGGCCAGTGGGGGCTGGCGGTGGCCACGCTGTGCTCCGGGGTGGGGTCGATGAAGGCTTCGTCTACCACCAGCCAGCCGCCGTGCGCTGCCAGCTGGCGGGCACAGTGAATCAGCAGTTCGGGCGGGTAGCGGTGGCCGGTTGGGTTGTTTGGCTGGCACACCACCAGCACATCGTGCTGCGCGGCGGCGGCCAGCAGGGCGTGAGCGTCGGGCGGGCAGGCGCTGAGCTGATGGCCGGCGGCCTGCCAGCCCCAGCGGTGCTCGGCGTAGCTGGGCGACACCAGCGCCACCCGGCCAGGCCGGCGCAGACGCGGCAAGGTGTGGATGGCGGCCTGGCTGCCGGCCACGGCCAGCAGGTGCGGCGCGCGGTAGTAGGCGCGGGCGGCGTCCAGCAGCGCCGGGCAGGGTGGCGGCAGATGCTGCCACAGGGCGGGGTCGAGCGTGGGCGTGGGGTAGGGCTGTGGGTTGAGCGCGGCGGACAGATCCAGCCAGTCATCCGGCGCGCCGCCAAAGCGGGCGATGGCGGTGTGCAGGTTGCCGCCGTGCGGTGGGCGCGGCGGCCAGTCGAGCAGGGCGTTCAGCGGCATGCCCACTCCATCCCCAGCGCCAGCCCGCTCAGCACCAGCAGCCATAGCGCACAGCTGCGCCACACCAGCCGCCAGGCGCGGCCAATGTCTGCCGGCTGCGCCGCTGGGCCGTCGCCCAGCGGCGGGCGGTATTCGTCCACACCGTCGTAGCGGGCCAGCCCGCCCAGTTGCACCCCCAGCGCGCCAGCGCCAGCGGCCATCACCGGGCCGGCGTTCGGGCTGGGCCAGGCTGGTGCCTGGCTGCGCCAGCAACGCCAGGCCAGCCGGGTGTGGCCCAGCAGCGCGTAGCTGCCGGCGGTCAGCCGGGCGGGCAGGTAGTTCAGCGCGTCGTCCAGCCGGGCGGCGCAGCGGCCAAACCGATTGAACCGCGCCGAGCGATAGCCCCACATGGCATCCAGGGTGTTGGCCAGGCGAAACAGCAGCGCGCCGGGGCCGCCGGCCACGGCAAACCAGAACAGCGTGGCAAACACCGCGTCATTGCCGTTTTCCAGCAGGGACTCCACTGCCGCCTTGGCCAGCTCGTCCGGGCTGGCCTGGTCGGTGTCGCGGCTGACAATCCAACGGGTGCGCTGGCGGGCCAGGGTCAGCTGGCCGGCGTCCAGTGCCTGGGCAATCGACAAGGTGTGCTCGCCCAGGCTGCGCAAGCCCAGCGCCGCGTACAGCGTCAGGGCATGTACGGCAACGGCCAGCGCCAGTCCGCCACGGTTTGCCGGCAAGGCGGCCAGGCCCATCGCCAACACTGCCACGGGCGGCAGCACCAGCAGTGCCCAGCCCAAGGCCCCGCGCCGCACGCCGGCCCGCCCGCGATTCATCCGCGCTTCCAGTGCCTGAGCCAGCCGGCCAAAGCCCACCAGCGGATGCCAGCGGCGCGGCTCGCCCCACCACGCATCCAGCGCCACCCCGGTCAGCAGGGCCAGCGCCAGCAGCCAGCCTGGCAGGCCGCTCAGCATGCTGGCGGCTCCGGGCAAAACAGCGCGGCAGTGCTGCGCGGGCAGGATGGAAAATAAGCATGAAAATAACTGGCCTGCAGGCTGCCCACCCGATACACCGCCTCGCCAGGCTGGCCGTTGCGCAAGGCCACGGTGTGGGCGCAGGCTTGTGGGGCCAGCGCCAGCTGCGAGTAATGAAACGTATGCCCGCGCAGTGTGCCCCAGGCCTGGCTGCCCAAGCCGGCCAGCCGCGTTTGCATGCGGGCAATGCCCGGCAGCAGGCCGGCCATGCCCCATTGCTGGCCATCGGTGGTTTCAATGGCGTCGGCCAGCGCCATCATGCCGCCGCACTCGGCCCAGATTGGCAGGCCGGCGGCGTGGGCGGCACGCACGCTGGTTTGCCAGCGCTGCGCCTGGCTGAGCGTGGCGGCGTGCAGTTCCGGGTAGCCACCGGGCAGATAGAGCGCGTCGGCTTGTGCCGGCAGTGGCTGGTTGGCCAGCGGGGAGAATTCCAGCACCTCTGCGCCCAGCGCGCGCAGGCAGTCCAGATTGGCCGGGTAAATAAACGCAAATGCCGCATCGCGGGCCACCGCCACCCGGCAGCCGGCCAGCCAAGGTGTGTGGGTGAGCGGAGCCGTGGGGGCAAACGACACACACGGCAGCGCCGCCAGCGCGGCGTCGTTGAGCACCAGGCTATCGGCCAGGGCATCCAGCCGGGCGTCAAAGTCGGCCAGCTCGTCCGGGCTGACCAGGCCCAGATGGCGTTCGGGCAGCGATGCCGCCTGGGCTGGCAAATGCCCGAGCAAGGGAATATCGCGCAAGGATTCGGCCACCATGGCGGCGTGGCTGGCGCTGCCCACCCGGTTGGCCAGCACCCCGGCCAGCTGCACCGGGCCGTAGTCGCGCAGGCCCTGTGCCACCGCGCCGGCGGTTTGCGCCATGGCTCTGGCGTCCAGCACCGCCAGCACGGGCAGGCCAAAGCGCCGGGCCAGGTCGGCAGATGACGGGGCGCCGTCGTACAGGCCCATCACCGCTTCAATCAGGATCACCTCGGCGTGTTCAGCGGCGTCTGCCAGCCGGCGGCGGCATTCGTCCTCGCCCACCATCCACAGGTCGAGCGTGTCCACTGCCGCGCCGCTGGCGCGCGCCAGGGTCAGCGGATCCAGAAAATCCGGCCCGGTTTTGAAGACTCGCACCCGCTGGCCATGGCGCGTCAGCCGGCGGGCCAGCGCGGCGGTCACGGTGGTTTTGCCTTGGCCGGAGGCGCAGGCGGCCACCAGCAGCACACGGGTTGAACTTACCATTCGATGCCCGCCTGTGCGCCAATGCCGCTGGCAAATGCATGCTTGACCAGATGCATGTCAGTGACCGTGTCGGCTTCCAGAATCAGCGCTTCCGGTGCGCCGCGCCCGGTGACAATCACATGCTGCATGGCCGGGCGCTGGCTGAGGTCATCCAGTACCTGCTCAAGCTCGAGGTAGCGGTATTTCAGGGCAATGTTCAGTTCGTCGAGCACCACCAGACCAATGCTCGGATCGGCCAGCAGCAGCTGTGCCTGTGCCCAGGCTTGCTCGGCGCAGGCGATATCGCGGGTGCGGTCCTGGGTGTTCCAGGTGTAGCCTTCACCCATCACGTAAAACTGCACTTCATCGGGAAAGCGCCGAAAAAACTGTTCTTCGCCGGTGGGCAAGGCCCCTTTGATGAACTGGACAATGCCCACTTTCATGCCATGGCCCAGGGCGCGCGCCACCATGCCAAAGGCGCTGGAGCTTTTGCCCTTGCCGTTGCCGCAGTTCACCAGCAGCAGTCCGGCCTGGCCTTGTGCCTGGGCAATCCGGGTATCCATCAGGGCTTTTTTGCGCGCCATCCGTTCGTGGTGGCGCGCATTGCGGGCGGCTTCTTCAGCGGGGGTCAGGGGGGCGGGCATCGGCAGCTCTCCGGCAAGGTAGGCACATCAGGGTAAAAAATAGCGGCGGCCAGCGTGGCTGACCGCGCTCAGGGGGTGGCCCAGGCAGGCGCTAAGCGCATCGGCGGCCAGCTCGGCTACCGGGCCGGCCTGCCACTGGCCCTGCTCCAGCAGCAACAGGGCGTGGCTGGCGTGGTTGAGCGTCAGGTTGAGCTCATGGCTGACCAGCACCACGGTGTGGCCATGGTCGCGGCAGCGTTGCGCCAGCAGCGCCATCAGCTGCGCCTGGTGGGCAATGTCCAGCGCGGCGGCGGGTTCGTCCAGCAGCAGCACCGGGGTGTCTTGCGCCAGCAGCGCGGCCATCGCCACCCGCTGGCGCTCGCCGCCAGACAGGGTGCGGATGTCGCGTTCGGCCAGGTGGGCAATATCCAGCGCCGCCAGTGCGGCGCTGGCGTGGGCGTGGTCGTCGGCGCTGTCCCAATAGCCCTGCCGGTGCGGATGGCGGGCCATCAGGATGGCGCTGCGCACGCTGCAGGAAAATGCATCGCGCTGGCTTTGCGGCAGGTAGGCCTGGCGGCGCGCGCGTTCGGCCAGCGCCAGCGCGGCCAGCGGCTCGCCGCCCAGCTGTACCTGGCCGGCGTGGGCACGGTGCAAGCCGGCCAGGGTGCGCAGCAGCGTGCTTTTGCCGGCACCATTGCGGCCAATCACCACCCAGCATTCGCCGGGATGGGCCTGCCAGTCCAGCGCGGCCAGCAGGCAGCGCCCGCCCAGTTCCAGGTGCAGGCCCTGGCAGGCCAGGCCGGTGGTGTGGCGTGGTGTCATGATTGCCCCCGGCGCACATGGCGCAGCTGCAGCAAAAACGCCGGCACGCCAATCAGCGCGGTAATCACCCCCACCGGCAGTTGCATCGGTGCCAGCAGGGTGCGGGCGGCGGTGTCGGCCAGCACCAGCAGCAGGCCGCCGCTCAGGGCGGCGGCGGGCATCAGCACGCGGTGGTCTGGCCCCAGGGCAAAGCGGCAGGCGTGCGGCACAATCAGCCCAACAAAGCCAATGCTGCCGGCGGTGGCCACGGCGCTGGCGGTGAGCGCTGCCGCGGCGGTAAACAGCAGCGTGCGCAGCCGCGCCACCGGCACGCCCAGCGTGCTGGCGGCGTCGCCGTACAAGGCCAGCACATTGCAGGCGCGTGCCTGGCGTGCGCACAGCAGCAAGGCCAGCGCCAGCACCGCCACGCCAGCGCCGCGCCAACTGCTGCCAGATAAATCGCCAATCAACCAAAACACCATGGGCCGCAAACGGCTGTCTGGGGCAATCGCCAGCATCAGGCTGATCAAGGCATTACAGCCGGCGGAGACCATCACGCCGGTCAACAACAGCAGGGTGGCCCCGAGTGGCCCCCCGCGCAAATCCTGCCGGGCCAGGCCCAGCAATACTGCCGACACCAGCGCCGCCCCGGCCAGCGCGGCCAGGTCGACCATCCACAGCGCGCCGCCCAGCAGCAGGGTGAGCAGCGCACCCACGGCTGCGCCGCTGGAAACACCTAGAATATATGGGTCGGCCAGCGGGTTGCGCAGCAGCGCCTGCATCAGCACGCCGGCCAGCGCCAGCGCCGCGCCGGTCAGCCAGGCGGCCAGCGCCCGCTCCAGGCGCAAGCCCAGCAGGGTGCTGGCCAGTGAGTCGGGCTGGCCGTGCAGCCAGCCCGCCAGCGCCGCCCACAGTTCGGCGCTGGAAAGCGGCACCGACCCCAGCCGGCAGGCTAGCAGCAGCGCCGCCAGCGAGGCCAGCAGCAAGCCGCCCAGCAGCCACAGCGCATGCGCCGGGCTGCCAGCAGCGGGCAGGCGGGGCCGGGTCAGCGTCACGGCTGGTACACCAGGGTGACAAACACGCTGCTGCCGGCGGTGGCGTAGTCTTTGGCCTGTTCGTACTGTTTATTGCCAATATTGTTCCAGCGCGCCTGCAACTGCCAGTCGCGGTTAAGCGCATGGCTGGCGGTGAGGTTGACCAGGCCATAGCCGCCCAGCGGGTTGGTGTTGGTCACATTGTCGTAGCGGCGGTTGCTCAGCTGCCATTCCGCGCCCAGATCCCAGCCGGCCCATTGCTGGTTCACGCTGAACTTGGCCAGCCGGCTGGCGCGGCGCGCCAGGCGCTTGCCGGTGTTGGCGTCGTGCGGGTTTTGCCAGTCCAGGTCGGCGCGCACACGGGTGTCGGCCCACTGCTGGCCCAGGCCCAGGCTGACGCCTTCCAGCACGGCGCGGCTGACGTTGTTGGCGCAGGAATAGCGGTAACCAGGCGTGCTGCACGGGTTTTGCGACACAATCAGATCATGCACGCGGTTGCGGTAAACGGTCAGCCCGGCCTGGCTGCCGCCCTCCTGATAGCGCAGGCTGGCCTCCAGATTGCGCGAGGTTTCCGGGCGAATCTGCGTCTGGCCGTAGCCAGGGTAGTACAGTTCATTGAAGGTGGGCGCACGAAACCCGGTGCTGGCGCTCAGGCTGGCACGCCAGTGCGGGTTCAGGTCGTAGCCGTAGGTCAGCCCGCCGGTCGTCTTGTCGCCGTAGGCGCTGCTGTGGTCGTGGCGCAGATTGGCCTGCAGGTGATGGGCGGCAAACTGGCCGCGATACACGGCGGTCAGCGAATCGGTATTGCGTTCGGTGGGGGCCTGGCCATTGAAGCCCGAGCTGCTGACGGTTTCTTCCAGCCGCTCCAGTGCCAGGCTCAGTTGCTGCTGCGCGGCCAGGGTCAGGTCGTTTTGCCAGCTGTACTGCCGCTGCCGGGTGCGGATTTGCGACGGATACAGCGAATAGGTGGTGCTGTCGTCCAGCGTTTCGCCCACGCGCACCCGGCTGTGCCACCACGGGGTGAGCTGGTTCAGGCTGGCAAGGTTGAGCGCCGAGATACGCTGGCGGGTGCGGTCGTAGCCGGTTTTGCTGCCGTCGTATTCGCTATTCACCCGGCTGCTCAGATAACTGGCCTGCAGCGACTGCCCCGGCTGCCACTGATAGCCCACCCGAGCCGAGGCCCCGCGTTCGGCGTAGCCGTCGCGGTCGGGGTTAAACTGGCTGCTGCCGCGATTGGCAATTACGCTGAAGCCGCGGCTGCGGCCATAGTTGCCGCTGAACGCGTATTGCCAGCCCTCCTGGCCGCCACTCACCCCCAGCTGGGTGCGCACGGTTTCGTCGCTGCCCGCGCCGATGGTGGCAGTCAAGCGCGCCGGCCCGGCCTCGCCCTGGCGGGTGACCACATTGATCACCCCGCCAATGGCATCGGCCCCGTACAGGCTGCTGGCCGGCCCGCGCAAGATTTCCACCCGCTCGATGCTGCCCAGCGGAATGGCGTCCAGGCTGGCACCGCCGCTGGTGGCCGAGCCAATGCGCTGACCGTCGATCAGCACCAGCGTCTGATTGCTGTTGGCCCCGCGAATAAACACCCCGGTACTGTTGTGGATGCCGCCGTTGCCGGCGACTTCCACGCCGTGCTCACGCGCCAGCAGCTGCGGCAGGGCATCCTGCCCGGCGCGGCTGAGTGTGTCGCGGTCGATCACGGTAATATCCGCCAGCGTCTCGGCGCGTGCCTGCGCGCTGCGCGCGGCAGTGACCGTGATTTCAGGCAGAGATTGGGCCAGGGAAAGCGACGAGGCGCACCAGGCGCTCAGACAGAGTGCGGCCAGCCGCGATGGCTGGCCAGGAAACATTGAAACCATAAAAAAAACCTGCTCTTGCTGGGACATGCGACCCCGCATGTCCGGACTCACGGACAAGGCCCGCCGTCGGCCAGGGCAGGATGCGCCACGGCAGGACGCCAGTGGCGCTTCCGGCCACCGCCCACCGCAGTGCCTCACGCATGCGGCAACTTCACCGCCCTTGCTGGCCGGTATCCGGGCTGGCGCTCGTCTCCGGATTCCCTTCCCACACGCAAGGCGTGCAGTGGCGTTAATCCGGCTAGCCCTGGCCAAGTGGCCGGGCAAGCGCTTACCGTTGCGGGGGCAGCACAGTGGCCGCGCAAGGCGCGACGCTGTTTCCCGTTTCAGCCCATCGCCGCGCGGCCCGGAGGTGGGCCGCAGCAGGCGGATGGACTGGCCCTGCGCGATGATCAACATCCACGCAGGCACCAGCAAGGCGGGGGAGTGTAGCACAGAGTGGCGCGGGGGATGGATGGCGCGCCATGGCCGAAATCGCCCGAGCCTGGCGGGGCCGGGCTCGGGCTGTCCTTCACTTACACGCTGCGGCCAATTGCACCAGCCACGGCCCGCACCGACACCATCAGCGCCAGCAGTTCATCCGGCGTCAGCGCCTGGTCGGCGTCGCACCAGGCTTCACTGGGGTTGGGATGGGTTTCCACCAGCAGGCCGTCGGCACCGGCGGCAATCGCCGCCAGCGACAGCGATGGAACCATCCAGGCTTTGCCGCCAGCATGGCTGGGGTCCACCAGCACTGGCAGGTGGGTTTCGCGCTTGAGCACCGGGATCGCCGTCACATCCAGCACATTGCGGTAGGCGGTTTCAAAGGTGCGGATGCCGCGCTCGCAAAAAATGATGTTGTGGTTGCCGCCAGCGGCAATATATTCGGCAGCCATCAGCCATTCGCTGAGGGTGGCCGACAGGCCGCGTTTGAGAATCACTGGTTTGTTGACCCGGCCTACTTCTTTGAGCAGGTCAAAGTTCTGCATATTGCGCGCGCCAATCTGGATCACGTCCACGTCGTATTCCAGAAAGGTGTCCAGCATGCGCACGTCCATCAGCTCGGTGACAATCGGCAGCTGCAGGGGCCGGGCGGCAGCCTGCAAATACGCCAGCCCGGTTACGCCCAGGCCCTGAAAAGCATACGGGCTGGTGCGCGGCTTGAACGCCCCTCCGCGCATCAGCCGGCAGCCTGCCGCGCTGACTGCCGCCGCCGAGGCGTGCATCTGTGCCGGGGTTTCCACCGAACATGGCCCGGCAATCACCTGGATGGTCTCGCCGCCAATCGGAATCCCGCGCACCTTGACCACGGTGTTTTCTGGCCGGCTTTCCCGCGACACAATGCGGTAAGGCTTGACGACATGGATGGCGCGCTCCACGCCGGGCATGCGTTCAAATAAATCCGGCGTCAGCCGGCGCTCGTCACCCACCGCGCCGACAATGGTGCGCTCGGTGCCGCGAGAAATATGTTCAGTCAGACCGGCCTGGTGGATTTTGTCCACCACAGCCGCCAGCTCGGCGGCGCTGGCCGCGTGTTGCATGACGATGATCATTGGTAAGGGTCCGGAAAATGCACAGAGGGCGGGAGAGGACAAGGATAACGGCCTGGCGTCAGGATGACTACCGGAGGCAGGGGGCGGGCAGGCTGGATGACCATCCGACATGGCATAATGCCGCGCTCACACTCAACGGAGACAGGCTTCATGCGGGCAGTGATTCAACGGGTGCGCCAGGCCGAGGTGCAGGTGGACGGCGTGCGCCAGGGGGCGATCGGGCCGGGTTTGCTGGTGCTGGCGTGTATTGAGGACGGCGACAGCGCCGACGATCTGGCCTGGATGGCGCGCAAGCTGGTGCGCCTGCGCATTTTTGCTGACGAGCAGGCCGCCATGAATCGTTCGGTGGGCGAGGTGGATGGCGAGATTCTGGCCGTCAGCCAGTTCACCCTGGCCGGCGATTGCCGCAAGGGCAACCGCCCGTCGTTTGCCCGGGCTGCCCGTCCGGAAGTGGCCGCGCCCCTGTTTGCTGACTGGCTGACCCGGCTGGCCGCCGAACTGGGCAAGCCGGTGCCAACCGGGGTGTTTGGTGCAGATATGCAGGTCAGTCTGGTGAATGACGGGCCGGTGACGCTGTGGCTGGAAAGCCGGCCCGCCGCCTGAGAACACGTTCTGAGCCCGCTTAGCTGCCCTGTACCAACTGCCAGGCCACCAGCAGCATCACCGTGGCCACCCCGACGTCCAGCACCCGCCAGCTGTTGGGACGAGCAAACAGCGGGGCCAGCAGGCGCGCGCCATAGGCCAGGGCAAAAAACCACAGCCACGACGCCAGCATGGCCCCCAGGCCAAAGCTTAGCCGGTCCTGCGCCGGCAGGTTGGCGGCCACGCCGCCCAGCAGCACCACCGTGTCCAGATACACATGCGGATTCAGCCAGGTCACCGCCAGCGTGGCAGCCAGCGCGCGCCAGACGGTTTGGTTATTCGGTTCCGGCAAGTGCATGGATTCGCCGTGCCAGGCGCGGCGTAGCGCCAGCAGCGCGTACACCAGCAAAAACGCCGCACCGCCCCAGCGCGCCAGCGCCAGCAGTTGCGGCTGCTGGGCAATCAGCGCCCCAGCGCCCCCCACCCCCAGCGCAATCAGCAAGGCATCCGAACTGGCGCAAGCCACGGCAATCTGCAGCCGGTGGACGCCACGCACGCCCTGCGCCAGCACAAAAGCGTTTTGTGCGCCAATTGCCACAATCAGGCCGGCACTGATCGCCAGCCCCTGAAAAAACACTGCGCTTTGCATGCTGCCGCTCCCAAAAAATTCACGATGGGGCCAGCTTACGGGGTGTGCTAAATTCAGTAAAATTGATTGTTTTTCACCTTCATTAGAAAAATTCATGTCATGCTCGACAGCAAACCTTTGATGGCGCTGGATGCCGTGCTGCAGGCCGGCAGCTTTGACAAAGCCGCCCAGCGGCTGTGCATCACCCCATCGGCGGTGTCACAGCGCATTCGCCAGCTGGAAGAACGCATTGGCCAAACCGTGCTGATTCGCAGCCAGCCGGTGCGCGCCACCCCGGCGGGCAAACGCCTGCTGCGCCATGTGCGCCAGCTGGGCGTGCTGGAAGCGGAATTGCTGCGTGAACTGAGCGACGACGACAGCGCACCGGCCTTTACCGCATTGTCGATTGCGGTCAATGCCGATTCGCTGGATACCTGGTTTATTGACGCAGTGGCCGACTGCGCGGCGCAAGAGCAGCTGCTGTTGCAACTGACGGTGGACGATCAGGACTATACCCACGCCCTGCTGAAAAACGGCGATGTGATTGGCTGCGTCACCAGCCAGGCACAGGCGCTGACGGGTTGCCAGAGCGTGTGCCTGGGGCGGATGCCGTATGCCTGCGTGACCACGCCGGCGTTTGCCGCCCGCTATTTTGCCGATGGCCTCACCCCCGAGGCGCTGCGGGCCGCCCCGGCCATCCTGTTTAACCGCAAAGACAGCCTGCATCTGAACTTTATGGCCGAACGCGGCATTGGCCCGGCGGATTTCCCGCAGTTTACCGTGCCGTCGATTCACGCCCTGCTCGACATGATCCGCGCCGGGCTGGGCTACGGCCTGACCCCGCGCCTGCAAGTGGCCGCGCTGCTGGCCGATGGCCAGCTGCATGACCTGGCCGCCCAGCCTGCGCCAGCCATTACCCTGTATTGGCACTGTTGGGCACTGCAATCGCCCCGGCTGGCGCGTTTTAGCACGGCGCTGCTGGCTGGCGCGCAACAGCAGCTGGAGCCGGTAGGCTAAGAATACGCTGAAAAAATCGTCATTCCCGCGAAGGCGGGCATCCAGAGTGTTGATTTTGCTGGGTTTTGTTTTTGGCAAAAACGATTTTTCTGAATCAATCCGCGCGTCCCCAAGCGGCCAGGCCTGGCCACTTAGCAATGCTTATTCCAGCTCGCCGGCTTCCACCATCCGGCGCAGCGTCACCAGGGTGTCGATGTCCATTTGCTGGTAGGCCGACTTCAGATAGGCGATGTAATCCACTTCGCTCCCGGCTGGTACCTGTTCGGGCAGCTCGCTCTGATAAACAAAGCGCACAAACAGCGCATCGGCTTCTGGTTCTTCAATGCTGACGGTCAGGCTGCTGGCCGGGTAACCTTCGCCGGCAGCCGTGTCGTACTGCAGGCGCTGGCCGGGGTGCAGGGTCACCCGGTCGTGTACCTGTAGCGTGCCCATCTGCACCACCCGACGAAACCAGCCGTCGCCGCGCTCAATAATTTCACCCTGGGCCAGATCGGGCAGAAAATCCTGTGGCCGTTCCGCCCGGCGCAACAGCCCACGCCATAAGGTATCGCGGGGAATCACCGCCAGCAGCGGCTTGCTCAGGTCGTTGACCTGAATCACATGTTCAAAGTACACAGTGCGTCCTTCGGGAGCAGCAACAAAGGCGCAAGTGTAAAACCAATTTTTACTCACGGGAACATTGCCGGCCAGTACCCGCTCTATCCAGGACAAATGCCCCGAGCAGATCCGCTGGCGTCAACCATGGCGGGAACGGGGGGCAGCCGTCTGTGATCAAGGAGAAGCAAGATGAACCGTCAATTCAGTATCGGCCTGATGGCCGTATTGCTGGCAAGTAGCCTGGGCGCTTGCGCCGATATGAATAAGCGTCAGCGCAATACCGCAATTGGCGCGGCGGTGGGTGGCGTGGCCGGGTCGGTGCTGACCGGTGGCAGTACGGTGGGCACCGTGGGTGGGGCTGTGGTGGGTGGGGTGATTGGCAACCAGACCACGCAAAAGAAATGAACCGCGCCGGTCAGGGTGGGCTACGTTGAGTCTGGGCCGCCTGCCCGGTTTCAGCGCCAATGAATCAGGCCCGGCGTGCCGGGCCTGATTCATTGGCTTGCGCAACAGGCGCTGGATGCTGGCGCGCGCCTGAAGGGTGGGCCGCGTCCAGCCGGCTCAGGCCGGGTGAGTCAGGCGCTGCTGGATTTCCGAGAAGGTTTGCGGCACGCGGATGAAGTTCAGCGAAACGCCCAGCCGGCGGGCAATGTGCGAGGTAGAAAACAGCCCGCACAGCTCGTGATGGCCGCTGTGGGCATTATGCTCGACCACCAGCGCATGTTGACGGCCCAGCTGTTTCATCGTGGCAATCAGCTGGCCCACCTTGGCGTGGCTGACATCTTTGAGCATCAGCGTGTCCAGTTCGGCACGCGGAGTCATCACGTCGCGCACCAGCAGTTCGCTGTGGCGCTTGCCATCCTGGTGGATGCGCTGCATGGGCCGTTCGCCAAGCACGTCGGTGGCGGTAACCAGGCCGGTCAGATGGCCGTCGTCGTCGGTGATGAACAGCAGGCGGATGGCGCGGCTGACCATCAGCGCATGGGCGGCGTCCAGCGTGGCGTCTTCGGTGATGCTGACCGGATCGAGCACGCGCAGGTCGGTCATCACTTCCAGCGCACAGCTGTCGTGGGTCACCGGGCGACCGGGGCGGTCTTCCAGGTGCAGCAGATCGGTGTTGGCGGGCAGCGGGGTGGTAGGCAGGGGATGAAACAGGGCGTCCATTTTGAATCTCCTCACTTTGTGGCCTTGTCGCCAGCCAGGCTGGCGGCGCGGCTGTTATGGCGGATCTCACCCACGTTGGGGGGATCCTGATTCGATTCTAGCAGCCCACCCCGGCGAATCCAATCCAACGCACCCGGCAATTCATGCTGATTTGCGCCAGCGCAAAAACATGCTTATTGAATGGAGTGGTCAGGTTTGTGGCGCGTTACGGTGGTGTGCGGGCCGGGGTGGCCAATGGCAGGGTTTTGCCCTGCGCCACACTGTCGGCCAGCAGCGCCGCCATCTGCGCCTGACAACCCGGCTCGGCAAACAAGGCCCCCCGGCTGGGCAGCAGCTGGTAGCGCCAGCGCTGCCCTTCCAGTGGAAACTCCAGCAATGCCGCGTGCAGATAGCCACGGTCGCTGGCTTGTCCGGCAGGCGCATACAGCGGATCGCCCAGAATCGGCACGCCCAGGCTTTTCAGCGCCACCCGCAGCTGGTGGGTGCGGCCCGTGTAGGGGCGCAGCAGATACAGACGCAGGCCGGGAGCCAGGCTGCAGCTGTCAAACCAGGTGATGGCCGGATTGTGCTGGCTGTGCAGCAGTTTCCAGCCGCCACGGCGTGATTTGTCCATATCGCCCTTTACCCAGCCCTGTTTCTTGCTGGGCTTGCCCGGTGCAATGGCCAGATACAGCTTGCCCACCTCGCCGGACTGCCAGGCGCGGCCCAGTTCGGCGGCGGTGGCGGGGTCGCGGGCAAACAGCAGCAGGCCGGATGTCATCGCGTCCAGCCGGTGTACCGGGTAGAGCGCACTCAGCCCGGTGTGGGCGCGGATGGCGTCCAGCAGACCATGCTCGGCCTGTTCACGATGAAAAGACACATCCGGATGCTTGTCGATCACCAGCCAGCGTGGGGTCAGCGCAATCAGGTCAAACATCGTCGGCTCCAGTGGCGGGTGCATCCACCAGCTCGGTGTCGTCGTGGGCGTAGGCCGGGGCGCAGCAGCACAGCAGCACCAGCGCATCGGGGCCGGGGTTGTCCAGCCAGTGGACGCAGCCGGGGGGAATCAGCGCGGTATCGCCGGCTTGCAGCCAGTGGCGCTGGCCATCGCGGTGCAGCCAGCCATGGCCATGGGTGACGTGATACAGCTCCTCGCTGCGCCGATGGCGGTGGGCCAGGGTCTGGCAGCCGGCGGGCAGACGGGCTTCGGCCAGGCTTTGTGCCTGGTTGCCGTGCACTGATGGGTGCATCAGCTCGCGGATTTCCGAGCCGTCTTTGGTCTGGTAGGCGGTCTGGTCGGCGTAGTGGCTTAGCGTCACGGGCGGCGCTCCGGGGCATGGCGGCGTTTTTGCGCGCGCAGTAAAAAGCGGTTGGGGTGCAGGGCCTCCAGCAGCGGGCCGGGCAGCGGGGCCGGGTCGCCGTGCAGGGCGGCGGCCAGCGCTTCGCCGGCCAGCGGCGCGGTGATCAGCCCGCGTGAGCCATGCGCCAGCGACACATACAGCCCCGGCCACCACGGCGCAGCCGGGCCAGGCTGGCGCGGGCCGCAGCGCTCTGGCGTGGGGTAGTGCTGGGCAAATTGCTCGGCCTGCGCCACCGGGCCTACCAGCGGCAGGTAGTCTGGGGTGGTGGCGCGCCAGCCAGAACGGCCGCCCAACTGCGCTGGCGTTAACGCCGCACCGCCCAGCCGCGCCCAGCCGTCGGCGGTGAGCGCGGCCAGTTTGTCCAGATTTTCCTGATGTTCTTCGGTGGTCACCGCCAGTTCAGTCTGCTTGAAGCGGAAGGTGGCCCCAAAGCAGTGCTGGCCCAGCCGGGCCGGTGAAATATACGATTCGCCGCACAACACCGCTCGCAGCGCCTGGCTGGCTGGGGTGGCGGCAGCGTGCGACACCTGGCCGCGAATCGGGTTGAGCGGCAGGTGTGCCAGTTGGGCAAACCGGGCAGCGTGATGGGCGGTGGCCACCACCACCACCGGGCTGCACCACTGGCGGCCATCGCGGGCGTGGGCCAGCCAGTGCTGGCCATCGTGGCTAAGGGTGTCGATGGTGCAGCCCAGTTCCACGCTGATGCCTGGCGTGGCAGCCAGTTGTCGCACCCAGGCCGGCGGATGCACCCAGCCTCCCTGCCCCAGCCACAGCCCGCCGTGGTCGAGCGTCAGCCCGGTCAGGGCGCTGGCCTGTTCGGCGCTGACGGCGTGTAGCACTTCGGCGGGCAGGCCCAGCGCGGCCAGGCCGGCGTGGCGCTGCTGCTCGTCAGCGTCAAAGCCCAGCTGGACAATGCCGCAGGCGTCCCACGCCTCGCCGCGTGGCAGGCCGTGGTGCAACTGGCGCAGGCTGTAGGCGTAGCCAGACAGCAATAGCCGGGTCAGCGGGGTGAGGTGTGGCGACAGCTTGGTGTGCAGCACCCCCTGGGCGTTGCCAGATGCACCATCGGCCAGTTGCGCCTGCTGCTCCAGCACGGTGACTTGCCAGCCGCGCCGCGCCAGGCTGGCCGCCGCCGCCGCGCCCGAAATCCCGCCGCCAATCACCAGTGCCCGCTGTTCGCCAACATGCGCCGGCCAGGCGTACCACGGTGGTTGCCAGGCGCAGGCCGGCTCGCCCTGCCAGTTGCCGCACAACATATGCCATTTATAGCGAAACCCGCGCGCACGGCGCACGCTGAAACCGGCCTCGGCCAGCCCACGCTTGACCACGCCCGCCGAGGTAAAGGTGGCAAAACTGGCGCCCGGCGCTGACAGTCGCGCCAGTTGGGCAAACAGCGCGGGCGACCATAATTCCGGGTTGCACGCCGGGGCAAAGCCATCCAGAAACCAGGCATCCACCTGGCTGCTGGCCCGATCCAGCTGCGGCAGGGTGTCCAGCGCGTCGCCCACCAGCAGGGTCAGCGTCACCCGGTCGGCGTCAAAATGAAAGCGGTGCCAGCCCGGCGGCAGCGCGGCGTACTGCGCCTGCAACTGGCTGGCCAGCTCGGCCAGCGCTGGCCACAAGGCCAGCGCCTGCGCCAGTTCGGCAGGGGCCAATGGGTATTTTTCTGTGCTGATGAAATGCAGCCGTGCCTGCGCCGGGGCGTGCTGACGCCACAGCTGCCAGGCGCAGAGAAAATTCAGCCCGGTGCCAAAGCCGGTTTCGCCAATCACAAAGCGTCCGCCTTGCGGCAACGCCGCCCAGCGCTCGGCCAGGTGGTTATGCTGCAGAAACACATGGCGGCTTTCGTCCATGCCGCTGTGGCGGGAGAAATAGCGGTCACCAAAGCGGGTGGACAGCGGCTGGCCATCTTGCCAGTCAAGCAGGGGAGAAGCAGAGGAGGTCATGCGGGCGCGGGGCGGGGTCAGACAGAAAGGCGTGATGATAAACCGGCTGGCGGGTGCTGTGTCGGGGGATGGCATCTGTCGCCG
>ERZ724524.1333-NODE-1333-length-16390-cov-10.203673_pt1 | contig 16390 bp, 13 predicted proteins | sample MGYA00376057_ERZ724524 | MGnify/ENA primary metagenome ERZ724524 (study PRJEB28724, sample SAMN07190888) | wastewater metagenome | isolation source: influent of sewage treatment plant in Hong Hong | place: USA: Christiansburg, Virginia | collected 2016-03-01 ...
TTGAGCGCGGCACGAACGAGCTCATGAGCAATGAGATAGACAAAATCATCTTCGCTCGATTTCAGAAGTCCTTGGGCTGTTTCAAGTATTGTCTTGATCGAATATTCTGGATAGAGAGATTCCATCACATTGTTTACGTTTTTATGTGATGGGCTCTCCCGACATTGTGCTAAAATAGCACCGATCATGGTATGTGTATGCTCGAGATCTAGCATCTTATAGAGCTCTGGTAGTTCGATTGTTTCAGTTTCCATGATTTTGATCGATCCATTCATCTTTTTTGCCTCATCTGTATTACCCATTTCTGCTTCTAGTTCTTCGAAATGATGAGAAGCTTCTGGGTTTGGAGAATCTCAACTTATACCTTCTTTCATTTTTTGTTTCTTTTCTTCGGCAACTCTTCTTTTTTCTGTTAGTTCTGCTGCTTTTGCTTTTTCAAGATTGGTACTGAGTGCATGAATAACATTGATAACATTGTCTATTTTTCATGTACCATACTCGATTTCATCAGCTATTTCGTTGATTTGCGTTTTCATGATTTTTATTGCCTGCATTCGATCTTTTTTTGTTAATGCAGGATTTTGCAAGAGGCTTATGAACTCCCGCATATAATTATTCGTTGCATATGCATACTGCCCGAGCACATTGAGATCTCATGTGTAAATCTGATGGGGGAGCTTACCAAGCTTTAGGATTGCTGGATGTAAGAGTGTAGAATGGTGACCCTTTAAATGCGTTGTGTTCGTGGTATCATCTGAAGGTGGAACTGATATATGCTCTGTGTTTGCTAATGAATTTGACGTGCTAATGTCTTGAGTAGGTGTCCATTCTCCAGATTGAATTTTCTCCCATTCGATCAAGAACTGTGCAATAATTTCCCAGGATTGAGCAAGCTCTTCCGGGGATTGTCCTATACTTCATTCGGTGTTATTGATTTTACTTTGCATGATGGATCGAACATGCTTTTGTACTGATAGAATGTACGATGGATCCTTGAAATATTTAAGATATCGAAATTTGTTCATGCCAATTTGAGCACTATCTTCATCGGGAATTTCGGTGAACCGTATATAATTTGTCATGAGTACCAGTATTATAATTGTATTTATTGATTATAATATTATTTAATTAATAATCAAATAATATTGTCAATTCTATTATTATGTATACTTTAGTGAAATTCTAAAAATTATTTATGATGGATGAAATATAGTTTAGAATATCTTTATGGAACAAAATAACAGAGACCATTATCTCCTACATGGAGTGACACTTGCTATGATTCTTGATTTTCTCATTGCAGAATATGGTTTTGAGGAGCTTTGAGAACTCATTCGAATCAAGTGTTTTACGAGTAATCCGAGTAAGGAATCGAGTTTAAAATTTCTACGAAAAACTGAATGGGCGCGCCTTCAGTTACAAGGTCTCTATATCAGAACTGTGATTGAGAAGAGTCAGAGAAAATAGTTACTTATCTAATAGTTTCGATGACACAGTGAATCATACTTTTGTCTCAACGATTATATTGACATGCTTAGGATACTGAACAAAACTTGCTACAAGAGATGCATTTTCTTGATCGTAGATAAACGCTTTCATATAGTAATTTCCTGGCTCTAATTCTTTTTTACATGTCGTAATTCGATCAGTTTGATTGCATCAGAATGATTGACCATCCCAGAAAAACACCCCATGATCTCGTCCAGATATATTTTCAGCTCTTTGCAAGAGGGCCCCGCTTGGACCAATTTGATGTGGATCAACTTTTGCTATAGCAAAACCAATACTTGTATTCTTTGGAATATCATTTCCATGCCAACCTATTGCAATTGGACTACCTTGATTGATTATCAAATTTCCCGATCAATCAGTAAAAGATGAAGGTGATTGAAGGCTTATTTGTATTGTGCTTGTTTGCATTGTCTTATCTCTCAATTCTCACTTTTCTTGTTTTTCACAAGAGCTTAAAATGGTAATACTAAACATGGTAACAATCGTTATATATTGATATATTTTTGAGAGTTTCATCATATAGGTACGAATTACTAATCAAATAGTTATTATGTAGTATATTTTTACTGTAGAAATAAAAAATCTTTTCACGAAATCCATTTTCTCCCTATCCTATGGGTCTCTGTTTTAGTTGAGAATTTTGTCTCAAAAAATCACGAGAGCGTGTGAGCTCTCATTTTATTACACTTTTGTATTTTCATGTTATTTTCATCATTGGGTATTATCGAGCCAATTCTTAAAGCACTCGAAGAAGAGGGTTATACCACTCCAACTCCGATACAAGCGCAATCGATTCCTATCATTCTTCGTGGGACTGATCTTCTTGGCTGTGCTCAGACGGGAACTGGTAAGACTGCCGCATTTGCTATTCCGATCCTCCAACTCCTCGGAGTGAATAATGGGTATACACAAAAGCGAAAAATACGAAGTCTGATCGTCACTCCAACACGAGAGCTTGCTCTGCAGATTGGTGAGAGTTTTGGTTCATATGGAAGACATACAGGACTCAAATATAGTGTTATTTTTGGTGGTGTGAGCCAACATTCTCAGGTCTCAGCACTCAAAAATGGCGTAGATATTGTTGTTGCGACACCTGGAAGACTCCTCGATCTTATGAATCAATGATTTGTAAGTCTTAGCGATGTTGAGATATTTACTCTGGATGAAGCTGATCGAATGCTTGATATGGGCTTTGTACGGGATGTGAAGAAAATACTCTCTGTTCTCCCAAAGAAGAGACAATCACTCTTTTTCTCTGCTACGATGCCATGAGATATCGTCAAGCTTGCAAGTACTATCCTTAACAATCCTCAAAAGGTCACGGTTACCCCTGTATCGTCTACCGCTGAAATTATCAAGCAACATGTATATTTTGTTGATAAAGGTAATAAACATGCTCTCCTTCTCGATATTCTCAAAGATAGCGCTATCAAGACAGCACTTGTATTCACACGCACAAAACATGCGGCAAATAAAGTAGTTGAGATTCTTATCAAGAATAATGTGAGTGCAGAAGCAATACACGGTAATAAGGCTCAGAATGCAAGACAGAGAGCTCTCACGAATTTTAAGGCACAGACAACTCGCATACTCGTGGCTACAGATATTGCTGCACGTGGAATTGATGTTGATGAGCTTGAATATGTTATCAACTATGAGATGTCGAATGTTGCCGAAACTTACGTTCATCGTATTGGTCGGACGGGGCGAGCAGGAGCGAAAGGGACTGCTTATTCATTCTGTGACGCAGAAGAAAAAGAGTATTTGCGTGATGTAGAGAAACTTATTGCGAAGAAAATTCCAGTTATTGAGGATCATCCATTTCCATTGCGAGATCACAATCCTATAAAGGCTCCAAAACAACCACAGGGGAGAAGAGGTGCGCCACGATCAGGACCGATAGGATCAAAACCTGCTGGAAGTAAGAATCAGGAAAGACCATCACAAAGACAACCGGAAAAAAAGTGATTCCAATCTATGCCACCATCCAGATCTTCTGAGAAGAAAGGCCCAAGAATGGATAGGGAAGCATTGAAAAATGTAGAAATGCAAGATGGTTGAACTGCTCGCATGAATGCAAGATCTGCAGGAAGGAAATTTGCTGGATCTCGTAATGATTCACCTACATTCACACAAAAGCAGGACAGATGAGAATTTCGAACAGAACGAAGAGAGCCAGAGTGAAGAGAACAGAGACCCTTCCGATCTCCTTCTGGATCTCCTCAAAAAAGATTTTCCAATGATCGATATCTAACATGAGAGGGTGAGTCGTCAAGATCATCACAGAAACCTCAAAGCGAGAGAGGAGACAGAAGATCACCATCTTCATCCGCACCAAAAACTTCTTCTGGAACATACAAATGAAAGGACAGTAGGCCAGCAAGAATATCGAAGCCACGACCACCAAAAAGAAGTCAATCACAATCAGGTCCGAGACCAGGATCGGCTCCATCTCGAACAAGTCAACCAAAAAGAGCATTCGGTAAACCGAAGACAGGGAGATAGATTATAAAAAGATATGCTTGCATATCTTTTTATAATCTATGCTCAATTGAGTATAGATTGATTATAGTTTGACGTGGCAAGATAAATACTATATACTATGATCAATTTAATATCAATTGATCATACATTGACTATGTCATATTCTCACATACTCCTCCCAGATCTTTCAAAGATCTCTATGGAGCGAAGAAATTTTCTCTCAAAGGAGGCACACCGTATCTATACTGAAAATTCTCTTGATCAGTATTCAAATGAAAAGTATCTCTCATGGGATAAAGTACGGTATCTTGAATTGCCATCAGATTGTATATCTCACGAAGAATTGTGGTTTGTGATCCGATCTTTTCGTTATGGTCGACCAACGCCCATCAAGAATCTTGATGGAAATTATTTTACTTTTAAAAAAGTAGATTTTCTTGAGGAACTCCTGCATAATCTTGATTTATGACTTGGGTGAAATTTTCTTGATATTCATCTCACGAAGAATGAACAAAAAGTATTTCTCCAAAATGGGGTTATGGAGGAGGCTATATCCTCAAGCCAGCTTGAGTGAGCACTTACGAGTTCGAAGGTTGCTCGTGAGATGATTGCGAAGAATCGAAGGCCAACTTCGCGAGATGAGAAGATGATTCTCTGAAATTATCGCGCTATGAATTATGTGAGAGATGAGCTTGTAGATGAGAAGCTTTCGAGAGAGGTGCTTATATATCTCCAGAGTCTTCTGACGAATGATACACTGGATAATGATGATGAAGTAGGTCGATTTCGCCGAGATGAAGATGAGATCGTTATACAGGATACGATGACTTGAGATATCTATCATACACCACCAAGTGAGAGTATCCTCAATAGGGAACTTGATGCTCTCATATCATATGCAAATGATGAAGAAGTTGGCTTCACCCATCCATTTATCAAGGCAGTTATTCTCCATTTTTGGATTGGATTCTTACATCCATTTTGTGATGGTAATGGTCGAACAGCTCGTGCAATATTTTACTGGTATCTTCTCAAAAAATGATATTGGGGATTTAGCTATATTCCTATTTCTCAGATGATTAAGAGCTCAAAAAAACAATACAGTGATGCATACCTCTTGAGCGAACAGGATGGTGGGGATATGACGTATTTTCTCGTCTATATAGCGAATAAAACCAATCAGGCATTCGATGAATTTAAAAAATATGTATCTGAAAAGAAACAAGAACAGAAGTGAATCTCACATGAACTCATACATCTTGGGATCAATGATAGGCAGATAAAATTAGTTGGATATTTCCTCAAAAATCCAAAGTCCTATACAAATATCTCGATCCATCAGAATTATTATAGTATAGCCCGCAATACAGCCAAAGCGGATCTCGATGGTTTGTGTACACTCTGACTCCTTCGCAAGAAGAAGCAGTGACTATATATGAATTATTTTCCAGTAGAAGATATTGCAACCAAGATTGATAGTGAAACTTTTTCGAATTCATCTCTTCTCTCATAATGGTTCTTGGTCTCGGTATTTTCTCATATTCTTCTATGTCATCACTCAAACTCCATCCTCTCACACCTGAGGAAAAAGATATTATTATTGATAAAGGTACAGAATATCCTGGCACAGGGGAATATCTCTCTGAAAAACGTGCCTGAGTATTTGTCTGTCGTCAATGTGAACTTCCACTCTTTACAAGTGATGCAAAGTTCGACTCTGGATGCGGTTGGCCATCATTTGAAGAATGAATCCCTGGTAATGTTCGAGAGACTCTCGATAGTGATGGTCGTCGTACTGAGATCACATGTGAGCGTTGCGGAGGTCATATTGGGCATGTGTTTCATGGTGAACAGTTCACTCCTCGCGATACTCGTCATTGTGCTAACTCCCTCTCACTTCGATTTCGTCCTTATGCTGATATGAAGAATATTGGTCATGCGGTCTTCGCGGCTGGATGTTTCTGGTGAGTACAGTATTATCTCGCTCAGATTGAGTGAGTACTCTCGACCTCGATCGGCTATACAGGTGGTACGACTGAGTATCCAAAATATAGTGAGGTCTGTACTGGATGAACTGGTCATATCGAAGCAGTGGAAGTGTGGTACGATACGATGGTTGCTGACTATGAGACACTCGCAAAAGTATTCTTTGAGATTCATGATTTTACTCAAGAAGATGGGCAGGGTCCGGATATCGGAGAACAGTATCTCTCAGCGATCTTTGTCACGAATAGTGAACAACGCTTAATTGCAGAAAGTCTTATTGCTGATCTCTCATCTCGTGGATACAAAGTTGCGACAACGATACGAGATCTTGAGAGATTCTGGATAGGGGAGTCCTATCATCAGAACTACTATCCTCGGACAGGGAAAACTCCCTATTGTCATGTGAGAAAGAAGATATGGTAGGAAAATAAATACTTGATAAATATTTACCAAGTATTTATTTTCACACAATATCTACATATTGTGTGAAAATACTTTTATCAAACTCACCCCTTGTGTTTTTTGTATATATATCTTTTATATATCCTGATGAAGGTCAGTAAATAGTACCAGAACCATATGGAGCATCTTGATGATAAAATGCTCCATCGCCTATATTCTTAATACTGGTAGCCATGGTTATGGATGTGAGTTTATTGTTTGCGAATGCTTGACTATCTATATATGTTATACCTTCTGATAGTGTGATTGAATTAAGCTGATTTCTCGAAAATACCCCATGCTCTATTCTACTTATACTTCATAGCGATTCAATTGTATGTATTTGGTTGTCAGTAAATGCAAGATTCTCGATAACTTTAACGTTTATAGGAATCTTGACAGATGTAATCTGGTTATTAGCAAAGGCTCTTATTCCAATTTCTTCTACACTTTCTGGGATTATGACCGATGTGAGCTTATTCTCAGAAAAAATATCTCGTGCAAGACTAGTTATATTGCCTTTAATGTTCAATTTGCTTATTTTGTTTTTAGAAAATGCATATTCACCAATGTATGTAACACTGGATGGTATATCTATTGATGATAACTCGTTTCAATAAAAAGCATAGTCTCAGATCTCTGTAATGGTTCCTGGGATAAAAACTGATGTGACATTATTTCCATATGGTTTTCTTTCCGCAAATGCTCAACGACCTATTTTTGTTACATCCACCCCTCCTATTTGACAAGGTATGATGACATTTTTTGGTCCATCATCGTTATATCGAGTGATTATTCCACGATCTGGATCAAAAGTAAAAAATGTTTCAGCGGTTTGAGTTTCACGATCACATCAAGATACAAGATCTATTGATGTTTTTGTACTTTTCTTTTGTACTTTGAGGTCATTTGCTATAGTGACTATTTGTTCCATCAAGGCATAGTCTAGTTCTACATTTAGTGGATCCTTATAGCCACTATTTACCTTGTAATCGATATAACTCACTAATGTTTCGTATCACTTGTGTGATTTTATATTTGATATAGCTTCTAGTAATTGGTCCTCAGGTAGCGATAACATTCATTTTATTTGTAAAATTAGATATGTTGCTGTACTTGCAGGTGTCATTTTTATTGGAGCATTATTATAACGAAGTGCTGCTAGATATAACGTATCATTTGCAGTCAATATCAGTCTATCCTTTGCAGTAGATTTGATAGTTACATAATTGCCGTTATTGGTGTTAGGAATATCAATAATATCAATGCTACTTGATATTTGTAAGGTTTTACCTTCCGTTGCTTTGGTGGATAGTTCAATTGTTACGTTATTTGTAAATATTTGTTCATTTTGACTGTTGTTAACTTTATTTCATATACTTCAACTATTTTCTATGGGTCTAATATTCTCGTTATTTCGCTCGGCTAATCTTTTTTCATCTCTTCATTCACTCATTGGAGAATCATCTTTTTTTTGCTCGATCATGAATCATTGTGATTCTTCATACACACCGCTTGCCATCACTCCTACTACACCACTCACCACGGTCATTAACATAATCCCGATCAACATCCAGAGTCGTACACCACCTTTGAGGTCGATACCTTCGCCTGTGATGCGGTCTGCGACGATCCGAGAGCTCATATCTCGGAAGAACCAGCCACTCGTTCGTACATCTTTTCCGATATTTTCCGCTGCTTTCTTGAGTGAGTAGAAGAGGTTGCCGATCCATCCGAATCGACTCTCGTAGTCGACATAGATGAGGCCGGTCTTATCCTGCATGAGCATATCTTCTGAGAAGATATATCCAGGGATTCATCGTCCGGCGAGTTGTCCCTCGAGTGAGATCTTGCGACCTCGTACGGGTGAAGCGTAGATATCTCCCATTGCTTCGAGAATGGTGGTCGGTTCATCTTGGTTTGCTGGATACATCATCCATAGTTTGATCAGCATTGATACGACGATTCCCACGAGGAATCCAGTGACTACAAAGAGGAATCCTCACTCGATCGGGATATGGAGTGCAAGGAGTGCTATGAGCATGATGAGTCCGAGAATCCATGGTGCAAGACGAGCAATGATGATGAGTGTGAGATCTCGTGCAAATCATCGGTAGAGACGATTGGTGTCGATCTGGAGTTTCGCTTCTATACTTGCGAGATCATATTTTGGTGCGAGTGTTTGTTTCATGAGTGCGCCGATACGTTTACCACTCAGCGGATGAGTCGATGAGAGTTCAGCGAGAAATGCCCATGGACTCTTGAGATCGAAGAGGAGTGATCGCCCGAGGAGCTCGAATGATCCTGATTTTTCACAGTTCTTGTAGACGAGTCCAAGTTGTTTGGATACTGCATCTCATGCAACACCGATATAGCGAGTGGATTTAACCAGTCTTGCATCACCAGGAGTCGAGAGGATGCCCATAGCGATCTTGATGAGTGCATCTGCAAGGAGATTTGCATCGGTGTATTTTGCACTGAATGCATCAGCCGCATATTCACGTACACGAGAGAGATAGAGGAGGATGTAACTTCCGAGCCAATAGAAAATCAGAGCAATGAGTCCTACGATAGCGAGTTTTGATCTGCTATCACTATTTCACTTCTTTTGCTTGTTCGTGTAATAGTAGATCTCATAGAGAATCTGGAGAAGAGTCGACGCGATCGTCATGATGATAAAATCTCGATTCGCAATATGCCCGAGCTCATGAGCGACGACCGATGATCGCTCTTCATCTGAGAGAAATCGAATAATTCCGTGTGTAATGATGATGCGAGCATTCCATGGTCCAGATCCATAGGTGAATGCATTCGGATTATCATCGGGGATAATACCGATTTTTGGAAGTTTGATTTTCTCGGCTTCACAGATTTTTCGGATGATTTCTGCTGTTTTTGGAGATTCAACCGCGAGTTCTTCGAGTGTTGTCCACTGGTTCTTGTAGAAAAATCGATACATCCAATCTGAGAACCAAGGACTCATGAGCCAGAGAAGAAAATTGATCACGATCGTTGTCGTGATAGCTCAGATGACTCATCCACCCATATCACCGACGAATATGGAGAAGATAACAACGAGGATGAATATAAATCCAGAGAGGAGCCCGAGTGATACGGTAGACGCAAGAAGAAGTGATCGTGGCATAATTCGGAAAGAGAATGTAAGTATTGATAGTCTAGTATAGTTTTCTCGATAAATCAAAAGAGCGATAGTTTTTCTGCTTGCTGAATTTCTCAATTTATTTGCAATAATGTAGTTCATATATGGGAAAGAAACTCTTTTTGCATTCTTTTTCAGAAAAAGTGCTTCATTTTTTGCATCTTATGAAAATATGTGCTAGCCTCATGTACGAGCAATTTTGCTCTACGTTCATAGGAGTGGCTATCATGGCCAAACGTAATGTCACATCGTTTAGTCTCCGAGATCTTGGAGATTATCTGGGGGCGATCTTTCTCGCTCCTGGCCTTCTTCTTGCTGAGGCAAAAGCACAGTCCAATGGTTGGAAAGTAGATCTGAAAAGATCTTTTCTCAATCGAAAGGAAGTTGAAGAAACTTTCGTCCGAGGTAAGCAAACGTTTTATCGCTATGCCGGTAAAACATGGATTACATCCGACGTAGCAACCACCCGCAGTTAGCGGGTGGTTTCATTTGACAAAGAATTATATTCCGTACAATCAATTCCCCATTGTGTACGTTGTAAGGAGAAAATAATGGTGATTGTTGCGAAGGGTCAGGGGCGAAGAGCTTTTGATGGATTTGTTCGTTCTCTCGGAGAGGTATTGCTGTCTTCTTGGAAGATGGTGTTAACGGTTGTTCAATTGTTTTGGGCGTCACTGCTTCGTGGGTGGCGTTACAGAAAGTATCATTGCGAATATGCACTGGTGTCGAGTATCCTAGAGAAATCCTCGGAAGATCCGCGGCTTGCTTTTTTTCTTAATATTTCTGAGAAAGAGCAGCGGATTACTATGGATGCATGGTATGCATTCTTGGGATTTATCGAAGAGCATGACCTCTGGATCCCTAGAGAGTTATACTTTGATGATCAAGAGGGTGGACCTATGGTACATGTGCATATGACTCATCGATTCTTGGTTGTTGAGTTCTGTAATGTTACTACCGTCTTTTGGCGGCGCCGAGATCTGTTCACCGGCAAAGTTGTCGAGCTACTTTTTAGTAAGTTCGATGTGGTGGAAGTAATAGCAACACGTAGCGATGTACTCGCTATCACTGATCAAAACAATGAGTCCGATGGCCATGAGGAAGCTGGTTCGGATAAATGAAAAGGAGTTTATAAAATCCCGAGCATGCTCGGGATTTTAACTGTCTTATTTCTCCTTTTTCTCATTCGATATATCTTCTTTGTACTTTGTTTTTTGTTTGATAAGTTGGAGGATCTCATAAGGTCGTGCTATGCAGTGCATAGCACGTACATCATTGCGCTGTTGTTCGATGATAAGATGGCCAAATCAGAACATCGCAGAGAGGAGTCCATGCCGGACGACATCAATTTTGACGACCTTCTCTATATCAATAACTTCGATATCTTCCTGAAGGAGTAGAGTACTATCTATGATGATAATTTTTTCTGGAACAATGATGATAATCTTGTTAAAATAGCCAATGACTGCAAGTATGAACTTCATGAATGCATAGTTCATGAGAAGTATACCCGTTGGAAGAAGTACTAGATGAAGAAAATCAAGTGGGAGTCGATTCTCATAGGTGAAAAGTATGTAGAATACTACCATGCTCAATGCAAGGAGGAACAGACATTTAGCAAAATGATGCAAAAGTATGATTGGATGCCTCATTACGAGCGTATAATTCTTCGGGGTAGGCGATTTCATAGAGGATAATGATTATACAATAAGAACAATCAAACTCACGGAAAGAATATAGACCATGAAAAATAATGAGTGCACAAAAAACCGTAATTTTCTATCGATTTCTACTAGTCATGAATCATCTACTGGATGAATTTTTTGCGCATGATGCTTGTGGAGTACTCTAAGTCGTAGCTCCATAAAAATCATAAGTATAACAAAAATGATAGTATAGAGCGTAATAGTAGCAGCGAGCTCCCATGATGTGAGTCACATAGATATGACGTGAATGATAATTCTAGTATATTCACGATTGATATTTTTCCAATCAACTTGCTTTTTGCCGGTTTGATTTCCATTCTCTCGGCTTTGGATACAATCTAGTCATTCCTTTTGCCTTCATCCTATGCTCACTCCACTTCCATCGCTCTTACGCCCAAGTTCTTTTGATGATATGGTCGGTCATGAGAAGCTTATTGGAAGAGAGGGTGTAATACGAAAATTTGTTCGTTCCTCCCGAATTCCATCGATGATATTTTGGTGATGACCAGGTACTGGCAAGACAACTCTTGCATATGTAATATCGCAGGAATCAGATGGTGATTTTTTTCATCTTTCAGGCGTTGTATCGAAAAAGGAAGATATCATGAAGATTATCACGAGGGCACGATCGAATTTTGTAAATAACAAGCCAACTATTGTTTTTCTCGATGAGATTCATCGATGGAACAAGGCTCAACAAGATACGCTTCTCCCATTTGTAGAGAAAGGGATCGTCTCTCTTATCGGTGCGACAACAGAGAACCCAAGCTTCACGATCAATAATGCACTCCTCTCACGGTGCCGAGTATTTCGCCTCGATGCTCTGGGGAGTGAGGATATTGTTGTATTTATTGAGAAAAACAGAGAGAAAATCACAGAGCAATATAGAGATGTCACGTATATGAGAGAAACATTGGATATTATCGCACGATCCTCATGATGAGATATACGATCGGCACTTTTGACACTCGAGGCTGCAATTATCCATCGATGAGTGGGTGAGGTCTTGCGTGAAGATATCGAAGCGGTCGGTACGAAACTCCTTCAATATGATCGTGATGGGGAAGAGCATTACAATATCATCTCAGCATTTCATAAATCAATGCGTGATAGTGACCCAGATGGGGCAATATACTGGCTCTCTCGCATGCTTGCTGGCGGTGAAGATCCAAGATACATCGCGAGGCGTATGCTGAATTTTGCTTCTGAAGATGTTGGTCTCTCTGATCCCCAGGCTCTTATCCTCGCAAATACTGTCTACGATGTCTGTGAGAAGATGGGTATGCCAGAGTGTGAGCTCCCACTTTGTGAAGTGGCTACCTATCTTTCACTTGCACCTCGGGACAATCGTCTCTACATTGCTATGAAACGAGCCCATGAAGACATCAGAATCTATGGTGATCTCCCTGTGCCGATGCATATACGAAATGCTCCAACAAAATTTATGAAAGATGTTGGATATGGTGCTGGATATGAGTATGCTCACGATCTCGAAACCAAGAAAAGCTCTCAAACACATCGGCCGCCAGAGATAGAGGAGAAGGTATATTTTGAAAAATAAAACACCACAGAAGAAAGTCTTCTGTGGTATTGAGAGAGATGGATTACGCTGTTGTGGAAATTTCTCTCCAACAGACATATAAACCAGTTACGCCACCAATGATAGTAGCTGGAAGGCTTCCTATCATAAAATGGATGAGGCTTAGAACCAATATTATAGCCATCGCCATAAGTATTGCCTCAACCGAAACATTCTTCATAAAAAACGATGGTACTATTTGGTTTGCGTTCATTATCAACTTCTCCATCTCTACCAAGCTTACGCTGGGTAGAGAAATAGTGTGATTCTCTACCCATTCGGGCTGGTATGTTTATAATGTCATATACTTTTGTATTTGTCGAATTATCTATATGATTTTCTTGTATGGGCAGAAAATGTGATGAATATTCTCATACTTATTTATAACTTTTTGTGATCATCTATATATGAATACTTCACAAGATAAACAACCTGCACGTGATTATAAAAAAGTATGTCATTTTCGATATCTTCCACCAAATACTCTTTTTTCACCAGATAAAGTGACAAGTGTGGGAGTCGTGCCTTTTACCGAAGATGGCGAGATTATGGTTGTTCATCTGGATCGTTGATGGGACATCATGGGTGGACATGTACAAGAATGAGAATATGATTTTGAGGAGGTTGCTCGTCGCGAGGCACTTGAAGAGGCTTGTATTCGTATCAAAGATTTGAAACTTTCTCTTGTTATTGAATCGGATTATTTTGGCTCACATACCGAGGACCTGACCTATATACTTTTCTACTCTGCTTCCGTGGACATTATTGAGAGTTTTGTTCCGAATCATGAATCTTTTGGAAGGAAAGTAGTAAAGATTGATGAATTTTTGAGGGATTATGAAGGGAATTTTGAGCTCGCTGATCAAGTTTTATTATCAACTTCAATGTTCAATAGTCATATTGACAAATATAAAAATAGAATATATTAGACAAATCCATTTCGGATAATAACAAAAAAGGAGAATTCTTATGACACGGTATTCACCTGCTGCAAAAGCAGCTGGGTCGATGTGCTCAAGTTTTGCTTTCGTGAACATTGTTCTCATTTGCGGGATATGGTGTTACCTGAGAAACCACGTAGAGAGCGTAAAATGTATTGCGTGCATTGCGGTACTTAGTATCGAGTATTGTGCACTTTATATGCATTATCGTAAACATTGGAGAAAGTACGACCCCATGTTTCGTTACATGCTCCCCTCTCGTGACTAGTAAATGCTTAGGAATGAGCTTGACTCATTCCTTTTCTTATTCTGAAAAAATCAGTTGCTTTTTTCAACTTAATTTATAAGATGAGATTGTAAATTATAAATACATACACTATGTCTTTTCTCTCCAACCTCAATTGGCGTTACGCTACAAAGTCTTTTGATCCGACAAAAAAAGTCTCATCTGAAGACCTCTCGAAAGTTCTCGAAGCGATTCGTATGACTCCGACGTCATTTGGTCTTCAGCCATATCATTTTTATGTGGTTGAAAATCAAGATATCAAAGATCGGATTCAAGCAGCTGCTTGGGGACAACTACAAATTAGTACATCCTCTCATCTGATTGTTCTTTGTGCTCGTACCGATCTTGTTGAGAATAAGGAAGAGTATTTTCAACTCATGAGTGGTGGGTCACAAGAAATTCGTGAAAAACTTAAGGGATTTGAAGATATGCTCACGGGATTTATCCACAATACTCTTGAAAGTGGCAATGCTCTGAGCTGGACTGCTCGCCAAACCTATATTGCGCTTGGGTTTGCTCACGCAGCACTTGCAGAATTAGAGATCGATAGCTGTCCAATGGAAGGATTTGATCCGAGTCAAGTATCAGATATCCTCTCACTCCCTCCTCATCTTACTCCAACACTCCTTCTTCCGATTGGATATAGAGCCGAAGGTGAGCAACCTCGCCCAAAAGTTCGATTCTCTCAGGATCAACTCTTTACTCACATTCAGTAAAAAATGCCTCATATGAGGCATTTTTTACTATTGATCAACATAATTCGGAAGTTTGATTTTATCAAACTCACTACTATAGTTATTTGTATATGTATTTTTCACATATCCAGATGATGGTCAGTAAACAGTTCCATTTCCTAGAGAACCCACTTGAAAACCAAAAGTTTCAGTACTCATACTTGTAACGCTATTTGGAATAGTTACTGATGTGAGTTTATTGTTCTTAAATGCACCGAATCAAATACTTGTCACACTATTTGGAATAGTTACTGATGTAAGTTGATTATTTTCAAATGTATTAAACTCAATGCTTGTGAGACCATTTCAGATGACTAATGATGTAAGCTGATTATTTTTAAATGCACTATTACCAACATTTGTAACACTATTTGGAATAGTTACTGATGTAAGTTGATTATTTTCAAATGCATACTCTCCAATAGATGTAACACTATTTGGAATTGTTACTAATGTAAGTTGATTACGTTTAAACGCGTCTAATCAAATACTTGTCACACTATTTGGAATAGTTACTGATGTAAGTTGATTATTGAAAAATGCAGCTCTACCAATGCTTATTACACTATTTGGAATATTTATAGAAGTAAGTTGGTTGCTTTGGAATGCACCTCAAGGAATACCCCCACCAAAGCCACCAATATCGGTTACGCTTGAAGGAATGGTAATTGAAGCGAGTTGATTACTCACGAATGCACCATCTTCAATACTTGTTACACTTGATGGGATGGTAACTGAGGTAAGTTGATTATTACGGAAGGAATTATAACGTATAGTTGTAATGCTTGATGGGATAGTGAGTGAAGTAAGTTGATTAAAAGCAAAAGCATAAATACCAATGCTTGTAATAGTCGATGGGATAACAATAGACTGAATGCCTATATTATCAAAGGCATATGATCATATAGCACTTATTGTCTTTCCATATACCGTAGCAGGAATAGTCACATTGAGACCACAACTCGCATCATATCATGTAATGGTGGTATTGTTATTAATAGTATAGCAGGAATTTGCATATACAATCCATTGGCTATTCAATATGCTATCAACGTAAATATTGGCTGTTTTTACCTCATCTTTTTGGGTCACTTGTGTCTTATATTCTATTTGATCTGTATCATTGATAGAGGTAGATGTTACCCAGGTTCATCCATTCACTCGCAATTCCCCATTTGTTATAGAAATAGTGGCTGGACTCGGTATTGAGGCAGTGACTGCATCTGAGATAATATCCTGATTCAAAGGAGCATCTATAATGTCTGCAGCATAAGACCATGATGGAATTGTTATCCCCAAATCATGCTGTGATCCTACATAAAAATCAGTAGATACCGTAGAACCAGTACAGCTATACATAGTAAGAGAATCAATAACTGATGAATTGGTACAATTAAGATTTGCATAAGGAGTCTCAAATGCCACATTCGATGGCATATCCGTATTACCAGCAAGAATAACGCTAGGTGAACTATAACTACTATCCAAAATAATAGTATCAATCACATACCCATCAACGGTATCATCTATGAGTGATCCAGGAGTAACTGTTGTAATGGTA